>Ga0210040_10000163_pt1 | contig 126165 bp, 81 predicted proteins | sample CryGeyCG12114_NA_FD_185462 | JGI IMG/M metagenome (GOLD analysis project Ga0210040, IMG submission 185462) | Groundwater microbial communities from aquifer - Crystal Geyser CG19_WC_8/21/14_NA (SPAdes) (version 2) | ecosystem: Environmental > Aquatic > Deep subsurface > Groundwater | place...
CCCGTTCCAAACAGAGTTTACTAACACAAATTTCATCTTGCGTTTTCAGGTGATTTTAGCTTTAACATGTGCAGCATAGGGCGCTCCCGTTGGTAATTACCTGACTTCGCCTTCGGCTTCGTAATAAATGTAAGCAGCCATAGAAATGTGAAACACATTTGCATATTGGTAAACTTGATTTACCCGGCATTTTAATCCCAAGGTTCCTGAAGAAACAAATAACACTCTCTTTTTCCGTCGATATTTTTGTTAAAAATCGAGAAAGGATTCGATTTACTTTCAAAGTAGGAATTAATGACTTGGTTTTTTTGAGATAACTTTTGAATGCATCACCGGATTTGGTTCATTCAAACATCTTTTCGTTCTTTATTCTTCTGCCCACATTTCGGACCTATAAAAATGAAAATAAATGATGACCTAGGGGACAATCAGTAGTCAAAAAGTGATTTTTTGACCTCGTTGCTAACCGGTTTTACATTGGATTTTTGCAGTTGTTATTTTTACCATAACTTTTGATTCCTAATGCCTAATTAAAAGGTTTGGAAATGCTTAAAACTGAAAATCCAATGCAGGTAAAAAATCAAAATGATGCGAATCATACCATCACTATGGTGATGTTTAATTTGTCGATAAATTTGGTTTTAAAATCTTCATGTTATGAAGAAAACACTTCCGCTTCATTTTAATTTCTCACCTGTATTGGATTCTCATTCTCAGATTTAAGTATTTCCGAACCTTTTAAGAAGAGAGCGTACCTTATTGTGTAAAAAAGTGTACACGTTAATGTTGAAGTCAATTGAATAAATTTATTATTATTTTGTTTCTTTGAGGACTTTGTTGAATATCATACCTCCCATAGTCTCAAGTAAACATGGACAAAATTTTATTTTCCTTCACGCGGTATCCTGCGGACAGACGGACGTGACTGACCCTGCATTTGCAATATGTAGCTACCGCTACCAAATAATAGAGAGATACTATACAGTGCGGAGTGTAGATGGCCATGGAAGCAAAATATGCTGCTGTTTGTAGTTCCTTTTTGGCATTGATCATTAGCGTGAAGTGATTGAATTAATTAGTGTACATTTTAGAAGGCATGGCAGGGTGCCAACAGGAAAATCCATTTTCAGGGTGCGAAACGGTTTGTTTTTAAGAGCAGTGAAATGAGCGATATACTTTTAGACTTGTTATTAACTCCAAGTGAAAATGTTCGTTTAATGTTCATTTTTGTAGTAAGAAGTATATTTGCTCTTCATGCGAAATGGGTGATAGCTTTTTGCACAGACTTTCATGTCTTGCATTAAAAAACAGAGTTTTTTTACTGCTACTTAGTACGAGCTTAAATGGTAAATGGGGCACAGTTGTTATTCGTCGTCATTTAAGATTTCGCTGGAGGACTATAAGTATAAGCAGTCTCATTAATGAACGAGGAGGGAAATAAAAGTGTAAATATGCCATTTTCAGTTTTAATATTTTTCTGAAACTAGTTAGCTGTCAAGTAATTAAATTAATCGCGTTGAGAATTTTACCTAGCGTTTGGTAATCATTGCTAAACGGAAGCAACAAAGTCGTTAAAGGATAAAATAAACAAGAGTCATGTTTTAAAACTGCTTTCTACTTGATTTAGAAACATGCCATGTCATGTAGGTTGTCATACACAAAGATTCATTTATTTTGCGTTTACTTATTCTAGTCATGTACCCATTGCATGTAGAATGATGACCAGCTTCACTATTTTGGCAGTAGTGCTCCAAAGAAATGAAAGCCAATACTCGGTTAAAATTGTACAGTGAAAATGATGACTTTCTCTGACTGCATGGTTTGTACGTGCTTTAGCATTCACTATGCCAACAACAAGTAATTTGCATTTAATGAGAGCCACTTTGTTGTTGCCATGCAGCAATGATCGGCTGGCTCTGGAATAAATAGATGGGAATATTTATTTATTTGGAGTTGTGAAATACTGGTTATTGGTAACTTCATGAACATGCTGAGGGAATGTATGCACGGTCCGTTACAAAGAGGCATGGCTGCGTAAATTGAGTGGGATTCGTGTGATGCAATATTTTGGGACTAAGGATGCTCAAAGAATTGAGCCGGAAGATTTATACAAGCATAAACTATAGATGTGTTTGCTCCACAACTCCAACATTTCCCTATGGTCCATATTTCACTTTCAGAGATCAAACGCAGTGTTATAGATTTGTAATTTGCAAGTTGCCAACTTGCCTATGCATACGTAATAGTGTCATAATACTGGCTCACATTGTATTTCACACCAATCCACTCACACTTTCATTATGGATGAGAATGAATGAATTTCTGTGCTCATTTTGGCATTGTTAAGTGTATTTACTCTCCTCTCTGTCTCTGTGTTGCATTCACTAACGAGTGAACCTGTGACTATAACGTATTGAATATATTACAACTAACATCATAATTCGCATTAGTTTATATGTCCCATTGTTTTCATTTTCGCCGCAGTGACTGCTGTTGTCCCCTGTATTTGATTAGATTGTTATGCAAAAACATCAAAAGATGAAAAGTTAATGTAAAACATAAATCTTTCTTATTTGCTTCTTCTGCCATTCAGAGATGAATGAGAGGAAAAATTATTTTATTCTTTTGTGCTATGCAGAATGGTCTGTGTGAGGAAACTCTACCTGATAGAAATGATGATGAAGTCTGGAGCTTTTGTGCAGTCATTTCATGCGTACCCTACTTTGGGCTCGGGGAAACCCAAAGAGCTCATGTTATTTTAGCACAGCATCAAAATAAAGATAAGAGAGAAAGTTTGTTGTGAAATGTGAAGGGCCAACTACGATATACTAGACCTTAACTAACTACGGATGGTTTGCCCACTTAAAAAAGTCTATATGTGCCTTTCTCTTTTGTGGTGAAAATTGTACCGCCATGTTTTCACGGGCTGTACATTGAGTGCAAAGGTACTCGTTATCTCTTGATATATAGATGAGAATGGCTTCTTTCCCTTTCCACTGCTCCTTGTCAGTCAGTTAAAGGGAATGACCAAGTGAGAGAAAGAAAATGGAATGGTTATGTTATGATTTGAGCCGTTAGCGCAAAATGCATTCCCACAAACTGGGGGCAACAAACCGAGTCTCCCTTCACGGTACACTGCTGTAAACTTGCCTAGAATGGGGAGTTGACCGTCTGCAATCTGTCTTCACTAGTCATACTGTTGCAATCTCGGCGATGATTATTTTTATGATGATCGCCGTCAGCTTCATTCCAATGGACCATGGTCTCTACTTGCAGCTCGTATATTTAGTAATGTTGGCTTTTTGAGCTCTGGCTGAACAGGTACGCCCAAGCCCTTATTACATGTGCTCTGCTCTGGTGCATATAAAATGAAATACAATGCAAGATTAGTGTGTTTGGGGGAAAAATAAAGAACAGGAACATAGATATGTCGTTTCAGATTTATTGGATAAACTCTACTGAAACGGCCACCCATTAATGTAATGTTTTTTTCTCTTAAATAGTGTATCCATATTATGAGGCTGCGGATATTGGTTTTTAGCCTGACTTGGATTTGGGCATAGATATTCGCTGCTAAAAAGTTGTATGAACTTTTGTATACAACTACTTCAATTTCAATAAAGATTGACAATGGAAATGTTCATGTATCCAATGATGTTTGTTAAAAATAATGGGGAACTAATTCTCCATTTTAAGTTTGTTTTTGCTTTTAGATAAAAATGCGCTGTTTACTTTTCAGTTATTATGGGAGATTGTTCAAGATACCAAGGGTCTGGCTGCATACTTGTCGAAGATGCCAAAGTGATGGCTCGTGGTAAAAAGCACTTTCCTGTGATCGACCTTACATCCATTTCACCTAAAAGTAGTGACGGTAAGTGTAATTTCTGTTTTCATTTAATTTTTAAACCATGTTTATTGTGTGCAGCATATCTGTTTCTTCGCAAATTGTACACACTGTTTATCGTTTGACGTGTTTAGCACGTAGTGGTATTTTTTAAAGAAAATATTTGTTGTTGCACTGGTTTCTTGTAGCGATAAGATTTTAAACATGACTTTTACGCATTTACAAACTGCCAGTCACTTTCATTTATTTTGACTGAAGGAGCAAGGAGTTAAATAGAAAGTGAAGTAGGAGTGATGGGTGTGGAAATAACGCGAGCTAGTTTAGCCTTTTTTTATTCTTCCCTTTCGCGCAGTAATAAGTGTTTTTACACTCCTGATTGATGCTCTCATTATGTCAATATGTTTTTATGGCCCTAGTTAGCTCCATTTTCCGCTAAAAGTATACTCTAGTGAGCTGAAATAGGGCGTAATTTGAACATGTGTATGGAGCATTGTGTCTGTTGAGAAAAGACAATGACTGATAAAAATTCCGCAATTTATTAGAAAGAGAGATCAGCTTTTTTCATTCGTTCCTCACATAAAGGGGAGTTCCATGAGGGGAAAGTAAACTGCTTCTCTAGTGTACACTGAAGGTAGAATAAATTGGCTATCTTCACTTTTTGTAGCTTGTAGGAAAAAAATGCATTGGTTAACGCTAAGTAATGTAATGTATGTTGGAGTATAAGAGTCTTTGTCCAGAGAGAAACTAATTTGAAAATTTTTTTTTTTTTTTTGTAAATCTAGTGGAAATGGTTTCTCCTACAAGCCTAGTGCCAGAGGTGACGTCCAAAGTATATGGAGATTTTAATGACGGTATAAACCCAGCGGAAATAATTTGGGGTCAAGTGCTGAGTCGTCGAATTGAGCCTTACTCGTACTGGACTCTGGAACTGAACATGAAAGATAGTGCTTATGTCAACCTAAACCTTACATTTCCGTGGGGCTCTAATTGGGCACTTCTATTTCGAAAGAATGCCTTGCCGTCCATCACACAACACGATTTCATCAAAGTCGTAAAAAATGGAAGGATTGAGCATCGACGACATGTGAAACGTGATGTTCATTCTCAGTCTTCTCCATCATCACTGTATCAACAGTCCCAATCAAGCACCACGGCCCTGCTCTTGTTCACCACTAATGAAACTCTCCTTCACAACAGTAGTAGTCGACGACATAAACGAGACAGTTTTGTGGACCAAAGTGATATCTTATTTTCAGAGTATTTAGACAGTGGCAAATGGTTCCTTCGACTTTTCAATGATGACTTACTGGAGCGAAGAGTTCAGTTCTTGGCACAAGTTGATCCCACTGCGGAAGTTCGATGTCCTCAGCAATGCAGTGGCAATGGGAACTGTGTCCATGGAAAGTGTCATTGTTTCGATGGGTTCAGTGCAGATGACTGCTCTGCGAGTAAGTTCCTCTACATGGATCATGTCATAAATCATTTTTATTGTGTATCATCACTTCCCTTCTGTGTACGTACGTACCAGCACATTATAGAGACTCATATCTTGGCCCATTATTAGCAACCTTTCTTTTGGTCCTTTACACTAGCGAGCATCATGGGTTCCTTTGCCATTTTAATGGGTGTCTATCTATCTGTGTGCTATAATCATTCCTAGTTTGTAATATATGGTTGCAAAAGTCAGAGCTAGTTAGTACGTACACACTGTGTGTGCATTGTAGCGACAATAAGCGGTATGTGTAGTCTATATAATCTTCTTGTTTGGGACCAATGCCAGTGCCTTAGTTGTTTGGTTTTTGTCAGTAGTTTAGTCCATAGTAGGGAGCTCCAGTGGCAAATCTTTCACTGTGAAGCATAAATTATCCAACGCCACGCTCCAGGCATGCCACAATGTCATGCTCGATTCCATGCACATTTATGCTTGCTAGTTACTCTTGCTGGTACATCACATCCATTAAATATAGGAACAAATTAGATTTTGTTGTTGATACCATTATAGCAATGGGATAAGATTTAGGGGTACGTTTTTACAGACTTACTAGATTTTTAATCTGCATATCTCATGTCTCATGCTTAATTTTTTGATGATAAAAGTGAAAAAAAAAAGTTTGTGAATGTCTAGATTTTTCAATTTTGGAAAAGCCAAAACATACTGGAATTCCATCATTCAACGATAAAATTGATTAAAAATTGCTTTCGTTTTGTTTGCTATAAACCTGTTCAACTAATGTTACTTTAGCATGCTCCATGCCACACCGTAAATTAAGTTGTACCACCAGGGGCTTACTTTTATCTTATTTTTTATTGTCTTTTATCCCAGGGGATTGGTAGCAGGAGGTGAGTACATGGTTGTAGAGAGATTTTAATACAGAATTTAGTGCAGTCAATATATGTTAACCACGGAAGGACTTGTATTTATGAAATGAACGGTGTAGCCCCATTAGTGGAAGGGAAAAGGCATGGGACTCTTCCGTTCCATTGGACTCACTCAACGGAATGTATAATCAATTGTTTGGAATTATAGGCGTTTGTCCAGTTCTGTGCAGTAACCACGGAAGATATGGCGGTGGAGTGTGCCATTGCCATTTGGGCTGGAAAGGAGTTGAGTGCAACATTCCGGAATCAGAATGTGAGGTGGACAATTGCAATGGAAATGGAGATTGTGTGAATGGGAAATGTGTATGCCGTGCTGGTTGGACAGGAGCATTTTGCGATCAACGTGAGTCCACTTTAATCTTCTCCGATTTTGCCATCTCGTTTATGTTCTCTTTTTATAGCTAGTGTCATGTCCTACCAAGCTCCATCTAAGGTGTCTCCCATTTTGTCACAAAGCTCTTAAAGTTGCCCATTCTCGTGTCCAACTTATCTCTTTATTTTTCTTTCACTGTCTCTCTCTCTCTCTCTCTCTCTCCCCCTCTCTCTCTCTCTTTTCTATGTTTGGCTCGCTCTCCACGGGAGCATAAGTAGATACAGAAGACACGTACATGTACTTTACTTGCTTACTTACAATACTTGTACTGCTCACCATTCAAAATGAAAGGATCGGCCGGCAGACTACTTGACTAGTTGGATAGAGTCATTGTTCCATGGTAATTGTAGTACTGGTCGTAGTTGAGAGAACACATAAAAAACTCTAATGTTACTGCTCTACTCTGATGCAATCCAGGTCCATGCCATTCTTTCCTTGTATTATGTAACCACTAATGTGTTAAGGAATCCTTTTGAGGGTGGAATACGCTGATCATGTACCCGACTGAGCAGGTCATCAATATTGAGAATAAGAATTGTTTCCCTTACCATATTTAGATTGGACCCATGTACATGTCACTGTGGAGGTATCTTAATCAATGACAGTTGACGACTTCGGACGATAAAGGGACAAAATAATTGCCCATTCCATGAATAAAGGAAGAACTTGTTTTGAAATGATTTTTTTAGTCCAATGTGGTGCTGTGAGCAAGAGAGGTAGTTATAGTAGTGTGTAAGGAAAAAATTTGAATTTTCCGAGGGTTAGAATGTAACTGCTAGGGCTTTAATTTATTTCTAAAATAAATTATGGGTTTAGTGTAATAAGCTAAGTGGAGAGAGCGGGACTCAACATGGATCATTCAAGACTTATTCAGTTGCTTAGAAAAGTTGCTAAAAGCTATGAATTTGAGATGATAAATTTCAAGGGTGGCATCATGGCTGGCGCTAAAAAGATAAAGTGATCAAGGCTTATTTGAATATCATCGCATTTTTATAGGCAAATGAAATCCTTGAATGATGAGAATCCACTAAAGGGGTGAAGGTTTGGTAATGAGCTTAGCCTGACTATGCACAATTTAATAAGGTTCTTTGTGAAGAAAGTAGTGTATAGTATAGCATAAAGCCTTTGAGTCAGTCAGTAGTAGTTTATGTTCTGACTCGAGCAATATAGTATAAAGCTGAAAGCATTGAGCTCCATTAGTTTTGTGGGTTTCTTAGCTGACTTTGTTTTGCAAAACGAAAACTTCAAAGTGCTCGATTTTTTTATGACAGATTAGTCGTTTTAGACAGAGAGACCGCAAGCTCAGGCATTTTTTTGTAGATGCACAAGCCCATGGTGTATAATTGAAGTTAATCCCCAGCTCCCAAGTTTTTGTGCGTTCGGTTATTTTTCCCTTCATTATTTGCTAACGTATTCCTTTCCTTGATAACCCGAGTATTAAAAAGTTCTGTGATTTGTGAAAGAAAATTGCAAGACATTTAAAAAAAACGTCGATGTAGACTGAATTAATGAAAAACTTAAAATCATGTAGGTGTACAGATAATTACGTAGATCCGCAAATAAACGTACTAATTTGTTTCTGCTCGCAGCCATGCAAAATTGCATTTTGTGACTTCACATGAAAAAGAAGGGGAATTTTTTCTTTATGCATAATGGGATGAAGGAGGAACACATTTCATATTTTGTTCGTCTTCGGAGACTACTTTTCTTTCTTTACTTTTCACACTTTTGTGCCCGGACTTGGATGAAAGAAAGTTGAAAAAGTGATATTTTCTTTACCTTCTACCGTTATATCACTCTGAAAAAATATTTCCGTTTTCTTTTCATTCCTACTCATTTCGTTGAATTCAGACCTCCGTGTGGATTTCACTGTATGAGCAGTCATCATCATGAGTCGACATGCATAGGCTGCGAAAAATAAGTATACGGCATAGTTTCCGTTTTCCTGGAAAATGATGTGTATGTTCTCAACACCAGCTTTCACTGGAGCTCATATAATTCATGCTTATATTTATTTTGCGCACAACCACCGTTGCTACTTTCTGAAATACAGCCATGGTTCATACGAACCTGAATTAGTTCCCTCTTCCCACTCATAGATCTAAGTTCTTATACCGTGAATTTTACTTGCAAGTCACTTTCGCCTGTGTACAAGATTATGCTTGTAGGACTTTGCTACCTGTATACTGCCTTTCTGTGTATTTGATGCGCGGAAATTTAGTTTTTTTCTCTACTTTGTGCTCACTACAAATTTGAAAAAATGTCTTCGTCCACCCGTAAATTTCATTGAGGAAATCCGTTCCCCTCCTTTTTTCACCACATTTGAGCAAGGAGCTGTTTGTTGGTGCGAAAAGGAAAGATATAAAGTACTAGAGTTGCCAACTTTTAGGTCTTCCCATGTTCATTTTGTTTGCTGCAGGAGTTGATGGTATTTCCCGTGATCATGACCTTTTGATTCATCTCACGTCTTTAAAAATTTAATTAAAACTAAAACCAAACTGACGCCTTTTGTTTGGTTGTAGACCACCGTGTAGTGTTTCTTGTATGCGTTCTTTCTGCCAAACAGTATTAGTACAGGGGCTCATATTGGATATTAAATGCACCTATTTTTCTAAATCAAAGATAAAATCGAGTCTGGTTTTTTCTATTAGCAACTGAAGATTTTCATCCTAACAAGGTGCAATCAGTTTAATCAATGGTCTGTGTATTCTTGCGACATTAAAATATTCATCCTATGTATTCGTCAACCTTGACAATGATTTATTGATTTACAATAAAAATGAGCCTGCATCTCACCAGGAAAACAATTCGTCTATGTTGAAAAGTTCTCGGAGAAATAAACTTGGAAAGCAGCAGAATCAATGGCCTGCGCTATTGCACTTTAGGAACATAATTTCCTCATTGATTCAAGGCACACTGAATGCATTTTAGTTAGACCATGTGAAGCTAACTTGTGTACTCATTCTCCAGTAATTGGCATCCCTTCACAGAGATAATATTGTGAGCCATAGAATAGGAGCGTAGAAAGAAAAGATCGAAAGATAATCAATCTTCTTTTCTCTAATCAGCTCTCATGACGTACGCCAGCACGGAACAAAAACGTGGCTGCTGTCAATTTAAAACACTGTACAGGTTCTAGCATCTCCACTTTTCATTCAATGGATGAACAGAAAGGCTAATGCTCTCTATGATGGAAGAAAGTCATGTCTGTCAGATGAGACGCACAATGAAAGAGAGTGACTACCCTAAGTGAATCTCCAGATTCATAAAATTGAAGAAAATAATGCCTACCCCTAAAAGTTTGATTTGCTCGACTGCAGTACACAGTCAGCTCTTCCAATCTAATACTCACTCTGAAGCTAACGGATAGAAAACTAATGAGCTTCAGTGTGAACACATCTTAAACCGCAAGCCAGCCTACAATGCACAAGTCTGGGAAAATATACTTTGGGATCAGATGCCTGAGCGTCATATTGTTGTTCTAAGGTTGGCATATGTTTTCCCGTCATGAGATAAAAGGTCCCCTCAAGCTGTTGTCCTATGTATTTTGAATATTTATTATGCCGACGACTTTTTCCATCTCGTCATATTTACGCAAGGATCATATCACTCATAGTAGTCTCACTGGCTTGACTGAATAGTTAGACAGAAGTCGTCATTTAGGTGTCACATATTTGTGCGTCCCAATATCTCGTTTACGGTGCCAAAGGGGAGACTCAAATTTAGAGGATGCACGTAGTGACAGCCAAAGACGTGGCTTACAGGGAATGACATATTTATAATAGGTAGGAAGCCAGTTAGGGCGTTCGTTGTATGCATAAATGGCTTTTTGCATTGCGAAAAAGTTTTTCTCCTCATTGGCAAGAAGAAAGAGTACAGAGGGACTCAGAAGTTAGAGTATTGATTTTTTCAGTGCTACAGGAATGGAAAAAGGAGATACCGAGACCACAAGTGTCAAAAGTACTTGAGAAGTGAAAAGAGTGATAAATCATCATCATCAGAAGCACTGCACCTACGCATCTTGTTGTGTAGTGAGTGAGTTGGGTTGTTTAGCGGGAAAAATAGTTTTCTTGCTCCGTATTCTCAGTCGTGATCTTATTTTTTTCCTTGCTTGCATGTAAAAGTGGCTAGATGGATGATTATAGCCATACATGGCGGTTGCCTATTATTGGTTTTCTCCTCCGTTCTACTTTCGGTGAACAGCTCCATTTATTTTAACAAAAGTTGTGTCAGGTTGTTTTGCAAGTGACGTTATCTATGCGGCTGACTTTTGATCACCAGGTTTTCAAATGCGAGTCGTGTGTGTTGATGAATTCCTTGTTGTTTGCTGTGGGATTTTTATGTTCGGACTATAGCTAGTTAGTATGATGTTTAATTTTGTGCGGAATGTTGGCTTTGTTACTTTAAATGACATGGAAATTATTCTAAGAAGAGGAGTTGAACAAGTAGTCGAGCTAATTAGCATTTATACAAGAGCAGAAGTGAAAGTTATTATTTTAAAACTTGTCAGGAAGGCAGTCTAAACAATATGCGATGGGATCGTTTTAAAATGTATTGCCTGCATTGAATATGTCGACGTCAGTCTCAAACTTTGCTCAAATTAAATGAATCCCAAGACAAGAAAAGTTTGGGAAAAGAAAGGAAAGAAAAAAAGTTGGCAGTTTGTCTTTTTAAGTTAAAACTTACCTTGCAAGTGTTGCTGGCTCACTTGTAAAATTTTAATGAGCTTAATTGGTTGTTCTCACACACCATTTGTGATACTTGTAACACTGGATTGGAGCGACGAGAAATATACTCCTATAGTCTCCATTATTTACTGTTAACTTTACTTAAATGATGATCCTTTTTATGGGGTACGTCGTAATGGAAAAGTTTAAATCTTCTCCAGCCGATTCATAATGGCTTTATAAGCCCGGTGTCTTATTCTAGCCCATCATAAAACATTAAAGTGATGGCAAATTTTCTGACTATTTGTGTTGTCTCAACCTACATATAATTTTCGCTAACTTTTCATAATTTTTTTTTGGTTCATTTAGTATGCTAAACTTGCTGGTGTACTCATGAGTTATAATATTCTCATTATAATTGCAGTTGATTGTTTGGACTCAACTTGTTCTCAACATGGAGACTGTGTACTTGGGAAATGTGTGTGCCATGCCGGCTGGACTGGTCAGTCATGCAAGTAAGTATTATTCCATGTTTCTTACTTACTTACGCAACACAATTACCATGCTACTTCTAATGTCTGCACAGTTGTGTATGATTCATTCCTCTCTCTCTCTCTCTCAGTGGTCTCGTATCATTTCCTGCTGTCAATTCCTCTGATTGATATCGTGGTTTGAAGGTTGGGATAGAATGCAGAGAGAATTTGACTAATTGAACGTATAATTTGTTTACCACAGAGTTCCTGAGAGTTTGCTAGCCAACTGTATGCCGGACTGCTCAGCTCATGGGGACTTTGATGCGGCCAGTGGAAAATGCGTGTGTCAAAAACCGTACGCCGGACATAGTTGCAGTGATGGTAAGTTCTTTTCTTCCTTATAGTGTAAGCTTGTGAACTTTGATACAGCTTGTTAAATGTTAGTTATGATAACCAACTAGTTACAAGACTGGAATCGTTTTGGCTGAAAATTGTCTGAAAGGTTCTAGTGTGAGAGTGAAAAGTAAAAGCTAACTAAAACCTGTAGTTTGGAAATGTCATTTTGTTGACCAGAAATGACTTTAGCTTTTTTGATTGGGGTTACATTCTAAAGAGGTATCTAGTTGAAGCTATTTATTTTCTACCAAGTTAAGGTCAGTGTATCCATTATGTTTAATGTACATTGACAGTTATATTCAACACGGTATATATATAGTGAGGGAGGGACGTTTCATGTTTTAAAAGCGGAAGAAACTCACCAGAAGAAACCTTTCCCTCCCTCCAAGCTGTTATTTTTGTGCTCGGTCTCTTTTCTAAATGTATGAGATATGTAATATAGGAATGGGTACAAGGGGAGCGAAAATAAAGCTAGAGGAATGAAAATATATTTTTTTTCGTGAAACACAGCTTAACTTTATCCATGCACTTTGCCGATCCCTCTTCCCTCTTTCTGTTCGCTCCTTTTTATCGCCTTTCATCAAAAAATGATACAAGACTGGAATTACTAAAGTTCAACACGTCCTATTGCGAATGCAGCTCTGTATGAACAATGCATGTTTGTCTGTGTAGTGTATGTACATGATGATGATAGAAGGATCACTTTCATTTGAGAAACTTGGCCCTTCAGATCTGTTGTTGTATCGTCTTTTTCTGTTACTTGCCTCCTTTATCTGCACTGTTGGCAGCTCATGCACAGTTACCATGGTGACACTAATGTGCGCGTGGGATATCTCTCAAATTAAGTGTTAATACATTTTCCCGTTTGTTTATTTTTGACTGCTGTAAAATGTGCAAACGTTTTACTGTTTAGTTTCCTTCAAAGTAAAAAAAAATAGGATCCAAATATATTTACTATGGCTTTATTAAAATCAACAAGCTCTTGGAGCCATGTTACTATTTTATATTAAATGTTCATTCCTTTTGTCACTGCCTAACAAAGACAAGTTTGTTAGCAATTTGTTTTGTGCTATTATGCACAGATGCGTATTTTTTTGCTTTCTTTGTTTTATTGGAATTTAAATCCAGAGTTTCGTTCTTACTACGCCAGTCATACATTTTACGGAGGGAGTAGTCTATAAAGAAAAGAAAATAAACACAGTAAGTGTGTATGAACTCACTTGAGAATTGATGGAATCGATTTTACTCTCCTACGTTTTGTTTTCACAAGAGAGTCATTTTTTGATACAGCTTTATGCTAAAAAAAGTCTTGTTCAAGTCCGCGTTTAAAATCATCCTATTATTTATTGGGTTCACTATTTCTATCTACAAATGCTGAAATAATTTTCGTGAGCGGTAATCTCCTTTTATGTACTTATTATACAATACATGATGAGTAGTTTCCTACTTGTGTACAAATTACGAATCTGTTTATTTTTTCCACTTAATGAAATAACATGATGTATTATTTAATGACAGGAAAACATATTTACTTTGAGAACGTATAAGAGGATCAGAAATGTACAAAAAAAGTAAATCCGACTTTTGTTTTCGCTGTTTTAGCTCGTTGTTATTTGAATGGCTTCTCGGTAATAATTATTATTGAAACACAAAATACTTTTATAACTAACTTACTACTACCTCGGCTTTACTTCTGTCCTTCAAATTTCCTGTCGGTATTGTAGTTCTTTAGTTTCATAGATGTACTTCTTACAACATATTAGTGTTTTGTTAGAATCCTTCAAAATTTGGAGCACCTTGTAATATTTTCCTTTTTTAAATAATTTATTCACTGAAATAGCGTTTAAAGGTAGAGAAGCAATAAAGATTTCACTACTTTGTAGCATTAACTTTCCAAATTTGCAGATGTTATGTGCCCCCAGTGTATGTTAATATTGAGTTAACCTTTGCGAAATAGGATCCAACAGCTAGTTGACTTCCAAAATGACTGTAAATTTATGATCTTGAGCTTCTTCCCTGTCATAAAATCTACCGGAAAGAACCCATTGAATTCATTATCCAGAGCGATGAGAGTGTATAGTATGTAGCTTTGTACTAAATAGCTAAACCAGTAGTGGGAGAAAGAGATGCAATATAGCGTACACTACACTCCTTGCTCATTCTCCCACTCAGTCAGTCAACCATGCAGCCAAACCAGTGATACAAATGTTAGACATCTTTGGTATTGTGAAAATGAGCAAGAATTTGTACACATGAGTTGCTCCAATAGTTTTTGGCCCCTCTCATAAAACATGTTGTATTCAGCCTGCTTAATTTCATCAGACCTTTTCTTTCTTAATGCCCTGAATTTTTCTGCCCAGTTCAATTTTAATATCGTGTACAGAAATGTATGGCACTGTAAAACTGACCCAAAAATACCGTCTTCGAAAGGTTTCTGCACAAAATTTTGTATGAGATTGAGAAAATATGTTCACCAAAGTAGACTTACCAAACTGTGAATAGCTGATAAATCACGCCAGAATTAACTTGTATACAGCCTAGTTTAGGATGTTTTGGTAATTTTGGTAACAAATTTAGGGAGTTATGGCTATACTTGTTTATTTTAACTACATGCTGAAAGATATGAAAGTCTAAAATTATTGCTGCCAGACTTCATAAACCTGTAGAAAACTAGTATGAAGTTACAAAACACTTGGAAATAGCGAGTCATAACTTTTTGTGCATCAACAAGATGTGCTCTTCTCCAGTCCCTACTAACACAATTCTTTAAATTTTATGATTCCAGTGGTTTGCAGTCGCGATTGTGGTGTTAATGGTTTTTGCAATGAACAAGGCGAGTGCAAATGTCTTCAAGGATGGACTGGTGAAAAATGTGAAACTTTGACCTGTGATGCCAGATGCGGAAATCATGGGCAATGTAAAAATGGATCGTGCATTTGCTCTGTTGGCTACAACGGAAAGTACTGTACTCTTGGTAAGTAAACTATTTATTTATTCTCTCCGTACTTGAGTAATTAATATTAGTTTTAGTTATGTAGCAAGCTGGTTACAGGCTTGCTATTGTCGGTTTACTACTACTGCCCGGATTAAAAAAACAGAAAAAAATGATATCGCCCAGTGAATATCGTAATTCTGGAATTTTAATTTGTTTAGATGAGGAAATTAAATGCCTTTAGCGTGGTTTGAGGAATTTCATAATGTGTTGTGTAATACTAGTTCTGCTTTTTAGTCAGCTAGTTAGTTAGACTGACTACAGTACGGGGTTGTGGGCATTTATGAATGGACATTGGATTCGTGTGTGTGCATGCATATGTGCAATCTATCAATGATGGATAGATAAAATAGGGGATCGGAGGTCTACACACTGTGATCGGTGGATTTAATCTATGGACTCCACATGGGCTTTAATATATGACGCATTCCATGCATGCAGCATGTTGCTAAGTACGGCTTGGGAAGTCATATGGGAGACTCTTCGCTCTTTATTAGTTGCAATTATGTGCCCCATAACATTGAGACAGTGCACGTAATTGGATGCGTGTCTGGGTAATAAAACCCAAGTCGGAACTCGGAGGTTACCGTAAATGAATTTACATAGTCCGTGTACTTTTGTTTGCAACTACGGCTGCAATTAGCACAGAAGGAATGGTTCTCAAAAAAGATAGACTGTGTATGGATATAAAATTGTTTGTGATTTACAGTATTAATATAACAAATTATGCTTAATGTAATATAAAGTAGTTGAACTTGCTTTGTTGGTACATAATTGTATGGTTCATGGCTAGATTTTTTTTGGTAAATTTGAAGAAGAGTTTCTTATAATCCAGTATTTACAGCTTGTACTTTCATAACAACTTTCACTGAACTGATCTGCATGCTTAGAATAGTTTATCGTTCATTTAATGCCACTACTGCATGTGAATGGAATGTGTACTGAGGGAGCAAGAAATTTATATGACCCGTTCATGAGAACAAGGTATTAAAAAATTTATTATGATGTGTTTTCCTGTAACACATAAATTTTCAAGAAATAATCTACTGCTTGTTGTTACTAATAAAGTTAAAAAGTAGTTTGTACTTTTCTAATTCCTCTTATGTAGTCATTTTCTTGTTTCCGTTTCGTGTTAGATGTCAAACCATGTTGTATCCGTTTGAATAACTTTGACGCAAGATCTTGTATGCTGGCGAACAATGCGAACATACTTTCTCATGTTTTCAATGCTAGTTGTAATCATTTTGTATCTTTTCCATGATGTTTTTTTTTGTCTTTGTAGCCGGATGTCCTAATTCTTGCAGTCTTCATGGCTCATGTATTATGCAAGGAAGCTCTTATTCTTGCAAATGCACCAGTGGCTGGGCAGGTCCAGACTGTTCGGTTCGTTTGGAGACCAATTGTTCAGACGAGATTGATAATGACGAGGGTAAGTGTCATCTTTCCCCCATTCAGCGACAATAACTACACATTTTGGCTCTTTCTAGCGTTGTCTATTAAAGCTATAGTTACTGTAGCGTGGCTGTATCCTTTTCACATTTGGTATTAACAAGTAATGTGTGGCTATCAATTTCAAGACACACCAAATGCATGCATTAGTTTTGAATGGGAAAATGAAGTAAGTGTAGCTGACATGTATCTGTAATCAGCCAAACAAAGGTTCAACGGATAGGCTCATATGGAGCTTACTTTTGATGAAAATTTTGCAATTGTTGGGCGGGATGGATTGTAAGATTTCAGATATGAAAATGACTAGATATTGTGTGACTATATTAAATGGCTGTCTAGGTGATATAGTAATGTATTGTAGGATGCAAGATTGGACTACTGTGTAAGTAGTGGTGACAAGTACATTTGTAAAGGTGGTTGATGTGTCAAATATTTCACTATTTGGCAGACGGGAAGACTGATTGTTCTGACAGCGAGTGCTGTGAGAATCTCAAGTGCCGAGATCATTTGATGTGCATGATGGCTAGTGATCCAGTGGAAGTGCTCCTTCGAAAACAGCCTCCTTCCGTCACTTCGTCTTTTTTTCAAAGGGTTAAGTTCCTTATTGAAGAAAACAGTGTACAAAGTTACGCTCAGAAAGATGAGTACTCGGAAAGGTAATGGAAACTGTATTCCTTGTCTGTTTCTCTTCTCTTTCATTTCACTTTTCTTCATCTGATCTCAACAATTGTGTGATCCTCACTTGAGAACTCCATTTCTCAATATCAATTCATCCAGGGATCCAGTTATAGTAAATATATATATGAAGAAATCTGTTGTCTTCTATCTCTTTTTCTCTTCTTTCCTCTTCTCTTGAAAAGGATGAAAGGATTAGACTTCTCTCTCTCTCGTTCTGTGGCTCACATATATACTCCATCCATAGCATAGCATAGCATTATATATCTAGTCCAGGAACTCCATGGGTGCCACTGCCCTAACGAATATGAATTCTTACATCTATAGCTAACCTACTGTTTTACAGCAAAAAGTGATAACGAATGAAATAAATTATGTCTCTGGGATAGGTATATAGTTTTACTGTATACGTGCTAGTAGGATCTCATAAAATGAAGAATTTTATTTTTTCAAGTAGCTCCGTTCTGTGTACAGTCAAGGAGAGGAAGGAAATCTTTATGGCAAGAGCTACATTATGTAGTCTCATTCATTCATCATTATTTCATAGCTGGAGCGGCATGCTCAGGTTTGGCCAGAGAGAAAGAGAGAAAATGAGCATTTTATGTAGGACACGTCCTAATAAAAAAAAGGCGCATGGGAAAGCTAGGGAAATCATAATAGAGAGACGTTTCTCCCATATCGAGCAGTTCTAACTAAGAGCCTATGTTTTCATCAACATTGTTTGGGTAACAGCATTTGTTCTCTATGTATTTTAATTAAAGCATTACTACTGTAAACTAGGTGAGTAAAAGATGTGTGCTCAGGAAACTTGGCTCTGAAGAAATGAAAGACAGGAGGTGATGTTGTTATAAGAAGCAGTTTTAATGAAAACTGACTGACTGCCACTGATTGAGTAGATATGTTAGACAGGTATAGGTAAAAAGGATTATAGATTGTCTGCACGCACACAGCTCCGTAGCAAAATTATCAGCCACCATAGCAAGAGCAGCATCTTATAGCTTTTGGAGGGAAAAAGAAGACTATTAGCTCAGATTTGATGAGAGAGTCTAAATAGAAATTGAAATTCTTGTTGAGCCAGAGTTGCCAACACTTTTTTATAGACGCTGTTAGCTTAAGCTAACCAAGTTGCTACCTACCTTTAGATGTCTATTCTCTTGTTACACTACTATAGCAATCGTAATGAGTATGAGTAGCCAACTTATATATTTATAGTAGTGCTATAAAATAACACGTATATGTATGAATTCATGAGTATTAGCATCATTATCACTCTAGTGTTACTTATTATGATAATCACTCACTCGTAATGTTTGCCTGTCGTTTATTATGTGTGTTGACCGATCTGTACTGTCGAATGACAAAATGTTGTGTCATTCACTTTGACCGTGTGTCGTCTTGAACTATCTGTCTTTCTCACTCGGCTCCTTCCTCGCTTTCACGTTGGACTTTCGGTTCGGTTTCGTTACATGTTTTTGCTATACGTTCAGCAGTTAGTGTATAAGCTTTTGTCTGTCTGCTAAGAATGTATGTTCACCAGGGTCCCGCTTTCCAACATTATATACATATATATATATATATAAATGTCACTGCTGAACTACAGGGAAAGAAAGAAAGTTTCAATTTCAATTTTTTTTCTTATATATTTACTCTTGCTACCGATGTTTTTCTCAGTCGGTATTGCTCTCTGGGGGAGAAAAAAAGTCAATGATAAGTTTTAGGCAGTAGACTTGGAAAAAAATTGTACATGTTGAGTTGCGGAAGTAATTGAATGGCCGCTGTCTTAATACGACATGATATTTGAAACCGAACCGATGGGATCGTGTGACTGAAATCTGCAACTAATTTGGCGTTGTTTATTTTTTTCTGATCTCACATATCACTCAATTTCCCCCTGTGTCCGATCTAGTCAATTTTGGAACTCTTTCGATCCTCGGTAAGTCCAGTCAACGTTACTGCTTTTATTACTAATGTGAGAAACCTTTCCCCCTCTTATGATTTTCGTTAGCTTTTCAGTTTAAGATATATGAAGTTTGAGTTACTTTCTGTATCATTAATATCTTTCAAACTAAATTCTAAACTCTGAGTTGAATTAGCGTAATAATTTGCGAGAGCAAAGATCAGAAATTAACATGTTGGCAATATTAGAGAACTTAGTGATTGAGCTAAACATGAATAGCATTGGATCCAACCACTTTTTGACACATTTAACAATCTTGAATACTCCTTCATACCGTGCTCCTGCTCACTATATTTTGGATAATTAACTGAATTGATTATTTCAAGATTTCAAATTAACTTCAGCGCTCTAGATTTATGCACTAATGAAGAGCTTGTAAATTTCACATTTTCTATTACCAATCAGTCACAAATTATGGTTGACTAACTAAGTAGCCAGTTGCCAGTATGATCAGTGTACTGAGGAATCTTTTTTTAATTTTTTTATTCACTTTTATAGCATTATTCTATTGGCTTCACTATCTTATTGCCTTTTGGTTGGTTTGCTCTTGAAAAAAAGGGAAAACTGATAGATTCTGACTGAGCAAAGATCGCCTTCCTCCTTCAACCTTTGTGTCCCTGTCTTTGTCTGAAATTTTATCCTCTCCTTTCTCCTTAATATTTCACACTCACCCTTGTCGTCTTGACACTTCACAGGAATACTAGATATCTATTATAAGGAATGTGTATGAAGGGTCCAGCAGTAAACTATCTAACCATACCTACATACGTAGGTATATACTATATGCCCGACTATATGCCCTAGTATTGTTGCACCATGTTAGCAAGTTGAGTCTGAGTACCTTTTGTAGACTACATACACAGGTGACAGTGTTTAAAAACTCGGATAATAAATTCATCCATTGCTATAGTACATTTTTATCTTTGTAGGGTGAGATACTAGGATTTCAAAGTCACTAAATTAATTAGATACACATGGTTTAACTAGCTACTTCAAACGTCATAAATGTCACTAGAATTGACATGAAAGGTTGGAAGAAGACTCAGGGAAACTCTACTACTATGCCACATTGAATAAAATTTGTAGAATCTTTGTAATGTGGAAGTGAAAGTTTGCTAGTTAGTTGAATGTCACGAAAAGAATGATTGAAAGGAAGAAAAAAATTACAAAACTTTAGCGCAGAGACATTTTTCTAGCATCATATACTAAAATGTATGTCCTTTTATTCTTTTACTAGGGAATCATGATGATCATGTACTTTTTACTATCTTAACTTACTTGCTCAATTTTAGAAACTGTTAATTTATCTTATGTGTACTATTGATTTTTATTATTATTATGGAATAAGTTACTTATTCTGTATATTTTATGCCTCCTTCTCTATCTGTGTATTATTGTATACTGCCAAAGTCACATTTGGTCTAGTATATGATAACTGTGTTGCTTCTTGAGTATAACGTGTGGTAAAACGGAGACCAATTTTCTTCTCTGTGGGGGTTCCCATTCGCTTTTTTAGGAGGGTGTCTGTCATCCGTGGTCAAGTCTTATCACCTGACGGATTAGGGATCGTCGGCATTCGTGTCAGTGTCGAGAAGAATTCCCGCTTTGGATTCACTCTGACAAGGAAAGGAGGATGGTATGTTTCCACAGATGTCTCTAGAGTTGCAATTTATTCTGACTCTACTTCCTTTTCTCTTTTTAATCCACCTCTCTAACATTTTGTATGCTTATTCCAATCCAATGGATGATATATGACCCTTGTTGGCATGGCATGTACTCTTTTTCGCTGATACACAAACCATATATTTTGACAAATAAGCAAGTAATACACTATAAACACCGCTAAGATAGACTAATTGAATAGAAGAAATACATGATTGAAGCAGACAGTAAATTTTAAAATGTATTAAACAATTTTTTGACTGACTGATTTGATTGAGTAAAAATGGCTCATTGTAATATGAGATTATAGAGAAGATTGATGCAGGTAAATATCATGGTCAGAGAAACAAGAACCCTTATGTTTAATGTCTTTCATAAATAAATCCAGCTACACGTAGACACTATTTTTCACTAGTGAAATTTCACACTTTTTGACAGCATACAACAAATTACTTTACATTGGATGTAAAACTTCCACTGAAATCTAGTGTGGTAAACTGATGATGACTGATGGTATTTTTGATTGAATTGAATTACTTACTACTACTACTACACAACCCACAGGATTCGTGCACAGTATAATACACACAGGCATACGGGGGTAGAGTGTAGAAACTCTGCTGGAGAACGTAGATTTGCTTGATATGTGGTAACCATGGATTGTGTAGCCTCCCTTGGCCTAACCAACCGCTGTATACTCATATTTTCCTCTTTAGCTGTCATCATCATGTCGTATCATAGCGATACTAATGACGATGAAAGAAAAACCATGTGAGGAGCGCTCCATGGTGTCAACTCTCACCTGTAATGTAATATAATTGTGTGGCTAAATAGGTTCGATATGCTCGTGAACGGAGGTGGCTCAGTGACGCTGCAATTCCAAAGGATCCCATTTCGACCCGTGACTCGAACCGTGTTCGTCCCCTGGAATGAGATTGTAGTCTTGGATCCCCCAGTGATCATGTCTGTAGGAGCTTCACAGGCCAGAGAGTCGGTACTTGAGGAAAGCTCTCAGTTCTCGCAGACACCTTGTCTTCAACATGACTCCGAACTTCTTACACCCACTGTGATGTCTTCGTGGCTCCCTGGGATGTTGGGTGCTAAGCCTGACCGAACTCTCGTTTTTGGAGAAACTCAGGTATTTCATTGATTTGGAAACGTTTATCATTCATCATAGTGACAATAAGATTCTGAGAACTTAAATATTTTCATGTAACTTAATTACATGCATAGAATAACAATCATGGTTGAATGACGCTTATATAACGTGTAAGTTGTAATGCAATTAGTCAAGGACAAGCACAGGATAGTAAAGTACTTATGTGAGCAAGTAACGTTTGGAGAGGTAAAGAAAGTGTTATTGCAATTCATGTAGCATTTTATACAGTGAAGGAAATTGGTTATGCATAACATGTTGAAACCATGCTAACATGGCCATTTCTAACTACTTGTTCCGGTTAAAAAGTTAAGTTTTGAAATCCACCGGATTTATCAAAACATTGAAACCAACTAAATTGACTTGTTCTAGATCCTGCAAGAAAGTATTGTGATCCCAGGCTCAGACGTGCATCTCTTGTACCACAGTAGTCACTCTCCAGGTTACTTGGCTACTATCTTGATGGAGCTTACTGGCCCTGTCATCCCATCTGAGTTAACTCTGGTCCATCTCAAGATAACTATCGAAGGGGAACTGTACACTGAAACTTTTGAAGCGGATCCCAACATTACGTACACATTTGGATGGCGCAAAAGAAATGTGTACCAACAGAAAGTGTACGGATTGGCATTGGCCAAAGTGGCTATCGGCTATGAGTATGCTTCATGTGCCAAACCCATTTGGACAGTTCAGACGGTTACTCTCAAGGGTTTCGATGTAGACATTGCCGATGTGGGAGGTTGGAATTTGGATATTCATCATCACTACAATTTCCATGAGGGCATTCTACAGAAAGGGGATGGTTCGGAAGTCCACTTGCAAGAACTGCCACGTCTGGTGACCAACGTGTTGGGGGAAAAAGGGCAACAAAGGTCACTGCTTTGTGAACCTTGTGAGAGTCTACTATTGTCTCCCATTGCCCTGGCTACGGGGCCTGATGGGAGCATCTATTTTGGGGATTTCAACTTGATCCGACGCATCACACCTAATAACAGAGTATACACCATTTTGCAGCTCAGGTGAACACACTGATCTCTTTTCTGCTTTCCTTTCCCCGCATAAGTCCTATCTTGTTCGTAAGCTACCTATAGTTTCACTCGTTTATCATGTTCTTATGTTTGTTAGGAAGGAAAAAAATAAAAGTTTCATACAAGACTTTTTTGTGTTGCTAGAAAGATTAATCTTTGAATGGCGTCTCGATCATCCAAACTGGCAAACTTTTGAGCATGTAGTGATAATTTGTTTTTTTACAACTTTTGTACGGGAAACGGGAATAATGTATAATAGGTGGGCGGGAGGCTCAGTTGTGTCGCAAGTTTTGAGAGTAAAAAAGATATTTTTGGCATCTCTAGTCAACTGACTAAAAGATGGTGGTTAAAAAACTTTTTATTGATTTCCAGTGCCACCAAAGTTTCGCACCAGTACTATATGACTATTTCCCCTGCGGATGGGCATCTTTACATTTCGGATCCGGAAAAATATCAGGTACGTTTTTTATGGCTATAATATTCAAATACAAAGAAAAATGGTTCTTTTCTCCTTTTTAATTTATTACTCATCATCTTGTCTATCTATTACCGCTGTAAATATAAGTAGTACAGGCCATGTAAACAGTGTAGGGAAATGTTTTGGATCATTAGACCTTTTAGAGGATTATGCAATGCTGCTTTAGTTACTACTAAATACTTCAGATAGTGAAGACGAAATGAAAATAGTGCGGACGCTCCATTTCATTTTCAGCCATGTTCTTGTACAAACGAGGTCCATAACAGTGCACGTTAGTTGAAAGCTGGTTGCGTGCAAGAAATGGATTTTGTACCTGATGAGCATATATAGGATAGTATTGTCGTAGGTAGATTGGTTGGACCAGAGTCCTATTCGAGATGATGAGAACACATTGAATCCACTCATAGTCGTGTAGTAACGTGTAGTAATACTCGTAATGGCATGATCTATGATAATGACTTCTGTGCCTACAGATATTGAGAGTAAACTCGATGGAAGAGATTGAAGATGCTCGAATAAACTGGACGCCTGTAGTTGGATCAGGCCTGAAATGTGTGCCTGGAGATCCGGAGAATTGTGGAGATGGATTTACTGGGAAACAGGCCAAACTGAATCACCCGAAAGGGATTGCAATCACGAGTGATGGTGCCATGTACATTGCTGATGGACCAAATATTCGCCACGTAGACACTGCAGGCATCATTCGTACACTCGTAGGAACTTACTCACGTCGTTCCACTGGACTTGGCATCGTGAAGACAACGGACTTTGAGTCATGTCGTGTGGTCCGAGCTGACATGCGGAAAGTTCAACTCCACTGGCCATCCGGCCTGGCGCTCAACCTCGTGGAGAGCAAGTTATTATTTATCGACGAGGGGATCCTGTTTCAAATCACCGAAGACAATCAAGTGGAGCGAGTCCTGAGATGCCATCTTTCTGACCAAGTGGTAAGACCTGTACTGGACTTGGCATTCAGCCCGAAAGGACAGCTTCACTTCATCACTGAAGATTCTAATCTGTACACGGTGAAAGGACTGGGTGAACCTGTACTAGTAAGAACTGATAAGATGCCACCCTATGGCCCCAACTATACGGACACAACAGGGCAACAAAATAAAAATAATTTGGACGCTGGATTCACTTCTGCTCTTAGCATTGGTGCAGACGGAACGATTTATGTAGCGGACCAAGCTCATTTGGAACTGAAGCAAGTGTCTCATTTCATCCCGGTGCCCAATCTGAACGCCGACTATGAAGTGGTCTTCCCAGCAACTGGTGAAATCTACACGTTCAATCGATATGGGCAACACACGTTCACCAAGGATCTCAAGTCTGGCAAAACCTTATATACCTTCTCGTATACGAAGAACACGAGCTATGGAAAACTTTCAAAGATCACTGACAGTGCAGAGAATAAGATACTTTTCCTTAGGGACTACTCCTCCATCGTGTCCACAATTGAGAACACTCAGGGCAAGAAGTGCAGCTTGAAAATCAACCATTTGGGTCGATTGGTCCACTTTCAAGAGATGGAGAACTCGGAACTGAGGCTGGACTACTCGGACCATGGTCTGCTGTTGGCCAAGACCAGCGCCACTGGTCTGTCCGCTTTGTACACCTATGACCAATATGGACGCATTGAACGAGTGATTGGGGAAACTGGGATCCTTACCAACTTCCAGTATCAACTCTCCGGCTCTGCTATTCAAGTGAAAGTGGATCGCAGTAATGAAGTTGGCTTCATGCAGTTGTCTATTCTGCGTAATGAGGAGACTGGTCAAGTACGAATCAGTCAGTGTGGCAATGACAAAGGAGCAAATATGAAGGAAAAAACGCTGTTTTCTGATATCCGCAATGCTAGTTATGGCTTGGTCACTGAAAATGGGGCTGAAGTGCATGGAGTAGCTTGGGGAATTTATCCTTTACTGCTAGAAGGTATTCCGTTTGAAGGGAATTTATTCAGAGGTCCTTCATTCCAGCATGTGTACGACAAAACGGACAAAAGTTTGGGACTCAGTGAAGGAAATAGACATGAATGGAAGTTTGGACTATTGGGAGACTCTATAGGAGAAGATAGAATTTTGGATCGTCAAATGTGGGTGAATAGTAGTAGAGTGTTGGCACTGGAATTTGACCAGTCCCTTTCCAGGGAGGTCATTTACAATAAAGATCGTGAGCCCGTATTCTTCATCCAGTATGACAAGACTGGACTCCCACTGTATTTCATCCCAGCAGAAAAGAATAGTCATTCTCACTCGATGAATATCACGTACGATCGATTTAATCGAATTGAGAATTGGAAATGGGGCGAAAGGAGAGGTCTGCAAGTCTCTTACGGCCGAAATGGATTTGCAACAGAGTTGAAAAATTTGGAAGGACAAATGATCAGACTTATTGAGTACAATGAATATGGCCAGCCGTCAAAAATTTCTCTAGCCTCTTCTCCCACTCGATTTTTCCAGTTCCATTATGATCTACATGGAGGTCTCAAGAGTGTAGAAACATCAAGTGGAACACATCACTCTTTCATTTATCAGCATTCCATAGGATTTACGAAACTCGTGTATGTGCCTCCTGGTTCCAGCTCCGTACGAGACGCATTTGTCAAATATTTCAACCCACATGGTCATTTGGAGAGCATATGGTTGCCGTCTGACAGCGGTCGAGTTTTCTACAACTACGACTTTCTCCAAAGACCCACTCAAACTCTATATAGTGAAGGGAAAATCCAGTACAAACATAAGTCAAACGGTGTCACCGTCATCTCTAGCATAGAGGATGAGTTTGAAACGACTGTGCACATTCTCAAAAATGGTTTAGGTCGGAAGATCCAAGAAAAAATAGAATATAATGCCAAATCGGGCTTGGGATCTGCTAAATTCATCTACGACTATGACTCCAACTTCCGTCCTGTGTCTGTGAAAGTTCGCATTGGGGGCAATGTGTTGCCCGAACATCGTCTACACTACAGTCCAAAGACAGGGATGCTCGATCAAATAGGTGACTTCCGCATAGCACGCTCCACTAGCAATGAAACGTCCATCTTTGATGGAGTGGCCATGTTCACCCGAGTTACCGATGGCTATGGGCAACTATCTCGACTTTTGCTGACTGTGCAGGCTGAGGAAGTTTTCCGCCTCGAGTTGAGTTACCAGTCCAGCTCGTACCGAGTGGAGACAATGCATTTGGTAACCAAGAATATTGGATACTCTCCTGTGAAAAATTTCACCTATGATGCGGATGGGCAGCTCATTATGGTGGACTCACCAGAGCCTTGGAAGTTTCAGTATGATGATAACGGGAACCTGAGAAGTCTTACCTATCGTGGGAACGGGATTGTTTTGGAACACAATAAGCAAGACAGAATCCTGCGATTTGGAGATGGCTGGTACAAGTATGATGGTGTAGGCCGAGTGATTCAAAATGCGAAAGAAGAGCATTTCTCATATAATGCTCTAAGTCAACTGAAACGGGTTTGGAAGCACGGACGATTCGATGTGGAGTATTTGTACGACCATGAGAGTCGACTTGTGGGCCGCAAAGACAATCACGGGAATCTGACGCAGTTCTTTTACTCGGATGTGGACCATCCAGATTTGGTGACGTTCATTTACAGTCACAGAGAGAACCGCCTTTTACACTTGGTCTATGATGATGCTCAAAGACTGATTTTCTTCCAAGTAAATCGCAACCAAAAGTATTATGTAGCTACGGACAGTGTGGGAACTCCCATGCTTATCTTCAACCAATATGGCCAAGTAGTGCGTGAAGTGTCGCGTAGTCCCTATGGTCACATTGTGTACGACTCGGATCCCTATTTCTACCTTCCTATCGACTACTGTGGAGGCATCCATGATAAGGTCAGTCAGTTATGTAAAGTATAGTTAGCACCGTTAATACGGAATTATAACTCCAGCCTAAATTATTACTTCACCCTTTTTCACTTCTTTAGGGCAAGAGGTCTACGAAATAATGTAACACCAGGTGTTATAATACCGGGTTTACGGTAGTTAGTTTTCGGCATCTAGTTTCCCGTTTTTTCTGTTCCACTGGCTTTTTACTTTCATGCATGAACATTCTTTTGTGTCGTCCACTTTTTTCGCCTTTGTTGTTTTTAGCATGATCAATATGTTGGGATGGGGGAGTTTATGTAAGCCAATTATGTACACAAATTTTACGTAGATACTATTTTATCGTTATCATTATTAATGGATATGTATTCTTATGCACGAGTGTTTTCTTTAGTTTCTTATTTAATAATCTATGTAAAATATAGTCGTTTGGCGCTTCTCATGTTCACCTTATTACCACTTGAGTACATTGTGCCATTTAGATTTAATTTTCAATGCAGTAACATTCTTTGATAAAAATTCTCTAATGTTTTTCGTAATGTGTAATGTTTGGTATAATTTGTTACTGAGAGTGAGTGAGCAGAAAAAAGGGGATATTTGATAAAGTATATGGGAGGGGTAACTTTGGGATGGCTCTCATTGATTCTATAAATGGTTTTGTTAGACTACAAGAGTAGTTAGCATTAATGTTTTACTGCATGGGGCATGCACAGGTTCAACTGTATACTAAAAGTATTTTGTGTGTATTTTCTTTTCAGGTGACCTCCCTTATTCATATGAAGGGAAAACAAGTGTACGATCCATTGATAGGACAATTTGTCACTCCTAACTGGGAACACATTCTGGATATGGTGGAAACACCAGAGAGACTGCATTTGTACCGAACCAATGGAAATGACCCAGTCAATTTCCAAGAGCCTAATCTCACATTCGGTACGTTGAGTAAAGAATAATCACCAAGTTTTCAACTGGCTTGTGAAAGCGTGTAGTTTTGTAATTCCAATTACTTTTACTTTTTAGATCACTTGAGCTGGCTGAACCACTTAGGTTACAATTTGAAATCCCTGGCTCCACAACTGTTTCCTAATAAATTGGGAATGCGCCCTACATACAAAGATATTGTTGTATCCGGCCTAGAGAGTAGAGTTCTAGAGAAAGCATTTGATGTACCTCTTTTGGGAACAATTCAAAAAAGTGCTGTAACGAAATCAACATTGATTCCAAATCCAGCGGCCTTCATATCACAGATTGAACCTCCTCTGGGGAAAAACATTCTGTTGAGTCGCACCAAAGATAAGAAAGCCATGATCTCATGTCCATTCTGTGTCTCCAATCGCATCTACCGAGATGTGTTTACCCAAATCCTGAATGGAAGTGAACTCCTCTCGTACGTGTCCCATTCCCCTGGTCAGGATGTGTTCCATTTTGCCAAGAAGGAGCTCTGGAAGGCATCTGATGACTTGGCCGAGTTGAAAAGACTTAGTGGCAAACTGAACGTGACCGTCCATGATCAATCAGCGGAGAACCAAATGATTCATTTACGGATTCCCATGTCAGGGGCTATGATTTCTGTTCGGTATGGGTTGGGTGGCTCCAAAGAAGAGAGTCGTCTCATTCATCACGCCAAAGTAGTAGCAGGGCGTAAGGCTTGGGCCAACATTAAAGAGCTCATCCGCTCAGGTTTCCCCGTCCCAGAGTTTAGTGCCACGGAGAAGGAGCATATTCTTAAAAATGGGCATCTCAACCCTCATCATTATGACTACACCCATGACCCTGAAAAGTTCCCAATGTTTGCAGACGACCCTATGAATATTCATGTAGTGAAGAAATCTAAGTCGTTAAAAGCTAGATCTGGTTCTGGTTAGACATTTTAAAATATTTAGATCTAATAAGTTTTTCAATCTTTAATCCTTTTAGTTACTAATCTCAGACGTGAGTCGTGTGGACAAATTATACTCACTCTTCATGTACAAGTTTCTATATATTGTTTTCTCAGAAACGTTATTTGCGCTGTACGCTTTACCATTTGTGCATAGCGTATGCGATATTATACTACACATAAATTTATTGTTAGTTGATTACCCTCATCGTATTTGAGTGTTGTGTGCTATACGCAGTTTGTAAACCCAGTTACTCCGAACCGCTACTTTCAATTTGTGGGAACTTATTCGTATAAATAGATGACATTTTTGAACAGCTAAATATTCATTTGACTTGCTTTCACCACTGATATGAAAGCGAAGCGGTGCGTGTAATTTGTACGTAGGTTCATGGTAGGTAGTAAAGTGCTAGTTTGCATAGCAAAGTGTGTATCTACATATTTTAAGCAGATGAAAAAAAGTGTTTCTCTGACACTGTACCTTACACGAACAGACAGAGAGAAATATAAGAATTTGTAATGAATTCACGTCACATTTCTATGCATATATTAAATTTGATATACATTATATATTATTGAAGAAAGATTTCTGATGCTTGAGCTATATGAGATATTAAAGTTAATAAGAAACTACTTGGGCGATGTCTAGCAATGTAGCAAAGAACCGTAAAGTTTAAAATCATGTTTATATAGCGTCACACATTTACTAATGAGTATATTAAATTATTATTATTCAAGAATAGTCATCGCTGCTGTTTTCATATCAAGTCTCTGATTCAGCAAAAGAAAAAAAATTGCACACACATGCCATGAATTTTGTAAGAATAGCGTATACATAAGTTTAACTCTTGTTTTCAAGTAAACAAAACTGACTAGTCTGAAAATGAATGACTTTTAACTTTCTCTATATAAGAAAGAATGGGTTGGGAGGAAAGAGCGTGCAATTTTGAACACTAATTGTCCGATGGCTCTTTTGGCCTATGGTTGAATGTTATTGTCGTCTGTACATGAAAAATTGCATTACATGCATAAAACCAGAATACTGAACACTTTTTTACATTGTGTAGCAGCTCTTACAGAAGAGTTTTTGACTTTGGGTTTAATTCTATATTACAAGAATTTTTACTAAAACTATATATTATAATGAACAAGTCAAGAGTCTTTTTAGACAAACAAAGTGCTCCTAATCGAATCTCATTGACTATATACATATTACAAACTACTACGAAACGCCTAAATAAATCTGAAATTGCCAAATTTTTGGGGTATTAACTAACAGTCTTAGGTTAGTCATATATAATTATGTATCATATAAGGTCTGTTTGATGACGTTAACTAATATTGTTCATAAGAGTGTATGAATGAATTTAGCTTGTTTCATCGTTGTACCAAATTATTGTTCGTGCAACTTGTACTTTATATGCTATGTTGTTATTCTTTTGTAAACCTGCGTGTGTATATGTAAACTGTAATTAGAACACAAATTAAAGCGAAATATCTACGTGTTGAAAAAAAATCATCTTTGGGTACTCATCGTTGTCATTTATTGGTTTTCATATGATTATAAAAATTTGTGCGGTTCCCGTGGTTCCTCCTCATCTGAAAATAATAGCGAAGGAACAGGTAATCAGGATGATCTTCCCAAATTACAATGTTATTCCTCAATGTTTCAATACTGCAATTCGGGTGGTAAAAATCTAGTGTGGAATACATAGTGTTTTTATGAATGGAGGAAGTGCATTATGATTACACAGAAATAAGAACTCGACATTGACTTGACACATGAGGTAACTTTTATTGAGAATACAACTGATAAAGGTAGTAAGTTTGGGCCCACATTGCAATTCAAGCTTCAGCGATCATCAGACTTTTTCAATTAGAAACATTAGTTTCCTTTGTATTGCATGAAATCATCAGTTGATTATTAATTTAGGCACTCTATTTCATTAGGAAAAACTGTTTGTACCAATAAATTATCAAGCTATAATTTAATATGTATACAGAACATTAAGCTATCAACTTTTCTAACTAACATATTGAATTAAATTTTCTTAGGACGAGAAAAGGCACTGTTTTGGATGGTACTTTATAAGAGCATATCGTTTGATGAGCTATGAACAGCTTCAGTACTAATATCGTATATTACTGAAACCTACACTATAAATACTGACGGACACACACAATACCTTAGAAATAATCAATCAATCTATACATGATATTAGGACTCACGACTCACCATGATTTCCCCACCAACTACGTTCCTTCCAGCAACTCGGTTTAGAAAAATTTGACAAACTTGAATAGAAAAATGAGAGGTCGATCGACTAAAATTAGACCACGATCGAGTAGTACCGTTAAGAATACAGTAATTAACATGTACAAAATGACTATAATAAGAATACTTTCCATAGAAATTAATTTGTAGCTAACAAATAACATATGACAATGTCCGCGAAGTGGAGAGCCAGGTATCACTAACTAACTAAAAGTATAAACAAAAAGGTGACAGCTAAAAACCAGGCTTCAATAACAAACATGGCAATTTTAATAGAAAAAGTTCAGTCTATAGAACACGAGGATGAGCCATAGGCTATCATTCGGTTTTCCCTTTTAGGTAGTAAAAACACACTTAATAATTACGGTAATTTCAACATTCATCATGCACACCGAATGTGAGGCCAGATCTTGAGAGTTGTAGAATTTTCAATTCAAAGCAATACATCATAAATGGTGGTTTTCGTATTTCAGAGATACAGTAAATTTCACGGATAATATGATCAAGATTTACACATGATGACTTGAATAAATTAGGTTAGTAGCACCCGTCTCGCCAATCAGGCACTCGTCGCCCATTCTCCATTTCTCGAGCAGTCGCACCGTTCCGAACCCTATACCATCACAAAAAAGTATTATACTTTTTATCCTTCCTTCACTAAACATGATAGAGCAGCAGTGAACAAGACTAACCGATTCCTAGAAGCAGTTCCTGGAGCCGGAATTCTGGACTGAACTCTGTGGTTATTTTGCATCGCATTATGTTCAACATCAGTCACATATGCGGACGTCACGTAATGCGGAGATGGAGGCGCTCTTGTCTGTCGCTGACCCCCAACTATCAAAGGTGCATGTCTAGTATTCAAACCAAAATTTCGATTCTCAACAGGAGTAGCAGCATATCGAGGTTGATTCTCACCGGCTGATGTTGACGAGTACCGAGGCTGATTCTCAGCTGACGGAACCAAATACCGAGGGAGATTCTCAGTGGCCGCAGCACTATACCGAGGTTGTGGAAGCCCGCGTCTGTTTGCTGATGATTTTTGCCTGGACCCAGTATTTATTGATTTCCCATCTGGTCCAAAGCTACGCATTGGCCCATATGTTCCTTGGTTTTGCTCAGCTAGGGTGCGGCTCCCAGAAACGGTCATTTGTGACATTTGAGACGTTGCTGAAGTATATCGAGACCGTTGCTCTGAATTCTGATTGTCCCGCAAGAATACAATGATAATTATAATTTAGTAAAACTCCTTGTAAAAATATATTTGATGGTATTTTTAATAGAAGAGAAGCTTACAGACTGAGGATTTGCAGTTTGCGAGCGACTGCGAGAGTTTGAAGCCAACTCGGTGTTTCTGTATCCAAAGCGAGCCCCTGTGCTGGGTCTAGTCATGGTGGCATGAGACAATCTCGAATCGCTGATATGATGCGCTTTATGTTGAAGATTAGACGATGGAGCCATAGTAAAAGATGCAAGAGATGGCCCATTCATTCCTTTAATTATGGCTAGATTTGGCATACTCCGACGAACAGGGTCTCCTGCTATTGAATACCAAACGAACGAGTTTAATAACCAACTGACAATCAAATAGTTAAAACAAATCAAAGCATTCTTCAAATAAAATTAATCTAGTTTATACCAGAAGTAATATCATCACGCGACTGCGACTCTAATGGACTCGAAAGACCAGATGATCCAGGCGAATCAGGATTGGACTGCACCACACAGTAAGTATCCGTAGAAGATGTTCGAACTGGAAGACGAGCAACATCGTCCACAACAGGTAGATCCAGAATATCTGTATACATGGAAAAAATTCACCAATGCAGTTTTAGTAGTTGATAAGTAAGTTTTAAACTAAAATTAATTTCGGCTTTCTTCGTACTTTGTGAACGTGTATTCCGAGTGATAGTTCTTGGGGTGGAAGCCATTCTTAAACCTGCAAAAATGAATTATGTGCATAATAAATCATGTTCTTGCACGGTAATGAAACCGTGACCATGACCATCACCACGATCACCGTGTAGTGTAGAGTTATAAAAACTGAACTTACTTCTTTCTTGATCACGGGCACGACTCTGAAGAGCTTCCATACTGCTAGTATTTAAACTATTGTTGCTATCTGATGGACTACTAAGGTAATCTTCATCGGCAGGTTGAGTGTACGTTGAATTCAGACCTCCAGCTTCATTATCATCAGCATGGTTCATTGCCTCATCATTACTTTGTGGAGACTCACTCCCTCTCCTTATGACATAAGACAAGTTCCTTGTAACCCGTTTTGCACTCTTGGATTTGCCGTTACCATTGTGGGATTGCATCACCACTGTCGTGTTCATTTCATTATACTCCTCAGGGCTGGAGAAAGTTTCATTCATGTTCACCACCGGACGATTCGTCGATGCTTCCGACAAATAAGGTCTAGCAAATACGCTCATCTCGTCGTCCAAGTTGACTGTTTCATTTTGTTGCTGATAAACCTTCATGGAGGTATCCAGTTGGGATCTTTGTTTCTTTGGCCGCGTGTATGTTCGAGTATCAATAGATTTTCCTAATGGTGCTAAAACAGAATGAATCAATGAATCAAAATTAAATCCAGTTTTTACTGCGTATACAAAATTGGACAGAGGAAGTAAATAGTAACTTACTGGCGTAGTAGTTTTTAATTCCTGACGGCTGGATCATTAAATCTTGGTCAGGCTCGGGTAGCACTGTTCGGATAGGTTCGACTTTGTCTTCGGCTTCATACACAGATAAATTGTTGCCCATAGAAGCTCTGGGACTATTCCGGGGTGATAAAGTCATCCGTGGCGAAGCAGCAGATGCAGCACTCCGGACAGCTTGCCTATTCAACACGGCATCAGTTGTGATACGACGAACAGTAGCTGTAGCTTGCTCTTTCTCCGCTACAGCAAAATACATTATTTAGAGCATAGTTAGTTAGCAAATGAGTAAATGTGGTATACGCATCATAGCTATTTACATAACGAAAGCTTACCATTGATAGACGCCTTCACAAAATTAGTCAGCGTGTAACGAATGTTCATTAGGTGAGGACCCAAAACTAAATCTTTATCTTCAGATTGATTGCTATCCGTGGGTTGCATATTCCTTCAAAATTTAGAAGCATTATTTAGAAATTGATCGGTTAATTGCTTATGCTTAAATGGTAAAATCAAAATCTAATTTATCAAGAATAAGTAACCCACCAGTTTTCCACATCCCCCATATCAGAGTCATCAATCAAATCAATATCATCCAAGCACGTCGGATGCAATCCATTGGATACGGGACTGGATTGCTTGGTATCACCAGAAGTTAAGTCTAGTCCAGTTTTTTCATTATTGTCTGGTGGACTATTAGACTCTTTCTTCATAAACTCCTCCACCCTTTTCAACTTTTGAATCATATGTTGCACTTCATCGATTGTTTGAAACGACGAACCAATTTGCAATATTTTGTCGTCGTCCATGGCACTATCCTCGTCGCTTCCTAGCACAAGCTTCAATTTCAAGATGGCGTCCCCCTACAACAAGAGTACGAATTTAAGTGTCAAGTTTTGTCAATGTTGATATCATTATTCAATAATAAATGAGACTTTAAATATAGATTGCAAAATATTATTGCACGCACAGCATGAAAAGAAAATTAGTGTTTACAAAAAAGGACAGAACTTACCTTTTCTTCCATAACTATGAATTTTTACACGAGAAATTTAGAGCGCTTCTAAGAGAAATGCTTTCATAAAATACTTGAACTTCAAAGGACCGTCAATACTAGACTAAAAGCACAGGCAATAAATAACAAATAATCGATCAGCTATTGCCACGGTGACAAGGAAATAAATTTAGCAGTTGGAGAAATTTTGTGCTTTCAGTATCATAAATAGAAGTCATTCCTCGTAATGTTTGTTTGCCTAATGGCATCAAATCTCAAATGTTCAAATTATTTTTTACTTTAGAAAAGCCATAAATTTACAGGAATAGTCTACTGTACTGTTAATTGATGCAAAAGTAAAGGGCAATTAAAAAATAGAAACATCAACAGACAAGCGCAATCATTAATCATTTTAATTGGAAAAAAATACTTAGCTGACAAATAATGAGTTAATCGATTAAATATTAGTAAATATGTCCACTGTCAGTAATGCTTGATCATAAATCTTACCTATTTGATAAGTCCCCCGCTCCTTGCCAAATGTGTTAAATTAGTAAAGGTACACGGAAATACCGTCTGCAGTAAACACAAAAAACAATAGAATTTTACGATAACTGTGATGTTAAACGTAATAATTGAAATCCTAAAACTTTAAATCAAAATACTACAGACAAAATTATTTTTTAATCAAATTTAGAGAATCTAAACTTAAATTAAATTTGAAAGGTCTGTTCTTCTCCAATACGAACTCTAATCTGAGCAAAATTGAGTGACAATATGATTGTTTATTTCAGCTGTACGTCGCAAAATTTTCAATCCATATCCATGACAACAATTTAACAGCTTTACAATAACTTTTATTGACTTAACTGCGGGCCTAAATTGCATGAACGTTGTTTTGTTTGAAAAGTTTACATAATTTATGCCTACCCTGGCTTTCTTTGACTTTTTATCAAAATCGGAAGGAAGACGGAAGCAACACGATGCTCAATAAGATTAAAGTTTTGGCATGTATAATTATAATTAAAATCAAATAACGTAAGCGTCTCGGATTATAACTTCAAAAGATTCCAAATTATTGTTAGAAAATAACAATGACGACATCAACTATTTCCTAAACTTTCACGAGTCGGTTAGTTTGCTATGAACGAGGCATTGCTACGTATGTAGATGCGAGTATCGTATAAGCAAAGGATGCGCCACTTAGGACATAACTTCTGTTAATTAGGGATTTATCGGAACCACAATTATGATGACTAACCTCTAATACTAAAAGTGCGAATGCGATGAGCCAGCAGATACAAAGTGAACCGATATTGACAAAAATTTATAAACTGAGACATTTGAAACAACAAATTCGAAATTTCAGGAAGCCTGTAGTTCATAGTTCCAATAGTTATTTATCCAAATTCAATGGATAAAAGTAAAAGATTCATTTTACTAACTAAATTTAGGCAATATAATTGCTGACTTTTCAGCAGCCCTTAGTTCTTAGAACCAAACCAAAGCCGACCAAAGATGACCATGAAAGTTCAGTGAGTGGCAAAACAATAGTATCGGACCAATCCAACCGGACATAACAACCTATTGATTACTCACCTTGTAAAAGTTGTTGACACAAGCATAAACTACAAAGAAAAAAACAAATGTCACTTATTCACAGACTTCCAATTTCCATAATAACGCACAGAACTAAACTACCTAATCGAAAAAGAACTGGTGAATAATTTCAACAAGTATAATTATTACTACATCTGTCATCAACACAACCGAAAATTTCAATTCCCATTTCACAATCCCTACCCTTTTTTACACAATTTTCTCATTTATTTATGGCCAGCAGCCAGAAAGTAAATTATAACCAAAACACGATAGGAAGAGTGGATGAGAGGATTTGAGAAGGGCAGTTCTACGATTACTTCATACTTTCGCATGCTCCCTCCACTTATGACTCGGAGCCATGAAGTAGCCAAAAAATGTTTTTAGAATCATCAGAACACATGGGTCATTGAAAGCCTAAAAATGTATAAGCAACAAAGAAAACCAAGCATGTAAAGAAGTTGTAGCCAAGGACAAGACACAAGATGTTTCGGATTGGAATAATTGCACATAACATCATTGAACCATTATGAGGAATAACGTATTTGCCTGAAATTTTCTGGAATAACTACAAAGCATACGAGCTGCAACGCCACTTTTCTCAACCATTATCGGTTGTTAGCTATTAGGCGAAAAATTCTGCTAAAACTGGATACTCGTGGCAAATCGGGTGCAAATGAGTATAATTAGAACAAATACGATTGTTCTACTTCAATAGGCATAAATTTTTCTTTCCATTATTCCAATGCATCTTCAGACTCTTATGATGTAAGTAAAGGTAAGGGAAATGCTCTCTCAGCAAGCAGCAGAAACGTCCAATTCAGGCTGACCAACAAAATAGGTAAATTTGAATTAAATCCAGCCACCATTTTGATGCCATTGTAAATAAATAAAAACTTTTGGTTCACCAAAAATTAAGCAGCTGAAGTTATCGTCTTTATGGGGGTCATTAGTACAGGCCTGGAGAAGCTTAATTGAGACTACGTCTTCATCAGTGTTCCACTTTACCTTTGTTATCAGCCACAAAATAAGCGCATGTTGCTGCTACACAAACTACTAATCTAATTTTTACTTAAGAATGAAGACAATGTAACGTGTTTCCAGGTTAGGATCTCATATAAGGATGACAAAGTAACATCCCAAGCTACATCTCATATGCACACCGTTGCTCATTTTATAGCGGGGAACATAGTCTCTTTCAGTCAGTCAGTCAGTTAGTTAGTTATAGTTCGTGAGGGTCGAGAATTCTGAACCATCCTTATTATAGTTAATTTTTTCTTCGCAATTACCATCGTAGACAAGTAGACACAAGTGGTTCAGAGGTCAATCCGAAATGTTTACTCACCAAGTTGCAGAGTGTATCTTTTCCATTATTACACGTTTTTTGTCTAATTGAAATACTGAGTTTTCGGTAATTGTGCTTGTTTGTGAGGAAAATTGGATAGTTTTTAAATCTTAGTCACTAAATATTTTTTTATTATACAGCTAAAAGTCTAGTCAAGTTTACAAACTCAAATGGTAGACTGATCGATTTCAAAAGTTGGGGGAAAAGGAAACGATCAAATTTTTATTTGCTACACATTTCAGCTAGTTACCACTATGCATGCGTGTTTCATGCAATCATTTGTAAAGAGTGTTAAATATTATATAGACTTGGATTTAAAAAACTGATGATTAAAGTTTTGTAGCAAGCACACCACACGCAGGAAAGAAAGTTGCTCTGGATTGAAAACCTGTGTTCAAGATGCTCTCGCCTCCTGAAAGGAAGTTAACCCTGATAAATCATGAATTCATCTTGATGTGAAGTACAATAAATACTATGAGGATGGAATCATTGAAGAATGATCATGGCATCAGCTCAGACTGCTCTGTGCTCCTAGAGAATAAGGAATTGAACAATTGTGTTTGCAATGGGAAAATAGATGAATTTTACCAACCCTTGCTACAGAAGGAAGCAAAACTTTTCAAGTTCTCCAGTGCTAATCACAATATCAATCTGTGCAAACAACATACACGTGGCAAATCAAGTTCACTGGCCGATCTAATGACCAGTCAAAACCATGATTTATGTCCAAGTGAACTCGCCAATCACAGAAACACAAGCTTTTCCAGGTTCGTTTCTTGTTCTTTGCACTAAATTGGGGATTTAGATTTAAACTAATAACTATATTTTTGGGTTTTTGTATTGTCTTCAAAAGGTGAATTTAAATATAAATAAATAGCAATGCTTTTGCCGGATTACGTCTGCAAAAGTCAAATCTGGCTGGGGCACTCGAGATTAATGAAGTAAACCGAGAATTACAAGTTTGCCACGCGTAAGAAATCATGTATGTACGTATGCATGCATAAATTATCAGTCTTCTACGTTTTTTGAAACCATGAGCTCCAAATAATTTATTTCTACCAAAAATGTGTGGCTTTGTCTTTGTGCTCTGGCTGTTTGTATAATACCATACCATTAGTGTACATGAAATGAAACTAGTTTCAGCTAGTTTGGATTTTTTTTCGTATGCACTTCAGTCAGTCTCACCGTCTGTTAAAACTTAAATTATTATAAGTGCCTAATGGTTATTTTATCTGCATCATGGATATTTTTTTTCATGTATGTTTCTTTCATATATGCATCATACATAATGGATTTGTAGTTTTAACTGGACAGTTTGTTCTTTATACGAATTTTATACTTTTTACCATACAAATTTTAAATCACAAATTCAACTTTTTTCTTTTCATTTGATATCAATTAAATGGTACAGGAAAGCACAGAAAATGTTTTTAGAAAAATTTTCTTAACGTTGAATTGATTCATATTTCATCATGATATTAACTTATTTAGCAACAGAGCAACAGCTTTCTCCAGTTTGTATTGTTTTTTCACGAATAATTTTTCACATGGGAATAATAAATTGAGAATTTGTCAAAATAACCTTGTGAAGTGATCAGAACATATGGTGTGAGGAAATGTGTGTAATGTTGACAATACATGCCTGCAGTTTATGCAATCCATCAAGGGTGCCCAGTTAGCACTCGTAATTCCAAATTGATTTAAAATGGTTTTAACTATAGCACAGCGGCGTGAAAATTTTATGAGTCTATTAGTGGCAGAAAAAATGTCAGAATCTGCATAACATCAATGTCAAACCAGATCAGCCTTATAACATTGAAAATTCGCAATTCTATTTTCCTGGATTATCCAGATATTGCATGACAGTTAGTTTCGTTCTGGACCACATGCAATATTTAATTTCATGTTATGAATTGGGCAGTTTGCCATGCGAGATTAGCAGGAAAATTCAGCTGCCTAGTACAAAGTAAGTAATGCGGCTAAACAGACATTGAAAAACACTTTTTTGTCTTCCTTCCCTGAGATTAAAAAGGAATGGGACGGTCCGATCTAAAACATGATTGCCCTTTGTACTCGGATTTATGAAAGTGCATGACTCACTTTCAATTAATACTTTAATCATAGATGCGTGTGTAAATAGGTCTAAATAATAGCTGACAGACAAAAGTTTTTAATGTAAAACTAAAGATGAGATCTAAAATGAAAGAAGTATGCGGCTGCATACTTATTTGTATGTACATGATTAAAACAAGCAACCTATCTATAATTTTATAACTATGACCAAAGACTGGCTCCACACTATCCCAGAACTTGGTGAAAAACCCCTCTGTCAGCTCTAATGACATGAAAATAATAATTACAGTTGTTCAATGATTATATTGCGTGATTTTAGTGTACCAAACCATTTTTCAGGGTCAATGAGAACATTTTTTTCACTGTCTTAAGGAACTCATACAAGAAAGATACAGATTTCCAAAATTATTTTCATCCATAACATAATCATAAAATGAAAACATCAAACCAAAAACCACTAATCATTCCGATCCTGTGTGATTCACAATTTGTCTGTGATGACTGCAAAAATTGGGCATAAAATCTGCGCTACACGTTTGTGCCTTGGATTTTAAATGCCTTAGTTAAGTTTTACACACACTGATCTCGTCATAATGATTATGTAACGAGCATAAAATTAAAATAATAAAGACAATGATGGTACTTTAATGATTTAAATTAAGTGCACTGTTTGTGTCCATAGTTCACATTCCAAGCGTTAAATGTACTGTACTTATTCAAGTACATTTTTAAAACTAGACTGATGATTAAAAAGACCAGCAGTTGGTGAACAGTTGAGGCTTAGCTAAAATCCAAGAATAATGTCTTCCCTTATTATATAGGTCATCCCAGCAAACCATTCTCTGGTATGGGGCCTTAAATTTACGCTAATCCGATAATCATTCAACAGTAGGACACTACAAGTCTATCTATTCACTTAAAGTTTTTCTAACTAACTATTTGAAGATGTGAACAAACTATGTTGTTCATTCTGTAAATGAGTTTTACCACTCTGATGTATTATTAGCTTCTTACTTTTAAAGGGTGGACTGTGTAGGAATGAAACAAAACTATGCCAGGCACATCTAGTCAGTTCCATTCTGTTTACCTTGCGGACACATTCGTGTGGTCATATATAATTTCACGTACAAGTGGTTTCATTTTTTGCTAGCCTCAAGATTGCAATTATCAACACACCGACTTGTTTTTTCCACGTCCATACGCTCTATGCATTCCATTAAAGCAAAATTGTTTGAAATTTTCTTAAAACTCATCGGCATCGACATTTCCAGTCTGGGAATTACTTGAGCCAGTTATTGAGTTATGTTGACTACTGATTTCAATCCTATGTAAATACTGCTTGTTTCCTGTAATTGTGTAGCTAGTATTATCTTTTTGACGACGTTGAGATAATAGTTTTACAAGAATGAGTGAGTGGAATTTCAGTAAGTGGTTGCCAACTGATCCAAACAGTCGGTGGCGGCGAAATTCGTCTGTAAAAATTATTAACCGACTAAGATCAGGTTCTTTACCCGGGTAAGTAAATTGTTTCATGAGTTTAAAAAATATCGAGTTTTGTTGTTGCGAGTTTTTTTTTTCAGAAGCTAATAATAATGATAGAGATCTTAACATTTTTGTATCATGAACAGATGGGTGGGTAACAGTGGAAGACCTTCAAATATTCCTCTCGGGACCAGTACCAAATCCAGTTCGGGAGTTGGATCTTCCAGTAGGAAAATGCAATCTGGTACTCGGATGAGTGGAATGGCAACATTGGTGGAGAAATCTTTGAATGGAGGTCCTGCTGGAGAGACTATTGAAATCCGAAATTACTCAGAGTCACCACAATCTTTGAAAAATAAGGGTGTGGAACAACCATTTTTAGAAAATTCCCTTAGCAAATCCTCGTTGGATGACAAGTCTCCTTTGTCTGGAAGACGGAATCAATTTACTGTTATTCCCATGAAAGCAGAGATTCCTGTGGATGTAAAACTTGTGCGGCAACAGCAAAAGTTAGTTTCAAATCGAATTGAGTTTCAAATTTATTTATTTATTTAATTACGATTAAAAATTCTGGCGTGATCAGTAAACTGGTAATGTAAACTTTCTTAAACCACACAGTGAGTTACTAGGACTCATCCTATCGGCACTATATGGAAAACTACTGGTTGTTATGGGCATTGCTTTTCCAATGTCCGAAGTGATTTCATCCTATATACCTCCTTCATTCTACGATGTGAGTTGAATTTATTTGCAAAAATGCGTTGAATGTTGGTTGTATGAATATTTTGGCAATAGAAACACCAAAAATAGTAATTTTTTCTCTGTAGGGATTTTATTTGTACCTGTATTTCGGGAGCATCATTTTCATGCTTTGCGTGTATGTGAATATGGTGCGACAGAGGGCGACCAGATCTGTAAGAACAACTTGGAACCGTAAGATTTACGTTTGATTGCCTTGCTCCTAGATTATCCTCTTTATAAATAAAAACTGCTACCTTTGTGTGAGAAAATTTAATTTTTTTTAGGCATAACTGATATGGGGAATCGATTGACTGTTTCCAAAATACGATCTGTTCCTGAAGGTTCAGCCACGGAAGTTACCACTGACAGAGCTTCTAGTGATTCTGAAGCCGGCTCATGTTCAGATTCTGTGCTACCGCCTACGACTCCTTCGAATCGCGGAAGACGAACTAAACTGACTGGCTTGAATGACATAGGTTTGGGAAACAGTTCTGATCATGATTATTCACACAGGGTGAATTTTGGCAGTTTCTATCTGCGAATGGGAGCTGTGGGTAGGTTCACAGTGAATGAATGATGCAATTTGATAACTCCTCCTAACTATTCACAATTGACATTGAGCAATAGTTAGTGACGTACTGCTTATTAATTCACTAATTTTTTCTTCCACAGCTTTTGGAATTGGAAGTATGATCTACAGTGGACTCGAGTTTGGCCAATACTTTGAACTCGAACCTGATACGAAATGTCATAACTACATGATTGCACTGACTCCATCTGTGCGAATGATTTTCACATTCATGCAGATGTACTTTATATTCCTCAACTCAAAGATGACCATCACGGAAGGTGTTTTTGGCTCAAAGTTTGGACTCATGCATATGATCGGAACCAACTTGTGTGTATGGCTGAGTGTGTTGGTTCAGGAAACGAGACATGAGATTCTTCATTTCTACAACCCAGACAATGGAACTATCACCTATCCCAAGACTTTCCCGCATTCCTATACTTCTATAGGGAGCCCTTCTACATATCTTCCTTTATCGTGGGGTTCCTCCGATCACTCTACAGTAGATCCGTGGCTTCATGATATTCCAAGTACCACGGAAATCCCGTTTACAATGATTGGTCCTAATCACCATCGGGAGAAACGGGGTCTTAAAGGTCCTTACTCTATTTATGAGTGTCGGAGATCAGACATCATGGGCTCGTTGGTTCAGAATGCATCACCTTTCTTGTTTCCATGCACTATCGAGTACTCGCTCATCTGTGCAGCTAGTTTGTACGTCATGTGGAAAAGCATGGCCAAACGGAGGATGCTCAGAGTGGACAGTAGTCATGATGGTCATCGTATGGAATCCCATGTTGTAAGTTTTTCATTTTAACTATGAAGTAGCAATGAAAATTTAGTTAATGCTGTTGATGTTAATAATATTTGTATAGTACTGATAATATTGTAGTTAATAATGTGCTTTAATATGTATGTGCTTTCATTTGTCTCACTATACCCCAATTTAGTGTAGTAAGTTGGGATTGTATTTTTTTGCGTTGTTGTTTCCTTGAAATTTAGTATCCTGGACCAAAACGATCGCCTCATCATTACTCGGTAGATTGTGCCAGGGCCAATAAAGGACTCTTTTTGGGAATACTAGTGCTAGTCATTACAATCATCAGTTTGATTTTGTTTTTCGTTCTGATTACACGACCGGGTTACCAAGCTTTGGCAACTTTAGAAGTTAACATTACTGAATTGTTTGTGTATACGGCAACTACGATTGCAGTTCTCATCGGAATGTGTCAGGTAAGGGGCAAAATGAGATTATCTAAAAAAATCAAACAAGTAAATCCATGTGTAGAATTTGGAACTGAGAAAGATTTCGAAAGATTTCCATCTCACTTGCCCTAATTGTAAAGCTGCATCTGGTTTGATGAACTGTTGAGCATCTCCTATGAGATTATTTCTTATTTAATCATATAAAAATTCCAACTTGATTGCAGATGCGAGAATTACGTCATTGCTACGGAAGAAATCTTGAGTTAGATAATATTCTATTAATTGTGGCTCAAACTGGCTCTTTCATCTATAACATGTTCACACTCATTGGGGGCTACTTTACCATGAAGAAACACACAGCTCTTGGACTTATGACGGCCTTAGCTTCACTTATTCAACTAATGACGCAAACCCTGTTTATTTTGGACGCCTCCAGACGCCAAGCGTCTACAGCAGAGCAAGCGCGCAAAAAGCCGGGACGCGAAGTTGTCACATTTCTACTCGTATGCAACCTAGCTATGTGGGCGATAAACACATTAGAGAAATCTAGAGCGGACAGCCATCCGGTGCAGCTAAAATTTTATGGTGTTTGGGCTTGGACAATCATAACTCACATTTCCATGCCGTTAGCTATTTTCTACAGATTTCATTCCACTGTTTGCCTCTGTGAGATTTGGAAGCGAGCGTATAAACTTAAGGGATCTACATTCCGCTGCTAATGCATGGACCGATGGACCTCTGTATTTTGTATGCTACCAACCGACTATATCTTGTTTACAATTAGCTATGTTTATGTTTCTTCTTATATGAATTACGGTATTTGCAATTAAGTGTTTATCTAGTTTGTTCTAAAATTATTGTTCTTATGTTCATATATTATCTGATTATAGTATGAAAAGTTAATAATAATAAGCCAAAACTCTGGACCCATGGAATCCAAGTTTTGACCATTATGGAAGGATTGCCAGTAGTTTGATTCGTAGATCGGCTCCGGAATGTTTTCATATTGTGATATGTAATGCAGTCTAAGATTAATCATGTTGATGGATAAAGGGTAATAGACATAATTCTCTGTAACTCAAATGCATTGAAATAAAAATTATAAACGAGTAAGAAAAAATGCCTTTTATTGTTGGTACGAGCCATGAAAAATATTTCATACCAAACAACTAATCAAAATCTGTTAAGTCAGTTTACTCTTGTTCCTGTTCTTCCAACATTTTTTGCTTCTTCCGAAGTTGTAATCCATAAGTGCCATCGCTTTCTGGGTATTGACTTGTGAGATGACTTTTTAGTCCTCCGAACTCGGCATATAATTTTGATCGCACCTAAATAATCAGAAGCAAAATTTTGAATGGTGGCCTCCAACCAAATGAGACTCAATTATAATGCTGATGGGATTGAAATATTAAGCCTTACGTCTTCATGATTTCGACGCCACTCATTCTTCAATAGGAAATTTCGGTAGGATGGTAACCTCTTATAGAATGGCTCGTACGGTTTTCGTCTTAAAGGAATTTGGTAATTCATAACAACCTGATTAAATATAGATGTAAATTTATATGTGATGTACCCTTAACATAAAAAATTAACATTTTCACAAAATCAATATGATAAAACTCACATGATTGAATTCTAAATCTTCACTGGATGGTATTTCGCTTGAGGTCCTGCGCTTCTCAGGTGCAGCGAGTAGTTGAGGAAAGTTGTAATTTTCTTCCCTCATTTCTACCAAATTCAATTTCTTTTCTTCAGCCAAGTTTTCGTAGGACCGCTGAGAGTCCAAAAAAGCAAGTAAACATTTCAATAAGCCATTGACATACATTTTATGATTCCAATGTTTAAAACAGCAATTGAAAATTATTTTTTAAACTCACTTGACGTATGAGACCTAGCAAAAATGCCTTCACAATGTGTTGAACATTGGTAGGTCCTTCTATTTTAGCATATAAATCCCTTATGCCTATCAACTGGCACATAGTTCTTATAGCTCGATGGCATACCAGTCCAAAACCTTCTGGTTTTTTCGACACGAATATCTTTGTCTTTCCAAAACATGTGAAGAAATCATGAAGAACTAAACAAATAAAACAAGCAATATTCAATTTAAAATATCTTTTTAAGAGCAGATGGAAATCTTAAATGGTATATTTTTTTACCTGTATGATTATTATACCGTTCAATATACAAAAGCTTTTGCCCTGCACGATTTTTAGCTTTCCTAATAGCTCCACGTCCTTCAGGGGATTTCGCAAGACCATACCCACATATTCCTTGTTGATTCCCCGTAAACGCTGCTACACTAAATCTTCTTTTACGGCCAATATTTGAGTCCATGTTGGTTACTACTTTCATCTAAATTATGGTAAACATTCCTTTTTATAACTAATGTACCTAAAAATCCATGAAGTAAAAATAACCTCCAAATTACAGTACTACGATAAGAATGAAACGTACTTCGATTATTCTGGTGTCAAATCCTTCAAAGGTATCTAAAAGCACAAACAAAACATGAGTGATGAGAAAACTTAACAAATTTTTTTTTAAATTAATCAAAAAACAAAACCAACCTTGTCCAATAGGTTCAGGTGGACCACAACTCCTTCCGTGCATTTTTGCACCAGACCAACCTCTTTCCATCGGATTTAATTTCAAAGCTCTAAACTGTCCCATTGAATCCCTCATTCTTATCAATTTTGCTTCCCTGTCAGGATCAGGTGGCAGTACTGATTGTTCAACTAATTCTTTGCCTTGGATAACCGGAGCATTCAAACCCGGCCACACCATGTTGATTTTTCCTAAAAATTTACATTTCAATCACCTAGAATTTATCCTCTTGCCTTAAGTTATGACGCATATGACATGACCATTTAGCATTTACAGCAAAATTCAACGTTTTAGAATAATGAATCAGGGAGCTATACGTACCGACTCCAATAATTTGTCCCCGATTTAGATCCTTAATCATTTTTCTTCCGGCACCTTTACCCCGACCTCTTTTACGACCGGCATTGCTGACACTTGTAACACCTTTCCACAACTGATCGGCGCTTACTGTAATTTAAAAATATCATTTAGCTCATTAACATCACACATTTTAACATCCATAATATAATGGTTACTAAATCCCATCACTGGGTAATGAGTTTACGACATCGATAGCTAGAAAATAAAACGCTAAGACATAATGAATGAATTTTACCTTTGTTGAAAAAACTAGTATTTCTGTAGAAAATCATGCAACTATGAGGAGAATCCATCGGCTTGTTCAACAATCCATAACAATTCACGTTTAAAAGATGGGGCGTCACACATGATTGAGTACTCGTCTTGGTTGAATATTCTGAATCAAATGAAACGATTCACATTTCGCACATTTTTGTCAATTACAATGCACCCAAAATACATTAAACGTCTACAGAGTTAGTAGTCCAGATTTTTTCGATATATTTGAAAAAAAACTATTACCTGCAAATGTGAACTTCCCCCAGGAGCAAGCTAGTCGTCGAAAATTGAATCCCAGATTCATTCTAATCACAAATTTAAACCAATCAAGGCTCTCAGTAACCAACGAGTAGAACGGAAATTTGTGTTTACATTATTGTAGCTTTTATCTTTAGAAATCTCTCGCTGTTTCGTCGTCTGTTGTCGCGAATTACACTAGATGGATGAGATTATGAGATTATGATAAAAACTCAAACTGTTAGCTGACTAGTATGTGTAGTGATGTGTACTGAAAACCTGGCTAGTGTCTACAGATCAGTGTTTTTTAATCAAAACTCAAACCTGATTGATTTGAAAATTCACTTTCGGCATTCGTTCACCGCACCATCGACCATCAGCTCTCGTTGTTAGGATAGTTAGGAAAACATTTTATACAGCAATGTTCCCGGGGTTTTCTTCCCATCTATCGCTCATTGGTTAGTTTGGAATCCTGCTTATCTAAAACTGATGCTATTAAAGCTAAGGCGTCGCCAAACTGTGGCCTCTAGTCCTCTACAATACGCAATGTGTGTATGAGCTTACCACTCCAACATGAATTCTCAAAATTGAGGCGGTAGATATTTTTTGAGGCCGTGCTTTTTTATTGAAAAACCTCTAATTGGGACGCTAATAACTCCCGTATTAATGAACCAATTTCAAAAATACGAAAAACAGGCTGTAGCAAACTATGTTTCTCATGTTCATATATCAAATGTCAAGATCGGTAAAAGGTGAAACGAGAGACATTTTTAATGCTGGGTGTACGAACAAGAAAACAATTGCTATGCGGGTCTTAAAACCATTTGACTATTGTCCAGCAATGTCTTTGCTTGTTATTACAATTAACATTCAATGCAATGTATTTTATTTTACAAAATTTGTTTGAGCCTTACTTTCTTCTGCAAATATTACATTGCACAAAAAAGATTTTTTAAATATTGGAATATGAACAAGCTATTGATGCTATTGTTTCAATAATTAAATTGGATGAAAATAATTTGGCGTAGAAAAACACACAGCAGACACATATGGGAATCGTATATGATAGCCATTTTTTAAAGTGAATTTATTTATGGAAAAAATCATGTGAATTTTTTTTGAAGCTTCAAAAGGTTCTATTGGGGTTTAAAGGTGTGAATTCCTCATTATATTTTGTGCCAAGCGCTATAAGTGAAGTGCAGTGCAAGGTGTTTTCAAATGAAAATTCTTGAGTGAGAGTATAAACCTGGTCAAAAAGTTAAGTATTTTGCAATCCAAGTACTTGCTAAAGGCAGAATTTGTGGAAAGCAATATAATGAAATACTTTTCTTCGGTAAAGTTTTCAAAAGGAAGCAAACAACCAAACCATATGCTATATTTTCCATAATAAACACGGAGTTTAAAATTTAACAGTTGAACAATAATATTTATATTTTTATCAAATTAATCTTTGATTACTCAATTAAATTCTCCATGAAAACTTTTGAACTCGCATATGCTATCATATCATCTAAACAATTTTACCCTGACAACATGAGACACATTCCGATGAGCCTCCTTGCAGAATATAAAAATCGATTTAACATCTAGGCGAAATTTGATAGCTACAGTTCTAAAAGTAATATTATACACAATTCAAGGTTTTATGACAACTTTAAAAATATTTCTACTGATAAAATATTTATGTATCATGTTGTTTTGTCATTGGTTTGACACCACGAAACATGACATATGAGAGTCTAAAAAAGTAAAACGAGAAGTGAAATAGGTGAAGTAAAAACAGTCAATGCTTTATTATCCTGTCGCTCTCAAACAAAAAGTGTCAAGTTCAGCACAGACGAATTCCTTTGAGAATCCCAAAAAAGTGAAAACTATGGATGTTTTTGGGTAAGATGAATCGTAAAAATGATTAACTATTACTTGAACTTGTTTCAGCTGTGATGGCTGCGACCCAGAAAAATTGTCGCTTTCACTTTTTTCTGTTGTTTATTTACTATCTCAACTCTCAAGTCAGTCAAACAACCGATCTGAAAAAGTGAGAGCTAAATATCAGTATTTAGCGACCTTCTCTCTTTCAAGACCTAATCCTCTGTGCACCTTTATTTATCAATCAGAGTCAGAGTAACACAAATGTGTCATGATTTCCGTAGTGCTGTACTAACTACATGCAATAATATAAGCTCAATAGTATTCATTATATGAATTATTTTTGTTTGCCCATAAAATTATGCAATTTTATGGCTAGGAACTCAACCACATTTAATTTTCAATAATTTCTTGAAATGTGCTTAATGTGCCAAGAACATGTGGAATGAAGACACTTATTCACCAACATAGCATTAGGACTTGAAGAATTCTTTCTATATACCGTTCATAAATGGTAAAAGTGAAATGAACCTTTGTTTAAGTCATAGATGTAGTCATTACTAATGTTACTACACTATGGCTTTATTGGAAAGAAATGCAGGTAAATTTTGACAAATGCTGTACGAAAGAACCATTTGTGTTTGTCAACAAACTATACTTACTTTTACGTACTACAACTTATGACTATATACTACCAGATGAAAGGGAATTTGGGAAAAAAGAATATGCTCAAGATTTTCAGAGAAGAAGGCCTTGAACTAGAATTGCCATAGGTAAACATGCAGTTATAAAAGTTTCAGTATTTTTCAAGTGACAGGTCTCTTCTCATCGCACTGGTTCAGTTTGGATGACCTCACTTCATCCCTTCACATGTGCATGCGAAGCCTGTGCTCAGCTTTGCTTTGCTGTCTTGCCGCAGAAAAGTTAGAACGCAGATTATGTTTAGTCCAATCTTAATGAATTCAAGCAAATTAGTACGAATGTAATGCATGTGAGTTTGATTAAAAAAAATAAGCTAAATGGCAGCTGCTCAAGTGGATGCATTGAAATAGCTATAGTTTTGACTAAAATAAGTCAATCAACCACATCTAAAAAATCTAGAAAGGTATTCAATTGTATTTACCCAAATATTCATAATTTGACAAATTAATTCAAAATGTAAGCTAAAACGTAAAATTTTGAATTCAGTTATGAAAATATAATCAACTCATAGTACATCTGATTGAGCTGTACCGGATTTACTTGCATTTAGTTTTTTCAGAATATAATACAACAAAATATAAGCAGGAAAAAAGGTAGAACTAATGCAATGCTTATGCACAACAAAGAAGCCTGATTTTGTTTCATTTTGCTTCCAGAAGTTATTTTCAAGCCATCATAAGCATTTGTCCATATTTATTTGCACGCAACAAAAAAACAGCATGATAAGGCATGCAAAATAAAATCGACCCTTTACAAATCAATCTTGATATTATCTGGAATCCATGGACGTATTTATTGTTTTTCTTCTGACCTTTGCTATTGTCTGCATAACCCTACGTTATATTCTTTACATGCAGCATGCTTACCAACCAACTAACAAAACCATGGATACTTTTCAATGGAACAGTATGACACATGAGAACTAATACGTACATCAACAATACACAACCGATAATAATGAATTCTAGAGTTACAGTTAAAATTTCACACGCCTCATGCTGAAGACTCCGGGTTAATCAAGAGTCATGAGGTCATGGTGAGAATTGAGTCCTCACATTTTATCATAGAAGCTAAACCAAATAACTTGAACAACAATGCATTTACGTCCGTAGCCTTAACCTGAGTACAAAAGGTTTGCGACTAACTGCGAACTTTTTCCTGTATGGTGCACAATGCGCAATGAAATGAGTTGTGATATTTGACATGACTGACATGTAACCATAATGATAGGGCGTGAAATGCATCAATTAAGATGGAAAACATTTGTCTAGCAAGTAAAATGATGTTCCAATAACCAAGTGTCATTCTGCCGATGACGCGCATTCTGTTTTTTGATTGGCTATGAAATTTTCTGTTTTTTAGTATCGTGTTTTTATACTTGCATCATAACGGGCCAAACGTAAACAAATATTTACTACTTTTCTGGGTATTGTGTGTAACGACGTGATTCTTTTTTTTTTACTTCCTATGTAATTAGGTGCGTATGCTAACTAAAAAGGATGAAAAAAGTGTTTGTGATCATTGATGAATGGCCTGTGCAGACGTCATCAGTGTAAACAAACAGTTATTCAGAAATAATGAGTGAGTGCTATATTATGATGATGTGCATTGTCATTTTTTATGAGATTTGTTGCTCTTATTCTTCGTAGCAAGATAGGATAGGATGTCTGAGTAAATGCGATTTACTTTGGCGAAATAGTTGTACGTTTTTTTAATATATAGGATTAGAAGGGATTAGAATACTTTTTTTAATTTTCAGTATTTTTGATGAACTCAGTGATTTGAAGAACTCAACTCGAATGATTTTTGCTCACTCCGTAGAAGAGGTACGTAATACGCACTTTGCAAACTTCAAAGAAATAGCATTACAAATCTTTGTCGTTTTTACCAACAGTTAGTTATAGTTAGTATGGTTTGTGTATCACTATTACAAAGGAAAACTTGATCACACTTATCAAGTTTATTTTTTTAACCAACTTTGCTGCGCTTACCTTCACCCTTTAAAAGATTGAACCAGCGGGGTGCTAGAGGAGTTGCATAATTCTTCGCCGCATGCTTTTTCTGACATGAGAACAAGGAAGCCAATGTGGGCAACATAAATGAAATGATGCATGTGCAATATGGTTAACAATAGCAGCTTACAAATGGCCAAACCAATAGCTTCGTCGTGAGAAATGTTAGGATTAGGATCATGTCATCCTCATGTAGTCTCCAATTTTTCTCACTCAAACTGTTTAGTATATCTATATCTGCAGCATTGTTAAGTAAACAAGTCAACATGCACTTCTTACTTATCATGGTGGTTTAAATCTATTGGAATCCTAAATCTGAGAGGACAAACAATGCTAACCAACAAATTGAATGAATCATATCATTCGTTCAATTTAAAAAAGAAGCATATCAGTCACAGTCATTCTTAAAGCGATTTGAAGTTTTATACTGAAACTGACTCACTAATCTAGCAGCTCACAATGTTTGAAACCCCCCAAAAACTGAAGACTTGAATCCTAACAAGCTACAAATAGACTGTCCAAAATCTACAGAACTAAAAAATATCATTCTCATCCTGTATTGCAGTTGGAGACCGACTGTCAATTAACATTTAACATTCTATTCAATACTACTAACTAGCTAACTAACAAATATCAACTATTCAATATCTCTATATATAACGTGCGATGCACTGCTGTAGCAACAAATTGGTTGCACTATTGTTATTGCTACTGTTAGTACATGGGCATAGATAATTGGCTATTGCCAGCCTGCACTATAGTTAGTTGAGTTGAAATCCCCATCATTGATAATAATTGGTGCTACTGCTGTTCTTGTTGTTGTTTTGTTATTATTCTTTTGAGTCGAGGAAAAAATCCAAGATGGAGACATATATTTAGTGAGGGAATACAACGCGGTTACTTTTTGTAGCCATCTTCTCGTTGCTCTTTTTTCTTCAGTTACTAACCAACTAACTAACTATTCTCATCAATGATGATGATCATTGTGGGAGGGTAAAGTGAGTACCTTCACTTTTAAAAGCGACGACCACTGCGATTCCAATCTTCAGTACTCATTACAAGTTGGACCAGTATACATTATCATTGTGCATGATTTTTTGAAGCTAAAAAGGTACAGTCAGTGCTATCTGCCCATGAGCTGCGTGCGTCCATACCAAAAATTCACCGTGTGTATTTTCTTGTTCTCTTTGTCAGTGCATTATTCTTATGCTGGTGTACAGCAACCTACAGACACATTCTCCAATAAATAACACATGCACACACACCCAGAAGAACACGTTACCATCGACCATACGCAATAAAAGACTAAACTGCCAACTACTAACTAACTAAGTGCATATGTTTTTGAACTCCTTTTGATTATTTGGTGTGAGAGTAGTAAAGTTCACGTCCTACTCTATCATATTGGTCATTACCATCGTGATTTTCGTGCTCGTAGATATCGCGTTGTTTGCACACACTCAACAACACATACACAAAACGTGAGCCCAGCCGAACCGTTGTGTTCATTTTTTCGTCAAATATTTGTTCGTCACTACCACGCCGCTCGTCTTTTATTACCTTCAGTGTCAGTCAATCTACTGCATTAGCTCTCATTGTTCTCGGGCAGTTAGTATTGTCGAGTTAGAGGGATTAAGATTTTTTATTTCGCAAAGTGTCAATTCAATTGACGAACTATAACTAACGGAACCAAGGATTCCAGTAGCTTCTGTAACTAACTAACCAACTAGCAAGTAAGCATACACACTCGACCAATATTTTGAGTGACAGTTAGTTAGTGTGTTCGGTTGTCAATTCCTCCTACCTGTGATTGACTTGAGTGGACTACGTTGTTGACACGTGTGTCTTGTATACTGCTCGGTACCGTAAGTTCGTAGCGGAGTTGTTTGCTAGATTTTGAAGTTTCTGTCTGTATCCTCATGAAATGAGTTTAGTAAATTCGAGTGGAATGGAATCGACGGTGGTTTTGAGTCCAACATTGTGGTCCCTTAAAAAATGTCTTCAAGAGACTTTGGCCCAAGCCGAGAAGTTGGCTAAAGAAGGAAAAGCACCTTGTACTCCACCCAAACAACTGCTACAATATCTTGTTAGGTAAAACAAAAGATTTTTGGCGTCTTAATGAGTCTAGTTTATCACGTTAGTAATAATGATAATAGTAGTAGTTGTTTGATGTACCGATCATTTCCTTTTGACTTTGTGAGGTAGATATAGCTATAGTTAGTTAGTACGAGACTACTATCTCCAACTAACTAACTATTTTATGGTTAGGATTGTTAAGATTTTAACTTTTTTGCTTGCTACCAGTTTCACCTGCTAAAATTATATAGAGAGTGAGCGGATCTGAATAATTTTTGATCGCGATTATATTTTTTAGCAAGGGATACAAGATTGATGGGTTGGGATGGCAATGACGCTACTTTGGGGTATAGGAGCAAAAAACATAGTATAAAGATTCCACTCAACGCACTTCCTTCCTCTCTTCTTCCTTATTGTTGAGAGCACGTTTTCATCAAGGACTTGTGTGCCAATAATGACTGTTTGTCAAGTGTAGACCAATATTTTCTTCCATGACTGAACTAAAGTTGGAGATTAGATAACCTATCATCGAATTGTGTGTTCTGATATGGAGCGAGTGGAATTATTTACCATCGTCCATGTTATGTAGTTAGTTAGTTAGCTAAGATGGAAGTGCGTTCCTTCATTATATGGGGTGTTGGGAATTTAAAAACTCATGTGTTGGTTTGGTTGATTTGAATGCTGTGTTCGTTCACCACGATTTAACGATTTCCTTTTTTATGAGTATGCAAATAGATTTATAAATATATATTGCCTAGTGGCAGTTAGAGTTGGTTCACCAATGACATTATTCAAGAAGGGATTGCAGTGCGCTGTACGGTAATCAGCAAGGTTTTCTTGGTCCATCTATTTTGAAACGGTAAGCGTGCCACAGCAACATGTGCTTGTTAGAATGTTCTGTACTGCTCCTACACAAGGTGAATGTCAGTTTGGAGGATTGGAATAATAGTAAACATTTCTAGTTTGCTTTTGGCAATAGGGCATTGTCGTCTTTGCATAGATCGCACATTACTTGTATGCGTGAAATCAGAAAGCATTAAAAAATTCTTGAAGGCATTACTTCTTAATTAATGCAAGTGACTGACTGGTTGAGAAATTATAATATATTCCATGTTTCTTCTCGTTTTTATTTTTAGTAGAGCAATATTTAGTTATTTAGTTAGGTATTTGTGGGTCTATCTGTATACTGCTTTCACTATGGAAGTTAAATGGATTTTGTAGCACGAATAATTTGTATGAATAATAATATTTAACATCATCTAACTTGGCCTCAACTACTTTTATGCTTTCAGAATGGGCAGCTTCACATCGGCACCTGCTATTCGGGAGGATATGCAAGATGCTGATTTTGAAATCCCAAAAAACAACACAAGAGAGGCTCTTATAAATCGTTGTCTCAGTGGACTACCTGTTGCTCCACTTTTCCGCGAGTTTGTGTCCTTGAGTCCCGGTGCTGGTGTTCATGAGAAACGTTCCAGGTCTATGTCTGTTGACCATGTTCCATGTAAGTTAATTGGAGTGCTTTTAGCTTTTGACTCCAGTTAGAAAATTTTTAAATGGCATTAGTCTATGAGTTTTTATGAATGCGTGCACCCTATGTCTAGTCTGCCGCTAATAGCTATAATGTATTTCTTGTGCAGCACGACTTGACAGTTTGACGAATAGGAAACCAGAAGGCCGGTTAAGAATTATGACCTGGAATATCCTTGCACAAGGTTCGTTTTCATTCACTTATGCGTGCATGTTACATGCTGCAGAAGATTAGTACAGAATGTTCAATTTAAATTAACATTCATGAGTACCTTTAAGTATTCCTGACTACTGTAAAGTCATAGTCAGTGTGCATTTAGTTACTTGTGTGATTGTGTTTTACTACAGCCCTTGCAGAAGAAGACGACAATTTTGTGGGACTACAAGAAGGAACTTTAAGCTGGAATAGTAGACGGCTTGGAATACTGTATGAGATCCTTGTCTATGATCCTGATGTCGTATGTCTTCAGGTGAGTTTTTTTAGACTTGAACCTTAAATGGTTAAATGATGGTTCGGAGAATGGAATATTTTTGTGTGCAACTACTGAGTGAATTCTTTTTTTCTGTTATTGATAGGAAGTGGATCATTTTAACTTGTTGAACTCGTGTCTCAGCTCTCTGGGGTATCGTGGGATCTTTTGCTCAAAACCTGATTCTCCTTGTATTTACAAGAATAATAATAATGGGCCAGATGGATGTGCTCTGTTCTATAAGAAAGACAAATTCGATCTAATTTCTTCAAAAAGTAGAATTTTGGAAATCTGGAGGGTTCAATCAAATCAGGTATTTGGAATTGCAAACCCCTTCTCATGAATAATATTGTTTACCAAATAAATATTTGAGAACATATTAAATAAATATTGATTAATTTTTGATAGGTGTTCATATTGGCTAATCTTCGATTAAAAGAAACCTCACAGCAAGTTTATGTTTGCACGACACATTTAAAAGCTCGACATGGGGCCTTATTATCTGCGTTGAGAAATGAACAAGGAAAGGATATTGCAAATTTTCTTACAACTTATGCTGGCAATTCAAATAAACCCCTTATTCTCTGTGGAGATTTTAATGCTGTTCCTACTGAACCTGTGATTTCCACTATTAAAAACAGGTATAAATATAAACTGCATTAAAACATGTTATTATGTATATTTATCTATTTATTTAAAGAATTTTTCCTTATATTCAAGCTTATTTGCTCATTCGTTATTTACTACCACTTTTAGCGGAGCAAATTTTGCTTTTATAGTTTCGATTGTTCGTTATCGATTTTGATGTGGAAAAATAAGTATTCACCCATGTCAACTAATAATTTCAGACTGTCCGTTGCTAGTGCGTATTCAGGACTCTATAATGGGGAAGAGCCCCCTTACACGACTTGGAAAATTAGGCAGGATGCTGAGTACTGTGAGACTATTGACTATGTATTTCACAGGTAAAGTGTTAATATTTACTTGTACGCGTAATATGGATTCCGTTTGCTGCATGTAGTACACTTAACCGGAATTCTCCAGGCGTAAGGTGTGAGAAAATGCTTTTTAACAGGAAACGTTTCTTTGATTTTTTGTAGAAATTGCGAGGTGGAGTCCCTATTACTTTTACCAACAAAGGAACAAGTTGGGCCAACTCGTCTTCCTAATTTGGCTTATCCATCTGATCACATAGCGTTGGCTTGTGACTTTAAGCTAACCTAGGATGTATTTCTCAATACATGAAATAATGGGCAACACTTCGTGCTTACTTTTAGAAGCATCATGTATTTGAACCCTGGATAGAGAATGTACTGAAATATAAATGCAAACAACTGTGGGTTTCCACTGTGTTTGAAAGTTCTTTGCAATCTCATATAATGATAAGTTTTAACTATAGGAAAACGTCTGTTTCTCAATAAACACTGTAGAAATTTAGGATATGAATAAAATAAAAGGCAATAATTACAATGTACGACTTGAAAGTTCATTTCAAATTGCCATGACATGGCTTTTATTGTGCTCCAGATATTCTGACTTATGCCGAATTCGCATTAATAAGCATTCTCAATACTTCGGACTAGCACCTTCAGAAGGCAATGGTGAATGAAATTTTGAAAAAAAGCAGTTACAAATTTGCAACATGACAAAATTATGAAAAAACACTACAAATTTAGAAAATAATACTTCAAACTAAAACCTGACTGAATTAAAGAAAAGCTCAAAAATGCGTCAATGTTTTTTTTACATTTTTTTGTTGCAAATCCAATTTTTAGACTTTTGGTAAATGTATCAAAATCTCACTTGCTTATTGTAGCTTAAAATTATTAAAATCTTACGCGGTAACAATAATTTTAGGATCTCAATCGGATAGTATATAGAAAGTTCATTTCATGGTTAATATTCAAAATACAGCACTGTTACGAATCGTTTACAAGCTAAAAAGGATGCATGTTTTTCATTGGATAATATTAGAAAAAAGTATTACAATTGCATTATTCAGGACTTGTTTAGCATGCACAGAGAATACAGTATTGTTAAACATATTTAAGCTTCAGTATATGCCCATCAAATGCAGTATGCAAGAAATTGGCCATATGTTTCGTTGTGTGGTTGTAATTTATACTTTCTTCTCCAAGTCAATCACTGCAATCATTAAAGAAAAAAGTTTGTTATACAATTATCTCAATGTAAAATTTCAGCTCATTCAATTTATAACTTAAACTTGTCAACTCTTACTTTCTTTCGTTGGCAGAGGGTTTTTCTCCTCGGTCTCCGCATGTTTTAATTTTGTCGAGTCAAACGATTCAATCCCTGCCCTCAGATTCACCTGAACCTTTTCAGATTCGATAACTGTAATCAATAAAAAAATTATTAAACACATCAAATCAAACATTTATGACGGTTCAATCTTCAATCTGTATTCGCATAATTAAATAATTATGCGAATTATGCGATTAGTGCCGGAGGGCTTGTTAGAAATGTGCAGCACTGCGACATTTCGCAAAAAAGCCCCGGCATGAAGTATAATCGGACATATTTAAATTCCGTAGCAAGCGCGCCAAATTGCCAAACTCAAAAATGCATTGTAGAGGCCTCTATTATTGCTAAAGGAAGTGAGCCATACCTTCCTTGTCTGGGAGCACAACTTTTTCAGTAGTTTCAGTGTGCTTCAACTGGCTTGGGTTGAATCCTTCGACCCCTTTCAGCACAGCTTGTTGAGTTTTTTCGGTTGCCATATCTATTTGCAAACAAACAATGATCAAAAACTACTCGTCAAGATTTCTAATCATCAATGCTCATATCTATATCCATTACACCAGGACAATCCTCCTATGTCTACATTGGAAACATTATCTAATAATATTAGAGAATTGGGAATGGTAAAGTATCTCAAGATTATATTTTATATAGACACGTCAAAACTGTCAAATTCGTTTAAAAGAAATGAACAAAGACGGAGTTTGAAAACTTGTGCATCAGTACTCAAAGAAAAGGCTCCATATATGGACTCGTAAAATTATAGATGCATGAGCTTATAAACGCATGCACTGATGAAAAATTAAGGTACATAAAGAATGGCACAAAAACTTCCAAAAATGGTATTCGTCTAGCTCTTATCGCAGTTTTCTACATCTGTTCTATTAAACATACACAGAATTCGCCATGAGTGGGCACACAACTAGTGTTTCCCAAGAAAATTTAATGCATTATATCGGGCTGAAATATAGAATAGATCCTATTACCTTGTGCCGTTGGTAAAACATTCTTTTCATTCGTTTCAGCTTTCTTCATTAGCTCGGTATTGAAATTCTGCAGCTCGGATTTGAGACTGGCATCAACTTTTGGTAACTTGTCCACAGTGACTCCATTTCCATTTTCGGCCATTTTCACAATAATCTGGTAGCTAAAATATAAAGGAACAATCTATAGGTTTCAATCAAAATATTCGCAGCTATTCAGTTCAACTGATGAATTCAATTCTTCGTTTCAACACTTGGAATAAATGTTCAAAGTTGGTCTGTCTGATCACAATAAAACTTCACAATCACAATGATTCACTCATCTACGCAACCCTGTATTTTATATGATTCGCTGGAGTAAACAACGTTTGCGTAACTATGACCACCTCATAAACTAAATACGGAAAACATTATTCATACAGTTTAAGGCTTCAACCTTTTATCATTAGGACATTGATCATATTTGGGAAACGAAGATTGGCTTAGCTCATCAACAGTTAGGCTGTAGATTACAGTGTATGTGTTATCGTATGTACAACGTAGTAGATTTGCGATCGGCATGAGCAAGCATGCGTGATCTCTAAAATTCAGACAAATGCAATTAATGAGCATCTACAAAGTTATCTGTTCAACTGGATGTGCAAGATTCCTTAATTTTAGTCCAAAGATGTAACATTTCTCGAAAAATAATTGCTAAACATTTTCATCCTTTGTATTCCTGTTCATTGCAACACCGTAAGTTTTAAGTAAAATTAATTAGTCATGAACTTTTAGTGATATACACATAGCTCTAATTATATCTTGCAATGCAATAAATGCAGAAAAGATAAGATACGCCAATATGCAGTGCTGCCGTAAGTACACTATTGTGGAGTTTTACACGAACAACATCTATACGCAGTATATCCCCTAGATCACCGTCAATTATAGGTGCTCAATGCGGGGAATATGGTTTTCTGATTAGTAATCAACAGTTTATAGTGCTCATCCATCCTAATTGAACCACAAATATGGGAATCCACGGATTTTCTTTCATGTTTTTTATTAATTGAAAAACTGAGGGCACCATGTGTAACCTTATATCATGATAGGTATTTCTATTTTATAGCTCAAGTGCGAGTCCACCTGGTATTTTGTGTGGGAGTCATAAGAAGCATGCAACAATAGTTGGTTAGTTAGTTAAGATTAGCACTGGCAACTAACCGTCTTGACCATAATTATAAGGGACAGATGTGAAAGATGCATTCATGCACAATTATGGGGTTACATGCATTAAAATGCTCATAGGAAAATCCAGTTTCAAAACGTATTGACGCCTGTATAAAATAAAGTGATAGTGGCTGACTGAGAAATGAAACTAAACTTGCTCCAAATTGATATTAATTATACTCGGTGTGCATCTGCATACCCAACAAGTTATAAATCAAATTATTTATGAAAACAAAGTATTTATGCGGAAAATCTCAGTTAAAACAACTTATGTATGATTTGGGATCTTTTGGTTTAGCTACACTCTAACTGAAAATGCGTGACCGAACCCTGTTTTGCCCGGATTTGTCAATAATTCAGCACAAAGGCCTCATGCACGAACATTTAAAAATCTACATATGATTTTTGGGTTTCAAAATCTTTTTTTCAGCTTTTAGCTTGAGCACATAGGATCCTAATATTTTAGATGGTCATACTCGAACTCGAGACCTAAATGCATCTCTATGCACAATTGTAGCGAAATCCAGGTGGAACAGCGTCCGATCAAACATTATCAGTGACTGTGTAAGTACATTTACCAACCAGTGAGTTGTGCATGAGTGACGCAGCTTGTATGCTATATATAAGTAGATTCATTCAGTGCATTCACATTCATCCCGTGTGTTTGACTCGCCTGAAGGTCAAAACTCAGTCAGAAAAAACAAGAGTTTAATATGCTATTTCGGTTTGGTTTTAGTAGTTAGTTAGTTAGTAACAATGATACTGTCTTGAAATGAACAAGTGGGTGCTAAAACAGTGCATTAGTTAGATGCACGGGTTTCTCGCTAAAGAGTCACTCAGGCGATTCATTTCATGTAAAATGTTAGTGCGAACCACACCACCAGAGTCACTCTCAAAAATAAGATTATTATATAACTAAAACAGGCAGGATTCATTCAGTTTCACGGAACGTACCTACTAACTAACTAACATGCACTATTACAAATACAAAGGAGCCAAATGCGATCAGCTAAGAGAAAAAATGTACGAGTCTCAAATTTTTTATGTAACTTAACTCTTCACAGCACTGAGCACTATATTAATAATGATAATAATACTGCATGGTAGGGCAATGCATACCTAATAAAAAAACCACCTGTGCTACATTGTACGTCGCTTAACATGAGTATGCAACAATATGTCCATATAAAGGGTAAACGAACAGATGCCATCCCGGTTTGCAACTTCTTTATACCATTATTAGCCACCTTGTGTGAGCTTCGTTTGTACGTAGCTATCTACGCTAAACACTAGAGGAGGTAATTAGTGCATGCTTACCCGCATCTCATCAGTTGAATCTGACTGAGAGTGAACAACACAACTTAAGTTAGCACTGACTGACTGACTGACTGCAAGTGAAAAAAATAAGCATGCTTTGGCAATAGGTGACATGATATATCAATCATAAGGGGAATAGTTACTTGAACCGAAACGCATGGGAGAAGAAGATAGATAGCTAAAGTGATAAACTACTATAATGTATGCCTCCAGCTAGTTGGTAACTTCAGCTAGTTATAGTTTGCACATCCGCTCCGCTCACAACTATGTGATCATCTAACAAAATTTAGCTACGATAGCATAGGGATGATGAAAAACTGACGGATTCAAGACTTAGGCATTATGATGCTACAAATGCGCAAATTCTTGACATACACAGCTTTACATACATTATTTGATCACAGCGGAATACAAATGTGACAAAATTGCACGAAAATTTCCATTATGGTGTGTATTCTCCGAATGATAATTCACTGGTGTAAAATCAGAGTCATCCTCAACTATAGAGAATGTTTCATTGGCCATCTCATTTTAAAAATGAGGGTTGCACCAATGCGACACTGACAAAGGTCTCATGGCCTATTTAGAGCACACTAATTACGCCCTCATAATATGCTAGCTAGCAAAGTTCTTATGTTAGCACAAAAGTACAATGCACACAGTATTGAGCATTGTACTTGAGCGAAATGAGAGCGATGACGCAGCAGTTTGTCCATGTTTTCTGTGCAACAATGGAGCAACTAGTTTAGTCAGTTAGTTGATTCATAGTCATGTATACAAGTGAGCTAAAATATAATCCAACACTTTGAAACAAACAACATGATAGTATATAGAAATCGGAAAACTAGAACTTGCAAGAAATTGCTGTCGCACCCTTTTACTTGACTCATCCATTGGCTGACATGCTCAATAAACAAAAAATTACTCACAATAACTGCAGAATTTTATCAGGAATTTATCTTGTACGGTACTTTTGTCATCAAAGTAAAGTATGAGTAAGATGCAAGAGTGATAAAAATTGCGGTCATAAAAATAATTCGATATTCATCTTCTATTTTGAATCCCTACTGAGAATACATTACAGATAGGCATGGCTAGGAATATCAGATTGCAAGTTAGTTTGCTAGTTAGTTAGAAAGTATTATTTTTTCGTTGCTCGATAAAACGGAAATGATCATTGTTTTCATGAAATTAACCACTTGATGTATGCATAAAAAATGTATACACAAGCTGTTGTTGGTCAACAATAGATTGTGCAATATTTATGATTTACACTGATAATTAGTATGCACAGAAATGATTGGTAGAAAGGCGAGTCGTCATTGAATCTACTGAATGAATGAGAAAATAAGCAGCCACTGCTATGCATCGTAAATTAATACGCAGCTCACATTACATACTAAAAGTACACACAGTAAATCGCCATAAAGGAATCTACGTCGAATATTTTATTGCTGTAGTCCTGCATACTTATTATGATGATTCGTTTAATACAGTGTTGAGCAAGCAAGTCTATTTGTTTACAGTTTTTTTCTCTCCCGGCACTTCATACTCTGCAGGTTAGAGAGAGAGCGTTGAAATTTTTAGACATGACTCATCTGCATACACTATGTCTTAGCTAGTAACAAGAACACAATACGGTTAAGAGAACCCCAAACAAGCATTGTCATTGAGTTATTCATGTCATAACTATTATAAAATTGATGGAATGTTTGTTAACATATTTATTATGAATGAATTCTTTGAAAATGAGTTGCAAATTTTGAAGGAAATATGGTGAGCTAAATCAATGTGGGGTTTAAAAGGGTGTTGTACTACACAAAGTATGAATGGTTGGGTTAAGATATTGTGTATAGCTAAGAATATTTTCCGTAGTAAGCGACAGGAAAAGCGTGTAATTAAAATAATTGTGTGTAGACAGCGTTTTAGACATGAAAATGTTAAATTTCTTGCAGTGTATATGAATCCAAAGTGAAAAATAAGTAGAATGACTTCATTTGTGTGAGCCAGTGTGACCAAAAAACAGGAGAATTTAATGTGACATTCCTATTATGTGGTTCGTGGTTAGCTGCGCAGTTATCGAACCAACTAACTATGAGTAAAGATGTGCAGTATGTACGCAATGTGTGCTATCTACTATTCAAATGTGAATACACAATTTTTCATGGTGTGCGCACGACATAAATGTAAATTTATATTGGAAGTTTTGAATTTTTTATTCGAGTCATAAAACTCATTGACATTGCCATTAATTCAAAGTGGATAAGAGCATTTATGAAGTGTCAATATAATTGGTGGTACATAATTTGGCTGAATTAATCAAACTAGGGATTTTTTATCACGAAATCGTAAATTTTAACTAACCAGGCATGCATTTGTATATCTCTGTTCTGTTCTTTTCAGGAAGTCTCCATACTACTGCACTGTGCTACGTAGTGTACGGTACTTCAAAAACCATGGGCTATAGTCACACCACATATTTTACTAAGGACTTAATCTCTTCTAGAAACCTTTGTCCTCTGCACAATCTTCGACAGCAAAACGTCTTCAGTGTTATACATCCATCGTACAGCATTGTATTCTTTGCAATGCATATGATAACTAGCATTTAAAATATAGATTCTCAAGTGCATTCCACACTACAATATTTATTTTCTACTAACTGCATCCTTTTCTTACTCAAATAGCAACAAAATCTGAAAAAATCATTTAGTCAGCCAGTGAATGAATAGAGTACACCACATTATAAATGAGTGAGCCGCACCTTTCTTGCCATACTCGTACAACTTAAAAAAGTGCTACCAGATACTAATTGATAATTTAGGTATTGATAATGCCATTTTACGTAATGCAAATTTTCAGTTATAAAACTCCTCTCCTAACTATGATAAAAAACTGTCGATAAGTTAAACTATTTAAAAAAAACTCTACACAATGAGCCTACATACAAATGAACAATGAAACTCAAACAGGCAAAAAAAATCCCTCCGAACGAGCTGTCAAAATATTATATAGCATATAAATGATGAAAATTGAAAAATTCGTACATACCGATAAAACCGCGCAACTCGCAAGAAACTTCAGGAAGCACTCAAAGTCACACCTTAGGGTTGAGCGGAGGGTTGATGAAAAAAAAATTCTAACTGTTGAAATATTTGTGGATGGGAGAAGACACGGCATGGAATGCTTTGCCACAAGTATCTATTCAAAGACTGATACTCAAACGTTTGGGTACACTCTGAGAGAGCAAGACTGTGTTGTAAAACTCGAGGGGTGCAGTATAAGCAGTGAACATCTATATGCAACAGTACCACGAAACGAAGACGAACTCACCCCACAATGGTATATAAAGGATGTACTAGGAGCAAAAAGTTAGCTCGCTTTTGGTTTTTAGTTAGTTAGTTAGTTAGTTAGTTAGTGGCTAAGGCTACATTACAACAGTCAGTCAGTAGTGTACAAAATGAATAAGCCTGCAGCTAATTCAAGTCCTGCAGTCCTCATAATAATGTGTATATTGTATGCAGGAGTTCACCCTATGTGAAAAAGAATACAAGCCACAGGAGAGGAACTCTCCTCAGAAAGGGGAAGATGACTAAACAAGGAGTGGAGTCTATGCATAAGCATTTCTTGTATGACTTGCCGGTCCATATGACATATATTATTGAACATTATTATTGTTACCATGACGCATTGAGCCCTACAGCAAGACTACTTGGGATAGCTGTATGGGATCATTTGCATCCTGATGAATATTTTGATAATAGTGGTTATAGTTTGTAAAAGTACAACTTCAGCACACAAAAGAAACAGCTGGAATTTTTTCCAAACTCTTTCTCAACATGTGTGTCTTTTCGGATCCATATAGTTAGTTAGTTAGTTAGTTGGGTGTTAGGTTGGATTATTGTACAAAAGTATTCCAGTTAAAATCATACAGGACTGAAGGGTGAATGTGATATGAGTAGTGTGTTAACATGTGTAAATGATTTTCCATCCACTGTTTGTATATTGCATAGCTTTTGACACTTGAGGTTTTGTCTGTACCCAGATTTTACGACTTTTTGGGTAAATCAGGCTCCAGAGATATTTAGCATGTTAAATGTTGGATGAGGAAATTTAGTTGATTGTTATACTGACAGGAATTCAGGAGGGTTATGAACATATAAAGTGTGTAATGGTTTGTTGAGTTTATAACTGAAATAGAGATTTTAGCTTAAATTCAGAGTCTTTGTGGAGTAGGGGTTAGTTTCAGACTGGAGTTTTGTTTGAAAGCAGAACTTTATGGAATATTGTAGGGTTGGTATTGAAGCCTTCAATTGACGGGTGTCTCTCACAGATGCATGAATTATCAGTTGACTTTGGCCACTTTGGTTTAGGAAATGCATTCCTTACGAACAAGAAAAGATTATCACATGGACAAATATTCTGTCTGCAATAAAACCATTATTATTTTTATTTCGTATCTGGGATTTCCGGACGGAAAAAACACAATAGGTTTCAAATAACCTAGAAATTAAAGAAATTGGTTGCTCACCAATTTTTGTGAATTTTTTCATTTAGTCAGAACTAAATTTTTTATCCTAACCTAGACCAAATTTTTTGCTGACTGTACCATTTTGGGCACCAGTTTATGCTCTTTTAAAAAAAATCCAAACGATCCTTATACATCTCATATTCTTTATATTTTTACTTTAAACTTCCAAATTTTTGTCTTAAAACACAGTTTTAATGATTTTTCATCGATGATGAAAGTGGTTACAACTCCTACGCATAATTATTTAACGAAAAATCCAGACCAAGTTTAGATTTTTTGCATTTATGACATATTAAAATCTAGCATGCTGGAGCCTTATCTCGCTATTAATATTTTTATGCTACTTGTTAATACTCAACACAACAAACATTTTAGGCTTGTCTGATACTGATTTTAGGAACCACTTGATAGCGTATCTATAAAAGTCCTAAACGTGCTGTATTCAATTGAATCTCAGCAATAAGTTCAATGGATTCAAAATTCTACTGGCCGACTTAAGCCAAACCGTAAACCCGAAAAAAGTGCGTTTTTGTTTTCAACAGTAAAAATCTGAAGTCATTTTTTCACCGAAATCAGCATTTGGGTTGCATGTATGAAATCAAAATGGATGAATATTTATATAGTAAACTTGCTATATAAAATATGGATAATTTGAGTTCGTATATTAGACTTGTGTAGATTATAAACAAAGATAACAGAGGGAAGGTAAAAATTTTCAATTCATTCATTCCTATGGCTTCTAAGCAATTTTGTATGGGCTCTGGGGTTCATTATTTTTTGCAATATCGTTAACATTTATCATAATCGTTATCATTAGCTTATGTACGAAAATAAAGGAATGAAAAAAAAATCTTTCAATTGGACAAATACACTTGTTTTAGAATGTTCAGTCAGGTCATAAGAAGTTTCAGATACGGGCTTGCTGGCTTTTTCTGACTCCGTTTTTATCAAAGTTTTCTATTCCGAATTTCAAATTCACGGCATGCAGAATACAATTCATGCTTTCGTAAAAAAGGTTTTGCAAACGAAACTTTTTTAATTGTTTGGCAAAATTCACTTGTTTGTGCTACAGGGATCCGCACCCGTAAAATAGAAAGATGACATTCATATTTTTCCAAACATTTTTTTTACTACATATGTGCATGTTTTCAATGTGATCAGCTTGTATAATCTAAAGTTATTTAAGTTATAAAAGTTTAATTCTCGTGATTGGACAATAATTGTTATGACATTTTTTCTGTTCTAAATGTGTTCAACAAACAAATAACATAATAAAATTCAGCAAAAACTTTAACTTTGCACTGACGCCACAATTATTTTTATGACTTGACATACAGCGGGAATGTGTACAAAACATTAATCAGCACTCACGTTTTAACATTGTTTTCTGACGAGCAAACATCTCATAAAGTATGGGGTTAATAAAATGTTAAATACAATTAAGATGATCATCTACAAAATTCATATATGTTATGTCATATCCTATTAAAATCTAAACATCATGTTTCTGTAGAGCAGTCAAGTTGGAATGCTTAGTAATCTTGTAAACGACCTCAAATGTTCTATGAATCCCAACCAATGCAAAAAGCTTTTGCCATTTTAGAGCAACCTAAGCCAAGATCACTTTATGATAAAGCAGTCCTCTGATTTTTATCAGAATAACCTCGCTCACTGAACAAAGGAGGGTAACTAAAAAATTGGTTACAAAATCGTCAGTAGATGTCACGCTCAAACAATACGAGTTTTACTAACTAACTATAGTTTATACACAGAGGTGTTAGTCAATAAATTCAAAGCTTCGGCTTACCCAATTACTATACTAACTGAAAAACCCCAATTCAGGGATTCTGGATAGTATTTGATTTTCATCTTCATCATACTGATTCTACTAAAAGTTTTAACCGGGTGGGCATTAACGGAATAACAAATATAAAAGTCTCATTTTGCTCTTTTCCAAGTATACTTATTGACAATTAAAGTTTATCGTAAAATTTTTTTATACTTATTGACAATTAAAGTTTATCGTAAAATTTTTTAAATTTATATTCTTAAACACTGAAACGTAACTATCCCTGTATCAGAAATTTTAAAGGAGAAAACTAACCATTTAAAACCGTTTAAGGTCTCATGACTCCCATATTGCACAAAAAGCTTCACACTATGTTGCTAAAAAGCTAACTAACTGTCATGCTTCCGTTCCGAAGCTCCCAGGAATTGACTTTATAAAATACTGAAAAGCATCATGATGGGTAATTAAACATACCGTTAGATAGTACATAATGTACTCTCAAAATTAGCTCGGATGGAATGCAATGCTATGGAATATGCATTTGTGTGTATTCGAGGTCCGAGCTGATTTTGAGAGCAGTATACACAGCCTACAGAACTCACAAAAGTACACAATGTCTAATAACTATCAATACTGGATACTCTATTAAAAACTTAATAACTCAATTATGCATCGTAAAATCATTAAAAACGATACGAAAAACAAAGGATATCAATATATCCACCCTTCCAACTAACTAAACTGACTCAATGTAATGAAACTCCTCCATGCAAAGGACCCCATTAAAGTTCAAAGCCATTTCTGGGCGTATTTATGATTTTCGTTCATTTTGGGTTGTGTTCCTTTTTTTGTCTCCCTGCATGCATACAAGTCAGTGGTAAATGTAGATCAAACTAACTTGAACCATGATTCTCAACCTAAACATATCAAGTGTTACCAGTCAGTATACCTCTCGTCTTGTTTGACTTGTATACGTACACCATGGGCTCCTCAGTGTACAGCTGACACTGGCAAAATTGTGAACTTTAACCATTGTTATTCAGTTCAGCCCTACAGTTCGCACACACAAACACACATGCAGCAATTGTAGCGTACCTGCGTACCATCCCCAAGTTTCAAGATCATGGGCTACATACAACAATTACACCACATATTAAATTGTAGCCATCGTAACAAACTAACTAAAAGTATATATGCGTAGTCGCTTTAGTTTGTTACTTTACATACTCACGTAGAGCTATAGGAAAGACAAAAAACCAATACTTTGAGTAGTTAGTAAGTGTATGATGAATGAGTGTGCAAATAGAGGTTATACTTTTAGCTAGTTCCGTTTGCAAGAGGAGGGGTTGTTTTATAATATAGGCCCATCATGTACTTTAGCTACTTAGCTCAAAGGGAGTATAGATATAGAAAAATGTAACAAACTAACTAGGCTACTGGAAGGGATAGCGGTTGTCCTGTTTTTTTTTTTTGCAAAAGATTAGTTCACGATATTTGTCTCCTTTTGGCCTACTCTTCCAACTCTAGTCTATTTCGCTTGTTGCTATATTCAGTTATGATGGGCGAATGAGTTATGGAGTATGCACTATATTCATACATATATATTGCATGCATTCTGCATACTTTGCGAGTTAAGCTTCCCCGTTAACACTGCAGCTAAATTTACTATTTGTTGAAATAGACTGTGCGAGTCTAGTAGTGAAATATATTGCAACCTAATAACGTCCCGCATGCATTTACTATTCATTCAGTTTGTTCTTTGCGGGCAAGGATTGAGGATGAGTAGAATCTAAAGCTCTATTTATTATGATACATAAAATAATGGCCGCATCTTGTCATATGGGGAGATAACTAGTGAGAACTGCGGCACATTTTTACTTCGTTTTAGTTGACTTAGTTACTATATCCAATAAATTGGAGATTTAAAAAAACCGATACGATGATATCTTGTGAATAATTTTTATTCTGCCTGTAGGTTAACAATTGGAGTCCGAAATGAAATATTTGCATGATCTGACATGAGCTACATACTTGAAACAGAAATATTAGCCATCCTATATATGTTTAGGTAGGGATACCAATTGAATGCAAATTATAGATAGTTATTTAACACAGCGAGCCGGTCCCAATGGAACAAAAACACAGATCATTGCTCAAGTACAAGATAATCTACAAGTCAACTGGTGCTAGTGCAGTAAAGCAATATACTTTGATTTAAGCAAACTGTTAACATTGTAGTTAGCTTTCTTGCCTCGATGCTATTTGGAGAGAGCCGCTACACGAGGAACATGGCTAGTATAAAGCATACCTGTATATATTAGTAACTAACTAACTAAACTACTAATGAGCCTCTGTCAATCCAACGGGTTGCCTTTTATTAGTAATGCTTGGCTTTAGCAAGTGCCAAAAGTTCGTCCGGCTGCCCTAGACTCATACAACTACTAAACAAGCTATTTGGCATGAACCAAACTACCAAACTAACTTTATGTATTCTTTGTACATAATATACACACACATTTGCCATATTGAAATGCCGTGTAGAGCTCGGAACTTATTAGTGAGCGAACATATTCGTGTACACTGCAAATATCATTTGAGTTCGCCTCATCTCTCCCATGCTATTTTTTCGTACTCGCAAGCACTGTACTATCACTGTAGTGTGCGAGTCTTTGTTCTTCTTTTCCTCGGCCTCGTCAAAACATTAGTTCAACTTGCAGTGTTTACACACTATACATTTCTCGTGCAGATACCACAGTGACTGACTGACTGACTGACTTATTTAACACAAACGGGAAGAAATTGATACGAAAAAGCGAATCCAACTGTTATACGTTCCATGCTAGTTTCTTGAAGAGTCCATGACACTGATTTTTTGTATGACAAACTCCTTCCAGTCCCAGTTTTTTTTCTTTCCCATAGGATTATTTTTGTGCTACTGGGAATGATTGTCTTTGTGCAGGAACGAGGTAATAGTCTGCATGCTGGCATTGTTTCGCGAGTAGTGTAATTAAAGTTAAAAACCTGTGAGTTGAAGAAATTTCTGTGTCCGGGAGAATCCACTGGCCAATTGGAGGCAAAAGTTTTTGTGAATTCAAGTCTGTGGTGTCTACGCATAAATGCAATAGAAAAATTAGTCCATAGCATTGGCTGTACATGAGACGAGAAATTAAGTGAGTTCCAGATCTAAACTTGAAGAGGAACCCTTGCAGTTTGTTCTAGTATACATGAAAGTGTGCATAATCCTGAAGGCTGTGAAATTGTACAAGAGCTCATTCGTTTTCTTAGTTGGGACACAAGTGACCCATTTTGTGGCTGTGTTGGAATGAAAATAGAAAAGATGTAACCTAGTAACCAGGTATTATTTTCCATTGTGATCTATAGATAATATTTTTAGTTAGTTAGTTAGTGGTTATGGTGGAACTCCTTATATTGAGCTAGGCATTAAATTAATCTTTATTCGATAAACAACGGTATTATCATTTGTAATGCAATTAATGATTGACTTGCATAGACGAATGTGTTTATTAGAATGAAGATTGGTGAGTGGTGACACAAAAACAATAGAATACAGTTGCGAAAGGATAAGATGCAGAGATTAGAGATATGTGAGCCCTAAAAGAATCCAAACCGGTGTTTGCATTGCGGTAGCGCCATTTTTATTTTTAGACCATTTTATTTATCAGTTTGGTATGTGTGTTTTGGAAAAATTAATTACTTGATAGGACCAAGTTTCAATGACTGTCAATCCATAATTGTTTGTAGTTGCAAGTTCACTCTCCATTCAAAATATTATTGTTAAGGTACACCTACCGACCTACCAATACAAACAAGAAGCCGTATCCTTTTGATACAGTTTTACCAATCAGGGTTTTTTTTACAAATATATAACAGCATGTATCTTTACACCCTAGAAGGATATTGGATCCAAGATGGCACATGAAACCAAATTTATAGGATGCAATGTAGTTCAATTTGGTTGAGCAAACTTGTTTATTCTGATTCTTTAGAGCAACGCGAACAAAAACTTGCTTGACAAAGCATATGTGATCATTATTTAGGTCCCAAGCCGCCACAGCTAAATTGAATTATCAGTCAGTCACTAGGAACTAAATATCCTAATCTTGTGAAATGGACCCATATTCAGTTAGCAATTGTGAGCAAATCGATAACTTTCCCATGATCAAGCCCAATACTCACAAAATCAGCATTTTTAATCAAGTTCCATAGTTTAAAAAACTACTACATGTTGATTATTCTATAGCAAAATTTAAATAGGTATAGTAAACGCATGATTTTTCTATATACTCTTAGAAATAGTTACTCTTAATTGTTTACCTATACCACTGCATAATGCGTAATCTTTTAATTGATAACAATCACACTACTCCTACAGCACACTGAGTTGCTTTCGCATGAAATTATGTCCAACTCTATTTTAAGTCTAACTGATGAAGAGGGACATGAAACACATATTTATTTTTTCAGTTAAATCTTTCGTCTTATGTGTTACATATGCGTTCATATGTTGGCCACATGCATAACTTGTATGATTGTATGCCACCACACATATGTATCCTTATTGATAATAAATAGGACATCAATGTCATTGCCCTCCGTGGTGTAATTTAGTTAAGTCAGTATGCTGTGTAATGTGTACTAACTGGCTAACTAACTATGCTGTATGTAGTAAAGCAGAGCAGAGGAGGATGATGACTAGCCTAGCTAGGACTACTTTACAACTTTACTCAATCCTTAACATGAATGCATGTAGTATGTAGCCCGTCTACATATTATTTCGTACGTGCAGTGGGTCTCAGCCCCAGCCGGCAATAATAGTTTGTACTACTGACTGAATGACTGACTAACAATTGAGGCAGAACGAAAACTTAACCACGAAACCAGTTTGCAATATTTTAGGTTAGCGTTTCAACTGGTGCACATTATCACGCTTCAAAAGGAAGAAGTCCTGAAAAATTCATGAACCATTATTAGTTCGCTCAAGATGAAGCATGCTAACTAGCTGTAGCTATAGTTGGTTGCATTGCATACAAGATGTTGAGCCTGGCGTCCCCACTAACTATGAGAATGAGACCCCATTAGGAATTCAATCAGGAGATTTTAGAATGTCCATGATATTTTTTTTGCATTAGGGGTCGTATGACAAAAGTGGGCTTGTGAGCTATGTATAGGCAATCTACAATTACCAACTTCTTATGACCTATGGTAAAAGTTTCAAGTAACACAAAGCAATTAGCTGCTACGTTATTCAATTTTGATTTTTTTTTTTACTTATAGTGAATAGCTATAAACAGTGCATGCATAATTTGTTTAAGTGCTGGAATCCGTAAATGAGCTAAATAAATTACGTAAATTTACCAACTAAACTAAATTTGTGTGAGGTAAAACTAAGTAACTTGCTAACAATTAGCCTTAATTAAAAAACACGAAAAACTCTTTAAACATGGGTTGCAACCTATTCACAACTACTCCTTCCGTGAAGACATAGCGTAGTATACTAGTCATCTATAGATAGTTATGGTTCAATGTTTGCTTGTCTCACTAGTTTGCATCATTACTAACTGACGGGTTCCATTTTTTGTAGCTGTAATGCATAGATATGGGTGCCATTATCTGATTGCACGAGTCCCATCCTTATCCATCTAGTGTTGACCAACTTTTGTCCTGAACGGAATGGTCGGAGAGACAACAATGGAAGTAGTGCAACCTCTCAAGATAGTGGACACAAGTGCAAAGTTAGGCATCAAATGCACGACTGGTGTTGGCAGTGGGAGCACTGGTGCCCACAGTGGGAGTTCCTCATCTTCGTCTTCCTCCTCGTCCATGAACTTTGGAGGTCTGAGCGGAGGCTCTGGGGAAGATTCTAGTGGTGAAGACAATGGAATCAACCAAACTGGGGAGGAACACCAACCAGAACAGGCCAAGAGAAGTCGTATGAAGGAGCCCGTGGGCACAAATGGGAGTCAATCCCTGCTTGCACTGTGTACTACTGGCACTAAATCAAATCTAAAACATATTTTTGACGCAAATGGTGCGAATGCGAATCCGTATGATGATGAAATGCAAGATAGCCAGTTATCCCGTGGCTCTGTGGATGAGGTGGGTTTAAAATAGTAAAGTTTCAGCATTTTTTCGAAATAGATTAATTGGAGGGGTTACACGGTCGTTTGCTATAAATAAGAATAAAATATGCTTCATGTTTCATTATAATATAATAATAGAACTCAGACGGCGAAAGTCATGCGGAAGGAGAAGGGGATGATCAGGAGAATCAGGAAAATAATTTAAAACTGGACGACTCCTCCAATGGGAAAAAAATGTTTGAATGTGACGTTTGCAACATGAAGTTCTCAAATGGAGCTAACATGAGAAGGCATCGTATGAGGCATACAGGAGTGAAACCATATGAATGTCGTGTTTGCCAAAAAAGGTTGAAAATTTTTTATTTAAAATAGCTAGGCAGGCGAAACAATAATATCATGCAATACGCGATATAAATTTTTGGTTTACATTTTAGGTTCTTCAGAAAAGATCATTTGGCTGAGCACATGGCAACTCATTCAAAACTTTTGCCATTTCGATGTCCAATTTGCAACAAAGTATCAATGAAAACCTATTAATGATCATGCTTTAATGCATTATTAAAGTATTCGTGTTTTACTTCATGTGGTTCAAATGTTTTGCACATATTTTTTTCAGGGTTTTCAACGCCAAATTGCAATGAGAGCTCACTTCCAAAATGAACATGTTGGTGGTCCTCATGATGTAGTGAAGGCATGTCCACTGTGCGCGTACAAAGGTACATAAGGATTTAGCTTATTAGGGTTTAGTTTAGCTATTAGTGCTGTTTAGCTGTTGCATTCTAGGGTATGCAAAAAATAAGTTATAGTGTATGAGGTGAATGCAACTCACCCAGCAAATAGCTAGAACGCACAACATACGAAAAATCAGTATCCGTACCCTCCATAATCTATTGTTCTGCACATTTGTATTGTGCTGGTGCACTGTGCTACATTAAGAGAGTTTGCGCTTTTACAAGTCAACTGACAAAACAAATACGAGTCCTATCTTGTTCACTTTAAGTTACAACTGTTTAACGTGAACGAGATAGGACTCGTATTTGTTTTGTTAGTTGACTTGTAAAAGCGCAAACTCCCTATTACAGCTGTATTTCGAAACAAATGCTTTTCATTCCTGTCTACGTAATATATGTCCAAATATACATTTGGACCCAGACTATGGTTTTTTATTCCTCTAAGTTTTATTGTAGGAAGCAAGAGTACTTATGAGTTTTTCTTACACGCCTGATTTTTTTCTCGGTGGAATCAATAGCAGGAACAATGAAGTATTTGCGGATGCACTTTCATTCAAAACATGGGATTGATTTGGACAATCCAACACCTCAATCCCCATTATTCTGCGCCTCCAATGGCAATTCCTCAGCTTCTCCAGGTCCGAGTGGAAATGGAGAGTATAGTGAGCTGGCCCATGCACTGGGCTTTGAAGACCGTGACAAAAGCAATGACTCCATCATTCCATCCCATTTCCTGGTGCCTCAAATAGAAATATCTTCTAATTCAGCGTATCCTTTAAACTTTGCTTTCAATAGCGAATCTGGCTACAGTTTTAGCCACCATGGGAAGTCTAATGGTAACTAAAATGCAAGCTATCCTTGTTGATCAATTTGCAAACTTGGTTTAAATTATATAACTCGCCAATTGATTTCGCCCAGGTTCAGAAAAATCATGCCATGAAAACAATGCGACCGAATTGGACTCACAAATACATTCTAATCTAAAAAACGTAGTTGTAAAAAAAGAAGTGATGGAACATGAGCACTTGCTGGAAACTTTAAAACCAAAGGAATGCTTAGACAATGGAGAGGATTCGATACAAGATATGCCAGAGGACTTGTCTTACGGCAATGGGACAAATTTAAGGTTGAAAATACATATATCAGTAGGAAAAAATCGGATACAACTGATAACTGCAACTAACCATTTAAATTATTATAGTTGAAAAACGTCTTTTTTACTCCTTTTGCAGGACTACAACTAGTCCCAAGAAACCAGCGTCTCCAAATGTACAAATATCTCCGTTAAAATCCTTGCTCAGGGATGACTGGAGAGGTGAGACTTTTGTAAACGGCGGGACCAATAATACAACATCTTCCAATTCTTCCGGCCACGAAGATACTGATCAGAGTGCTAATCGTTTGGTAATAATATAAAAATCTTCTAAAATTTACTAAATATCCTTTCCCTTATCCTTGTTTTGCAACAAGCTAATGAAAAACTATACAGATTTTTCATATGGCCCCACATGCATGCTTACTCACAGAGGTGAACAACCTCAATAGGTAAAAAAAGGTGCAAACTGCCAACATGGTGCAGTTTGAGTTTCTCAGCGCTAGATACAAAATGCAATACTAACTACTAACCTGGTTTTCGGAATTTTTGTATTGCAAACACAATTACTTAATTCTACCGGTGCTACAGAACAGGAAGTGAATTAGCTTGCTAAATAACTTTGTGTAAGTATTAAAAGTATTGTTTTTTGTTGGTTATGTGCTAGTCTCAAGATGGAGATTCTATTTCTTCGTCCAATGGAGCAGACAGTGGCGTCACACATTCCAGCCACGGACGACGTGGTACTCCTCATCAAAGCAGTGCACACCAATGTGTGTTTTGCGGCATAATTTTCCCGGACAAAACGCTTTACTTTTTACACAAAGGGTGTCACTCGGACTCCAATCCATGGCGTTGTAACATTTGTGGAGAGTCATGTAATAATGTGTACGACTTCAATTCTCATCTCCTAAGCAAATCCCATCAATAATGATAGTTAGTTAGTTAGAGAAGCATCTACAAACTTTCCTGCAGGCTCACTAGATATAACTAACTAACTTTAAGTAAGTAGTGAAAACAACAAAACAATAAACAAAGCCCATATACTAACTTATCTAATGTAAACAAAAACAAAAATCATCACTGTCATGTAAATATTATTCCTTATTAACTGCCATAGGTGCTTACTTTCGGTGCACATTATAACAATTCAAAGAAACTTGCATATAAATAGCTTGTCTTTTTTAAGCTATCAAATTGATTTTGGGGACATGGAAGAAATATTTTTTGGAAGGAGATGAGCAAGATATAATAGAGTTGCAAGATTTATTGAAAGAGCAACGGTTAATTATTTGTGATGATGTGTTAAATCTTATAGCACGTTGCTCTATACAAAAATAGTCTTTCATTTTGTTGTGAAAAAGTTGTGTTAGTTCTGTCCTTACGTTTAGAAAACCTCTCACTAACTGTAAGTTCATTATCAGGATGTTAACTGTAACTATATGCAGCTTGTAGGGAATACTTTTTTTTCAGAACTTAGAAATGATAAATTGGAGTAAAATAATTTATGCTGAATGTGGAGAATGGTTTTTTTAAACTTCAGAACAGAACAAGAATTCAGAATGTGAAATCAAATGAGTTGATAATATAATTATTTTGATACATTATTTTCAAGCTCAATAAAGAGTTAAAAATGTAACCTCAGGGATTAAAGCTTGAACTTGAAACTATGGCTAGAAATGAAATTCTATATTGTGCCACCTACTTTTTACAATAGTCATAAACATACGCTACTGTTGGATACGAAATTACTTCCAAAAATATTATCTTCATATGAAATCCTATGTGCTATAATGCTAATGTTTTTTTTACGGCCCAAGTTTTCACGAGTATAGTTCTGAAGTTGCTGACAAGAAAAGTTTACACATTGAATAGCGAAAAACTATACATTAATAAATGAACAATTAATACATAATTTTACGATGGAACAATAAGACAATCACAGTAAAAACTCCGTTGCTGAACTGAACAATGGTGAAAATATACGAATGTGCCAACTATAACTGAGCTAAAGTGTGACAACTACAGTGAGCGTATTTAATAAGGTTCATTGATGTTGCAGATTTATATTAAAACATAAGATAGTTATGCATATGATGTTATTCTTGTCGCAGCCGATTTTATATTTAATGAGAGTTGAAGAGTGTGTAAAAATGTGTGCTTATAAAAAATAAACTCCACTTTTTTCCATATTTTATTTCAGAAACACAATTTTCCATAGACCTTGGGCTCACCGAATTGCATATTATAGATGCAGAATATGATGGAATCATTGGTGGACACATGCTGTTCTCTTTAGAAAAACAGGCAAAGTCCTTTATTGATTTCATTGTCAATTATACAAAATCAGGTATATGTATTTCTCTTTTTAAAACACTATTGCTAGCTAATTTCCAAATATTTTCAGTATCCGCTTGTAACGTACACATTCATTCATAGTCTACTGTGTCATGCAGTAGAACCAGAAGAACACATTTTTAATGCGACAAAGACGAATACAATATTATTTACACGGTATGGTATGTCATATCTAGATTCATACCTTGCTTTTGAAGATATAATCAGTCATAAAAATATGCATTTGAGTTGCAAACAATATAAGCAATGCATAATGCAAAAGAACACAACAAAGTATGTAAAGTTGATTATCATTTACGTTACCAAATCAATGCATAGAAATTTGATAGTATTGGCTGGTTCTGAACACTATGAACACATTGTAAAAATATAAGCCAGAAACCGAATAAAACAAATATTTACGATAGAATTCCCAGAACAGTAGAAAATTTTCGTCCACAGTGTACCCTACTATATAATTACATACTAAACATTACTAAATAACAAAATTCACAACGAAAAATTAACATATGCATGAAATATGGACAAGCATGGGTAATGAAAAAAATAAGCTCAATATTAAGAAGCCAACTGACAGAATGTGAAAGTCACAATCTTCCCAAATGGCACGATTTGGTAGTAAATAAATAAATTCACAATGGTGATTGACTTTTAAGCAGTGATTCTTCGAGACCCTCTTCCAGCCGATTCTGTAAATATTTTATTCAGATTAATGCTACCGCATGCAATGGAAAACGGAATTAAACAAAGGTTAGCCTCAAACACAAGACTATATTTAAAAGTTTTGTAACATATTTCTGATTTGCATTAAGATAGCTTACCTATAGGACTGTGAGATATGAACACAGTGTACCAAAATGAGATTAAAACGACATTATTTGGAATCTGCCTTGCGTGCACTTTTCAGAATAAGGTATATACTAGCATGCATAAATAACATGATTCATAAAGTCAGTTTATACGCCACGTCCCATGTAACTAGTAATTACTCCCTAATCCAACTATAGCGCTTCGAATTTTAACATGATGGGATAATATTTTTCCAGCCACCCTATTTCTATGCAATTAAGCTGAAAACATGGGTGACTGCACTTTTAGGCAACGATGGTAAATGGTTCTTTAGTGCAATGTCAGCTTTTTATAGCATTTCTTCCTTAATGTAACATATATAATATAAACCGAATGAAATCATAAGAAAGACTTAAACGGAAATCTCCAAAAACTTATCAATTACCAATATTGATTTGCTGATTTGCTAAGGCTACCGAAGGTAATATACATTTGTATACGGAAAAAATCTTTCGCCGTTTGAGTGGTGTGTTTGTCAGAATCATTAAACGATTTGCACTTTACAAAATTTACTTTTTATCCAAAAATATACAGCAGAAAATTGTCAAATCTTTATGCACATTTTAAGTTACACAAAGAGAATGTTTGCACATTCCAGATTTTCGGAAACTATAGGAGCATTTGAATTATATTGGTCGTGGTGTATGTAGACCTTCTACATCAGGATCAACATTCGGCCAGTGGTCTGTACCAGCTGGGCCCCAATCATGAAGTCCATTTGTCAAAGACGGTCTGTGAGTAAGTCTATGTGCAATGCTAAATCCTCCACTTCCTTCCAATTGGGTGAGCACAATTATTACTTGTCTGCAATATAAATTAACGTGATATCAATTAAAAAAATACACAGATAAAATTGTAATTTTCACTAACCTATTGAGTGGAGGCACAGCGTCGATAGTTTTCAGCTGGTTTCTTGTGGACACAACGTTGTAGCTTTCTTGACAGTCGCACTTGACTTGGATCCATTTATCATCATGGCGATTTTCAACAACAACAACTAAGCCTGCCCATCCCTTGGTCAAATAATACGCAGTCATTCCTTCCCGTCCCTCATGTCTTTGGCCTCGTTCCATTGTCAAACGAATGATAGCATCAGCCAACATGTATGGTGGTGGTGCTATCTGATCTGATAGCACTTTTTTGGATGAGTGTAAAGACATTACGAAATGAGGATACGGTGCGTCTATTCCTGATAATTAAAAGCAAAATGCTTATAATGGTTTGCTACAAAATAAGTATATATTAAATGCATGAATAAACAAATCTTACCACTGTGCCAATGATTAAAAGCTAAAGGAACTGCCAGGTAGAAACCTGGTTCGATCATTTTGTGGCATCCTACAAATCCACGCACTTGCCTTTTCGAATGCTCAACGAGACGTCCTAGAACTAATTTCTGTGAGTCACTTTGACTGGTCTCTAGTCCTCGGAATAGCACCACACATAAATCTAGCTGAGAGCGCTGCGACTTTTCAGAATTTCTGGAACGGGATTTTGAAAATTTTATGGTTTTCCTAAGCAATATGACACACTAAAAAAACAGGTCAAAAGACTAACCTGTGACCTTCTTGAAATACTGCAATTTCTATTTCAGTAGCTTCCATTACAGTGATTAGTACACAGGATAAATTTTGCAAATCTGCGGACGGTGGTAATACTCCTTGAAGTCGCTTTTCATGCCAACCATTTCTTACTTTACAAACGTCGATGCAATCAAAATACCTACAGAACACATATGTAATTTTAACAACATGTAGAGAGGAAAAAACACGGGAAATTCATATAGCTAAGACTATCCAGAAAAGGGGCGTAAATATTTTCTGTCCTGTGTAAGTTAAATGTGTGTAGCAGGACAGGAAAAACTTAAGTCTCTTTTTGTGGAAAGGGAGTACTTCGCTAGTTGAATTCAACAAACTCATACTTCAGCATATCGTCAAAAGATATCCAGAACACCCCATCATCAGCACCATGAGGCATCAGCTTATCACGCAATTCACGAGACCAGACTGTTGAGTCATCGCTCCAATCCCCTTTCCAACTGTAGCGACCCCACGGATTTCGTAGCTTCAATAGCCTTCAGAGTTAAAATAAAGTGCGACATAACAAAAAAGTAAGATTAAAAAAATGAGTGACAGTGTCAGACTTTCAGTAAAAGTTAGACACTGTACCTCAATCCATTAGATCCGTTAACGTCCAATACTGAATACGCATGACGAGGCCTAAGACCCTTTTCTTTGTACTCATCCTCATCTACTTTCATGTTTCCACCACCACAAGACGCTCCCATGAGAAACCTAGCAGCATGGCAAGATAAGAGTTGTGCCCAAACTAGGTCACGATCCAATTCTTCATCCGTACCACTCTACAAAAACAATAAGGCAGGTTAAAAAACGCATTCGAAGCGCGTAACAAACAATCATAACATAATCAATGTCAATGTTATTCCATGTGGGTGTACGGATTTTTTTCATTCCAAGGGATAGTGAGTTTTGGTTGTCAGAGGTCTTTTGAAGACTGTGTTCAATTTGTATCACTGTTTTTAATTTTCGAGGGGAGTTTTAATTTTTTACGGGGTTGAACGTCAGAAAAGGTTTGGGTTCAAAGTCAAATAACTTAAACGACCGACTAGCAATTCTTATTATCCATCATCAAATGAGTCATTCAAATACCTGTAATGGAATGCTTTCACAAGGACAGCCAGTTAAAGTCGCTAAGCCTGAAATAAATTAGTAGATTAGTCCCAAATTTAATGGTATTGTGTGTAATAATTTTAAATAATTAAAAAAAACTTACCTTCAATCGCTCTGCCAGAAACCAATGCTTCATAACATCCATGAATCTTAGCTACAGCCTTTTCAATCAGAGGAACCCAAAGCTGCCTTCTTTTAGCCTGTTAAACATTTAAGCAAAATTACATTTATAAAAATGTTTGGTACCATACACCATAATATTAATCCAATTCAAATACAATATACTAGTACAAAAAGATAGTTTCAGACGTTGGTTTTGCTATTTTTTCAAGTACACATATAAGTACGCAAATACAGTACATCCATACTTGGGAATAAACAAGCCTCTTCCTTCTGTCACAAGGCAAAAGGTCATCAACAATAACTGTGGTCCATGAGCCATCTTTGCAAAGGCGGATTAGAAACGCACCGACTGGCGAGATTTCCCTGGTAACCAAAATTTTTTCCACGAGATCTTTTCTTTCTGCTATCACAGCTAATGCACTTAAAAGCCAACAGTTTCCAAGTACACCTGGGAGTTTCAAAAAGACAAGTAAAGATAGACTGTTCTGAACCCTCACCTTAAGCTAAAAACAAATTCACCATGCTAATAAGGAACTTGTATCTGATAGATACCCAAACTATTAATTTTGATACGAACATCAAAACATATATAGTTACCTTGGGATATATCAGAGGGCAACGGAGTACGGAATACAACCCAGTCGATAGTTTCACTATTATGCTCGGTGACAATTTCTGAGGGACGAAGCCACTGACACACTAATTCGCATCCATTGACTGATTTAGGATTATAATATTGGGAGCTCGCGGAGGGGGGAAAAGAGTCATCAACAAAATGTATACCATTTTCCACACAGAATCTAACAATTTCATGATATTTTTGTTTGACTCCTTTCTTATGAATCACAGAAGACGGCAGCATTGATGAAGACGATGACCGTTCTTTGGATTTTCTTGCACCCTGGCACATCTCACAGGCAGCAGACTTATTAGGATTTTTATAAGTACATTTCATGCAGGTCCAACGCTTCCTCAAGTATCCATTATTACCCTAAAAATTAAAAATCATTAGTGTCCATTTCTTAGTACTATTTTTACTCCGTAAACACTTGCACACTAGTGAGAGTTCAAGGAATATTATAGAAAAAAGCAGGCACCACAAGACCCATTCTTTACCTGGTCATCTTTATTTTTATCCCATCTGCAAGCTTGGCATCGCATGGAATACAAGTGATTCTGCAATGTGCATAAAGGACAAATCCAATATTCTGTTACAGCTACAGAACGCGGTCGTTCCGATTTTTTTCTAATTGGTTTATCACTACTACTCGCGCTAGGAGTACTGGTACGGGATGCGCCACAAGCCTCACAAACCAAATTGGCTGTACAGTTTTTCAAAGTGCATTTTAAGCAAGTCCACTTTTCTTGAACAGAGAGTTCATCCTGGCTATTCCCTACTAGACTGGCTGAAGGTGAGGATGGCAATGAAGAACGGCGACCTTGAGCATGAGTCGCGGAAGGTCTTCTCGAGTCATCGTCGCTCATAACAGTTTTTTCACCGCTAAAAGCCGTCACTTTTTCTTTCTCTTTGACTTTTTCGTCTTCATTATTATTTATTAGTTTGTCAGTAGAAGTTGAACTAGCATTATCTGTACATTTACTTATACGCTTCAAGTTAGGATCTAACTTATCATCTTGACCACCTGCTTTCTTGAATGAATTTTGTTTTTTAGAATGAGCAATATTTCGATTGCTTTCTTTGCAGTCTTGCTCATCAACACTCGGGACAATTAGGCTGCTAGCCAAATGTAAGTTCCTTGCAATGCATTGATTTGAATCATTTTTGCTTGAGTCTTCCGAAGTACTTCCAAAATTAGAAACTGGAGATTTGCTAACTGAGCTGGAGTCGTCACTGCGCTCAGGGCTATGTCCATTAGAATGAGATCCAGATGTAAAAGATTTACTGGGCGACTTCTTCATTTTTATATCACTTGTGGTGCATAATTTAGATAAAGGACGATTTTCAAACCTAACAGACTCGTTGTCAAACCTTATATTACAAGAATGTTTCTCTAACAACTCTAGATCTGTTTCCACCTTGAGATCTCTGTCAGGTGTTACAGACAAGGAAACTTGGCTTTGAGAATTCGGAGATAAGGTTAATTTGATACTCCGCTTAACCTTACTAGAGTCTGTAATGCCAACTGTGGGATTTTTTTGTTCCAATGAAGAAGGAAATACCAGCTGGTCACTGACAGGATTTTTTGACTGAATAGTATCGCTTTTCGTGACCAATTCATCCCAAGAATCACATGCTTGAGATACACTATCAGGTAATTGACTAGCTGACGCTTCAATTTCAGTCGTAAGCTGTAAGCGCATGGTTTCTTTTTGAGATTCCGATTTGGTTTTTATCTTATGCAAAGACTTCTGAGAAGAAACAGGTAATGGCATAAGAGATTCTCCAACATCAAGGTCAATTGGTGAGCATTTACTGAACGTTGTATTGACTAATATATGTTGAGAGGCTGTTCCCGTTTCTGAAGATCCGGAAGAATCTTCTACTGAATCTTGTCTTGTTGGATTCGTACTATTATTGACTTCTGCAGATACACTTTCATGAGTTGTGCTACATGCATACAAAATGTTTACATCAGTTCCTTTAAAAGAAAAAAAATGATCCAAATGTCAATAAAGAATGAGTATGTCTTACCATTCTGTTGAAGTAGGTTCCTCCAAACGACATTCAAAGCAAACGGATTGAGCTCCACACTGATTATTGTGAGCGTCAGTTTTGAGATTCATGGAAAAGTCAGTGTAATCATCTTTCAACCTGAGATTGGATCTTACTGCTCCACATTCTAAGCATTTTGAAACTTCTGTGGGATTGATGTGAGCACATTCAAGACAGTGCCACTGGAGCACTGAAGCGATCGATCCCATTTGGAACGAATGCAGCAATGACTATGAGCTAGTCCAAGAGGACCTATTCACTGATATCCCTTACATCACATCAGTACATTCAAAAGGGTTTCGGGTTCTGGTTCTGATATGATCCAATGTAATTATGAGCTGTAGCTGTCCGTTGCCGTTACTGAGCTTTTAGCAACTGACATGCTGGGCACAAAAGCTGTCTAACACATGCAATTTTGTGACGGGAAATTAATAAACGAAAAACAGTTGTTCAGACTTAAAACTTATACTTCGATTCCATACAAGTTGCCTGAGCCCATTTGTCCTTTAACTGCAAACAAATACACAAACATAGTATGTAACTCAAATATTTCCAACGAATTTTCAATTTTTAAAAGTTTTTAAATAACACATCGTCAAGAGCTGAAGTTGAAAATAAGGTTATGATTAACTCACCCAAAGATGAAGACCCACAAATTTCATATACATGCTGTCATTTTTCTCACTCAATTAATGAACGAGCGTCTATTTAAAGTCTATCAATATCCTTTCCTAACAAATTAAATTGGGTATGTCATCCATAGTCCCCAAATTCACACAGGGTGCTCAAGTCCACCAACGCTGGTGTATAATCGAATTTGCTGGACGTGAAAGTACACAAATATGTGTAAATCCAACTGAGATCAGTCAGAGAAAGCAGCAGACGGAGACTCACATAATCAGCCCGTTTTAGATGAAGCAGCGCAACAACAAAACATACACACAGAGAGAAAGGGTTAAAATTAAATTCATAGTAACACAAATCAGATGCTGGCCTGCTATATAGTACATACGTATGACTGGAGTGGAGTCGGATATAAACACTGCGACTGATAGGAAAATCTACATATACACATACATACATATTCTATAGGCCGTAATAGATGTGCACTATTTGAGCTACACTTTTATCTTGTTTTGAACTGGATACTGGAAGAAGGAAGACAGTTTCCGTTTCCAGGGGTCCCATCTCACAAAATTTAGTACCGATTCCAGGTTCCAATTGACTTCCATTCATGAATGCCACACTCATATAACATTGATTTTTTTTTCTCAGATTCTATTATTTATGCATCGATTCTATTATTTCGACTTCAGTTAGGGTTTTTTATCCCTCTTAAAACAGGAAAGAGAGAAAACCATCTTATTGGCCTCTTTTAATTTGAAAACCATTTAAATGGCCTAGTAATTATCTGGTTTCTTATTCAGTGGCGAAGTTGGGTTTTAGAAAACAATTGTGACAAGAAGAATTATACACTTGACCTCTTTCTTTATCCTGGTGTATATAGATGTGTGCTTTAGAAAATTAAAAGTTTTCTAACCAACAAAGTTGTTTAGTTATGCAATATTTATTGAACACTGGCCTAAAATGCACTGCCTAGACATTAGAAATCATTAATTAACCAAAAGAACTAAAGCGTAGAGCAAGTGATGGGGGTAAAAAAGTGGTGTAATAGTTTCATACCCTAGTATGAATGTAACAAATGCAATCTACATCAACATTTCGCATTTCTGGGTTTGAAATCGTTTAATCGTTGTACTAAAATATCATTGGGTTAAAAGTTAGATATTTATTGATTACATAAGCAAATAAAGAGTGGGAGCAATACGATTAGTACAGAATCACATCGTAGGAAACTTGCAGCGGCTACACTGCTGAGAGTGAGACTGCTGCAGTATAGTGCAAAACTGCAGGATGTATGATATAGGCAGAGGGGCAGATCTGTTGGCACACATATTCACATACTAGTGTTTATAGTTTTTTAAGCCCATAGAAAAGTCTTATTGTGGCTGCTCCATATCATATGTAACAGATGGGTATGGAATGAAGCAACAGCAAATAATAATCGCATATTTGTCTGAAAGTGTCACTCCGTTTCACTATTTGCTGCCATTCTATAATACGAATTAGAAAAATTAGAGTCTCACTCAAGTCAACAGTCAGTAGTGAAATAAAATTCAAAGTGGTAGTTATAGTGATTGAAGGAGCAATTTTTGGGACATTTTGGCTTATCAGAGTTCCTTACTACTACTGCGTTTTTTCTGTCGAGTACGTATTTTTACTTGTTGACTTGCAACAAGCACAGAAGGGACAACAAAAGAACATCTCTATATTGTGGTAATCAATCATCCGGATGTTGAATTCTGTGAATTGTGAATTGAATATGATATGAGACTTAAGACTTCCAACATATAAAAAATGCCCAATACCGATTCTCCTGAAATTCTTCATCAGGGGTGGCTAACCAATCGATCCCGAGGATTATTCCAGGTAGACTTAGAAGAATGATTCCATATTCTGCTTATTATTAATTAATTTACTCATTTAGATTTCGTAGGTTAATTATTGTTTTTGGTTTGTAGCGGGATCACAAAAGATGGTTCACCTTGAAGATCGGTTCATTGCCAGACCAGTATGTTTTAGAATCTTTCAGTAACGAGTCGTGCCGTCGTTTAAAGGGATGTATCAAACTGGATGATTGCGACCATATCAAAATCTACAGAATAGCTGAGAAGGAAGTGAGTAGCTGTCTTTCGTATTCCATTGTTTTCTAGTTTGTTCATAACCTAGATTTTTTTATGTAGATGAAGGGTTCTTCATCAGGTCAAGATCGCCAAAAGTTAACTTTCAGTCTTAGTACTTCATCAAAGGATTACTTTCTTTCTGCCGATTCTGAGGCTGAATTAAATGAGTGGGTTTCATGCTTGACCCATGTTTGTAGGTTGAAACTTGCAGATGACGATAAACAAGGTAAATAGTTGCGGATTATAATTCATAACATTTCAATTGTTAAGTTGCTCACTGACGTCACAGGTTCGTCAGCGTTCCATTAAATATATTATGTAGCAATAATTGAGATGCCAGTTTCATGACTTATAATTTTTTACATTTTGCAGATCCCCCGAGGACTGTGGAGAGAAAGCCCATGTCTTCGGAAGTACTGTACGAAAATTTAAATGTTCAAAGTGGGGAGAATAGTCCAGCATCATCAATTAGAACCCCACACCAGTACATCCCCATTTCAGAATGTTTTTCAGGAAAACCAGTATTTCTCTCAGGTGAATTGAATCGCCCTGAAGCTTCGTATTCCAACACTTTATTTCCCTTTCCCCCAAAAGTTAATTGGGCAACTCATCCTGCTAGAAAAGATAGCAATTCTAACTGTACTGGGTTAAACGACAAGATTGTGCCTCCGCCACGTCCACCCAAGAAAACTCCTGTAGCGACGTTTTCAATGCAGCAAATTGTGGAAGGTGAAAGTCTTGTTTCCATCCCATGTGTAAATGGCGAGCACAAGTGTGAGAACGTTGAGGAATGTCAAGATTCCTCTTCAACATGTTCTTCTACTCCTACTTCTGAGTGTAGGCAGATTTACAGTCCCCAAAGCTCGTCTATTGGTCACACTTGTGCCTTTACATTTTCTCCCAATGGTGAGACTCCCCCTAGAATCGATAGAAGTCTGAAGCCTAGCATTGTATCTTCGCCATGCACAGTTGCTGATTCGTCAGACATGAATCGATCTCCTTCGCATTTCCCATCTTCACATATGCCTTCAAATAAGTCAATGACCTTACCTTCAAGGGGCAGTCACCAGAGTCCTTCAACGTTTGTAGGTCCACCGGTGGACCGAAGCAGAAAACCTGATGATGCAATCAGACTAGCTCCAACCCCTGCTCAATTGGCAGGGAATAGAATGCCAGAATCATCCCGTTCTCACAGCATGAAAACTGCAATTAGTACCCTCCCTTCAGGTCGACGAAATGGACCAAAATTGTCACCAAAAAATGGTACTAATCATTTTGACCATGGAAACTCAGACCTTCAAGGAACGTACACTAAAATAGAATGTCATAATGAAAGCCTGGGCAAATCTGGGTCTAGCGTCAAGTCAGGTGCCAAAAAAGGAGTCATGATACATCACTCAGATGATGTGGAGTATAGAATGATTGACCACGACAGAACTAAAGCTCTAAATAAAATGAAACAAGATAGAGAGCAACAACTTCGCAGCAATACTATTCCTAAATCTTATTGACACTTGATTGACAAAGAAAACTGGAGCAACATTTGAACAGGGACAAAGCCCAACCAACGATAATAATTCTTAAAATATGGCACATCATTTTATTTGAACACTAGAGTGGAGACTGAAAATCGACTAAATAGCACGGATTGGAAACTTGAATTTTTCAAATTTATTTTAACTCCTTGCAACAGGAAGAATATATTTATAAAGAGAAAAATAATTAATGAAATATTAATATTTTTTTCTATAATATTTTTGAATTTTTGAGCTCATACGAAAAGACGACAACGGTTAGAATTAAGAGTTCAACATTCTGTAGCCTGAACGCTTTTGTCAAGTGTTCTTGCAAATTGCAAATCGCAGTAGTATTTTAATTAGCTTCAAAATGGCACAAACTTTTGTATCGTATTTATCTTATTATTTACAATTATTGTATCTGTGGTATTATGAAAAGTCATGAGACACATTCTATAACTTGTGCTGTAGCCTGTAGCTGTGTCTTGATGGTGTGTTGAATGGTAGATTAAACGATGCATTCAGCCGAAATACACTAAATTACAATAATGTTCACCTTAAAAAACGTAAAGCGCTTCTTAATCAGTATGTAACCTAGTATCATGTAATCTTGAAACTGTTTTGTTTGAAATCTTTCAATGATATATCGATTTTATACACCGCCTTACAAACATTGCATCCGTAATGCATTTTGGAATTGCACAAGGTGAAAAAATTAGAACATTATGTGAAAAAAATTCTAAATACCAATCTAATGCGTATGTAAAATAAAATACATATTTTGATGTTGATTGTGAAATGTAATGTCTTTACGTACGTAAAGTACAATCTTTATGCGGTTATGAATAAAAACTTATGCTATTTCGTCAGTCAATTAAAACGCCAACTTAATGTCATTAATTTCATTTTCATTCTCGTATGTAAACCATTTTCCATTTGCTAAACGCTACAGGTATATACACAAAGTGTCATGCAGTCATGCACATGTAAGAAATCATTTCTTCCACATACATTGAAATTGTTTAGTTAATCTATACTTAATATTTAGTAGAAGTAGATAAAGCTCATTCAACAAAGCATTGAAAGGATCCATCTCTAGTGGTACTGATTGGATCACACCACACACAGATACACTGACTGACTGAGGATAAATAACGGAAAAACGAAATGACAGACAAGGAAAGTCATTTGCTGACGCAGAATACTTAGAAGCTAGATATAGATTTGGGTTATAATTTAATTAACACCTATTTATTTGTCATTGGTAAGGACCCTGGTTGACATTGGCAACTGGTCATAAGCCGAAGTAACAGCATTTTGGTTTTAGTTTAAAACAACAAAAGCGGCATTTGAACTTGAAATGCAATAGATGGGAAAAGGAACGTTAGCAGAATTGTGTCGCTAAAAAAAGACCAGCTTGTATTTGTTGATTTGGTTTTTGACACTCAAACTCAAATACTAAAAGTGCATAAAATTTGAAGCCATATTTGCCATATACCGAACGTAGGCACTCCAGAAAAATATTGTTAAAATACAGAATACAATGAGAGTTTGTTGAATTGCATGTATACAGCAGTCGGGGCATTTAGCTGCTAGATAAGCTGAACTGTTAAACTTTGAGAGTGAACGAGTGTAGTATTGAACAATTGAACTTGTTGGACCTGCTCATTCATTCCTCATATCCTCATTTGGAAATAAGATATTCAAAACTGGTGCCACAATTGATTCCATTGGTTCATATTTGCGCCTAATACACGGCCATATTGAGGAGACACCACGAGGTTCTCACTAGTGGTCCTGTGCTCGATGCAATCAAAAATCAAATTTCTGATTTTGGTGGTTGGTTGGGCTTTGTTAAGCTACGGTTTCATTGTCATTTCTGAAATTTATGTTCTCGTTTAATTTTGGAACACCGTGTGAATTGACTGATTAAAATTTTGTTTGCATCATTAAAATGTCGTCGTCTTCGTCCAATAAGACCTTACCGCCTAAAGAGAATGCCCTTTTCAAAAGAATATTGGTGAGAAATAATTGCCCTTAAAATTGAATTTGTCATATTTTGTTTGTAATTAACTTAGGAAATGATTAATTTTGATCCATTTTTTATCAGAAATGCTACGAGCACAAACTATACAAGAATGGACTGAAATTCGCTAAGCAGATTCTTGGCAATCCTGCCTTTGCGGATCATGCTGGTAAGTTTTAGTCTAATTAAGGTTGGGTTCTTCGTTATAGGAGGTTTAACCTCAGTACTTTAAAAAGTTGCGAATGCATTGACCTAGTAAAGGTCTGATTTAATTATTTAAAAGCTGATGGGACAGATTTATAGTTTTATTTGTTACACTTTTGCGTGTTGTTCAAGTGGAACCAATGAAAGATGACGGGATTTAATTGTGGCAAATTATGTTGGAGTAGGGGAAGAATAACTATTGCTATTAAGTGGAGAACAAATGACTAGATATTTTCCTATGATCAGCGATTTATTTATTGATACCTCTTGTGCTGTGTGTAGTTAGCTGTCAGCTGTGTATTTCTTTAGGGATAAGTTATAACAAATCAACTTTGATTTACTAATTCACTGACTTTTTAACTAGCTAGTTCTTGACTTCAGGGCGGTCGATCGACGACGCTGTTGTTGTAATCAGTGTGTTGCTGCTTTATCATAGCTACTGCTGTTAGCACAAGTTCTTCTAAATTCCGAGTTTCAGAATAAGAGGTCGATATTATTCATCGAGTATTATTGTTAATTAATCAATCAATGCCATAGAATGACAAAGTGTCAGTGTCAGGGTCCTTCTACATTTCCTCCCTTCTTCGTCATCTTGAAATTTGATGAATATTCAACGAGTAATTGACTATCCGGGTGTACGAGATGATTTAATTTGCTTTACCGCAGAAACCTTGGCGATGAAAGGGCTGATTCTGAATGCTCTGGGAAGACGAGATGAAGCATACGAATATGTGCGCAGAGGATTAAGGAATGACCTCAAGTCTCATACTTGTTGGCATGTCTTTGGACTTCTTCAGGTACGAAATGCTTATTTAGGTCTGCTAGTTTTTGCGCATGTACAAATGGGGTTGATACAGCTCTTTGATTCAGAAATTTATTTTGTAAAGTAATTATAAGGAATTTTTTTATAGATTTAATCTACCGTTAATCTTTGACATTTGGTAATTATAATGTCAGTGATTATGAAGCCTGACTCAATTATGATGATAAAAGATTATTTTTTTATATAGCGGTCAGAAAGAAAATATGACGAAGCTATCAAATGCTACCGAAATGCTTTGAAGTGGGATCCTAACAACATTCAGATCCTGAGGGAACTTTCGGTTGCTCAAATACACATTCGTGATCTGCGTGGTTATAGGGTAAGCAAAGGACAGTTCCATTGTTTTTTTTTCCGCATTGACTTATTATTATATAGTATTAAATTTTGAATTATCAATAAGTTACGCAATTATTCTGTTCTTTGTGAAAAATTGTATAGGTTAACTTTTCTCCGTTTTCTTGTGATCAGAATTTATTATGATTATTTTCAATCAATGCTTTTTTGTTGGCAGGATACGAGACATCAGCTGTTCAAACTGAAACCTGCTCAGCGCGCGTCGTGGATTGGTTTTGCTATGGCATATCATTTAATGAAAGACTATGACATGGCGTTCAAAATACTGGAAGCTTTCAGAAAAACACAAAACGTGAGTCGAGTAATTTTATTTAAAAGAAGAAAAATGGACTTAGATATATCATTACATTTTTCAGTGTTGTTTATAGTTTATCGTTTTGTGAATAATAGGCGAGAGAATCGTATGACTATGAGAACAGCGAACTTATATTGTACCAGAACACGATTTTAGAAGAAAGCGGCGATCTTATGCAAGCCATGAAGCATTTAGATGACCATACCGAAGAAGTTTATGATCAAACATATTATTTGGAAACGATGGGTCGGTAAAAAATTGTATCGTTATGAAGTTAACCATATTTGCTGTAACTAAACCAGCATGAATAACGCCCTTTTTTATCACGTGTACCACAGGGAAGTTTTATTTGAAGCGCGAAGAATATTCGAAGGCAGAGTTAATGTTTCGAAGGCTAATTAAGAGCAATCCAGATGATATTCGATATTACAAGGAGTTAGAGAAAGCCATGGAGATCACTAACGATCCTAAAGAAAAGGTTGAATTGTATACCAAATGCATCCAGACTTATCCTAGAGCCTTACTGCCGAAACGACTTCCAATGGAGTGCACAGACGGAGAGGAATTTTTGAAGCACTTAAAGCCTTACATGGTTTCAGCATTTACTAAAGGAGCCCCTCCTCTGTTCACAGACTTGAAATCTTTGTATAGTTGTCCTAAAAAGGTGGCAGCTATTGAGAAGTTAGTCACTGGCATGGTTGATCGACTTTCTAATCACGGCCAGTTTTTCGAAGGTATGTCGTATTCGTTTTTTTGTTGGCAAAACGGGAAAACTATTTCTTTTGTATCGACGTTAATACTACTACACTGAAAATTCTTGGTTAGTACTGTCAGAGCTACTACTGGTTGTCTGTCTGTGCTACGTTTTTTAAATATTTTAATTACATGCTTTGGCCGGAAACTCCTATTAATTAATGCATTTAAATGATGATTATATATTTCAATGGATCCTTCTGAACTCAATATCTCTGATTGAAATAACTTTCTGATAATGCATTTATCATCTTCATCTCATTTTCCAAAGTTCAAAGAAGTAATGATGCCAAGAAATTTTTTGACAAATTTTATTCCAGTCGTAGTCATAATGTATTATCCGTGTAATGTCTTTCAGGTGACGCGTCTCTTGCCCCACCATCTGCGTTGCTTTGGGCTTACTACTATTTAGCTCAGCACTATGACTTTTTAAGAGATACGAAGACTGCGTTGGAGTGCATTAACAAAGCCATTGATCACACACCAACTCTGATTGAGCTTTTTATGGTAAAAGGAAAAATTTATAAGCACATGGGTAACATGGAGGAAGCTTCCTTTTGGTTAGAGGAAGCGAGAGAAATGGATACCGCCGACCGATACATAAACTCCAAAAGTGCTAAATACCTTCTTAGAGCCAATAAGATAGAGACTGCAACTTCTATTTGTGGAAAATTCACTCGGGTAAGTTACTATGGATTCGCAAAATTCAAAAATTAATAATGGAAATGAAAATCAATCCGATAATGTAATGTTGCTTGTAGGAAGGAGCTAATCCAATGGATAATTTGAATGAGATGCAATGCATGTGGTATCAGTGCGAATGCGCTCTGGCATACCAACGCCTGGGTCAGTGGGGGGAAGCTTTGAAAAAATGTCATGAAATCGATCGGGTATGTTCAACAATTTTAGCAAGATTTTAAATTTTATTCTTCCCTTTTACGCCATTTTTCGTTGTAATGTGTTTTTGATCATGATCATAAAGCCTCTCTTTCTATTTTTGATCGGTTGGATACAATGACAAAAGCAAGTGATCAATCTTGTTTCCTGGAAATGTATTAAATGAGTTGGCTTACTGAGAACATAATGCGCGATCGATGGCGAAGTATACTGTTACACATCAAATGATGATTTAAGTTGGTTGACTTCAATGGATCCTTCTGAACTCAATAATCCTGAATGAATTTTGTTTTCTGATGTTGTGTTAACATTTTTATGCAACTTTTTGCATAATGATTTAGAGTTTAGTTATCTAACAGTATTCCAGTTTCGAGGTAATCATTCTTCACTTGTATTATGTACTTTTTTCAGCACTTCAATGAAATAATTGATGACCAATATGATTTCCATACTTACTGCCTTCGAAAAATGACTCTTCGCTCCTATGTGCAGCTATTACGCCTGGAAGATGTTCTTCGGGCCCATCCATTTTACTTCAAAGCGGCCAAGTAAGAAATATAGCATTTATAACTAATTGCTCATATTTATTATGCTCTGCAATTTGTTTTCAGAATATATAAAACATGGGAAATACTCTTTGTTCTTATGGCTTCAATCTTGTAGTAATATTAGCTCAATTCGTACCGCAAATTTTAAGGTTGCTGTATTTATGACGTGGCATAAAAAAGGGCATAGAGCAAGAGCTTATCAATCTATCATCTATTATTAAATACTTTTCTTCTGATCGAATATCGTTGATATATAAAATTCATGTTTAGCACACAACAGTTATCACTGCCTGAATCTTATTCTCAACTGAATATTTCACAAGTCCTCTTATTTACCCTAGAATGACTCTTCACTCCTCCTGGTAAAATGCATTAAAAAAAATACTATCCTTTGTTGCCACTTATGGTTGCGAGGGGAGTGTGTTCATATTGATGCACGATACAATATGTAGTTAATTATATTTACAAGGAAATGAACACTTTGTAATTATAATTACTTCATAAAGTAATAAGTTAATACTAATACTTTGCATATCAGGCTGGGTTTGTCTGTTGTTTGTTTATATAGTGGTGCAATCATTTGAAACTGATATATTGTTACAATTGTGTCCTTTTTAGATGTGCGATCAACGTATACATCCATCTGTACGATCACCCACTTCAAAATGAGTCAACTGATGAACAAATTAGTCAAGGTAAGCAAAGTTTACTCATCGTCATGTTCACACGCTTGCTTATACTTCCCGTGGAAGTTTCCTTTCAATGCATATGCATTATAGTTGGTCACTCACTGCTGCAATTACCATGAGAGAATGAGAATAGGATGTTTAAATAGTTTTTCGATGCGAACAAAAATGTCCACTTGAGTAGCTTCTACTGATTTACTGCTTTATTAAGGCGGACTTTAGATTTTATGATGATATGACCTAAACGCTGCATCAAGTCAAGTGTTGCAGATTTTACTTAAAAATTGAGTTTTTTGTTGTCTTTCTAATTTTTAATTTGTCTATTTGTTGACACCCCCATGCCGTCTGCTAAGGCCATATGACAGTGAGATGTATGTTGTAGGCTGCAGTATACCGAAGTAGAGAATACATACTCATCTAATGTACTCTTTTATTTGTATTTAATGCAAGCAAGGAAACTCTGATTTGCATGTAAACTACATGTGTGACTATGTGTGACTTATTTTTTGTACTTCCCCTTTTGCATGAGTACATACCAATGAGCTCGATGGAGCTGCAAAAAATGAAATCAAGCGCTTCAGCAGGCGCAAAATTGTAGTTTGTTTTTGGTGCAATTGTTAGTTTAGACTTTAGACATGAGCTCCTAGTTGAGATTTTTAATATGATATGATGCGTAAATTTGCTCTGTTACCTGATCGGGGTGACATGACATTGAATTTTATTGGAATTTTTATTGCCATTCCTTAACACTCGTCATTGCTTTAGTGCAAATGATGAATGGCTGTAAAACCTTGAATCATGTTCTCGTGTGGTATGGCTTCATTCAATTATGCTGCTAGCGCCCATACTTAGCATTCTCTGTTCGTTCAAGATTTAAACAGCATCAGAATAGTCGACTCTGAGCCATCTGAGGGTAAAATTGTATTCATGAAGGTGTCTTTGTCTTGGCTGGCCGGCGCCCTTGTATTTACTTTTGTCTAACCTCTTGGGTGAATCAGAAGCTGCGAAATATTCGTAATTTCATGCTAAACAAGTTGGGAGCTTTGATTTCCTTAGTGTGTTACTTGGTGGTGTGATAGCGGTCCAATTTCACAGTTGTAGGAGTTTCATGTATGACTACAGGTCGACTTATTGTTATACTTCTACGAGTATCATAATCTGCCATCTACACATTAGTTCATTGGAGTTAAACAACGATTCTTTCCCTTGGCTTCCTTTCATGTGCAATACATTTTGGTTAATATTTTGTCATAACTGTATTTAAAGAAATTTTCTGTTAAATGATAACTGTGTTTTTTACACGCTTGTCGCTTGCTTTATGATAGTTGCATGATATTTTTAATACACAATACGCTTTCAGGCATTATTTACTATTGATGGTACGCACTGAACATTGAACTACATTTTGATGAATTTATGAAAATGTCACTGTCCACCTAATATTTTTTTTTCGTAGTACTATTGTACGTGCAAACCTTGAACGTGGCTGTAAGTTTATGCTTTATACGTTGTAACGTAATGAGAATTAGTCTATTTTTTCTGTCTAATTAGGTATGGTACATGCGAGACACTCGTTAGCAAAAGTAGATGTAATTCCAAGTCTATGTTTTTGACGAAGAACAACATAACATTATTACACATCATTGATGATTGTGGTGAATTGATTATTTGGGTGGGGCTTTGACATTATCCCATCTAGGCATAAACTTGACAATTTGGCTCTGCATGAAATCATCAATGATTGTTCTCAATTAATTCAATGATCATTACACTGACACCTTCTGATACGTGTTACGGAAACATATTGCAGTCTTTTTATAGTGCAGATGTTGTTGCAGAACACTAGGCAAGGGTAAAATGGCTAATTGATAAGTTCAATGAATGAAGTTTAAATTATTCAAAGCATTGCATATGGTTTCTTGTTTTTTTTTTATTTCCATAGTATTATGAAGTAAAATAAGTTTGTGCTGCCAATCTAAAGTAGTAATTATTTCCCTCATTGCAATTATGTGTATGGTTTTTAAATATTTAAATGCAAATAGTGTAGGAACTAATCATTTCTGATCATCGGGTGGTAGGCCAGTACGTTAACCTGTAATTGTAGTAATTATGTGATCACTGAGTGCTTTTTATGTGCAGATCAACCACAAAATTGTTGCAATATCATCGACACATTTAGCTAGCGCAAGATCAAAGTTTTTTTTACTACTACCATTGCCGATCTTTAAACGTTTTTCTAACTAGGAGTATATACCATGAATATCTCTGCAATCATACGGATGAATGAGACAGGTGGTTTGGAATGAACGTACCACGCCTTGACTAGCACTAACTTTGGCTTATATTCATTCAATGGTAATAAATGGTTAGGCTAATGTTTGTGTTGTGTACCAAAAGGAGCAAGAAATGTTAAATTTTGTATTCAATATGCTCTAAGCTACTTCACAAGTCCTAGTAAATGTTGTGTGACCCATTTCTAATGCCATACTGAGTCCATAGGTTAGTTATTTAAATCTAAAGGATTTTATCTGCCTTGTTTCGAGTCCGCCATCAATAATAATAATAGTAGTCATAATAAGGCAAGGTTCTCCTCATAGTTTCTTCTCTGACTTTGAGTCGCCGTTCATACCGGCATGTACAAATTTTAACTTGGGGAGTGCACTGTGTCACTTACTTACATCATACATTGTTTCCAACCCTTTATAATAATGTTTGTGCTCACTTTTATACCATCTGGGAAGACAATCGCATTCATGTTTTCTTTATTATCCGCAATATTTCATATGTCCTCCAACCATTTCTCGCTCTTTCTGTCTTGCACATTTTTACATAAAAGTATTGTTTTCTTTTTAATCCAAAGCTTGATAATGAGCAAGTTAAACTACTGCGAAGAATGTATTCTGGTGATTTCCCTCTTTGTGCAATTCATATCTTGATTTCGTTGGATGTGATATGGGTATTAGTGCATGACTGAAAAAAATCGTAGATAGATAAACCTGGCTTAAAAATATATGAGCTAAACATTAGCTCTTTTGTTTATTTCGGTTGTAATTTATCAACCCTTACAGAATTGAGAGACTGTATTATATAATTATTTGAAAATCATTAACTTCAAAAATGCAGAGTTCATAGTACAAATTGTAGTAATTGCATGTGTCCATGTCCATGTGCATTTTCACATAGCGTCCGTCATTATGGTTATGTAAGGCTCTCACAAGTCACCAGTTGAATTGAATCTAATGTATATACTTCTCACTCACAGTTTCAATGTATGACTTATAATAATGATAACGATAACAATGCATAGGTAAAGCCCATCGTTAGAATAAAAAACGAACTGTACACTTGTCAAATGGTACTCATATTTACAAGAAAGGTCGGACCAGTCTCCATCACATACAGTATAGGACTTGATAACTACATAATATTTTAATGGCGCTCTGTCAACCTGTGATTGGGAACTGTAGCTAAAAAATTTGCTTCCTATAATAACAGTAGTTGGGCTGTACTCTCATTGCAGGAAATATAATTTCTTGTGTTAATTTTTTTCGTATTAGGTATGGCATTGAAATAAGTTAGTCGCAAAGGTTTTCTCATCCATTATTACTATATTTGTTGTAATTCTTATAGTTAACAATAAAATGTCTAGTCAAGCACATCGTATTCATTCATGACATACTTTGACTGACGGTTAGATTAGTATATAAATTTATAAGGGCTCAGTCCACTCTGCTCAGCCTTAGACTGGAGTGTGCAATGTTAAAGAAATTATTGCGAACTCTGCGACTGCGACGTGGCTTCACCGTCGTTTTTAATGGCATATTTACCTACACACTAACAACAGAGGGCCTCATTCTGTTTTAAGATGCAAGTGCTATTCATCTGTCTGTGAACTACACGATTCTATGTCGAAACAATAAGTATTGGATTGAAATATTCAAGAATTAGGTGATTGGGGGAGTACAAGAGCAAGGTACAGTAATAAATGAGTATGCAGATCACTAACTAGTCTATAAGCACAGCGTCAAACAGTGATGAAGGAAGACTTGAAAATTTCTAACTAGCCAAAGCCAAGCCTTTCCCTCAGGCGCTATAAGCATTGACTTTTCCGAACACACCATATATGTGTGTACGATAAATCTTTAAAGCAGAGCACGCTGTTCAAATGTAGTTAGTTGGTCAACTAACTAGTAGTTAGTTAGTTAGTTAGTTAGTTAGTTATTTTGAAGTTACAGAGTAAGTTAGCTAGCTAGTTAGTTAGCGGCTCTAAATGCCTTCTCAATGCGAATGGAAAATGATCTGTCGTATGTACGTGATGATAATGCATTTAAAATTATACAGTTGCCTCAGAAAATTTCAAACGTTATCAATTCTCCGTATGCTTGATACATGCTTAGACTGTGAGCACCAATGGCTACTTGCTACATCACCTTGTAGATTAGATGCATGCTCTTGATTTCAATCCAATTACATCATTCGTCTCAAATGCGTATAATGTACTATTGTTTCTAATGAATTGTTGGGATCTAGCATGTACTGCTCCCCCTCATTCAGACTCTCGTGGCCTCTTCTATCACTCCCATACATTACCGACTAATAATCAGAGCACATTTTCATTGCTTGTACTTTATATGTGTCTAATGTTGTTCATTGTTATTGCTGTGGACATTTGAGGAAAATGTTTACATGTGTTCAAGTCGCTGTGGATCAAAATCTTTCCAAAAAAAGGCGTGCATAAGATTTTGTGCATTCAGTTGTGAGAGCAGCTAGTGTTTCTCAATCAATAGATTTGAATTGAATGCAAATATTAAATGGGAAATGTAAGAGATTTATTTATCCATTTATATTTGCGGTGGTGCCGCATGTAATGCTTGCATGTTGACACATGTAAGTTGTTGAGGTGACATATACGACGTAACTTGATTGACTAAAAAATCGTAACAGTTTTTATGCATTTTTGATAGGGATCAAGACAGTTGTTTCCTTTTACTTGCAGTATAGTCATATGTGCCCTATGTATTGTTATAACAATCGTTTAATTGTTCTATGCTAAGGAATGCTTTTATTCTCGCGCTCTCTCTTTCTACATGCTGCTCGTCATATTAGTATGGAGTCGTAATAATTGTTATGGTGAGTCCTGTATATAAAGTTGGTTGTTGGTGTGTCACTGTGACCTGTCGCATAATATTTTATGCAACGACAATTCATCTGGTTGCAGCCGTTATGATAGCGCACATGCACAAATGGGCAATTTGCTAGTGAGTACTAACTGCCTTGTTAATGGTGTGTGACACACCCTGTAAGTGCCAATATGGCACCATACCAAAATACTATAGATCCTAAGTAACAAGCTATTAATCTATGTCGGCTCATTATCGATCGTAAATAAATAATAGTTGTGTAGTAAATCATGCTTCTTAAATATAGTATGATGAATAGTCTTCCTTGAGCCAGCAGCTAGCAGCTTAAGCTTAGATCGCTCAGCCTGAATCGTCATGGTAACATAATACTATTAAAAAGTAGCATGGCTTTAAATAAAGCGTCTAGTCACAGATTACGTAAACGTAAAGCAAATGTATTTTACTCATCTCAGCAAAAGAAACTTTTAATTTTCTTTTGAATCACAAAATTGTCTAAAAAATAAAAACATGTCATCAAATTGCTCCGTAATCATTAATTACAGCTCACATTCCTCATCTTAGCAAATTAAAGTTCTGTACATTAAAGGCAACCATATGTTTGCTAACACAGATTACTCAACGGTCGTAATAATGTAGATATATTTAGGTATATTTCATGATGGCCATAGTGCCATTTACAGCTGAACTTAAAAATTATACAAACACGTGACAGCGTGATCACCGGTTTCCTTAGGTTGTCCACATTACCAGAATAATGGTAATTGAAAGCTTAGCTTTGTAGTCGAGCGACTCTATTACTCTCTGTGTGTCATCAGCTCACTGCATTAGCAAGTATAAGTAAGTGGTGCTATTGTAAATGACCGTGCACAGTGTATGATTGTGTCATCATATCCATTATTGTCATTCATGCATGAGCATATAATCAACAAGTTAAAGTTTAATTTTGTAACTGAAACCTCCTGGTCCACCACGTTGAAAAGAGTAGTAGCTGCCATCAGGCCCATTTTGGAGTGCTGTGCCCCTCTCAGTCTCCTTATCAGGTGCTCGCGAAGGTCCTGCCTGTAGGGACTCGGCTGTAGCCGGTGCTCCTTTAGGTTGCTGTGGTGAGTTTCGTGGGACCACAGCTTGAGACTCCGTATTGTATTGTGACAGGGGCTCCCTAAATTATGCGAACACATGAAATTAGTGATTGAATTGGCTAACCGGAGCTAACTGCGTGCCGCTGCTGCTGTGCTTGGTGATGTAGGGTTTTAAAATGGAATCAACATGATGGGGTTGGTTACATAAATAGTAAGTAAAGGAAAAGGTCGATTTTAGGAACAACCTGTGAAATCATGTAAAATTGTATGATGACTTGGTGTACACATGCTGTTCGTTTTTTTCCACGTTTCACTCATGCAACGTGGTAAGTGTGAATTGATTTACTACATCAGTTCTTTTGTTTACTATGTCATTACAATGATAATACTGCAATCGTTCAAAATTTACTGACGTGTGGTGTGGCTCAAAGACTTGTGTACATGCCTGTCTTTTTGACAGGGCAACGACTGTAACAAAAAGATTTAGATATTAAAACATCACGACTTGTAAAATTGACATTGATATCTACATGAATGAAGAAAGGGAGGTAAATAGTAGTCTGTCAGTAGTCAGTCAACCATTCCATTGATGAACAAAGTCATAGTGTTTGATATTTTTTATAGTATGGAGTCCTGTAAGCTCAAGCTTTCGCATCAACATTGATTTGATATCAATTGGGCTTTGTCAGGCCACTAATCTTTTACAGTTCCGTTCTAGTAATGATACTGCTACTTGATTTAAATCATGCTGATTTTGTAGTAGCTTAAATGAATGATTCTCACAAGGAAAATAAGTGGTTGTAGTGTTTCTCTTTAGCATGAATGAAGCTTTTGATGAATCTCTGATGGTTTGGGAACAAAAAATATTGCAACTTAAATTGGATAACTTAACAGACTATGTCAAATAAATAGTATGGTGCATCTTTTGGACTGAGAGTTTAGTGTGTAGGTATGAAAGTAAATGGAAGATTGATTGCAAGCAGTAGTCAACTAACTTGTTACTTGTCGTTTAGGAATGTCGTTTTTTTGAGACTCGTGAAATCTTTGGTATCACTCATCTTAGTAATGGGATGGGAACTAACTAGCTGAAAGACTCAAGGTGACAACTCTGCTAGTATTTTTCGTCTTTAAGCTGGTATTTGCTTATGTTAATAGAATGCGTGCATGCGTAATCAAACCTTTATCTTGAATATACTAACTTTAAAAAGTAATAAAAAGACATTGGGTTATGAACGGATGATAGTCTAGCTGTTATAAAGGGATGTTGGTTTGACGTCGAGTTAATAATGATATAAATATTTTGAAGTTGTTTAGTTGTTTGTCATCCTGAGAAATGATGAATGACTAGATGTGTAAATACTGTTTGAGCGTGAAAATGTAAATGCCCATGTCATGTCAATGAAGACAGCTAAAATGCATTGGTAGGCACACAGGGTGGATTTACATGAACCACTTGTAATTACTTTTATTTGTGATGATGTATGATAGAAAAAGGATTTACTCAAGTTGCGAAATTAAGGTCGCACTTTTTAACTACAGTAGAAGGCCGAACTTATAGTTTTTCATATCAAGTAGAACAGTCATAACAAAGTCCTTCCAAGTGTTACTGAAATGTTCAAGAAACTGATAAATTGCCATCATTGCAGCAAACATATGATGTGTGTGTTTAGAGTGAGCTGCTGACTTTGTTGCACCCTGTGTGAAAACATATTAAATGACTAGTTTGCATTCAACAAGCAAGTCATTGCTCACAGAGAACATAAATCCATGTTTTCCAAATCATACATAGCTAAATAAAATTGTCAATACGATTGTACAGTGGGAAAATAGCAATTATGTTTGTCTAGAAACAAAGCTGCTTACTAAATAGGAGCTTCCGTTTGAACGTCACACTTAAATTGTTATTTCTTTTCTTCCACCTGACCTACACGTGTGCTGCTTGAGTATGACTGTACGATAGTATCAACTTGCAGAAAAAATGAACTGCACGTTGGCTCGCCTTTTTATACTCACCAACTCACCTATGTTTAATAATGACTGTAGAGACATTACATAACTAACTAGCTAGGGACTTTGGCTACCACAAGCACAATGATTACCAAATTATATCATAATGATGGGATAATTAGTCACTATAAGCCATAAGGTGCAGTATCATTAAGACTGACCTGTAGTTCACAAAAAGGTCCTGTTGCAATGGGCCTGACGAGCCTCGTAAATAATATGGCTGCAAGTACTGGCTAGTGTATGGGTCTCCAGACACTGTGTGTTGACTCTGCGGATTTCGGACCTGCTGTTGTTGAGGCTGCTGCTGCTGGGAAAAGTAGTAGGGCTGGACTGAGCTCTGGAAATTGGCATTGGTAGTCGGGATGGTCCCGTGTGGCAACACTGTTCCGTGAGATGAGTAGTAGCCATTGTTTTGGTCATGTGAGTTGACAACTGGCACATGGTATTTGGAGATTGGGGAGTAATAGCCCGATTGGTGTTGCTGGGGCTGTATGGCAGGATAAATTCCATTGCCTACTGCATTTGCACTATTGTAGACACTGTTGGCATTATAATTTGGAGCTACTGTTGTAGAATACGGATTCTGTACGTTGTTCCTAGGTGGCTGGATAGGACCAAAAGCTGGTCGAAATGGGGAACTAAGCTGTTGTTCTGTATGGGCATTGCCTAGGTAGTTGTTGACAAAGTTTTTGCCGTACCCTGGATTTTGTTGGTATGTATCTTCATAGACAGGAAGTGGGGAATATAACTCATTTGATGTGACCCTATGTGGCTCTCTAGGGGATTGAAGCTGCAGTATTTTTGGTCTCCTTGGTCGTTTCTTTTTGTTCTTTCGGGGACGTATGGAGAGATTTATCCCTTCATCACTGTTTGAGTAATAATTGGGAGCAACTGTGGAGAGTTGTGTGGTCACAGGTTTACTTGTGCTGTACTGATGGGGATCGTAGTTATTATTATTATTGTTGTATCCCACAACAGGATTCCTGTAAGGGATTATAGGACTAGGTGAAGGAGTCACAGTTGAGTACAGATATTGGTTCGGGTTATTATTGTAGCTATTGTAGTTTTCAATGTTGGGTCTGTGAAGCTTAAAGTTTTTACTAGATTTTTCATACGGAGTTGTGTATTTTGGCGTAGGACTGAATTTTGGCACTGGACTGTATTTTGGTGTGAGACCATACTTGGGAGTACTATAGTAGTATGTCTTTACTGGACGAGGAGTTGTGTGATATGTAACTGGGGAAATGGTACTATGCACAATGGGGGAAATTGTGTTTGGGTGTTCGTCATCTAAGACTCTGGTGGGGTACCCCCGTTCATCATATGGAGGCTTTGGAGTGGGTTTCCCTCTATAGAAATTCCGTTCTTCTTCTTCTTTAGCACCGAGTTCTGCCACCGATTTAAGTTGACCTCTCACATACACATAGTTTTGGGGCTTTTGTGTTGTCGTCGTTCGCACTGATGTAGTCACAATTATAGTGTTGGGAGTGGTGACCGGGAGTCGGTTGATAAGTTGTTCTTCTTGGTGGTGAAACCTTTGGTCATGCTGGGCGGGTCTTGGTTGGGAAACTATGGTTTGACGATGGTATGAAGGGATGTGTGGCACTCCAGTGACTTCTTCACTACTACTGCTGCTTGATGGGTGCTTGAATTTAGAAAGGGCTTGGCCAAAGTTGTATACCCGCTTGTATGGCTTTGGTCGCTTACGTTTCTTGTTAGGTTTCTCAAGGTTGAATGCTGGGGTTGTTCCGGGCATATAGGGCATAAAGGGGGATGACGTGGTCATTGGGAAATTTGGCTTCTTTCCATTCGGCCGTTGACTGAATGGAGGCGGGGCTTCACTTGTATGCTTAGTGATATACGATGGAGGGTTTTTCTGTGTTTTGTTGTACACAGTGTAGAAGTCCTTAGGAGGAGGGACTACTAAACCTGGAGCAAAAGGACCAGGTGGTACAACCTCTCTGTCATTGTTGTGCTCATGATAGTCAAAGTCGTATGGAGGTGGGAGGAAAATGCTAGGGTCGTCTGTTTCATTGTCTGCGGGATTTAGTACTAGAGGTGGCAATAATGGGAATCCTGGAGGCGGAGGTCCACCCGAAAAGTTTCCCGGTGGGGGTCCAAAGAAAGGTGGGAACGGTCCTGGCCTAGATCCATTGTGAGGTCCTCCTGGAGGTGGAAACGGATAGAATGGGGGAGGTGGGGGATACGTGTCGTTGTATCGACCTGGAGGAAATGGTGGTGGAGGGTATTGAGGCAAAGATCCATTTCCATATTCTGGTGGTGGAGGAGGGTACGGGAATGGAGAAAATGAGTGGTTTCCTGGTGGTGGTCCAAAAAATTCTGGGATCGTTCCATTCGGATATAAAGGTATCATCCCTGGGGGTGGGAAACGACTGGGGTCAAATGTTTCATTTCCTAAGCCTGGTGGAGGGTAGGGCAATCCAAAAGGTGGTGGTGGTCCAATGAATACTGGGGGTCCACTGTCATTGAGGAACAGTGGAAAAGGTGGTGGATTTTTGGTGTCGATTGGAATTCTCAACGGTGCTTGGTTGCCCCGATCATAGTCGTCAATTGGTCTCCACTTGTCTTTCAGCTTGTCGTTGAAACCTGAACCTTTGAGCACTAGAAGATGTCCTTCTGACAGCCATACATCACTTTGTGGGACATTGCCTAGAGTGTTTGAATTGTCTTTCTGGAACTCGTCACTGGGATGATAAGATAGGACACCGGGAGCTTGTTGAAGGGGCTCTTTGAAGAATTTGTCAATCAATGCATATTTTCCATCTTCGGAACCAATTTCCAATGCCAAGTTTTTGTCGCCAGAGGTTTTGTTTTGAGCTTTTTCTGGAGTTCCTAAGTCTTCTTCTAAACTTGATGGGGCAGCGATGATCGGTAGTGCTTGGGGTGGAGGGTTTTTCGATGGTCTCTTGATTTTACGGCGCCGAGATTTTTTAATCTTTTTTGGTTTCTCTGTGTACACAATCTCTTTGTTGACACTCTCTTTTGGCTGACGAAAGGTTCGTCGCAGCGAAGGAGGAAATTTTCTTCTCCTCTGGTAGGCACTGTCGTCATTGTCCACCTGATTGGCTGTTTTTTTAGGTTTGTCTATGTCAGACACTGTTGGTGCATGGACATTGTCAGTCTTTGGTTCTGTGGTTTGACTCTTCTGGAACTGTTCATTGGGAGTTGAGGTGAACTCACCGTACCTAGGAACTCTGGCGCGCCGACGGTATTTGATGGGTGGTCCTGTTGAGCTTTGACTAGGGTCACTTCTATTTCGAACCCGAAGAGTCCATACAGGTGTGAGGGTGATGAACACCAACAGTAGTAATGCACACCACCTTGGCCTTTTCATTGTTTCTGCAAAGAAAAGCATTGTTCCCATTTTTTGTTGGGCATGCGAAAGCTCCCTACTGTTTATATACTATGCGTGCCTTGGCTTCCTCTATATGCTGCTTAATAATGCAGTGGACATTTCCTAAGGGTTTGGTAATACTCTGATTATGTCACTATGGATGCGGTGACAGAGAGAATGCTACTAGTTGTATTTAAAGAGCACAAAACTGAACAAATGCACCGGTTAAGATAGCCTGCTTCCTCTTAGACGTTTAATCGCTCTCATAATCATTTCGTCTGAAAAGGTATCCTGCGGTGTGAGAAAATGGTGTAACATGCACTTAACTAGTTTCATTTATATATGTGTATCTTGAGTCTACGTTAGCATGCAGTTAGCTACTTACTACCTACTGTAACTGCTAAAAGACTGCTCGTTAGTTAGTCAAGTTGCTCCTGATACTCACTTAGGCATGGGTGGGACAGATCATGCTAGTAAAAGAAAGGAAGAAAAAAAATTGTCGTCCTATTATCCTTTTGTGCACTTGTTGTACAAAAGTTTGCACATTTAGCACTCAAGTTGTACCTATTTTTTAATTGCCAGTAAACTGGTTTCAATCTTGAATATGCGTTGGGTCATTAAACTAGCAATAATGCATAAGTTTGCATGAAGCTCCTCACTACAAAAGTCTTGCATATTTCCTAGTTTAACGGTACCTGAGACAACTACCTGGGTTTTTATTTCTAAGGATATTTGGCACTCTGATCTGCCACAAGAATACTAGGAAGCTAAGTGATAGGGCAGTCTATATGAGTTTCATCCTGAGAGTTTATATGAATTGAAATTGGAGAACCTTTGTTCATACCTTAATTTGGCGTCCTGGTCCTGGTTATCCAGAGTTGTCGTTTGAGCACAATTCACTTGTGGAACTGAAAAGTAAAACTATTTTGGTGGCTGTGGGAGCGATCGCTTTCCTCCAAAATGTTTGCTCTTGCATCTCAGGGTAACTTATGGGACAGGGTTTTTAATATTTGTAATTGGTCACTTGTACGTTTGTGCATATACCCTCATGGGAAAAAAATATAATGTTTGCAAATCGCACGGATGTGAGGACTGTAATTTTGGAGCGTCATATTTCCTTGTCACAGGTTTGGTAAATAAAATATGCAATCCTGTAAGCAGGATGCTCTTTCATCAGAAGAATGACACTGGTAGTAAAATAAGGGATCCAATTCGAATTTATGTCACTAATAATGAAGCACCGCAGTCCAGTCTGGACGACGTTTGATGTACGAGTGTATTATCACGAATGTTTAGCACTAGTAACACTCAAGGTTCAGTCTGTTTGTGTGATTATATAAAAAAATGTGGAAAAAACCATCATTGACACATGCAGGCAAATATTGTCACTGTCACAATTGTTATTTGCGAGTCACAAACTTAAGTTGTTGGTAGTTGCAGTGGCCATGTAAGAAAAAAACAATGATGGAAACACCATCATGTGCTAGTCACAGACTGTGCAAATGATCGTTTGTTTAGTTGGTGAGCCTGATTGCTACATTATTATCATTATTGACAACAATCGCTGTGGATATTATTCACTCAGTTGGTTTTTCAATCTGTATTTGACCACAGACTTGTGAACAACTTGTATTGACGATTGATTTCTTAGAGTCAATGGAATAGGTTGGTTGGCAGGTGCAGAATTGTTTTCTGTAGCAACCGGATTCAACAACTTGTGCATACTAACTGATGAGAGGACCATTGTTTTCTCAAATAAAAACATTCAAGAAAAGTGGAATGCACCATGGAAATGTTTTTTAGGTTGTAGGTACGAAACGATACATATGTGTTTTCAGCGACTCAAATGCTCTGTCCCCACCCTTCTTATTCTCACAAGTCCTGCAAGTTTACCTGTTGTTAGTTAGTTACTCACGATAAGGATAGCTAAAGCTAGTTAGTTAGTTAGTTTGTGCGTTAGTACTTTTGCATATTGCTGTTCTGTATCCACTCATTCATTCGCATTACGGTATGTCTTTGCCTCATTTCGGTATCTCATATGTTGACTATTGCTTCTACTGTTGTGTCTTAACAGTCTTTTCTGTGTTCAATTGTTGTCATTCGCTGGCTTAGGCCTAAAGCTGGTTTAAATGGATGTCTAGATTACGATATCTTGGAGGTAGCCTTAGTTAGTTTGTTATTTAGCTGTTTGTTAGAAATCAGATGAGTCTTGGTTTTGGTATTAATATATGGAAATGATGGCGATTGTTGCTTATATTAATATTTATTCTGTTTATGGAATACATTGTGAGTTTTAGAAGGAAGAAACGAAAAGTTGCGTAGATCCATTTAATGGTTTAAACTTTTAAGATTTATGGATTTATGATGATCATTTATTTCTAAAATTCTGTGAGCATGATTGTCATTATTTTGTCATTTACTCTGAGGGTTTCTTTGGAAATTATGATTTTTCCCCACATTATTGCATTAATCTCTTTTGTATCTTTAATGGAGCTAATTAGGGATAAGAAAGGTAAACATTTTTTTACAAGATGTGACTACACAAATGGCAGTCCCTCCTAATTGCTTGGAAAGCCTAATATTGAAGTGTGTGGGCAATCTTCAAATGCTTTTAGCTAGTACTTAACTCCCCATGTGCTAATACACGAGTTCTATCATACTTACTCATTAAAGATATTACTACTACTAATTTAATAATAGACATAACTATTTTTTGCTTTTCTTAACTTTGTTATCACACCTCTTTAGTAACTAAATGATTTTAATGGTTGAATAGCAGCACAGATTGAATGGGCTGTCCATTTGTGCGCAGGGCAAAATAATTCGTGTGTAGGAAATAGAATGATGTATTCCCAATAGGCATTTTAATGACCTTTAATTAGCTAGCTGCTAACTGCTCTGAAAGGAATGTAAAAACCAATTACTTTTTTTACCAAATTGGAATTGGTAGGTGCCACACTAATAGATACCTTTACGCAAGGGAGGAGTAAAAAGCTGGAAATGATAATTCACGTTGATAAGTGTTACTCAAACATTTAGTGGTGTTCCAAAGTTCTTTCAGGTTTCCTACGTAACCACATAGTAGGAGAAAAAAGATTAGCATAATTGAATCTCTGTAGGAGCATATATTTCCTCATTCTATTCTATGGCAACTAAATAATAAACACACAGAGTTAACAAGTAAACTGCAGTAATGTATGAGCCAGTTTGTTCCTAACTTTTAATGTCATATCAACGGGGGTGAAATGACCTGTCGTGAAATAATTAAAATGCACCGCGAACGGCGAAGCATGCTCTACATGCTTTTACTAGGACTCTTACTTGTATTATGTGTAGTAAGTATGCGCATTACATATGTACATGTGTAATTATATGCAGTCTGAAAATGGAGCAGTAGCAAGGAAACTAATTAAATGATGTTGTCACATGTCTTACTGTTTTACATGTGCAATAAGAAAAATGTAAAAATAACAGGAGCTCAAGCGCTCAAGACACGTAATATACTATATACATAGCGTATGTAATAATTGCTGCTGCAGCTTGCAACTACTATATACTAGCAGGACTTGTTGCATGTTTAAATTTTTTGAGATGACAGTCCCACACACAAACTCATGTACAAAACATAATGCACATGTTGATTACAATTGTTTAGATTGGGTGTTGCACCTTTTTTTTGTGAATTTACTCTTGGACAACATTATAAATTATAATGTTGATATACTTAATTTTCCATGTTTTTATAGATTCTATAGTCATAATCGCTAGGGCTATTGGTCAAGTGGATGGAATGTAACTCGACTCTTAGTAATTAACGATATCTCCGTTAGATCGATCAAATGGTGCACATTAGAGTTGGCAATTATGGAATTTCTTCTATCAACTACATTTTGATGGTTTGTGCCCTTTGCACCTGTATAAATTATCATTTAAGTTAATGCACTTATTGCTATTGTGTCCACTTGATTGCTTGTATTTTTCGCATGGGTCTTCTCATGCAATTAAATGGTTTTTACGTTTTTTGTCTCATCATATACTCATTTGGTAGAAGCCTTTAGTTACTTCACTTTTGGGAGCTTAATGTAGGTAAACATTGTTAGTGCACCAATGCACTTGAAAGACAGACTTGGTTTTAATTAAAAAAGGGAGAAAAATTGTGCATAATAGGTTGTAATGCTTGGTCCACTGGGTTATGACTCCTGACTTGACCATAATGTGCATCCAATTTGAGCTCATGCTGATTGCCACACACATTTTTGTGATTGTTGCGTATAACTGTGAAGGTGTGAGTCTAAGTTAAAGTTACCAAATAATTTTTCATGCTTTAGCCTCAGAAATGAAGGGAAGTAAGTAGTAATAATAATGTTGAATGATTCTGCGAGTCAATGGGAGTGGTTCCCTGTCATTGTCAATACTAAGGCAGTTAACATGAGGAAATTTCTCATGTTACTGATCTACTTGATTGCTGTCATTTTTTAATCAGCTCAATGAACTTGTAGTAATTATTTGTCATAGTGTTAATTTGAGGGCAACTTTTTTACACATGGGTTGGACTGTTGGTGTGGCCTGGTAACTCTTTTGGCTTTCCATTATTTATGGCGCATCAAGTATGTTTCAACAGTTTCGTATTTCTTACTCTATGCTTATCTGATTTTGTGTACGAAACATAATTACTGACTGATAGGTTCATTTTAATCGTAATTGGTGAAACAACGCTGGAAATGAATCCCCATGTTGCAACATCTCAATTTTTTAATTCACTCAAGCTGGGAAAAAAGTGATCTATGTAAGTAATAATTCTTCATTGCTATGTTCAAACATGAATCCTTAGACTACCAGAACACCATATGCCATTAATCAGGCGTTCTTTAAGAAGGAATTGAAATGAAAGTGGAGCTAAAGTAAGCAAAAAAAAAACATGATACTGCATTATTAAGGTGGTAGTCTTCTAGAGGGATGAAGTGTGACCATTTTTAAGGAAGATTGAAGCATCCACTAGCAACTAACTAGTGAGTGAGTAACTGACTAGTATAAATAAGTCACATCCACATGTATTCAATACATTGACAGGTAAGCGTTGTACTAGTTACTAGTATTATATGCTATATTATTGCAGTATCCCTGTGTGGACGCATTACCAAAATTTGTCTCACGTTCAAGAAGATAAGTATATGAAATTTCCAAACCAAATTTCCTTTGAAAGATACACTCTATAGTTGTTGGCCAAGCAGTGGAAATAATGTAGGAACTCGGAATTAGGTTTCATGATGCCTATGTACGTGAGCGTTCCTAATATTGATTAGGGATTATTTGCGACTCTCATGAATGTATGAGCTGATGAAAATGAGAGTAGATTTGTGACTCTGAGTAGACAATGCTTGTTCCCTCGCATGGCTCTATGTGTTCTGAACTCTCAAATGTAAACAATCGAATGGATTTCATATGATGATTGGAGGAGTGCATAATTTACCAAGATTTGCTTTGCAACTAGACTACCGTTTGTCTGTCATCATTATGTTGGATAGATGATGTATAGTAGTGGTAGAGCTTCTTGCATTAGATTGTAGGAGTGCAGAATGCATGAAAGAGAAAAATATGCATGTACATATTTTGTGGGCCTTGTCCTTAATACTGTGTTCACAGCACGAACTTTCGTTTACTCTAATACTCTGAACACTGCCTAAGCACGCATGGGTTAGTTATACTAACTAACTAACTAACTAACTAAATAGATTCTTCTAAAAAGGTAGGTATTTGTAAATAAAACAGGATGTGTGCTCATTAATAAAGTTTGAAATGGGATGTTTTGGGATAAAAAAAAAAGATTTATCAGTTTTGAGAAATCTATATGCATGCATTTTAATTTATGGATTTTTGGTATATTATGATTCAGTTCTCTGCTCGGTAAGAATGCGTGTACACGTAAAACGGAATGCAAGTATGAAACAAAGTGAGTAATGAGACACTGAATTTCACAATGTTAAATAATATGGTAGACTGGTGCATTGGTACTAGAGTAATGTTTCTCCTCCAGCTATGGTTTTATAATCCATATTATGGGCTTGGTTATAATGTTTGGTTGATTTTGTGATGGTGCTACCATTAGACCTTGTGTAAAGGTGGTTCGAATTTAAGTGATCATCTATTGTTATTTTATTCATTCCTGTATAAGTGGCTGTATTCCTTTGGTATCAAACATCATGGTCACTGCGTACGAGCAGTAATGCAATGGTCTTTTGTTTCGCGATCAATATCGCCCATTGCTATTTTTATAAAGGAAGCACAAGTGGTCTGCTCACAAGAACAAGCGGCGTGCATGCATGCAACAGGTTGTTGCATGCCTGTCATTGCTGTCATCATAAAACCAATTGTTGGGGATTGAAAAAACGGCAGTCAATCTCCATCAATGCTTTCAATCGAGAATCATAAGATCCTATTGATAGCCCTAAGTTTATTGTGCCTTGCCTTGAAGTTTTAAGGAAACTTGAGAACTCTTAAAGTTTTAGGGTGTGGATTGTACTCACATGCTCACTCACGCAAATGTGTAACACCTTTATATGCATTCATAATTTAGAAATCCATGAATTAGCTCAGTTGTTTTGGCGTTTAGAGTTATCGATGGGAAATGGGACACCAAATCACCCAGGTTTGGTATTGAATGCTGATCTTTGGTTTCATTGAATTCGGTTTTAACGAGCAAAGTATTTCATGTGTTTCGTTCCACTTTATATATTTGGATAGCTGTGTACACAAAAATGTGTAAAACTTGAAATTCTTGCTTGTCTTGATAAATTTCTTTTCGTTACGGTTATCTGTCAATCGTATATGCAAACTATGCAGTGTTTGTGCATTTGGCAATTGATTTATGTATCTAACTTTAGCTTTTCCATAGTGTATTTGGCTTTGCTATGGCGCTGTAGTTTTTCTAAATGCTTTGTTATTTGTGGATTGTGGACGAAAATACATTTTCGTTACATGGTAAAACGGCAAAGCTGTGGAAACAATTTTAGCTATCTTTTTTTCATGAAGCCCTATTAAGGGTGTAATAGAAAGTATGCATTTAAATTTTAAATGGAACGAAACGGCAATGTCAGCAATAATAAATATGACTTTTCTATTTAAAGCTAAAATAGCTAAATAGCATAATTGCTGCTTGTCGTATCTTCTATGCTCCTTTTCCTCACACAGTTTAAATGTGATTTATTGGATTCAAATTCAACTTTGCTCATGGTATCATCTTTTATGGTGGTTGATACTGAATGCTTAAGTGATATTATTTTCTTTTTTTCAGAAAATTTAACACCTTCGGAATTAAAGAAGCTGAAAAATAAACAACGGAAAGCGAAATTAAAGGCTGAACTCGAGCAGCAGGTGAGTACATAAATTTTAGTGTAGGAACAATATTATTGAGGGTTAGATTTTTTCGTTTTCCTGACTTCATAAGGAAGGCTGGCCACTGATCCTTTTAATCCGATCATGAGAAATTCTTTGAAACTGCTCACGTATTGAATGAGACACTCATAAATGCTCAATCAACCGTGAGTATTGAAGAAAAACTTTCATTTCATTCGCTCGAAGATAAATGGCAGGTGATATACTAGAGTGAAGGGAGGCCGCAGTAGTGATGAACATTGATGGTTGTGCAAATTATGAAGCAGGTGTTTTTGTTGAATCAGTTTTCGTGAAACAGAATTTTACTTCCACTTTCACTGCTTCATTATGGTGCAATTGGAAGAAAAAAATGTACGTATCATTCCTTGTGTGCGAAACAAACAGACATCAAAGATTAGAGTTAAAGTTTTGCCGATCTCATAAATTAGTAGAGCACTAACTAGATAGTTAGTCTGACTGAGTGAGCGGATTCCACATGTCGAGGTAAATGGTGATTACATGGTTGATTTTAATGACTGTGTTTGTTGTACCAGGCTGCAGCTGCTGCTGCTGAGAAGAAAGAGCAACATGCTAAGTCTAAACAGAATTCTTCCGAGGATGGAGAAACTCACCCACCACCTTCTGAAGACATTCAAGCGGATAAACTTGCGTCCACCACTGATCCTCTTCAACAAGCTGTAAAGTTCCTCATCCCACTCCAGTCGTTTGCTTCAAGTCGCATCGAAACTCATTTGTTAGCTTATGAAATCTACAGTCGAAAAGGTGTGTACTATGACTACTGTATGAAATCTTTTTCGCATCCTATGATTTGGAAACAACCTATACGTATTTGGTATTAATGGTTGCTTTGTACAATGCTCTGTGTAATAATAACAATGTTGTCTGATTGTGTCCCATTGCAGACAAATTACTGCTAATGCTACAAAGTATCAAAAGAGCTCATAGAATTCAAGCAAATCATCCAAAGTTGAAGGAATTTCTAGTTCATTTTCAGAAAGCAATGGCCTTAAGGTATGTGATATAGATTAATATGTGACGACAGGAAAGATGGATGCATACAGATTAAAAGTACATCTGGGTTTGTTTTTACTGATATGTGTATTTTTTGTTGTAGAATGGATAATCTTCCAAAGCCTTTACCTCAATTTATGAAACAAGAAATGGAGAAGCTGCTGAATGGGAGTAACGATAGTGCAGTAGAAAAAGGAAACTTTAATAACAACACTAATGCTAACAATTCCGTCGGTAAGTGGCCCAGATTCCCACATTTGTACTGCTCGAATGTGCCTCATAAGGACTGATGTACTCATTGACTCATTATCGATTGCCTTGTATTGCAGGCTAGCTCAACTAAACACTCACCTTGCATACTCAAGTTTATCATCGATTACAGTCCTCCATGTTATCCTAGTGTGCTTCAATCCTCAGAGTAGATGATTATTCATACATAAGTAACTAATAAGAAACAATTAACAGTGAGAAGCAAGACGAGAAAGTATTACACCGTGACAACAAATTCGCCATCTCTGCATATTACTTACATATTATTGCTTCCATTATAATTACCAATCATTGTCCGCCACCAGATTGCATTTTCCCGTGTGTTGTTGTAGCTTGAGTTTATGATACATTTAGTTTATATTATCACATCGCCACGCTCTGTAACTAATACGTCAAGTAATTGCTGCTACGTCCAGTGAACTTAAACCAGTGTTATTGTAAGTAGTACGTATTTAATTTACTCTGTCTCCTTGTGTTGTCTTTTTCTTTTTTTATAATCACAATACACATATTGTCACACCTTGAACTGAACTGTAAAAATAATTGTAGCAAGCAAGCTAATTTAGTGGGGGGTGAGTGTGCGCACAGTGCCTGCCTTGGTCCGTGTAGCCGGGAGGGTCTGGGTTCAGAATTTATATTTTCTGTCACTCATTACAATTTCCTCGTTGCACTTTTCGCTCCCTCGAGTATACGTTGAGAAGCTCGGAACTCAGCTTATTTTTTAGTTACTGTAACTATTTTCCCGCTCCAGGGTCCTGGTTAAAGCATTTATTATTTTTTGCGTCGCTATATGATCCACTTTTATTAGGATCCGATCAGTTGGGTTGATTAGACTGCATTTTTTTTGAAGACTTTTATTGACGACCTTGCCAGGATTGGAGGAAAGACCAATGACAAAAAGGGTTCCTTTGTCTCCTTCTCCTAGAGCATCTCAAAAAAACAATACCGCTGCTACTTTACCAAATAGATACCATAAGACCGGACGACAATATATTCTGATTTGAGTCAAGCTCATGTTTGTTTTTCTTGTGATTCTTTGAAGGCTAAATGATAGTAACTATGATGTGAAAGACTTGTCATGGGAACTTCTTCCTAAATAATGATTTTGTCATTTAGTCATCTCATGGATGTGTAAGTGACTAGCTAATAATAATACATACCATTTGTACTGTTGCAATTCGCCCTCTCCCCTGTCTTGTTTAAAAGACAAAAATTTGTTACATAAATATTGTATGTGGAACTGTGTTGGCAATTTGAAGAATAAATTGTGGCCACCTAATCATTAATGATCATATTTTAAATTTCGGAAGTTTATATGCTTGCATCAATTGAATTTCTGGAAGAAGCTGTTGTGAAATTAACTGAAGAGTTATATTTTTTTTTTAGTTGATGCAACGTGATTATGGAATGACAAGTCACCGTTATTAGGATGAGATATGCATTGTATGTGTTGTGAAAAATTGAAGAGTTCGGGATTTCATTTTACCAAAACACACATAAAATGTTTTTATTATTAATATTGATTTCAACTCTCATCTCATCAACAGATGACGCAGTTGTTCATGGCATAAAGTTTTTTTTTTTGTTCACACACATGTAGTAACAATATAATAAATTTGTATCTATATAGTAAAACAAGTGCAACAGAGAGAATTACAAGGTGTCACGCTTATTCAGTATTTGTACATATTAAGTACTGGTCAACTAAAAATATTCATAACAATCTGTGCATCTCCAAGCATACAAAATATTTTCAAATTACAGACTCATTCTTGTGCATATTGAGTTGATAAAAAGAGAAATATATGTCAAGTACGTCCCCCAAAATTTAAAAGTTGCGTAAATCAGCATTAAGTCATTCGAAATAATTCTTACATAGTTAAGAGCAAATAGCCACGAATTGTATAAAAGGTGGAAAACGGAGTCCGGAAAACGGAATTTGGTCCTTTTGGTTTCTTATTTTCACAGATACGACACAGTAGAATCTACACACTTATGCTTAAGACTTAAACACGTACATACAATTTCTTTTTTTTTCTAGGCAAAGCTCCGAAATAGTAACAACGCCGTTTCCATCAAATAATTTCAAAAGATTTGAAATTATGCAGATTCTGAAGCTAATATTCAAAATATTAAACTTTAATCTAACATCACATTCATACATGCAAAAAAAACGCATATTCTAATATACATACCTAATCAAGCTAACTATTCTTTTAGTCTGGCTGTAGTCACACATTCTACAAACTAAAAACTCTTCAAACAACAACAGAATTCACGGAGGTTTTACAAAATATTGGCCTCCTCCACAAAAAAGTGGATATTTCTGTAACAAACAACCAGTATCTACTTAAATGAATCAGTCAGGCAACAATACCGCGTAGAATACATTTATAACATGCGTAGTTCATCATGCATGATTTACAATCACTCAAAAACGACCTAACAATTTCTAATACGATTCATTATTGTATAGACAATCCATGATACTTACAAATATAATGGATGCACTTTGATCTTATCTTTGTATACAGTTCTCATATACATTTGTTAGCTATGCACTAGCATAGAGGGAGCCTGTAGCAAGTACGAAGACTTGTTTAATGTCCACCTAAAAATGTAATCATCATCAGAATTGAAAATTACTTTATTTACTCTATTCCTATGGCACTTTATCTGATGTTACTCACAGTATTCTCAGGGTCTAAAGCAATGATAATAGGAGTTTATACATGGGTCACAAAAAAGTTAAAAGGAACGGGTGCATGGGTTGGGTAGTCGAGTGAGCAAATTAAAAGACATCGGAATTTCGTGCATAAAAAAGGTTTCCTTAGTCAAACGAAAAAGGGCATATACATATTGACTAAATAACTAACTATTTAAAACCTAAGTGTGATCTATTTCAGCACTACATGAATTCATTCATGACTTGATATTGTGAGAACTAGAATAAAATCATTGATAGTTCATTCCTGGACATGGACAATAGACAAAAGTTATTGCATACTTTGAGCAAAATAGAGGCTTATTGACATATAGAATTGGTCCAAAATGGGAGCTTGGTTAGATAAAATGAATTATACAACTTAAAAGAAAAGAAATAAAAAAACTGCTTTTCAGATTAAAGACTACATTGTTTAAAAAAGCTTAGATTGCGAGAAGTTGTTTGCTCCCGATATATTAGCTCAGGATACATTTGCTGGGAAATAATTATACCAACGTTTCAAAGGATGAATACCACGGATAAACTAAATTATTCATTATTGTATAGTACGATGATCACAAATACATGTGTAATATATTAATTAGTTAGTTAGTTAGTACACCACATACTGGATGATTTTGGATAGTACTTAATACATCTCTAGCATATGTATACTAATAATAATTGCTAATATAGTTGTTCTACAAATGGACATATACAAGATTTTATGTCATGGCGGACTCTGTGGTGTTTCCATTTGTAATACTCTTTCCTTTCCCATTAGGTTGTTTGACTGTGTCGTCCATTTCTACAGAATTAGAATACTGATGTGCTTCTTCCTTTTTCTTCATTTCTCCATTCCCATTCCCGTTCCCATGCATAGATTTCTCCATCTCGGCTCCCTAATTTTGTGAGCAATGATAACCACGTTGAAATTACTTGTAACCTTTGCATAAGGAAATTCCAGCCGAATCATTTTTTGCACTCTCAATGAAAAACGATGCCACACTAGCTCTAGCTTTATTCAACATTCATTTTCCAATTATTAAACTTCTGACTGCTCCATTAGCAATTCCACTCATGACTTTTTCCTTCTTTATCCATGAAAAAAATTGCCCGTGGCTCCTATAGGACTAGTTACATTTTTTGCTACTAGTTTTGGCACGGAATTTTTACTCATCAGGCTCATATGACTGGCCCAAGCATTTAATGATTGACACATAGTACTTAATAATAAAAAGTTGAATACAAACCTTAGCATGTCCATTGGTAGGTTTAACATCGTCTTTCTTAGCGTATGAGTTTCGGACAATAAAGGTGACTCCGAAAATGCACAAGATTCCTCCCAGGATGAAAAGCACATAAGACAAAGCAGCTTCTGCTACTTGAGGCATGTTAATAGCTTGTCGGATCAAACTGAGGACCACTGGAGGAAGTTTGTCGATTCCCTACGAAATGGATATAATAACTTAGTCAAAGTATCGTTGCAAACGCATTTTTAAACCAATCGCAAAACTGCATTGAACCTACATCTTCAAACCAAAGGATTGGGATGAGAACATCGGTGAGATTTGCTGTTTGTGGGATCTGCGTGACACGGTTCATTTGGATGTTAAGCTGCAGACGAGCTTTAGCTTGCATAGCTAATCCCAATTTCTGAGTAAAAAATAGTTAATTAGTTTTTAATTAAACAAGATAATTTTTTGCAAAAAAAAGTTAATATTCAAGGATAAAACTTACTGGCTGAATGTCCATGTAAAAGCCATGTAATTCTGGATCGGGGTTGAGTCCATCCAGCTTCTCAAAAAACGAGGAGTCGCCGTACAAGAAATGTGGCCAAGACAAGTACACAGGAGATCCTGTGCAAAGAAAAACATTTATCAGACTAAGCAGATTATTTGTGCTGTATTTCTTTATGTTTTTTTATGGGCAGCCTTAAGGGATTCAGCATGGTTAAACATATTTCCGCTTTACATACCATATTGACAAGCGGATACATTGAAAACTCCAGTTTTAGGGCAAGTAGAATCTTCACAGTAGCATTTATTCTCTGGATAGGTCTCCACATCACCAAAAACATGGGGTGCAGGTTGGAATCTAAAAAAAACAGACGAGGTATTTAAATTCCAAATTGCCTTGAGCTATGAATACTTTCTGCCTATTAAAAGCCTGTGGATATATATTCACTCATTCCTTAATTAATTACTAGTAAGTAGTAAGCCTTAGTGAATTAGCATCTAATGATTCCTCCAAACATGCAGTAATTAAAATCTAGCCAGTTCTCCATCAAAAAATCAATGTCAATAACCCATACTGTGATAACTTGTACAAAGACTCTCAGTACAGTATTCATGATCAAGGTAAGAAAATAAAACGTTAGAGTCACGAAGGTGACCAAAAACTATAGATTAGTACGAAAATAATTTTCAGCAAATCATTCATACATAGCACATGCAGCATTTTTTCAATGTGAACCTGTAGTTAGTTCTCACCAATGATAAACCTATATAGGATTTTGAAGGTGACTTTTGGGCTATATCATCTATCATTCGTCAAATTAACATTACATGGCAGCTAATTTGGAGAAAAAAATCATCTCAATGTAAGCAAGTTCAAAAGGAAAATAATGTTAAGCAGCCATTAGGTTGTGTACAGTTTTGAACTCTTATTTTCCAATATGGTTACGTATTGTATATCAACCAAGGCATCATAATTCGTATAAACATGCACGTATTCGCCTATGTATACGATCTTGTAGATCCATCCTGATTAACTCATTCAAGTGAACCGTGGAGAGTATGGACGGGAGTTTTTAGACAATTTCAAGGAAAACTAAATGTTCCACGGAATACACAAAGCTGTAAGGGTTATAGTTATGACAGACAAGGTAAACTGGTCGGTACACTTTGCATCGCATTTCCATTTGCTCTCTATCTATTACATTATTCTGATATCTGCACTAAAGGGTTGTATGCATGAACATACTTACGTAACATGGTTATAGTCATGAGAACGGAGAAACCTTCTCTGCGAACTACAATTATACATTAGACTCCCTAATTACCAGTATGAATCTTTTTTTATTAGCTCTTATGTATGTTTCTTTACTCAAAGTTTTCTACTAAATAAAAGAAATGCATGATGCGCAACTTTTTTTGGAGAAGCTGATGTTTAAAAACTCTCAGTCAGCAATCAGTCTCAGTCAGTCTCCAATCACGCATATGCATAATTTCCATTACGTTTCCCTTTCCCTGCTACTAGATTCTGCATAAAATGTTGAATGGAAAAAAGATTGGGATTGCACAATAATTTTTACAATACATAATCTTAATTTCAAACACATTTATCATTTCATGGCGTGTCGATTTCCTGCACTACGCCTTTTGTCTAATGTCTAATGAATATAATTTTTCACTTTACTTTGAGAGAATGCAGAAAAAACAAGAGGAGAATTATTGCGACTAGGAATACTGGAATATTAGATTAGAAACACGCTAGCTTACATTTATTTAAATGCTTTCAATTGGCTATGATTTTTAATACGTAATAATAATTAGACTTTTTTCTTGTACCTGAGTGTATCAAAGCCTTCATGTTTCACCATTGTCTTATTGCGCACCACTAGTTCGATTGGTCTGCAAAAGTCGGGTTGGTAGATGTACACTGTGGAATTCTCATTGAGCATAGCTGGGAACCCAGTTCCATCTGATCCTCTAATCGTATTGCACTCATCAGTTCCCCAAACCCCTAGTGAGCTCTTTCCAGCGTACACGCTAATTTGTGCAAAGTTCTTGAGCATCTTTTTTCCCGTGAGAACTGTGTACACATCACTTGGTGTGGCATTCTTGCCAACAAAGATTCCAAACTTGTCAAATGGCACTCGTTTTCCTTCGGGCAATACTTGCTTGGCTAGCTTTATAAGAGGGTCGTCATATCCCCATATGATGTCTTGTACAGAAACGGCCCTAAACGGCTCTAGTTTCAAAATGTCCAATAATGTTGCCATTGCTTTTTTCACGATCTTGGTGGACCTTGACATCTGGTTGACTGCACTCTGTGCAAATTGACGATAGTTAGTTGGTCAGTTACAAATAGTGCTGGCACAATTCATAAATGCATAGGTAGGCAGATTACGCATACGATTTATCGCATGAATACATCTTCGTAGCAATAAAATTAGCTTGAACTATTATTGGTCTATGCAAAAAAAGGGACTTTTACCAGCATAGGAATGTTTGGCAAGATGACTACATCTGATTGAGGTCCTCTTGAGTAGACTGGTTCAAAAGTATAGTTTTTCACTTGCCTGTACGACAAAGTTCCATTAGGATGCCATACATTGTCAACCTTCTCCCATATCTCGCTGAAATTTACAAACAAATGGTCATGGTTCTATTAATTTTTAGGAGATACTAAAAGTGCATGGACAGCAATACTGACGAAGTTCATTATTTAGAGTTTGATGAACTATATAAGTAAAAAATCTATCATCGTGCCAATGAAGAGAGTTAAGTATTTTTTGCACATAAATATTTATAACTCTTATGATGATAAATAGTCAATCGTTCGATCAGCATGTAGTGTGTAGGTGTGGCAATCAATTTGAGTTCATATAGTTCAATAATACTGATCTGCATTTATTTCTGTCGCTAGGATTTCATTTCAGACCCATGGATAAAATGTTTAAGAATAAGGTGTAGTTGCATTGCTAGATGCACTGGATACTGTACTGGATTAGATTGTGCGCAGTGCAACAATGTAGCGTAACCTAATATAAAAAAAATAACGGGGCCTCAATAACGCGTCCCCTGCATATAGCACATACAAAAAGTGTACAGGGCAAAAATGATATATGTTATGTTAATTGACAAACTTGAACTTCCAAATCAACCTATTTGGATTCACTAACCGACATTGAAAACAAAGCAACAATAGCATTTTGCATTTTGTGCAACTATTGCGGATCCTCACCTGAAGACGTAGGGACCAACTTCTTGTAATTTGAGTTTAGCTCCATTATTTATGAAATCTTCGGAATTAGTAACATTAAAAAAGTAGATTTTCAAGTACGGTGTTACTGGAGGTTTTCTCCATAACTCAAATGTTTGAGCACCTTGACGAAGCGGTAATTCCTGGAAGATAATAAGCAAGAAATCTCTTTAAAGCAATGCACTGAGGGAACACAAATCTGTATTATCTTTTTCCATAGTACGTACACCCTTATAATCATCTTAAATATTTAGAGAAATAATAATAATGAGCTAAGCTAGCTGGTAACTGATTTGCTATTTCGATGTTTGTGTACGAACTATCTGTTTTTTACGGCCTCAACATAATCTAATAGTGTGTACTTCTCTACTTCTCCTCCTCGTTATTGTACATAGCGGTTTTAAGAATTCTGTCGTAGTTGATTAAAAATTAACCTACACTTAAAAGTGAGTTTAATAGCGCAGTAAGTTGCAACGGAAATGAACACACAAAATTTTAATCAGTCTTTTTTTTCAATGTTTCAAAACTTTGAGTTTCTAAAAACCGAAAATAGCAAAAAATGCAAATTTTCCAATGATGGCAACATTTTTTAAAACTTTTGGGTTGCATAAAAACTATAGCACAAACAGCATTTTATCTGACTATGCGCTCTAGCAATCGGTGATTAAAAATGAGAAAGTTAAGCAAATACGGAACTTACGCGAGCTATAAAAGCGTCCACTATTTTTCCGAAGAACAGGACAATTAGCACTCCCAATGCTAGAAACAAGAGTCCAAGGATGACCGCTAGAGCTGTAAATAAAAAAATAAACTGCGTAAATCACATATTCATGACCACTTGCATAAAAAATAGAAGTGTGACTTAAAACAAATAACACAATCCTCGCCTCATCCACCATGTCCATACTAAACACATTGGTTACTATACTACTGACCGGCTTTGGCAACTATTTGCGCATACATAATTCAAAACTACTGTTAAATAAAAATAACTAACTACATGCTTCTAATTTTCTTAGAATCAAAATGTTCATACCAATGTTTATAGCAATGTCATTATACCGGGAAGAAGCCTGTATTACCGATTCTTAAACTAAATGCATACATATGCACAAAGCAAGTGATTCCAAAGGAAATTCAAGCTGATAAAATCAATAATTTGGCCCTGTAGTAAAGTAATGTCAAGGTTTCTGCTCCACATTCTATCAAGATAGTTTTAACAAAAGTCAAGTCTTTAGAGAAGGCAAATTGACCATTATTTTTTACTTAAAGTATTTACTTTCCTACTTTGTCTGCATCGACATCTGGCAATAACATTAATAAGTTCACCAAATAATAGCATTGACACATATTGCCCGTATTTTCATTTTCCTCTTCAGAGCAAAACGTTAAGCATGAACATTCGACTCTGTCTCAAGTCGCGTTAAAATTCTGACCTGAACTCACTCACTAAAACACTAATGTAATGTTGAATGAGTGCAAATCAATAAATAATAATGTAATAAAGCCTAATGGTTCGTTAAATTGGCCAATGTTGGGGAACTTACTGCAACTTTTTACTCTCATGATAAAAACTGAGCTCATGGGATCTAGTTTTTTGGACTTCTTTGGGGAACCAATTGAAGCGCGCGTTTCTGGCCCAAGTGACCAAGAAATTGACATCAATGACAACAGTGAAGCCGCACGGCGTAACCCCAAATAGCTGTGTTTATCACCAGAGTCACCACAACCCTGAAGGCTCATTTCTGTATCCACGTTGACAGTAGGCAAAGTGGAATGGACATACATGGCTGATGACTTGTTTGAACGAGAATAAGGAAATATCCCAACCATGTGTTTTTTTAACGAATAAATGATATAATCACACAAGGAAAACTCTTGGACCAAATATTTTTTCAGAACACAGATAGATGGTGATCTATGATTTGATAATAGTCTTTTCTTTATCACTGTTATTCAGTTTCCTTTTGAAAACTATTGAGCTTAGGAAAATAACGCAATAATAAATAGCTCCAGTTAGAAACCAAAATTATTGGAAATTCACAGACTGACTAGAATGAAAATGTAGTTGATTGTTGCGTATCCCAAACTTTTCGGGATTCAGGTTGTCCTGACAATATTTTAACACGGACGTGGAACTAGCGTGTGGTTCCCATTGGAATAAACCTCAGCAAGAGGGTATTACGACGAAGCCGGGTTAGGAATTATTTATGCTAATATTACAAAAAACCAGTAATAATAATTAGGGGTTTTTATCGTTTTTCGGTAGTCTCATCAGCTAGTCTTCCTCTGTTCACCAACTTGCAATCGCAAATGGAATCATCAATCAACATCATTTTG
>Ga0210040_10000164_pt1 | contig 124313 bp, 214 predicted proteins | sample CryGeyCG12114_NA_FD_185462 | JGI IMG/M metagenome (GOLD analysis project Ga0210040, IMG submission 185462) | Groundwater microbial communities from aquifer - Crystal Geyser CG19_WC_8/21/14_NA (SPAdes) (version 2) | ecosystem: Environmental > Aquatic > Deep subsurface > Groundwater | place...
CCTTCGCCGACGACATGCACCGCCAGCACCACGCCTTGGCTAAGGAATGGGTCGAGTACTTCAGACCGGACGCTGTTACGGCAGATGGTGTGTGGCCTCAGGGTCGTGCCGCTATCCTGAGTGAACTGCGGCGCGGCAACGAGGTTCAGTACCTCACAGGACGCAGGCATGATCTTATCAAGATTACGAAGGGTTGGTTTGTCCGCCACAACCTCTACGAGGCAACCACGCACGGGCGTCCTGCTGGTGTTCGCACTCCGCTGGCCATCTTCAAGGCAGACTTTCTGGAGAAGTACGAGCGTGAGAACCCGGGCGTTCGTGTTCGTCTCTACGAGGACGATCCTGAGGTAGTGCGCGTGGTTCGTGCTAGGCTTAGAGACGAAGCCGCCGTGCACTGCACGTGGCACATCAAGCCCACAGCCATGGTCAAGAAAGCCACGGCGTAAAGAGAAGTGTCCAGTTCGCATTTGCTGCGGTCATATGCTAAGATCTTTGGTGTCTCCTCCTCAGGGACGGCTGTTGACCGCAGCAGGAATGGCGGGCTGGTTCACACTGGCCCGCCATTTCCATTTTCTCGGAGGATACAAATGCCTGTCGCAACATCAGCGCCTCGCGGGAACTATGTCCCGCAGGACTATACGGATCTTTTCGAGAATTACTACACCTACGTGACTAGACTAGTATCCAAGAATGGAATTGACCCCCTCAATGCCGAGGATGTGGCCATGTCCATTCTATCTAAGTTCATCGAGAATGATGTTCTGGCCGACTTTGATCCGACATACGGCAATCGAGAAGCCAAGTTCTCCACCTTTCTCGGCGGGTTCGTGAGTCTTTATGTGCGCCACCATCGTGAGCGCCAGATTGTCAGGCGGGTTCGTGAGCCCATCATTATGGATCTGCCGGAAGCACAGGGTAAGAGTAAGCACGGCATGGGCACCTGGGGCGAATACCACAGCAAGCCCACTGTAGAGACATACGATGACCTGTACGGAGACGATTTGGCTCAGGTCATCCGCAAGCACCTGCTGACTCTGCCGACCGGCTCTCGTGCGCGCAAGTTCACTCTTGTGGATCTGTTCGATGTGCTTGTCGAGCAGGTGAAGAATCTAGGGGAGCACAACTACCCTGCCGCCGCAGCCGCGCTGGGAGTGACGCCACCGGCTGTGCGCAATGCTCTTCCTGCGCTGAGGGCTGCTGTTCGTGTGGCTCTGGAGGAGTACTGATGACAGTCGTCGGGCACGAAGATGTGGTTACTGCGCTGACTGTCGAGTTCCCCCGAGTCGCGCTGTTGGCTGGTCCGGCGTCCGTGGGTAAGTGGACTACCGCCGAGCACGTGCGCCGACACCACAAGATCTTTGAGCCGGACGTGCTGAGGGTCAAGTTCCTGGACATGACAGCAGCACGCACTATCGCTTCCTACGTCTCTAGAGCCCCCTCAGGGGCCGCAGGGCGGGCTGTAATTGCTCGCTTGGACAACGCCCGCCCAGAGGCTCTAAACGTCCTCCTGAAGCCTTTGGAGGAGTCTGGACCAGATGTCCATTTCCTGCTGGTTACGTCTCAGGCTGTACCGGTCACCATTGAGACCAGGGCGCGTAAGTACGACTTCAGTCTGCTGACCACCGACGAGATGATTCGGCTGCTGACCGAGGTCCGACACCTGTCGCCTGCGCTAGCCAAGAGGTTGGCAGAGATCTCGGGCGGACAGGTTCGCACGGCGCTAGCAGTGGCTAGTCTGTCCGACCAAAAAAATCTTGTTCTGCTGGCCGTGCGTTTCCTTCGAGACCGAGATCCTGTTGGGCTGGAGGCCTTGGCCGACCGTTGGCGAGACGAACACACCGAGTTGCTTGCGCGATGGGCACAGGAAGCCGTATCACATCGGTGGAGGCTGTTTAACGCCGAGGAGACTGGTGAAGTGGGCAGGCTTCCTCTGAGGGTGCTGGTGGCACTGCGTAGTGATGTAAGAGCGCGCCTGGTTGTCAGGTCGCTGCTTCCCGATCTAGTGAGGAACTGATATGGAACTGGTCAAGTATGAGGGCAGTGACGAGTGGTCTGCGCTATACGTGGATGGCAAGTTGGACACGGTGGGCGATCACTACCACGCTACCGAACGCATCGAGCAGTTGGTGGGCGTGAAGGTCATTCAGAATGACGACTTCCTGCGGGGAGGCAACTATCGCGCTGACGTGGCTCCTACGCTGGAAGATCTGAATCTCTATGTGCGTGAGCGTGAGCGGCGGGAGGCCGAGGCGGCTCGCCTTCGTGCGCAGGCTGCTGAACTTCGGGCGCAGGCTGACGCTCTTGTGGGTGCTTGATGGGGCACAAGTCTTGTGTGTACTACACGTATCAGGATGACGGTGTGTGGATTGATTGCTCGTGCAGGGGGTTCGACGCCTGTCTGGGCAGTATGCCTTCTGTCGAAGACGTAGTGGCTGCGTGGAATATCCACCTAAAGCAAATGGGAGTCGAGGATGATACGAGCACTCGATGAGTACGAGGCAGTAGGCAGGCCATTCGATGCTCAGTTTCCTGGCTATTGCGCGGTGAACTACGATCACAAGGTCAAGCGCGGCGAGCGCGTCACCAAGGTGCAGCGTGCTGACAATCCTCTAATCCCTGTAGGTGGCGTAGCCTGCGGTAAGTGCACCAAGATCATTCCGAAGGCGGCACGGTCCTAATGCCACAACAGACGTGTACCACTTGTGGAGATAAGGAAGAAGTTAAAACAGACGGACGAGGGTTTCCGCCCGACATTGCCAAGCGGAAACTGGTCAAGCGTTGCAAGGCCAAGGGCCATGAAAGCACGCCTCAGTACCGGCCCACGATTCTCTTTGGCCCTAGACCCCGCGGGATGTCTTAGTGTCTACTTTTTCTCAGTGGTGGCGCGGCTACCAGAAGAAGCCCGGCATCAAGCCTGTCACATGGGTATGTGGCTCTGAGCGCGTGCTGGTCGAGGACGTAGTGAGTACGCTGCGTCGAGCAGTGGACCCGCAGGTGTGGAACTATGTTCCTATAAGCGTAGGAGAAGATTCTGAGCGAGACATCTGGGCCGAGGTCTTTACGCTACCTACGGGCCTCAACCAGTCTCGCTTGGTTGTGATCAGAGGCGCAGAGAGGCTGAAGCAGCCCGAGCGTCTGGGTCTCTTCCTGAAGCGTGCGGGTGCTCATCCTGATGTCTATGTCATCGCGGTCTCTGGAGAGTCCTCAGTGCCTCGCGTTGAACCAGACGAGGACCAGCGTAAGCGGGGCGCTAAGGGCGATGTAGCGCCTCACGTCGCTGCCTTGGCAGGGAAGGGCACGGTGGTGGAATGTAGGCCCTTCACGGGCGATACAGCGGCTGTGGCTGTCGATTGGGTCAAGTCCAAGACAGGCATGCGCGAGGCTGTGGCTGGACACCTGCTGAATCGAGCAGACGGCAACATGCGGTTGGTTCGAGATACGTGTGTGAAGTTGGCCGTGATGGGAGGAGAGGCCACCATCTCAGCCATCAACGACTTGCTGTCAGAGCAGCCACGAGACACGTTCGTTGATGCTCTGGTGGCGATGGATAAGAAGAGCGCTCTAGCGGCCTTGGAGAGGCTTCAGCCTGATGACTACTCCCGTGTGTTGGGTTTGCTGGACTCACAATTAGATCTTGCAGGCATGGTTCACGACATGCAGGCCGAGCGTCGGCCGCCGTACGAGATCATGAGACAGGCAGGGAACAAAAGTTTTCTGGTGAAGGAACTGATGTCTGTGTCTAGACATTATGATGTTAAGCGTCGAGTATCTATCCGTAAGACTATGGTGCTGGCTGATGAAGCGCTCCGAAGTGGAGCCCGCATAGGTGTCATGGAGAGCGTAGTTGCGCGGTGGTAAGAGACAATTAGCCATGTGACCTGTATGATTGATAGAGCAACCTACGAGGAGAACCAGACATGAGCCTGCTGAATCACATTCAGACAGAGAAGTCGAACTCCGTGGCTTCGAAGTGTAAGACCTGCGCTACCTTGAAGAGACTTACCCCCGAGGATCGAGACGATTTTATTGAGGCAGTGTCTTCTGGCATCTTCGCCTCCTTGCTTTCACGGGCAATCAACACGCGACTGGGTGAACTAGATATAGATGACACCCTAAGTGAGTCGTCTGTAAAGGCGCACATTCGTAACGGACATGTCGTATGAGCCTTCGAGACAGCATTCCTGATACCACCCCTCCGTCTGGCGAGACTTTGAAGGTGGAGGCTTCTCCAAACGGAGGGGAATTCACAGGGATGGTGACCAGGAATCCCGTATCTCCAGGTGACTATGAAGGTGCTTTTGCCAAAGTTTATGAACTAGCGGGGTTGAACCCGGCCGATTACCGTATCGTCGGAGATACCGTCAAGTTTTCGGCCTGGGAGCAGTCTGCCAGATCTAGATCCGGTGATAGAGATAGGGTCTGGCTCTACGCTTACCGGGCTAGGTTCGAGCGCATCAGTGCGGCAGATCGAGAGATCGAGGACATAGATGCACTCTTGGCCATCGCTAGGGCCAACGTCGCTGATCTTGCTCCGATAGAAGATTCTGCCCCGCGTACTCGCGTAGTGGTAATGTCTGACCCGCAAATAGGTAAGGTTGGTTCACGAGGAGGCACACCTGCGCTGCTGGAACGTATCTCAGACCTAACATCGCAGTTGGACGATATCATGATGGATGAGCCGTGTGAAGACGCCGTTGTGGTAGACCCTGGCGACCTATGCGAGGGCTTTGAGAACGTCGCTGCGCAGCAATTCACCAATGATCTATCTCACCCTGCTCAACTGCGAGTAGCGCGTGCTGTGCTGACCGATCTGGTGACTTTGGTGGCTTCCCGACACTATGACACCACGGTGGTTACCGTTCCTTCCAATCACACAGCCTGGCGTCGAGGAAAGGACGTGCTGGGCAAGCCGTCAGATGATTATGGCATCGACACGCACATGGCCGTTTCTGAGGCGCTGCACCGCGATGCTGACTTTGAGCACGTCGAGTGGGTATTTCCCAACGAGTGGGATGAGTCGGTAGCCTTTGGTGTACGAGGGGCTGTGTTGGGAGTAGTGCACGGTCATCAGTCTGGAAAATCTGACGGCATCCCCAATTGGTGGAAGGGACAGTCGCACGGAGGACAGGCAGTAGCCAAGGCCACTATCCTCTGCACGGGTCATTTCCATTTCTTTAGAGCACAGCCCTCAGGGTCTGTTGATGGATCTTCACGCTGGTGGTTTCAAGCACCTACGCTGGACAATGGCTCTGATTGGTACAGGAACAGCACCGGCTCCGACGATGAACCCGGTATTCTGACATTCACCATTGATGACGCCGGGCGCTGGAATGATCTGAGGCTGATTACGCCGCGTGCAGAGCCTTATACGAGAGCCGAATAAGGCTCTGGCCTTGTACACAGAGATACAAGGCTAAAACCTTGTGACCCGCAGGCTTTTTCAGACGGGCTTCTGAGGCGTAACACCAAGCAGAACAAGGGAGAACATCATGGAATGGAATTTGTTCTGGGCTATCGCTGCTCAGACACTGATCGGTGCAGTAATTCTGGTCATTCTGGCAATGGCAGTGTCCCTCGTAGTGCACATGCTTCGGGGCACCGTCAAGGCTAAGGTCGAAGAGCGCCCCTACAATCCTCCGCGCTATCCCAAGATTCCGGAGGCAACGTGGTCCAAGAGCGAGCCGGTAGGAGTACCCGAAATGCGTAAGCGGGGTGTAGATGTGGACGGTCCACAAGACATTGATGACGCAACGTCTGGGTATCCGGCTGCGTCAAGGCCTACTCCCGTGAGCAAGTCAGGGCGTCGTTGATGGCTGATCGTAATTACGGGGCCATCCGCTCTGCCGAGCAGTTTCAGGCCTTCGCTGAGCGCATCATCAAGGCCGACAAGAAGTTCGGCTTTGACATTGAATCGGGGTATACCGGTCCTGATCGTAAAGACACCGCCAAGCAGATGTTTCACCCGCGTTGGGTGTTCGGCGGGTTCTCATTCACCAATTCCACCGATTGGGCTCGGTACGTCCCTATCGGCCACGACAACGGCGACAACGTAGACGATCCGGTAGAGGTCGCTCGCTGGCTGTGGAAGATGTTGCGTACGGGCAACGCTGTGGCACACAACGCACCCTTTGAGTTGAAGGGCACCCGTCGCTGGTTTCTCGAAATGTTGTCTGACGACCCTGAGTTGGGTGAAGAGGTCAAGGCAGCCAACGGGCTGTGGCCCATCTTTTCGGACACCCAGATCGAGTGCTTCCTATCTGCCAAGTACCACCCTCTTGCGGTGGGACAGGACTTGAAGTCGCTGACCCTGCACGTGTTCGGGCACAGGATGATTCACTTTGATGAGTTGTTTCCTGACCTGAAGGTGAAGAACAAGGCCCGCTTCAATACTCTAGAACTGACTCCTCAGGTCATCACGTATGCCTGCGAAGACTCCGTGTGGTGTCTTGCTTTGCACCAGCACCCGGACCACTATGAGGCGCTGAAGGACTCCATCGTCTACAAGACTGAGACGGCTCTGATCCCCATCCTGGTGGACATGGAGATCGAGGCTCTAGCCATCGATTGGGCCGAGGTAGACCGGCGCGCAGATGAGTGCAAGATTCTTTCTCAGAAGATGGACGAGGAGATCCAGGCCGAACTGTCCGAGCGGCTGGGCGAGGTCGTAAACATCAACCTCAACTCCACCAAGCAGTTGGCTGACATGCTCTTCAATCGGCTGGGTCTGACCAGCACCATGAAGACTGATGGGGGAGCAGACAGCACGTCTGACAAGGCGCTGAGCAACATCGCCAAGGTTGACCCTGTGGTGCAGCAGATTCTGAAGTACCGCACTGTCACCAAGTTGTATGGCTCCTACCTCAACAAGTACCGCACCGAACTGCGCTATGCGGACGACGACCGCGCACACGCCAACCACAAGCAGACCGGCGCAGGCACGGGGCGCATGTCTGTCGATGGTGTGTCCTACCAGCAGTGGCCCAAGCCGTACCACTACGAACTGAAGGACGGGACGACCTTCGACCTGAACTTCAGAAATCTTCTCATCTCGCCCGAGGGTTACCGCATCATCGGCTTCGACTACTCGCAGGTCGAACTTCGCGTGCTGGCTGGACAGGCTGGAGAGACCGCACTGCTGAAGGCTTTCGCTGACGGCATTGACATTCACAAGGCCACCGCATCGAACATGATGGGCATCCCGTTGGAGGATGTCACGAAGAAGGTCCGTGCCAAGGGCAAGACTCTCAACTTTGCTGTGGTCTACGGCTCCGGGGCTCAGAACATCGCAGACATGCTCACGTCTCCCGACGAGCCTGTGACGAAGGAAGATGCCGAGGAACTGCTGGCCAAGTACTTCGAGGCCTTCCCGCAGTTGAAGACGTGGATGGACGCGCGTGTTGTCGAGGGCCGCGAGCAGGGCTACGTGACGAACATGTTCGGACGTAAGTTCACCGTGTGGGAGTACCAGGATCACCGGGACTGGATTCGCAACAAGGGCGACCGTCTGTGTGTGAACGCTCCGATTCAGGGTGGTGCTGCGGACTACTGCAAGATTGCCATGGTGCGCGCGGACAAGGCCATCAAGAAGGCTGAGGCAGAAGGCAAGATTCCGGCTGGTTCTGTGCGTATGGTCATGATGGTGCACGACGCACTGGAGTGGTACGTGCGCGAGGACGTGGACACTCAGACCGTGATTGACATTCTTGGTCCGGCTGTGTCCTACAAGGTGGCAGGTCTGCCTGACATTCAGGCTGACTGGCACGAGGCCAAGCGTTGGGGGGAGCCGGTGGAGATCAAGCGTGACGCTGCTGGCCGCATTACGGGCTACGCTATCGAGGACGTGGATACTGAGTTCTCTTCGGTGCAAGCGGCCTACGACTACTACGTGGCACAGAGCCAGGTGGAGGAGTCCGTGAATGAGGCCATGGAGCACCTGGAAGAGGAGAAGATTCTTGTGACCGATCTGACTCCTACAGAGGCCGTGCTTACGCTGTCCGACATGCCTGACGAAAATCAGTGGACTCTGTTCCAGCAGTTCAGAGAGAGGCGCAGAGGTCCCGGTGTACTGACTTTGAATACGCCTGAGGGATCTTTGTTGCTGGATGACATTCATCTTACTCCAGACGATCAGCCAAAGGTTTCTGCCCTATTGGGAGGCGCACACCTCACGTTCGTTCGAGGGGATGTCGGAAATGTTCTGGAGGGAATCGAACTGTGAACAAAGTTATGTTGAGTGATATTGAACTTCGTGGTTTCGAACTGCTTCTTTACTTTGAGCGGCTGCGGGGTGCTCTGGTCGCGCAAAGATTTCCTATTGACTCTCTCACTTTTGTCATGACAACTGAGCAGATCAAGAGCCTTCCTAACATTCCCGCTAATTTCGTCTCCTGCACGCGGGGCACCGTGTTTGGATTTAATTTCGTTGTTTTGGACACGCTGTGAGCAGTGTCTACGATCTCGTGTCGGCCCATGACATTCCGTTTACCGAGATGGAAGAGCGTGTACTATCATGGGCCACTGAGGCACTAGATCTTCGTCACGGTGAGGCAGGTGACCCAGATGGCCGTTTGGGCGTCCCAGAGGACAATGCGGACGCCCAGGAGGTCATGTACTTCCTGAGGCGTGTAAGGCAGCGTTCTGACCGCGTGGATGCCCTTCTAGCGGCCACCACACAGGCTAAGGCGCGCGCCAAGCGTGCACAGGAGCACGCTCAGTTCCAAGCGGACATAGCCTATGACACGGCCACGCAGGGAAACGCCGCGAGGCGCACGAGAGACTTCGTAACCCGAGAAGAGCGCAAGGCCGATGCGGCTCTAGATTCTTTGGAGCAGCGTCGCATCGCACACTTTGCCGCGCGGCTGGTCTCTGTCACTGCTGAGGCTCATGAGGTAGTCAATCAGGTCCACTGGCAGTTAGACGCTATCCGCAAGGATTCGCGCGCCACTCTGCACGCACTTCAGTTCGAGTCGAACCTGGAGCGTTAATTCAAGATTCTTGGCTAAGCCATGAGCAGAAGCCAAGAGGCTATCCGCATGTCAGTGCCATACGGTATGATGTACGGGTAACCAAATGTAGGGCGCGACCCGCCCTCCCGCTGTAACCACCACAAAACACACAGAACAGGATTGCCAGATGCCTCGCATCGAATTTGCACCGACTAACCGCGTGCAGACCACCAACTTTGACTACCCGAAGTTGAAGTTGAAGAACGGTGAGCGTGCCCGTGTTCTTGTCGGGCTGGAGTCTCCCGTTACGGAGTTCGTCCACAACCTGAACGTCCCGTCCATTGTTGACGGTATCCCGCAGACGGGAACCGAGAAGCGCAAGGATGGTACCGAGTACCAGGCTTACAAGAAGAACTTCATTTCTAAGCCGCTGTGTCTCGGTGAGTACGAGACCCTGGACAAGCAGGGTTCGGACGAGAAGAACTGCCCGATGTGTGCCTACGCCAAGCGATTCCCTGACCGGATCAAGGCTCCGCAGCGTCGGTACGCTATGCACGTCATCCGCTACAAGACGCAGAGCGGTTCTTTCAAGCCCACCAAGCCGTTCTCGGTGGATCTCGTGGTGTGGGGCTTCACCGATAAGGTGTTCAACCAGATCATCGACCTCTCGGAGGAGTGGAACCTGAAGACGCACGACCTGAATCTTGGTCCGTGCACGGGTGAGACCTTCCAGAAGTTTGACATCAACGTCGCTGCGGATGCCGCCTGGCAGACCTCCGAGGAGGCCAAGGCTCTGGTTCTGGAGACCTACAAGAACAACCAGATCCCGGACCTGACCATCGCCTGCGGTAACCGTAAGGAGCGCCGCTGGATTGACATCGACCTGGAGAAGATTCAGGAAGCCTGGACGCAGATCGAGGCGTGGGAGACCACGCACGGCAAGCCTGGCTCCACTGGTCCGTCTGTTGCCCCGAGTGCGTCTACTGCTGCGGCAGGAACCGCTGTTGCGGCCACAGGTGGTACGGATCTGAGCGAGGATCTTTCCAGCCTGCTGGACTCTGGCGATCTCGAAGAGACCACGGTAGCGGCTGTTTCGTCTGGCGCTGCTGCGGATTCCACGGATGATCTGCTGGGAGGCTCCGATGAGCCTGCTGCGGTCGAGGCAGACAAGCCTGCCGAGGAGGAGAAGCCCGCAGACGCGGCGGACTTCGATGACCTTCTCGATGGCCTGGATGTCTGAGCGGTAGTCGAAACATGATTCTGGACGGGTCTCGTGAGTGTACCGGGTGTCATGAGACCCGTCCAATCGCTGATTTCTCGCCCTTGTCTAGCGGACCCGGTGGACGCAACAGACGGTGCAGGGCATGTGTGCGAGAGTACTTCATCGCATATCGTGCCCGTCAGCGGGAGGGTCTTCCTGAGACGTTATTTCGGGGGGCGCAGGTTTCTAGGGACGCCGGGGAGTTGACCCGTATCTGCGCATCCTGCGAGCGGGTGCTTCCTATGGAGGATTTCCGACAGAGACCGAACCGGAATGATTTCACTCTCCGGTGTATCTCCTGCCGGTCGATGCCGAAGACTCCGGCACGTGCTTGGCTCTGGACAACATACCGGCTTCGAGAGTCGGACTATGAATCCATGCACGCTGCACAGGAGGGCGTGTGCGCCATCTGTCAGGAGGCACCCAAGGGACCTCTTGTAGTGGATCACGACCATTCCTGTTGTCCAGGTAAGAAGACATGTGGAAAATGTGTGCGGGGATTACTTTGTGATAACTGTAACCGAAGCCTTTCTGTAGTAGAAAAGTTTAGGGACCGCACGCTGGCGTATCTGGACAAGGGCACAATAGGAGGAGAAATGTGAAGATTCTAGCGGTCGATTTGGCAGCCAAGTTTTCGGCAGGCATTGCGCTAGACCGAGGCCGCGAGGTCCACCTTCAGTTCGACACGTGGGGTCGTACGCAGGTAGGCACAGCGCTGCTGATCGCTGACGTGGCAGCCACGCTCAGCCCTGACTTGATTCTGGTCGAGGATGTCCCCTACGGGATCTCTAAGCAGTTCATGATCAAGCCCGTGCTACGTCTTCAGGGCATGGTGATTCAGGAGTTGACGCGCAGTGGGTTCGAGGACCGCACGCTGTTCATCGCTCCGAACACCTGGAAGTCAGGGCTTGGTCTACCCGTTCGGGGGGCCAAGCCCCCTGTCTTCGCTGAGGCCGCTGCCAAGGCTGGATACACCCCTCCGGACCTGCTAGAGGTCCATGCCGCTGATGTCCCCGCCAAGGGGCCAGAGCGAACCAAGATTCGCGGACTACTCCGTAAGGCTGCAACCGACTACGTGGATGCCTATCTCATCGGTGAGTGGGCGGTTGGGCGTAGTGAGGAGCAGATCCGCACTACACAGGGCGTACAGCCCATCGTGGAAGGCAATACAACATGGCTGGCAAGGCAAAGTCCGACCCCATCGCAGACATCCTGAAGACTGCTGAGAAGAAGTACAACCTCACCGTTGGACCCATGAATGCTCTTGTTGAGGGCGTCAAGTTCATCACTACTGGAAACATTGCTATCGACTACGCCATCGGTGGAGGTATTCCGCTAGGCCGCTCCGTTGAGTTGTACGGTCCCCCTTCATGCGGAAAGACCACGACTGGTCTTCAGACAGCCGCTGAGTTGCAGAAGGTCATCAAGGCGGGTGGCGACGAGGCCCGTGGAATCTTCCCGGATGATCGTATTCTGTACCTGGACTATGAGCAGGCTATGGACAAGGACTATGCCAAGGCTCTAGGCCTGGACACCGATGATGAGTCATTCCTTTTCACGCAGCCGGATACACTAGAGGACGGGACCAACCTGACTCTGGAACTGTTGAAGACTGGCAAGATTCGTCTGGTCATCTTCGACTCCCTGGCTGCTATGAATCCGTCCGTCAAGGCAGAGGCCGAGATCGGCAAGAGCCTCCCGGCTGTGCAGGCCAAGTTGATGAAGGACTTCGGTCTGAACCTCAACCCTGTGCTTCGCCACAACAACGCCACGGTAATCTTTCTGAACCACGAGACCGAGGTCATGGATATGGGAGGCGCGCGCCGTCCTGGCATGCCTCCGGCTACCACCACCTCAGGCGGCAAGGCGACCAAGTACTTTGCTTCGGTGCGCGTGCAGTACCGGCAGATCAAGCAGATCAAGGGTGAGGTGCCTGATCCTCTCACTAACGAGAAGATTGAGCGCGTGATGTCTACGGACGTACGGGTGAAGGTCGAGAAGAACAAGGTCGCTCCCCCGTTCCGGACGGTATCCGTGCGTGTGCGCTTCGGGACCGGGTTTGACAACTACTGGACGGCCATGCAGATTCTTGTCGCTAACAAGAAGGTCATGTACCAGACCGGTCGGTACTACTTCCACAACATCGCAGAGCAGGGCTTTGCGCCCGAATGGATGAAGCGTGAGGACAAGGGCACGCAGCGTCCCTACATCTGGGGGGAGAAGGCGCTGTTTGCTGCCGCCGACAATGACCCTGCGTGGAGGCTGGGCCTTATCCGGCTTGCTGAGGACGTAGTGGAGGAAAGTGTGGATGCGCTGTCCAAGGTCGCCCCTGTACGCTCTGAGGGTGCTTCTGTGGACGAGGATGACGAAGAGGCAGCGCGGGAGTTGGACGAGATCTTGGAAGACGCCTCTGTGAGCGCTGGACGCCGCGTCGAGATCTGAGAGTTGCACTAGCATCCTGACTGCGCTATGGTGGTCTCCTGAGCAAGCACGAGAACTGAGGAGACCACCATGGTTGCTGACTTGATCGAGACACTGCTGGATCTCGCTGACGACCCGAGCGGTCGCAGAGAGACGGAGACCACCGAGGCGCTGCGCGAGGCTGCGGACGCTCTTCTGAAGGCACAGGTGCGGGAGACCAACCTGCGCGACGAGTACCAGCAGTACGCTGCACGTGCCGCGCGTTGACTTTGGTTTCTTGATCCCATAGGCGTATCACTACTGACTGACCCACTGATCCCACGGAGGATGCACCAATGAGCACTGTCACTCTTGACCAGATGCGCAGCAAGTTGCTGAGCGTCGATGATGTTCGTCAGCGTCTGGCGGTTACGGAGCCGCTGTCGCAGGAGCACGTCACGTCCGACTCGAACATTCGCTTCACGTTCCCGGAGGGCTGGAATGCTGATCTTGACGAGATCGGAGGCACCGACCGTACGGCTGTTCTGATGCGCGTCAACGGTGTCGAGAAGCCCATGACCAAGGATGCTGCTCTCATCGCCGCTTCCAATGTTGGCCTGCCGGGCGCATACGTGAAGAAGACGCCCGGCCCGCTGGTCGAGCAGCACATGAATTACTGGTACGGCGTGGGCATGGGCGAGAAGGCATACAACGTCCTGACCGTGGGCGAGGACGTGGCCGCGTTCGTCAAGCCTACCATCGTCCCGTTCTCGAATCTTGCTCTGCTGGACTCCACCATCGAGGGTATCCAGCGCCACTACGGAGCCGACACCGAGATCCTGGCTGACTACAAGATTCGCCACAACCTGGGGCGCACTGATGTGCGTCTCATCGTGCCAGAGCACCAGCGGACCATCACGGGTGGCGGCCTGAATGATGTTCCGAGTGGTGAGGCTGACCTGTGGAGCGCTGGGATCACCTTGACCAACTCCCTGATCGGTAAGTCTCAGACCGCCGTTGAGGGCAACCTGTTCCGGTGGTGGTGCACGAACGGAGCAACCACGACCAACGCCGAGGTAGGCACGTGGAGCCGCCGTAGCGGGGGCCAGGGCGAGGATGTGTACGTTTGGGCTGCTGAGGCCGTGGACGAGGTTCTGGGCGGCATGGAGCACCGTTTTGACGAGGTGCAGGCACTGACTGGTCTCAACGTGGCAGGGAACACCGCTGATGTGCTGCGCGACATCTTCACGCAGTATCAGGTGCCCGTGAGCCAGCGTGAGGCTGTGACCAACGCGCTGCTGGAATCGGAAAACCTAACCATGTACGCCATTATGAACGCCATCACGCAGACGGCCAACGGCTCGGAGATCTCCGCCGACCGCGCGGACCGCATGATGCGTATCGGTGGAGCCGTGCCGACCGCCGCGTTCGACACGCTGAAGGCTCGGGTCTGGGACGAGGGCCACACCGCGCCTGTCGAGGTTGCTAACCCGTACGTCATCGCGGCTGCCTGATGGGTCCGTGCTTGGTCGAGGGCTGCGGCTGCCGCACACCTGAGGAGAAGATTGCTGCGGTACGGCGGGCAGTGGCCAGGAAGACCGCAGCACGCCTCCCGGCAGGGTTCTGGCTCTCTGAGGCAGCCATCGCTACGGGTACTCTGTTGGCCGTATTCTTGTCCTGACCAGCATGAACGCTCACAGCGGCACGTCTCTTGAAACTGAGGGGCGTGCCGCTGTTGCATATGCTGCCTGTCTGCGCTAATGTGGTCTTACTGGACCTGAGGAGGACACCATGAGTGAGACTCGAACTGACGATCTTCGCATAGGAGATTTTGTTCCCGGCTGTGGGACAGTGCTTGCGCTTGTCCCTCTCCCCGAGCAGGGGAGCACGGAGATCACATGGAGTTCAAACTTCGGAGAAGTGGTTTCTTCGAACGACTCCACGTGGCTTGGCGTGATGGTTTCGGTCGATAGGCCGCTCACCGCCACGCTGGATGACGCTGCCCGCGACCGCGCGGTGGCTGCGCTTGTGGCCAGTCGGGGTCTTTCCAAGGGCCAGGCCGAGGACGTACTGAACACCATCTTCGCTGCTCTGAAGGGAGCCTGACATGAGCACCTGCCCGAACTGCGGCCACCAGATGGCCGATGTGTGCCCCGTAGAGCCGCCTGTAGGCTCGTGGATGATGGACCGCCTTGGCGGGACCACCATGCGACAGGAAGAGGGCTGGGGACAGCCTGGCATGTTTCCTTTCGGTCGCTGGGAGATGATGTGGGAGGCGCGTGGCCCGTACACGCCATGCTCTCCGTGGGGTAACAGCACCGAGGACGTGGCTGAGCGCAAGCGTCGGAACAAGAATCCTCTGGGGGCTGTGCGATGAACAAGGACACTGAGTTTGCTCTACTCACGGCGGCTCATGACAAGGCGTGGGAGTCTGTGGTCTTCGCTGACCGTCTGCGAACCAACTTCATGCACATAGCGGAGACACCTGAGATCTCGGCGCTCTTCATGAAGATGTGGGAGGCCGAGTCTGCCTACCGGGACGCGCTGTTTGACGCATGGCGGGGTGCCACCAAGTGACTGAGACGATCAAGCGTTACATCCTGGTCGAGGTGACCGAAGAGAACCCAGACGGTATCCACACGGACTCAGGACGTGTCCGTAAGGCTATCCACAACGCCGCTGAGAGCCATGGGATTCATGTCCGAGATATGATTTACCTGGACGACCGCAGAACGCTCATGGCGTCCTCCAAGGGCTTCTACCACACGCTAAGGCACGTCATGGACCACACTATGAACGAGGCCTACCGACTGCGGGACCGTCAGCGCGTAGAGGGCGATGACCCGACCCGCGAGTGTCAGGTCTGTAGAGGACCGCACTGAGGGTTGCGTATGTCGCTTGGTTGCGCTAGGCTGGTCTCAACGGCAACCGAGGAGGTACACCATGGCGCGAGGACTGACCTGGAACCAGGACATCGATGACGTGGATAGCGCTGATCGTTACACCCCTGTGGCGCAGGTACGACCTCTTCTGCCCCCATCGTTCGACTGCGACCCGTGGGCCAACGACATCGGCCACAACGCCTACACCAAGGGAGACTGACATGGAGACGACAACTTTCACCAAGCCCGCTTTCAGCACCGCTGAGGCTGAGCAGATCGCTGATCTGCTGGAGGCCCTGAAGTTGCTGCGCAACAAGGGCATCATCACCAAGGCCGAGTACATGGACTATGCACTCAACGTGCTGCGTGGGGAGGGCTGAAACATGGAAATCAAGATTCCTGCCACCCTGACTGCGCACATCGAGGAGATCTTGCACGACAGCCGACCTTGGGTGGAGGACTCCACGTACGAGGTCGTGGTCGAGTTTGGACACGTCGAGATCGCCCGCCTGACGCCTGTCCGAGAGATCTGGTACGGTGTGGACGAAGACGACCGGGACACCATCGCGGCTGAGACTGTTGCACCTTACCTTGCCCGCATCTTCGCCACGGAGGCGCAGTGATCTCCATCGACAGTGGCGCGTTGGTCATGCTTGGAATCCTGGCCATGGTGTGTTTCGTGTTCTGGCTCTTGCTGCGTCACGCACCACAAGTCAAGACCCGAGAGCCCAATGACGTGTCCGACTACAGCGACCCTGAGGATCACGTCATCGAGTTGACTCTGCTGAATGATAGCCTTCCGGAGGAGTGGGAGTGTGGGTGCGGAGCCGAGGGGTCTTATCTGGCGAGCGCTAGAGAGCACGTGCGGTTTGTGCTGGAGGTTGCAGAGATGAACCACCGCATGAGCGGCTGGGCCACAGAGCCGATGCGGGTGCAGGATGGCAACTTCGAAGACTGAGGTTGCGCATGTTGCTTGGTTGCGCTAGGCTCTAGGTACTGGACCTGAGGAGGACATCATGACCCACTACAGCCGCTCTGACATCCTGGACCGTCTTGTCGGACAGGACCGAGTGACCATCCTGCTGCGCGAGAGCGACACCGCCGAGGCTCTGGTGTCCTACCTGGACAAGTTCTCTGGTCCTGGCGCAGTCACCTTCCTTTCAGGTGTTGGTCCGGCTTGGGCATTCGACCCGCTGGCCGACGAGGACGAGTACCGCTGCGAGCACGAGAACGCAGAGGGTGATCGCTGCATGCTGATCGATGGTGATCACGCTCAGGCACACTACTACGAGGAGGACTGACATGGAAAATTTTTGGCAGACTACAGCACGACTGTCGAGCGGTCGCAGTCAGACCTTCAGGGCAGTGGACGAGCCAACGGCCCGTGCAGAGGCACGCATCATCTTGGAGACTTTCGGGTCTGCTATCGAGAGCATCTCTGTAACCCCTATCGAGGAGAACTGACATGGACATGGGCATCATCGGAATCATCTTTCTGGGCGTCGTGCTGCTGGCCGTCGTGCTGATCTGCATCGGTGCGGCACGTCTTTCGCGCGGAGACAGTGTGGCTCCCTATGACGAGTCCACCGGCGACGATCTCTACTACGAGCCGTCTGATTGGGAGACCAAGCCGCGCTGATCCGGTATCCTGTACATGTAGCAGTTACCCGCCTACGAGGGATATCTGAATCATGGCGCATAAGGCCCGAGGGTCCAGCAAGTACGTCTGCCACTACTGCGACGATGCTCCCGGAGACACCTCCGATCACATCGTTCCTCGCTCTCGGGGTGGCACAGACTTCGGCTGGAATCTAGTCCGAGCATGCCGCACCTGCAACGGAGCCAAGCGTAACGACTTGCCCCGGTGCAAGTGCACGCGCTGCATCAAGGCAGTGGAGAAGCACTGGCAGTACGTGATGAGCCTGCGTCCCTCGCGCCGCTGGCCACTGCTGAAGCACGTGTCTGGGCTCTACTTTGACCGACAGCCACAGATCCAGGATGCCTGGAATTCTTACGTGGCCGCAGGACAGCCGAGCGTAGACATACGAGCCGAGCATCCCAAGGCCAAAAGCCGTCGCATGTCGGTGCGCGAGGCGCAAAGACAGAGAGCAAGGTCACTCACGATGGTGCAGCGCTAGAGGTTGCGCATGTTGCGTGACTGCGCTACTGTGGTCTTACTGGACCTGAGGAGGACACCATGACCGAATGTCTCTGGGTACTAAGTGCCCGAAAGAAGATGACTAATCCCCTGCTGGCTGAGGTTGCCCGCTGTGTTAAGGGAAAGATTTGCTGTCGCGCGTGTTTCACTCGATGGAAGGCTGAGGGCTGAATCATGAACACTGACACATCTGAGCAGCGCGTTTGCCCCCGCTCTTTCGCGGGTAGCCCGCACTACATGTACCAGCCGGTTCCGGGCATCGATCTGTGGCTCTGCCCGCTGGAGGAGGACGCCAAGCGTGAAGCCGCAGCCAAGGCACGCAGGAAGGCCGATGAGTGGGCAGTCAAGCGCTTCAAGATCGCTGTTGCTCTTCACGCAGACAAGCCGCTGCTGCCCGGCATGTCCTGGGGCGACCTCTCCCCGGCGGGGCAGGCGCCGTACCTGCACAAGGCCGATATCGCGCTCAACGCACTGGAGGGCTGAGACATGGCAACGAACACCCATACCGGCGTGCCTCAGCCTGCCGACATCCGAGCCACCATCGTTTATGACACCAAGGGCCATACCGAGACCTACGGCAAGACTTATCGCCACTACAAGATCGTCGTGCACCTCAACAACGTTGGCCACGATCTGCCAGTGCACATGCGTTCTGCTTCGGGCTACGCCTGGACCGAGGAGGGGGCCAAGAAGAAGGCCAAGCGTCTGGCTCATCGTCTGCGTGAGTACAAGCGCAAGCACACCATGTATGTCCCGGCCTGAGCCGGGCTGTTCCCCACCATTAGTAGGAGACACATGAAGAACAAGATTCGTACCTCTGCCCTGTCCGTCTTGGCCATCGGTGCGCTTATCGTCGGCGGAGCCCTTCCGGCTGAGGCCCATAAGCGAGGCACCGGCTGGACAGCATGGGAGGGGCTGTATCGCATCCAGTACGGAGTGGGTAACTTCGTGGGCGATGTCCCCGGGGCGTGTGATATCCACACGGTGCATCGGCGCATCCTCTTCGCCCCACCGTGGGACTGGCGCAGCACTCTCCCGTCGAAGAACATGACTATCTGCTGATGCTCTGACCTGCAAGAACGCCGCGCGAGCGGGCTGCGAGAACATTCGTGGCCCGCTCGTGTTGCATCTGTCGCATGGTTGCTCTAGAGTGGGAACTACCGACGAACCGAGGAGCACACCATGGACATCACGAATCTTCCCACTGCTGAGGATCTGCGAGCATCGGTCAAAGACTTCCGAGACGGTGTGACCAACCAGCGCGAGCGCACCTACATCATGGCCTGGTGGGCGCAGTATGGCATCCTGAACCAGTTCGCCGCGATGACGCGAGCGGCTGAGATCGAGCGGGCCGCTGCGCTTCCCCGAGTCGAGAACTGAGGAGCACATCATGGACACTAAGCATCCCGTACGGGTCCGAGAGGACGCCACTAACCACGAGGCGCGCTCTTACCGGGGCCTGCGCGGCAATGCCGTAGCGAGCACAGCCACGCAGGTCATGGTTGTGTTTCCTCACCTCAACTTTCCCGTGTGGCTGCCTGCCAACGCCATTCTGGGAGACGATGAGCCTGAGCAGAACGTCAGGCTCACTGCCGAGCAGATCAACGCTCTGAAGGCTCTGGTCAAGAATCTGGAGAGCCCTGACACGGCGTCTTACAACTATGATGACTACTCTGCTGGTGTGGCACAGGGCATAGAGCAGGCGAGCGACAACGCCGCTTACGAGTTGACCAACATCCTGCCGTTCCTGCGCGACTGAGGGAGACCAAAACATGATTCGAGTCATCTGCTACATGATTGACGTGCTGGTGCTTGTCATCGGCTGGGCCATCGGGCTGACGCTGAGGCTTCTGCTGCTTCCCTTTCCCAAGGCGCGGAGCCTGACGTGCTCCGCGCTGACGTGGGTAGGAGCCCGACTGGACCAGTCTGCCAGATAGGTTGCACATGTCGCATGGCTGAGTTAGACTCAAAGCATGACGACGAACCAAGCAGTCGAGATCGAGATGGTCCCTCGCTTGTGGACCGAGCAGCACATCACGGCGTACCTCATTCGGTACTACGTTCGTACCGCTCGCCGCGTCATCCGTAACCAGTACCGCTGAGGAGAAGAATCATGGCTAAGAATAAGCACCCCTACGCCGTTCGCCAGCAGAGGTCCGGCTACACCGGCCAGGTGTCCTACATCGTCGTCCTGAACCCTGGCGGAAGACGCGTGTCCGTTCACGCCATGTCCCGCGAGCAGGCCCAGGCATCTGCTGACGGTCTGAACATTGGGGCCATGGTGAAGGACTACGCGGACGATCCCCGTCCGTACGCGGAGCGCCTGGCAGAGGCGCAGGCGTTGCATGCCCGGGAACAGGAGATTGAGCGTCTTGCCGCGTTCGTCCGTACGCGCAAGCCCGCCGAGGGCGGAGGAGAAGAATCGTGACCGGCTGGCTGATCGCAGGACTGGTTATCGGGCTGCTGTGCATCCCGTTCTGGGTAGAGGCCGACAAGAACCCCGAGACGTGGGGGAGAAGCCATCCTCTGGGCCACCTGTGGCATCTTTCTCATCGCTATGTGCGGCGGAGGACTGATCTTCGCGTAAGGGTTGCACATGTCGCTTGACTGCGCTAGAGTTGAGCCAACAGCACGAACCGAACACACCGGAGGTCACCATGAGCAACTACGCGGCGCAAGCAACGGGCTTCTCCCTCACCTCTGAGGACGTGCAGAACCTGCGAGAGGACTTCCCCATCGAGCGCATCGAGCGTCAGATGAACATCCGCGAGCGCCAGGCGTACATGGCCGAGACGGGTCGCAGCCTCGCTGAGGTGGTCGAGGCATCGACGGCTCAGATCACCAAGTTCCTGTCGGACGCCAACTACTCCAGCAGCAACAAGTGATCCAGGCAGGCGGGTACCAGCGCGAGGTGGACGCAGAGCGCATCATGACGCCGCAGCAGCGTCGAGCGCTCGCCCACTTCAAGATTCACGAAGCCATGCGCCGGATAGGCACTGCCACGGCTCTGCGTGACGAGCACACCGCAGAGCACGGAGCCACCATCGCGTGCAAGTACGAGAAGGAGCGCACCGCGTGGGTCAAGCACCTGAGCGCTCTGCGGATCTACCGCGACAGCATCCCCAACGTCTGAGGAGAAGAATCATGCAGCGTCGTCACACAGAGAGGCCCGCGGGATACAGCGTGTCTCACCTGGAGCCTGAGGAGCGGATCGCGCAACTGGAGCGCATGCTGGAGCGTGAGCGTGCCAAGGCCAAGCGTCACCGCACACGGCTGGCTGACGTGACCACGCGCATGGCTACCGAATGGGCTTCCCTCATCAGGGAGGGCATGGAGCGGGCATGGGAAGAGGGCTGGCAGGAGGGTATCGCACACGCCTCTAGCGTTAATCAGTCACCGACCGACCCGAGCCTGTGGGTCATCCCCGAGAAGAACCCGTACGCCACTGAGGAGAAGAATCATGGTCACCTGGCCCACTGAGAGCACTGTCCCCGTGACGCGCAACGCTCTTGCCTCTGCATGGGCGGAAGCCAACGGCTGGGCTGAGCATGGCTACACCGAGGTTTCACGATCTTACTGGCGAGGCATGAGAGACACACTGGGAGTGCTGCTGGGCTACACCACCGAGCGGCCCACAGTCACGGGTCCGGGGGCCGACATCGCCGCTGACGTACTGCTGCGGCACCAACACCTGAGGAGCAGAGAAGCATGAACGAGATCTTGCGCGTCTACATGTCACGCGAAGAGTTGGACTACCGAGGCACCATCCTGCCGAGAGAGTACGCGGTGCAGAACCAACACGGCATGGTGGTCGAGCGTTCCGAAGACCTGGCTGAGATTCGAGCCTACGTCGATGCGCGCAAGACCGCAGATCCCAAGATCGGCGTCATCGACTTCACACAGCCACAGAGCAAGAATTGAGGAGCCGACATGAACACTAACGAGCGCTCTGCTGTCCGTACCGCGCTGATCGCACAGGGCTTCGCCCGCACGCACTACACGCAAGACTTCGGGGACGGCATCTACTCCGAGACGTGGACCCGCTACGAGCCGTCTGATCGACCGGGACAGCGTAGGATCGCCGCGAGCATCGTGCTTCAGTGGGGACCCAAGACCCCGGACAAGGCTGTTGTCCGCAGTGACGAGGACGTGGCCGAGTACACGCGCATCGAGCGTCCCACGTGGGTCTGCTGAACCACTTAGACTTCTAGGGCTGGATAGCCCTCTGTCCCTACTTCCCGAAAGAAGAATCATGAGTCCCAACGTCGAGGATCTGGCCGTTCAGGGATGCCACCGTTGCCGCTTGCTGGTCGAGGACATCCGTCTGGGTCGCTACACCCTCATGAACGCCATCAACATCAGACAGCAGACCACGAGGGCTGCGAGCATCGCCAAGGCTGACGCGCGTCTGGCCAAGGCGAAGGAAGGTCTCGCACACAACCGCGAGTACCTGCTGACTCACCTGGACGAGTCTCACTAGATCCGTTGCGCATGTCGCATGACTGCGCTAGGCTGGCACTACCAAGCCAACAGCACCGGAGGTCATCATGATCGTTTTCGTTCGTTGGACCACAGCCGAGGGCGACACAGACTTCGCTCACCTCCCTAGCCGGAGCGCGGCAGCGCTCCGGGTGCGGGATCTGTTGAACGAGGGCGCAACTGACATCACAATTCGTCAGGACTGAGGACTCATGCACAAGATTCGGCTCATCGAGGGCGACGACGTTGGCACGCATGACGTGTGGATTCTGCGCGACACTAAAGGCACGCGGTACGCCTTCAAGCCTGTGTCCCACGAGCACCGCTGGCGCGCTGAGGTAGAGGCAGGTGCCAACAATCTTGCTCGCCTCTGGGGCTACCGCACTCCCGCAGCGCGTGTGGCTACCATCGACGGCGAGGACGGGCTTCTCATGCAGTTCGTGGAGCACCGGACATCTTTCCGAGGCATGCCGTACTTCTCGATGCTCAGCGACGAGCAGATCGGACAGGTTGCGGCAGAGCACGTGCTGGACTGGATCTTGGACAACGATGACACGCATGCGTCGAATCTTCTGCTGGCCAACGACGGCGCAGTGGTGGGGATCGACAAGGGCCGCGCGTTCTTCGTCTACGGGAACTGGAACGGGCTGAGCGCTGACCACCGAGCCAACTCCAACGCGCTGTTGGTCTACACGCGGCTGTACGAGGAGATCCGCATGGGTCGCATGACCGAGGAGCAGACCATGGTGGCCTACCAGGCTGCGATGACTGCGGCCCGCGTGATTCAAGATTCTGACGATGATGAGGTCGAGGCTTTGGTTCGCCAGGCCACGGCCAATCGCCCCAAGTGGAGCCGTCCGGGTTACATGACGCACTACACCGACGAGCAGGCCCCGATCTGCCAGGACGACCTGATCTGTGCTCTGCTGGCCCGCAAGGCGTGGATCGTGACGGACATCGAGGAGATGTGGTGCCGCATCTTCGCGCGGTCCCCGTACTCCAAGCCGCGAAAGATGGTCCGAATCTGAGGTTGCACTTGCTGCATGGCTGCGCTATGGTTGTCTTACTAGCCCGAACCGAGGAGGACACCATGAACACTGGCAGCATCTTGGTTCGTACGGTCGCAGCACTCTCGCACAAGCGACTGTCTGTGCGGCGCAGCGTGGGCTACCCGGACACCGTGTGGATCACCGCTTCTGACGGCACGGGGAAGAAGATAGACGTGCAAGTGTACCGCGCTGACCTGCTGGCCGCTCTTGCTGCCAGCACTGACTAAGGAGAAGAATCATGGCTACCACCATGCTGCCCACCGCAGACGACATCCGAGCACAGGTGGCCGAGGAGATCGCACAGGCCATCGAGAAGCGGGCCGAGGGTCTGCACGAGACCAGTGACCAGCGGTGGACCTATGAGGCTTCCGCCCGTATCGCGCGGTCGTTCGCTACCCCCAAGCACTGAGGAGAAGAATCATGTTGGACGAACGAGCCATCTCCCTGCCTCCGTACATGCGCTGCGACTGCGGCAAGATCCACACCCGAGCCTTCATCAGCACGCTCTCGTTGTGCACGTGTGGTCGCAGACTCTGGGACATCATGTGGCGCTAGGTGTTGCACATGCTGCATGACTGCGCTAGGCTGTAGTCACTAGCCCGAACCGAGGAGGACACCATGAGCGCATACCGCACGCTGACCCGGACCCTGACCAACATGCATGCGTCCGAGCGAACGGCTTTCGATGCTTCCGACTCTTACAACTACACTCTGTCGCTCGTGAGCGCGGGTCGGGACGCCGAGGCCATTGCGATGGCACAGCAGTTTCGCACCTCTGAGGGTGACGACTGGCGCGCACGCGCCTTTGACGCTGGTCTCATTTCAACCGCCGACTTCGTGAACTGAGGAGAAGAATCATGGCTACTATCGAGACCGTTCCCGCGCAGTACACCGTCGTCCTGGACCAGACCGAGCGCGATGCTCTGGAGAGCGTGGTCATGCGAGCCGCCGTCCGAGACGGAGACTACAGCGAGGCCATGCGCCTGGCCGAGGCTCTGTTCTACGACAACAACCCTGAGGGTTTTTGGACCATGGTGGAGCGCTACCGTTCCTACAAGCACTGAGGAGAAGAATCAATGATCGGATTGCTCATTCTTGTCACGGTCTATCTTATCGTTATGGTTCTGACCTTCCGTCAGGGTGTGCGTTGGTATGACGCGGATGAAAGACGCCACGGTCGTCCGGGCGTTCAGGGATCGGACATGCCATACATCGCATTTCTTGCGCTGATCTGGCCCGGGGGTTTCTTCGCTCTAGGTCTGTGCTGCCATGCATGGAAGGGAGATCGATTCGTGAACGCAATCAAGCGCTGGTCGGGGGTCTGAGAATCATGGCTGAGCACGTCAAGGGCTGCAATCGACGGCTGCTGGTCAAGTGGTCCGGCATGGCGTGCCGGTGTGGTGCTCGCTGGATCTGCCACTAATTCAAGAACCGGATCAACCGGACCCTCCACTATTAACAGAAATAACTAACTTCCTCTGTATGCGCTATGATGTAGTGACCCCATTACATCGGAGGCTGCTAAATGTCGATTCGACTCTCTGTGTCCATGGCACTGGACGCTCTCGGTGACCAAGTGGTTGCGCTATCCGAGGCTGAGTCTGTGGTGGAGCAAGAGCGCGCACTGCGCGATGACATGATTCGTGACGCTAGAGAGTCTGGCATCGGTTACCGCACACTGACCAAGATCACAGGACTGTCCCGTGATCGCCTTTACACCATCGTCAACTCACCGAGCGGAGACTAATCATGAAGATTCACCTGACTGAGCCTATCGACCTTGATGACGAGCGCGTAGTTCAGGACGTACGCGGCAATGAGTTCTGCCGGGGTACGGATGAGGTGTGGTACTGGACCGCTTCGCGCATTGGCACGTTGTTAAGTCCTGAGCGCGCTATCGACATCGCTGATCACTACTACGCTATCGAGGACTGACACATGGAGATTCACCTGACTGAGCCTATCGACCTGGACACCATCACGCCCGACGACGTTCTCACGGACGTGGACGGCTTTGAGTGGTTCCGCGATGCTGGCGGTACGTGGCAGATCATCCGACACGTGGAGGACTGAGATGGACATCAAGCGCACTCCCGCCGAGTGGGAGCAGGTCACAGGTATTCGCATCCTTGACCCTGACGGCTGGGACAGGAAGAATTTCGAGGTGGATTGGGCTATCCCGCTCACTGAGAAGGAATTCATCGCCAAGGCTTTCACGAGCACCATCATCGACCGTTCGGGATACTTTGCGAGGAACGGATTGTGAGCATGCATAGTCACGGCGTGCAGGGCAGGGTAGGTAAGTGGCTTGTCTGTCATTGTGGTGCAACTTTCCGTACCTTACGGGAACTGGTGGATCATATTCATGGTTCCGAGGAGGACACTCCTACTGTGCCTGCGTGGCTCGCTTCAGATCATTTCGAGGACTAAGTGCTGACTTATCTTTCGATCCGCAATTATCAGTCACTGCATCACGTGGACCTCACCCTGTCCCCGTTCACTGTGATCGTCGGTCCCTCATCGAGTGGCAAGTCTGCGCTCACCCGTGCGCTGCGCACACTGGCCAACAACACACGAGGATCATCTTTTGTCTCTACGTGGGCTAAGCGCTCGGTCATCGAGGCATCCTTTGCGCACCGTGGCACAGTCACGCTCACGCGCGGGGCAAAGACGGATGACAATTCCTACGTGCTCACTACTGAGCCTGACCTGCCCTCGCCCATGTTCACCAAGTTGGGTGGGGAGGTTCCCGAGGAGGTCTCAGCATTCTTGGGCATTGATTCTTCTATCACGTTCGCTGACCAGTTCGACAGGCCCTACCTGCTGGCTGACTCAGCGTCTGAGGTAGCACGCACCTTCGCTGCACTGACCAACGTGCACACGGTCTTCGCTGCGGCACGTGAGGCCAATAGGACACGCCTGGAGCGCTCAGGACGGCACAAGATCCGTCTAGCGGACCTGGAGGGCATCAAGGCACAGAGAGAGGCTTTCAAGGCCCTTGGTGTGCGTCTGGCTAAGCAGCGTGAGGCTGAGATCCGGCTGGGTCGTGCACAGTCTCTGAATGAGCAGACAGACAGGCTGATCCTGTGGGCTCAGCAGTTGAGTAGAGCCAATGAGTTCATCGAGGCAACATTAAGAATCTTGTCCAAGCCTGTGCCATCCCTAGATCGTGTCGAGGATCTGGACTCACAGTCCCGCTACATCCGGCATCATCTGGGTCTCATCGAGGCCTATGACGAGATCATTGAGCGCACCCTGTGGGATCGAGATGTACCTAGTCTCACAGCAGCAGAGCAGGCACACACAGCGCTGACTAACTATCGCGCTGCACTAGTGCGTATCAAGAAAAGCAAGACTGCGCTTATCGATGCTACTGTGATCCTGGAAGAAGAAACGTACGCACTACAGGCAGCACAGGAGCATTATCAAGAGGAACTGTCTGCGCTAGGTCACTGCCCTACATGCGGTCAAGACACTACACACATTCACGCCTGACGGCGACTACGCACTGAGGAGAATTATGAGTGACAACTCTAATGTTCTGAACGATGTCATCGCTGAGATTAAGCGTAAGTCTCAGAACGGTTGGGTAACTGTGAGAACGGATGATCTGATCGGTGCGCTTCGTCAGGTTCAGGCTCACCTTCGTAACGAGGAAAATCATGACTGAGATCACTCGTGCAGAGCAAAGGGCTGCGCTGGAGTCCATGCAAGATTACGTACAGGCCCAGATCAACGCCACGTTGGAGCACGCTGACAAGGATGGCTACGTGGCCATTAGCGCACAGACAGTAGCGGACACACTGAGCCGTCTGGCCAACATGCTGACCAACGTGGCTTATGACCTATGGGACGCACAGGACACCATTTCGGATCTGCGTGCACAGATCGAGTCTTTGGATGTGGACGGCACAGACCACTACTATGAGGATGACTGACACATGAGCGCATCTAGCCAAGCGGTCCCGACTACGGTCGAGATGATCGATGGAATCATTAGTGACATCATGTTTCGAGGTCTGCCTAGCGATAACGCCGATCTGGTCATCGGGCTGCTAGGATCACTGTGCGATGGGATGAAGGTGCTAGCCGCTGAGGTGAATACGCTGGAATCTTCCCTGTCTTCGCTCTCGCAGGCATGGGACGAGGGCTATACCGCATCTGCGCAGGACGCTATCGACGGCACAGGAGGAGTGAATCCCTATGCCTGACAAGAACCCGGTAGTGGTGCAGAAGACCGCTTATAGGGCAAAGCAGGCATGGATCTTGATTCTTATGCTCTCTGGGGCGCTAGAAGCATATGGCGTAATCCATCCAGATAAGGATGACACGCTCTCTGAGGTCACCCGGTGGGTATGGAACACTGACACCAAGACGGGAAAGTGGCTGTTCGGATCATTCTGGGTTGCTTTCGCTATTTGGTTCCTGCCACACATCGTCAAGATTGAGAGGGCCAAGCATGGCTGACACGAGGCAATCACTACAGGTGGCCATAGAGGACGCTTTGATGGCTCAGTGGGCCGATGGGGCACGGGCAGGCGTTGGGGCGCTTACAGGTGCCGTAGAAGCCGTCCTGAGGGCACAGGAGCAGGCACTGCACTACAGCATCCCTACTGACGTAGTGAGAGCAGCGCTGCGGGAAGTATCCGAGGGCTTGATTCAAGAAATGGAGCGCTGACACATGGAATGGCTTCTGGGTTGCTTTGCGCTATTCGCTATCATCTTCGGCACCGGGTGCATCGCTATGTCTCATAGTTTCGAGCCGCCTGGGTATGAACAAGAGACGTATTCCATAGATAATGAAACCATGGCCAAGATCATCACAGCCGTGAGGGCAGATGCGTGGAACGAGGGTTATGCCGCATCGCAGAGCACTCTAGGCAAGCGTCCTGACTACCCTCCGGTCAATCCCTATCGTCAAGGGTAGAGTTAGGCGTATCACTAGTAGAACCCGACAAGAATCGAGAAGAACATGGTTGGACTAGTGGGCGTGGTAGTGGCTTTCGCAAGCCTGGCTATGCTCTTCGCCACAGGGACAGTGTTCCCATGGCTGTTTGCCTGGTTGGTGGGTGTGACGATGCTGATTGCCGATGATTCTTTAGGAAGGAAGTAAGATGACCACGTATGAGGTTCCGTTTTCGCTATTCGGCACTGCCACCGTCGAGGCTGATTCCCCCGAGGAGGCGCAAACTCTTGTTCTGGATGGGGCCATGGACTGGTCTGGGGACATCGATTGGGATCACCTTGCTGTCGGTGGGGCTGACGTGTACGCGCCTGAGGAGATCTGATGGACAAGATTGACGTAGCCGAGTTTCTTGCTCTGCACCTGGACGAAGACGTCATCGAGGATCTAGGTCACGTACTCGCTGCGGTAGACGCCCATGATTACGCTAGTGTGATTCTTGAAACCGACCATGGCGACTTCCGCTTGAAGGTCACGAGACTGAGGGAATTCTGATGGACAACATTTACGCTAGTGACCTGTTCAAGTACTCCGAGTGGCTAGACTCTCAGAGCCTCATGGTGGGAACAGATGAGAGCGCAGACAAGCGCACACATGAGGAATTGGTCCGAGACTTCCTGAGGGGAAGAGACGAGTGAGCAAGAGCACGCTACCTCTGCTGATCGGCATGGGAGGGCTAAAGACATCCGGCAAGGATGCCGCTAGCGACTTCCTGGTGCAGCACAGAGGCTTTGTCAAGATCGGCATGTCTGCGGGGCTGCATGAGTGCCTGATGGCTCTGAACCCGTGGGTGCGGGTCACACCCACAGACGTGCAGAACCTCGCCGCTGCAGGTATCCGCGTACCTGCGGACATGCTGGACATTCACACCATCTGGCGTAGGTATGCCGACCTGGAGCGTGCTCTGGGCTACACCGACATGAAGATTATTGCTGAGGTGCGCTCGCTTCAGCAGCGCATGGGTACCGAGGTAGGCCGGGATCTGATCGATCAGAACATCTGGACCGACATGACTGCCCGCACGGTGCAGCGGCTACGCGAGGACGGTCACCCCGTAGTGGTCACGGGCATCCGGTACAGCAACGAATTGAAGATGATTCGTAGGCTGGACGGCAGGAGCATCTGGGTAGATCGTCCTAGCGTGCGCCTGGCACAGGGGCAGCATCCGACGCTGGACACGCACAGCAGCGAGACGAGCCTGGATCATCACTCGTTCGACCGGCTGCTGAGCAACGACGGGACGCTGGACTGTCTGCGGGAGCGCGTGCTGGATCTGGTGGAAGACATGGGTCTGACTGCGTAACCGCAGGTCATAGGCCAGTTTCAAGATTCTTGCTCTCTGGTGTTGACATCGTGCAGGAGTGCGCTATGGTTGAGACATGAACACGACGCAGACACCGGAGGTCATCATGGACAAGATCGCACAGGCACAGGCCATCCTCACCGCGCAGTTCATCTCCGAGTTCCAGCGGGCGCGGATCATCGAGGAGTTCCTGAAGGCAGGAATCATCACCAAGGACTGATGACAGCATCCGTTACTGAGCAACACCTAGCAAGACAACCTGTGCCCCGGGACCGGACGTAAGAGCCTCCCGGGGCACAGTCAAGAGCAGAGGAGAAGAATCATGGACACCACTGAAGCCGCCCTAGCGCTCGCAGAGCGAGTCGCACAGACGAAGGCGGATCTAGCCGCTCCACAGGCCGACGTGGAGTCTCTGGGATCTTTCCTTGGGGCTTTCCACGCCGTGAACGGGCTGAGGCAGGCGCAGACGGACGTGAACGACTGCCTGTGGCGGCTACATGCCCTCTCAGAGGCACAGAACCGGGCCTAGCAGGCCCGTGGAGCGCTCGCGGCTACGTCCGGACCTCTGAGGCTGTTACAGGGCGCTACAGAGGCGAAAACTCGGTGTTGCGAATGTCGCTTGTTTGCGCTAGGCTGAGGACTAGTCGAACAAAGGAGCCCAACATGATCAAGACGCTGACGAGCAAGGTGTCGCCAGGATGGCGAACGCTGGAGGTGGACCCAGCAGTCGAGGAGGGCTTGGTCTTCCTGCGGATCTCTGACCTCATCGAGGGCGGAAACCGACGAATCATCGTGAGCCGCGCAGAACTGCTGGCCGCTTTGGCAATCGAAGACATCGAGGAGGAATCATGGACCTGACGCCCAACGTCTATACGCGGGCACAAGACCTGATTTCACAGGCAGACCCGGACCACCCGGCCGATACGCGAATCGCCCGATGCGCCTCCTGCGCGTACCCTAATGGACACCACGAGGACGGCTGCACTGACATCGCCCGCCCCACCCCGGCCGGTGACGACCGGGAAGCACTCGCGGCGGCATGGAACGAAGGATTCTCGACGGCCGTGGAAGCCGCGCCGGGTGACCTGTGGGTGTCCGCGTGGGACGACATCGTCAACCCCTACGGCGCTGCTGCCCGCCCGTCTGCGCCGACCGTCACCACCGAGCGGCTACGGGCTGCCATTCGGGGACGTGCTCGGCTGGGATGACATTCCGGAGGACGTAGCCGAGATGGTCAGGTTCCTATTAACCGCCTTGGGGATCGTGGTCACTGAGAGGGCTTGACAGCATATGCTATGATTGATCTAAATCAATCATAGAAACCGGGTCCCGGAAACCTATCGCCCGGTTCGTGAGAGGAAAGAGAAGGCCTGATACAAGACCTCTCACACAAAGGCTCAGATGCGGTTGGATTACACCTACTGAACGGGCGTTCTCCCGAACAGCAAGGTCCGCATCTGAGCCTTCGTCGTATCTACGTATTGCACTTGTCTCTTGTTTGCACTAGGCTGAGGACTAGTCGAGACAGAGGAGAAGAATCATGGCTAGACTGACACATGCACTGGACGAGATCTGGCTGCGCCTGATGGAAGACCTGGAGCGCTCGCAGCAGCACACTGAGACTGATCTGGATACCTTTCTGCTCCACGTGGAAGACCGATTCGGTGAGGCCACGTGCAATCAATACCAGCGTTGGCTCAACGAGAACTGAGGAGAAGAATCATGACTGACTATGAGCCGCTGTGGGAGATCAAGGACGCAGATGGAGACAGCGCGTCCCTGGAGCACGACGAGCATATGCCCGGATTGGTGCTGCTGTCGTGCCTGCATCCCGAGTCAGCGAATTGGGTCATGGACGAGCAGACAGCAGGGGTCTACCTGCACCCACGCGCTGCGCGGGAACTGGCGCATGCTCTGCTGACATGGGCCGAGGACGAGGAGAAGAATCATGCAACTGGACCATGACGGGGACTGCTATACGGTAGTCGATGGCGGGTTCTGCACCTGCGGGTTCGATTCCGTAGACAAGCGTGATCTGCTGTCCGATGTTCTGGTAGAGATTCTGGGCCAGGAGCGAGGCGTACGCGCATATGGCGTCCTGATGGACACTGGAGTGCTGCTGGACTGGCCTACGCCTACACTGAGAGCCTGAGGAGAAGAATCATGACTCTAACAGCGAACCAGCGTGAGATCCTGCGCGTGCTGACAGAACTGCCTGTAGGGACCGCCGCATTGCCTTCCTACGTGTGGTGGAACGTGCACGTTGAAATGGACCACACGCAGATCGTGAAGGAATTCGAGGCCATGCTTCCCACGGGTCTGGTCCGCCATGACGCCCCGTACTGGACCCTGACTAACGAGGGCCGACAGATTGGACAAGAATCATGATCCGCGTAACCATGACTGATGGCCGCTCCATAGAGGGCACCATTGCCAAGATCGAGGAAGTCACTGCGGCAGGCGTATGCGTAGGTGACCGCGTGCGTATCATCAAGGGAGCGTCCTGGCTAGGCCGCGCACACAGCGGGTATCCCCTTGGTTCGACAGGCACCATCTACGGGATCGACACCGGAGACGCTGACCCGTATCACGTGGAACTGGACGATAGCGGCTGGTTAGAGTGGGCGCAGGAGGTGGAGCCGGTATGACCGATCCTGCATCCCTGAGAGCCGCTAGGGCGGGCGAACCGGCCGAGGTGGTCTATCTACTCATGCTTAGAGAGATCTACGCTCTGAGGGCCGCTGGTGAGTCTGAGCAGGTACTTGCAGAGATCAAGCGCTCTGCGGATACCCTAGTCCCCATGTTCGGGCAGTATCGACGCAAATTTGAGGCTCTGCCGTGGTGGAAGCGCTGGTACAGGGAACCGGTCATGCCCGACTACCTCGCCATTGCAGACACTTACCGAGAGACCCCTGACTTCGCCATCAATCTGCAGGAGAAGAATCATGACTGAGGACGAGGCAATAGAAGCACTCGCGGCCATAGACACCTCTGACGGGGAAGTTGCGCACGCGCAGGTAGACGGCATCCTGCGAGGCCTGTTGTCAGACCGGGTGAACGACGCTGTGGATGCTGTCATTGAGGCAGCGCCATTCTGGGCGTGCGCCTAGGTGTTGCACATGTTGCTTGACTGCGCTACAGTGGTCTTAGATGAGCCGACCACCTAGGAGGACACCATGTGCGAGAACCCCGAGACGACAGCAAGCATCAAGCGAGGCCTGGAGCAGAGCGCTCGCGGCGAGACCGTGGACCTGGGTGACTTCACGCAGTATGCCGACGAAGGCGCTGATATCGAAGGCCCCGACGACGAGGACGAGCCGGGGTTTCTCGGTGACGCCTACAACCTCTGAGGAGGACTGACATGGACAAGATTCCGTACCCCTACATGGTCGCTGTGGAGTACCCGCACTCGTACCGCCAGGATTGGTCAGTCACGTTCGACACCGAGGACGAGCAGCGCAAGTACGCGCAGGTCATCGTTGCCAAAAGCAGCCCCTGGGGCACTGAGGGCTACGCCAAGGTCACGCTGGCCACGATCACGGAGGAGTTGAACTGATGAAGATTCTGAAGCGCATACTGCGTGAGCCTACAAAGGCGCTGCTGTGGCACACGGCCCGTCTGGACAACGTAGAGACGTACTGGTGGAACTGGCTCAATCACCGAGTTCTGGGAGGCCCCGCGCCTGACCGCGCCACTGTCACCCTGGACGAGGTGTGGGAGGCCGAAGCCATTGCAGACGCCCGCGCCCGAGGTAACTTGGAAGAGGGGCCATCCTCCTGGACCGTGGAATTCTTGAAGGCACTAAGAATCGGGGTAAGTGACAATGGCTGACACGATAGTCGAAGGCGCACGTGCTCTGTGGGAGCATGATCAAGGCTACGATGCTCCAACGTTTCCGACAGGGGACTACTACGTGGACGATCCTTACCTGTGCCGGGCCGATGACGTTCTGTCTGCGGTGTCTGTGGCGCCCAACAGGGTGCTGGCTACGGCTCTGACGGGCCTAGCGCGCCGACAGGGGCAGTTTTCCCATGGTCTAGTAGCCCTGGCCGAGATCATCCGTTCTGGAGCCGCTACGGACCAGCAGTACCGCACAGCGGCTGCCATCTTGCGATAGGAGAAGAATTATGGATCGTGAGCACCAAGGACAAGCGCTCTTTGATGATCCTGCTGATGGAAGACCTTCGCGGGGCATTCTTTCCTGTGAGCCCGCGTACAGAAGTAGTGCGTGACCTGGCAGGAAATCTGGATTATACGCAGGTGGCCCTTCGTGCACAGATGCACCTGGAAGACGACTACCAGGACGGCCTCTTCTTCCGTACAAGTTTCGAAAATGGGGGCTATGAAGACCCACCTTTTCACGTCATTCGTGACCGCGACGAGGCAAGTCCGGCACTGGTTGCAGCCGTAGAAGCGCTGTGCGAATACCCGGAATATCGTCTGACCTTCGGAGAAGAATAATGAATGATCTGACTACTCAACTTCGTGCGTGGACCGCTGGGAGTGATGACTGATGGGCTGGTCAGTAGGCTTTGACAGCAAATGGGGCAGGGACATCGGTTACGGCGTTCCTGCTACGTGCGACCATCCCGTATGTGAGACAAAGATCGACCGTGGTCTTGCTTACGTGTGTGGGGGTCAGCCGTTTGGAGGCGAGGAAGGTTGTGGCCTTTATTTCTGTGGTGCTCATCAGTGGTTCAAGGACGTGGGGAACGGAGAACGTGTGTTCGTCTGCGAGCGGTGCCTGGAGGACAAGCCACCGTTCGACCCGACCCCTGACGTAGCCGAGTGGATCAACCACAAGGCCACCGATCCTTCGTGGGCTCAGTGGCGGGCTGAGCGGTGTCAGCACAGATCTGTCACGTGGTTTGGCATACCCGCGCAGGGCAAGTGCGATGAGTGCGGCACTGTGGGCAAGGATGGGCTACGTCCCGCAGTCGTGTAGTAGAAATCTTCCGGGCGGGTTGATCGCCCCCGGCGTCTGGTCCCACGAAACGGGCCACCCGATGGCCCGCATGTCTTCCGGAATCCGGTGGAGCGGGCCATTGGCATATCTGGGTGTTGCATCCGTCGCATGGTTGCGCTACTGTGGAGTCAACGACGAACCACACGGAGGACACCATGGACAAGTTTGCAACTCGCCTGGGCTGGACGATTATCGTAATTGGCGCATCCTTGGCCATGGTCTTTGTTCTCTTTTCCATCTTCCACGGAATTAACGTTCTGGCTGACTGCGGTCCTGGCTTCTTTTTCAGCGGCAGCGCCGAAATCCAGACGTGCACTATTGACCAAAACTGAAGGAGGAGAAATCATGACTGAGAAGATCGACCCCATCTCCCTGTGGGAGGACACCGTTGGCGACAGCGGGAAGGCCCCCACAGACGATGAACTGACCGCTTACGCCACGGCGGTGCAGAGCGCCGTTCTGAAGGCCGTGGCGAGCGTCCTGGACAGCCACGTACGCATTGCGCGCTCCGTGTCCCTAATGAACTTTGCGTTTATGCGCTTTGGAGACGGCATGGAGCGCTCTGCCGATGTGGTTCGTGAACTGGAGCACATCTGGACCGATGACGAGGGACAGCCCGCATTCCTGACGGCTGAGTGAGGAGAAGAACCATGCCATTTTCATACGAAGAGCCTCCGCGATACCATGTTGAGATCGAGGGGCAACATGGACAACGCGAAACGGTACTGCGTACAGATAACCACATGAAGGCCATTGACATGGCAGATTTCTGGGATCTCCGGGTGAACACCTACCTGGCCGAAGAGCCGCAAGACTGGCGCTCAGTGATGGATCGCAAGTGGCGCGCATTGGAGCGCTACGTCCGTGCTTGACATGATGATGCCTGTCGGAATCTTCGGGGGCCTTCTTGTCGCTGGCTCCATCTGGGCCATCTCAGAACTGTAGGAGGAGCGATTATGGGTGTAGGCCAGGTCGGGCGTGTGGTGTGTGTTCCCTGTCGGCTGGTCTCAGTGACAGGCCGTCTCGATTCTGAGGGCTTCAGTCACTGTCTAATCTGCGATGGTCCGGTGATTCGTGTTGGTCCGCGCTGGCGTGCACCCAGGAAGCACAACAAGGGGGCGTGGAAGCGTGTAGAGGCGGGGGAACTACTCTGGGACCACAAGGCTGTTGAGAGGCCGCTACGGAGGCGTATCACTGCTGAGCAGTGGCAGCGGGACAGAGAGCGCCGACAGAAGATGAAGGCCAAGCAAAAGGAACTTCAAGCACGGCGACGAGAAACGGAGAAGTCATGAGCGCTGACAACGGATATATCATCCGGCAGAACAAGGACGGTAAGTTCGTCCTCCAGATGTACTTCATGAGCGACGACGAGTACCCTCCCATCGAAAATGCGCACCCCTCGCGTGTGTTCGACTTACTCGAAGAGGCTGAGGACGAATACGACCGCATGGAGGACGAGGTTGGCTACTTGTGTGAGTATGGCCTGACCATCGCAGTGCCGTTGGAGGACTCCCTGGCACTGTCCGAGAACAAGATTTCGATCACCAGAGACACCGCTGAGGCGTGCTTGCGGCTGGTCGAGCAGTATCCACTGCTGCGTGGTCTGAGCGTTCACACTGAACTGCGCAAGGCTCTAGGGCTGGAGGAAGCATGAGCGAGAGCAGCATGCCCCCATGGCTGGCAGCAGTCATTGCTGCCAGCCAGGAGGTGAGTCATGAGCAATCGAAGGATTGATCGGAACACCACAGTTCACACCGAACTGCCCGATCTCTGTATCTGGCTGCCTGCCTCAAATGCACCCTCAGGTTTGGTGTTCGAGCCCACGTCAGTCTCCGAATACCTGAGCCAAGGGTGGCCTAGGTGGGGATACCGCGTAGTGTTCACAGGCAGTCTAGAGGATTCCTACACGGACACTGTGGGCTCTGCTATCTACGGGGACCGTGGCTGGCCACTAGACCGGATTCCCGAGGCTCTGAGGCCCTTCCTGGCAGGCGAGGATCGTCTTGCAGGACCATACGAGGATATCGGTACACTGGGTACACCAGCCCGATAGACCCTATGTCAACACCATACTGAGTCCCGTAGGGACGAAGAGGAGGAGCACGGGATGAGCAAGGAATCAGATAGGCTGGAGCGTATGCTGGCCGAGATTCAGAACATTCGTGAGAAGATCACCTACTACGACGGCGAAATCGGAAAGTACAAGATTCTTCGTTGGCTAGATGACGTGGAGGGAGCGTGATCGTGGCTACTCCTGGCCAGCGGCGTGCCTTGTCGCTCATGGCTGAACGTGAAGATGGAACTGTGCCAACCATGACCATGGTTGAGCACTACGGCTATGAGTGGTCTATTTTGAATTCTCTCATTCAGGCAGGCTGGGTAAAGTATGACGGCTGGCACGGACAATGGAAGATCACAGACGAAGGACGACGAGAGATGAGTAAGGAAGCGTGAACGTTGGAAACGTAGAAGAGGAACTCTGGGATGCCCTCTACGTGGCAGAGATGGCCCATAGAAGAGCCTTGGAGACGCTGGCGGTAGTCCGCAGCGATCCACGGCTTCACACGCCCGCGTACACGCGCAGGACAGAGCGCAAGGCGAGCAGCACCAGAGCCAAGAGGAACGTGGCTAGGTATGAAGTGTTGCATCCGTAGCCTGACTGCACTACTGTCCTGGTAAGAACCTACTAAGGAGGTCCATCACGGCTAGTACTTGGTGGGAGATCAAGAATGAGATCCGTCCCACACGCAGGGACATGCCCTGCGACTGTATACTCAACGAGGGCTATCCCTACGGGGATGCTCATCTTCGAAGAGAGCATGACGAAGAGCCTTGTAGCGGTTCGTGGGGCTGGGAACCTCCCTGCGGAGGTTGTATCAACTGCCTTGCTGCACAGGCTTACTATTATCTCGGACTGGAGAACAAGAATGTCTGAAGTTCCAACTGTCATTGCCAATCGAGCACATCTACCTGGACTCAACCTGCCTGGTGAGTATGATGTGGAGTTTGACACCGAGACCGAAGAGGTTACAGTGTTGAGCGGTCCCCAGAGGGGTAAGATCTTCAAGCCCCATGCTGAGGTAATTGACGCCATGAGACGCGCAGCCCGCAGCGGTCAGACCATCAACGAATCCGTAGAATCGTACACCGAGATCGAGGAGAAGTAACATGAAGAGGAAGATCATGGGCACTATGGCTGTACTAGTGCTTGCGGTGCCTGTGGGAGTAGCCGCAGATGTGTCTATTAGTGATCAAGTGGCCCCCGCTCAGGCAAGTACGTACTACTGGTATCCAGCACCGAACAATGATCCCTGGGTATGCTACTGGCGTGGACAGCGATCCCGCTGGGTGCAGGTTTTCAGTTACGTCGGTCACATTTGGCAGGCACAGTGTCGCAAGGTTATTACCTATACCCCGCCGCGTTTGGTTTGAGGAGAAGAACATGTGGAGATATACGTGGTGGACCCGCAATAAGAACTCTTGCGTATTCCATCCTGGAGGAATGTGGACCAAGATCTACTACAGTTCTCCGGTGTCGGGCATCCTCTACCTGTGCGGGGTGAAGCACTGATGTCCCACTATGCGCAGGTAGATAGAGTTGAGATCGACACGGACAGCGAATCAGACCTGAAGGCTACTATTACGATTAGTCATCATTCTCATTTTTACTTCAACAATACATCTCCTAGTGTCACTGACGTACCTGAAGACATTCGCAAGGCACTGCTGAGTTGGCTGACTAAGGGAGAGGAACCCTCATGAATCTCGCTGACTGGCTGGACCAGCAGACGAACGTGAACACGAATGACCCTCGTGTAATTCGTGTCATTCGAGCCATCGAAGAGGCTGGTTGGTCTCCGCCTGGTGCAGACGCTCTCGCAGTACGCGAGGCTCTGGCTGATGCATGGGACGAAGGATTCGAGCAGGGAACCACATGGCCTGAGCAGGTCAAGGGAATTCTTATCGATCCTCCGACGAATCCCTACCGCAAGCCTGCGCGACCCACCGCAACTGAAATGATCTACCGTCGTCCCAACGAGAAGGACTGAATACCATGGCAAATACGCGCACTGACGTTGACGAGTCCGTTGTTGTCCGCTTCGACCAGAAGATTCAGTATCACCTGGATGAACTGTTCGAGACGCTGGACGATTTTGCTCACCGCAATCGTCTGAGCACCGAGCAGGTCGTGGCTCTCCTCAGTGAGCGCTACGCCGAAGTGCCGGATGCCTACCAGGAGTGGATTGATGGCTGACATCGATCCCGATCTGGTGGAATTTCATGAAGTGGACGAGCCGGTCGTCTTGAAGCAAGGTGGTCCGGTTTTCCACGGCAAGCCGCGCTACGGCATTCTTTGGTCTGAGCCTCCGCAGTCAGTTGACGCCATTCCGTTCCCCACTCCGGTGCAGAACGCTATGCGTAAGTTCATGGACGCAGAGCCTGCTGTCAAGCGTCCGTCTTGGGATGAGTGGGCGCTGAATCTTGCTGCGGCTGTGGGTACTCGCGCCGACTGTACACGTCGTCAGGTTGGTGCGGTGATTCTAGATCCTGAGCACCGCGTAGTGGCCACGGGCTACAACGGCTACCCCGCAGGTAGGCCAGGATGCGCTTCTGCGGGGGCATGTCCGCGCGGTCAGAAGTCCAAGGCAGAGATTCCGCCCATGGCCTCTTACACAGCCCCTGAAAGCCGTTGTGATGCTCTCCACGCTGAAGAGAATGCGATCCTTTATGCGCGCCGGGATCTGCGCGGCTGCACGATCTACGTCAACCACGAGCCGTGTCCGAACTGCCGCCGTGTGATTGCAGGCACTGGCATAGCGCGCATGGTGTGGACGCTGCCCGGCGGCGGCTACTCGGGAGAGATGGTCTAATGAAAAATACAGAACTAGAAATCTCTAGACTCTGGCACGAGTCTGAGTGGACCACATTCATGGCCGAAGACGGATGCATGAGTATTGCCATGAACACGGAGGAGGATCGAGTTCTAGACTTCGCTAGAGCGTTAGGCGTTGAGGTAGTTGCACCTGTAGCCTGATTGCGCTATGCTGAAGGCATTAGAAACGCAGAGTAGGAGAAATCGTGGGAACTAGGGTGGTTCGCATTCGGGTGGAGCACCTGAACTTCCCTCAGAATGTCGTCGCCGGGTGTAACTATCTGGTCATCGCCTCTCTGACGTACCTGATGCGCGGTAGCAACGAAGATCCTCCACCCGTACCTGTGCGCGACGAGGGAGGTGGAAGGTACAGCATCTCGGATGGCAGACACCGAGTCATTGCCGCCATCATCGCAGGACGCCCTGACGTGCTTTGTGAAATCGAGGAGACGCCATGACACACAAGATCGAAGTTAGAGGTCCCATTCGCTACCCCGGAGGTAGGGATGGGTGGTATGTCTTCGAGTGCTCTGAGGGAGACTATGTTTCGTATGGACCTCGCCCGGACTCCAAGAACGCACGTATGGCGTCCAAGGCACACGCTGAGGCCAAGAACGCCAACGAGACTCGTTACGCGGCTGAGCGTGCTACTCTGAGCGAGAACGCTATTGATGACCCTCCCAACACCGCTATCGAAGGAAACTGACATGAAGAGAGCATGCCCCGAGTCCTGGCCTACGGGCATCACGTCTCTGCTGCACCAAGACATCCCATGCGACAAGGACGCCAAGCACCGTGGATGGCACGTCAGCGCCTCGGGAGATGTCAAGTGGACAGGTAAGTTGACGGACGAAGAGCGCGCCGAGCGCGACAGGATGCGTGCCCACCACGACGCCGTGATTCTGTCCGCAACGATGTACGGAGGCAACTGACATGCAGGTAGAAGTTCGAGTCATCATGGACGATGGTCGATATGTTCTTGACTACAAGGAAGTCCAGACGCTCACCAGCGACTCTCTGAGCATTGCAGCGGCGCAACTCGGATTCGGTCTGGCTGAGGCTGCCTATGGTCTACTTCCTGAGGAGGACTGATGCGGCGAAACGGAGACCCCAAGCACCCCCTTCACGTGTGGGAAAAGGTTTCTCAGAAGGGCCATCTGGTGCGCTGGAAGTGTGCAGCCGGAACGCTGTGCAACGCGACGAAGATGACGTTCGATGGCAAGTCCAGAGAAGCCTGACTTCGCCACCCGGCTAGGAATCTTCTTCACGTACGCCGCTGCCGCTTGGTCGGTAGCGGCGACTTTTTTCCTCATCTGGTTGCATATGTAGCCTGACTGCACTAGGATGTGAGCAACAGAGCCTGAGGAGGCAGATATGGGTAGACACATCATCAAGGTAGCGCCCGACCTGGATTTGTACGTGGAGTGGTCTTCTATTGTCGATAGTCCAGTTTGTTGGGGTACCCGCGCGGAAATGCTTGAAGAGGGCACCGACGCTGTGAGGCTGGACCGGGCCGACAAGTTCGGAACCTCCTCTCTTCCGGGGTTCGATAACTGGGAAACCGATAGTCTCATTTATGAGCAGCAGGGCCTTCTCCCGCGCACAAAAATTCCAGAGGCGCTGCGTAGATTTGAGAACGACGAAGATGCCGACATCACCGATTTGCTTATCCCATTCGAAGAGGACTAGAAATGACTACGCTGTTTCGAGTTGAGAACCCACTGACCAATCTTGGTTTGTGGTACGCAGGTACGGGTGAATTTACCGAGTTCATAAAGACCATCGACAACGCTCAGTGCCGAGACTTGCCTATGGACTACGATCCGACCATGAAGGACGGGGGGAACTGGATCAGCGCCTGCGATAATCTGGACGACATGCAGAACTGGTTCTCTCCATCTGACTTGCATCAGTTGCAGCAGGTGGGATATGGTCTCTACACCTTTGAGGTGCCTAACTACCGCCAGGCCAACGGCCACGCAATTTTCTTGCGCGAATCTGTGATTGAAAGCCGTCTGGTTTCGATCTCTCTTCTTGAAAGGATGTAAGGTGACTAAGGAAATTCCGGCTGAGGCTGACCCGACCGGCGAGAACGCACGCTGGAACGCTCTGCTTGACGCACTAAGGGCCATCGCTGATGACCCCACAGAGACGCCTGCGCGGCGCGCTAAGGCTCGCGGGGCGTGGGAGAAGGCTGTATCGGGCAGCGGCCCTGCTGCGGCTATCCTGGTGACACCCCCGGTATCCGCCAGACACACGCGCGGTGGAGGCCAGTTCCTTCGTACACGGTCAGAGGAGGAAGGAGGGGGTAAGCCCTGATGTCTACGAATCCATATTCTATTAACTTCGAGGAAATATACGAGAACAAAGTTGCTGGAAAGACCTCTTACTTCGCTCTGATGTATGGGGCAACACCTGTGGTTCTCGGCACTTCTAACCACTCCAAGTTTCCGAGTGGTGACGTCCTTTGGATTAATGACGTGCCTACAAAGAAGAAGCCCCTTTCTCGCGGCGACCAGTATAAGGAAACCTCTGTCACAACTGTCAGAGTTCCTAAGAAGGGCCAGGGCAAGTGTGTGAAGTGTTTTGGAATCATGGACATTTCCACAGATGCCATCAATGAGGACGAAAGTACTCTAGAGTACGTAGCCGATCCCTACCTGAAGGCCACAGAAGATAAGATTGTCATGGGTTACTGGTGTCCGAATTGCTACAGCAAAAGAAAGAAGGAAATTCCGGCTCCGCCCCAGACCGATTCAGGACCATGGCCCGTCAAGTCTTTTATTGTCTCGGAGAATAACGACCAACTGTGGTTTAACTCCAACAACACGTGGCACACCTCTTACAACGCCAAGCCCTTTTAAGGAGCACCCATGGCTGTTTATTTCACGTCTGATCCGCATTGGGGCCATCGTTTCGTCTCTACGCTGCGTGGGTTCGAGTCCACGGCAGAGCACGATAGCGCTCTGTTGGACAACTTTCACGACACTCTGACTGAGGCAGATCAGACGTGGTGGCTCGGTGACCTTGCGATGCACAAGCCGGATTATGCGTTGGCTCAGATTGGCACAATTCCCGGTAAGCACCACCTGATTCTCGGCAACCACGACCGCGCACACCCCATGCACCGCGACTCTCACAAGCATCAGCGCATGTACTTTGAGGTCTTCGAGTCGGTTCAGGCTTTCGCGCGTCGTCGCATCAATGGCACCGAGGTTCTGCTTTCTCACTTCCCGTACGTGGGACTGGGAGACGACCACACGCCAGAAGCACGCAACGTTCAGTACCGTTTTCCTGATCTAGGAACATGGCTTCTTCACGGACACACGCACAACAGCGAGCAGCGCGTTCACGGTCACCAGATTCATGTTGGTCTGGACGCCTGGCACATGAAGCCCGTACCACTTTCCTACCTAGAGAGCATCATTCCTACTACCCTGAAGGCGGATCGATGACCGCACTAAATAAGGTTCAACTTCGACATGTCGTCACGTCAGACAGTCTGAAGAATTCTACATTTCCTCCTGACCGCGTAAGGTTGGAGATTGACAACGCCCTACGTGAATTCTTTACCTCTCCCGATGTGGAGGGTGCAGACATTGATTACGACACATTCAAGGTCACCTTTTCCAAGGCTCCAGACGACTTTGTTTTTCATGACTACCACGTGGTACATGTCGAGGCTGAAGTCAGTCTGTGACTTTCCCACCAACACAAACAGAGCGTACTACTAGTAGTGGCTATTTCTAAGGAGAACATCTATGCCAATGCCCGGAAGTGTAGTTAATGACGATTTTCTAGAAGATGTGGAGACAACGCCAGAGCAGAAGCGCCTTGCTGCCCTCTTTGCGGCGCGCCATGTGCCCCGTGACAGCCTTGTTGGGGTGCTGGGCATGCTAGGAGTGCTGGAGGCTCTTCGACCCGCTCCTGAGCCAGTTTCTGTGGCTGTAGAAAGCATCGCTGTCCCCGAGCCTGTGGATAGTGCGCCAGAGCCTGCCGTTGCACGGTTTCCATGGGCGGTGGCTCCGTCGTGGAATCGTAAGTTCCCGTGGGCTCGGCGCAGGGGATCGACTGATGATTGAAGTATTTTCAATTGCTCTTGCCCTTCCTTCGATCCCCACGATTATTGCTTTTGTTTTATGTCTTTATCGCATTGTGCGCCTGGAGCATAAGACACAAGAACTAGCACGCCGCATCGACAGACATCACCCAACTCCGAAGAGGGAGAATAATGCCTCGGGGTAATAACTACCGACAAAATCCTCATCAGTTGACTGACAGGCAGATTGAGATTTTTCGTTTGGCGAGTCAGGGCCTTTCCAACAGAGAGATTGGTGAAAAGATCTATGTGGTGGAAAATACCGTAGACACCCATCTTCGCTTGGGATATAAGAAACTGGGTACCAGCAGTAGGGCAGGAGCCATTGCACTAGGTATTCGAGAGGGTTGGATTCCTCTACATACGGGTGACGATCTGCTAGAAGATGCTGCTATCCGTCTTTACTGCCACATCTACTTCAATGGCAGTGACGCAGGAGCCGATGACTTCGGCATGGAACCCGAAGATTTGAAGGAACAGATGCGTGGATTGGCTCGTGCGGCCCTAAACATCAAGGAAAACTCATGATTCAGGCACCACAACCCAAGCCGACCCCCAAGTTCTGTACGCAGATTGCCGGACGCCATCCGTTCGAGAAGTTCCACCAGAACATTGGCCAGGCCAAGAATGCCGTAGGGTACGGTGGCGGTCGGTGGCGCGGTGTTCGTGGAGGTAAGATCTTCGAGTGGAAGGATTCCTCAGGCACGTGGGAACTCATTCATGACATTGCTCCAGGCACTTTGGGTAGAGACCTTCCCTGGCACGTAGACGCAGCCAAGCGTGAGGAAGAACGCCAGTGGGCTGCCGAGAAGGCGCGGGAAGCCAAGCGCATTAAGTCACTCTCTTACTTTTTGGTGGATTCTGGTATCTCTCTGACCGGACCACGCATCGGAGAGGATGCACGCAAGATCTGGGAATACCTAGAAGAGCGCTATGACATCCGGGAGAAGAATTGACAAAGGTTATGATCTGTGGGGATATTCACGTCAGAGACCGCGCACCCTCAAATTGCCACGATTCCTATACCGATGACATCATTGACATCTTGAAGTGGACTGCGGATTATTGCGCTTCTGAAGGAATCAAGCACGCCATATGGGCAGGGGATGTGTTTGACTTTAAGAGTCCCAGCAAGAATTCTCATGCTCTTGTCTTGAAGATGATCGGTGTGGTGCGACACTACATCGAGCAGGGTGTCGAACTGTCCATCGTGCCCGGCAACCACGACCTCAGCAACGATGTGCTGGACACGATCCACACGAAGCAGCCGCTGGGCGTGCTGTACGCCGCAGGAGCGCACGAACTCAAAGGCTGGCACCCCGATCTTCCGGTGTACGGCGTTCCCTGGCAGCAGACGTGGACTACCGATCCAGAATTGGCTCTGCTCTCTTTCGAAGACTATCGCTTGGCTTTTGAAAGCCTAAATGACACTGCTAGGGTTCCGCAGTGGTCCTATGACCAGCCATGCCTTGTCGTCACACACGCACCTATTTATCCACCTGCTCAGGTTGAACGCGGCGTACCTTTTGATCTGGTGGACACTAAGAGGCTTGCCGACGCCATGCACGGCCACGGCTATCTGTACTACGGCCACATTCACGAAGACCACGGAATCTTCACGGACGGCGGAGTGACCTTCGCCAACATGGGTGCCATCTCTCGTGGGTCTCTGCATGAGTACAATCTGGAGCGCACGGTCAAGGTTTCTGTGTGGACAGACGAACCGGGAGAAGAGGGCTTCACGGAGGTCATTGTGCCGCAGAAGCCAGCCTCTGAGGTCTTCAAGATCGAGTCAGCATCCTTGGCTAAGGCCGAGAAGATGAATCTGAACCAGTTTCTCACCAGCGTCGGCTCTGCTTCCCTAGATATCTCGACTACGGCATCCGTCGTCGCCCACCTTCGGGAACTCAACGATGTGCCCGAAGAAGTCATTACACGCGCAGTTGATTTCTTGGAGGCTGTCGATGCCTGACAATGGGTGCTGGTGCGGGATGGACCACTCCAAAATGGATTGGGACGAAGAACTTGGTTGGTACGAAGTCTGGGAGGACGAAGATGACTGAAAACGAAGAGTGGGTTCGCGGAAGTTGGATGCAGACCTACACCGGAAAGCAGTTCTGGCCTATGTCCCCGCGCGTAGAGGACGTGGACCCTGTGGACATTGCGCATGCCCTGTCTCTGCTGTGCCGCTACAACGGCCACGTGCAACGCTTCTACAGCGTGGCTGAGCACTGCGTGCTCATGTCCTACGCTGTACCCGAGGAGTATGCTCTGTGGGCTCTTCTGCACGACGCCACTGAGGCCTATGTAGGGGACATGATTCGTCCCCTGAAGCAGTTCATGCCTGAGTATGTAGCAGCAGAAGCGCTAGTGGCTCTCGCCATTGCTCAGAGGTTTGATCTTCGTACTGCCGATGGCCTCTTTACCCACAAACTGCCCGCTCCGGTGAAGGAGGCGGACAACCGTATTCTTCTCACCGAGCGTGCTGCTCTCATGCCCAACACCACGCACGCTTGGGCTGTGGAAGATCTAGAGCCGCTTCCTGTGTCAATTTCTGGGTGGCTTCCGGAGACCGCTGAGCGTGCATATCTTGTTCGCTTGCACGAACTTTGGACGGACTCCTAATGTCTCACGACCATGAAGCAGAGTATTGGGAGTGGTTTAACCGCTTCTTCTACCAACCAACTCCTGAGATCAACCAAATTCTGTCTGACGCTCTCGACATCCACAACTCGGGTCTCGGTGCTTCCCTGTCTACTCCTACGAAGTCTATTATTGAGGTGATCCGTTCCCACATCAGTTGGGATGAGGCCACGTCCGAACAAATACTTGCGGATCTCAGATACTATGCCCGCTGGCGTCCGTCTGTGCGGTATGATGGACCCGTGCGTTCATTCGAAGATCAACAGATCATCGATAGGTTGAACGAAAGTCTGAGGAGCGGACAGTGGATGAAGCGGTAGCAACTACCTACCGGTGCCAGCACATTGGCGGGCCGTACGACGGGCTCACCGAGGACCGGGAATTCAAGCCCGAGCAACAACAGTTCATGTGGGCACAGGCTGTGCAAGTCAAGCAGGGCACCGACGCCAAGCCTTGGCTCATGCACCGGTACGAGATCGAGATCGATGGCATCCGCGCTCGCCTGAACTACAGAGGTTATCGCGCACTTAGCAATAATCCACTCGCTAAGTTGGGTGACACATCTTCCTAACATCAGCACCTGACTAGCCGATGAGATAGGTGTACCGCTCAACAACCACAGTTAGGAATCACCATGAAGAACATCTCTCGTCGTTTTACCTCTATTGTCCTGGGTCTTGGTCTCGTCGTCGCTGGCGCGGGCGCTGCTGAGGCCGCTACGTGGACTTACAAGTATGCAGGTCCGGGATATACCGAGGCAACCTGCGAGGCGCTGTACTACTCCCCCTGGGGCAAGAACGGCGTGAACCTTGTTTATGTGGGCAACCCGTACTATGTGGGGTCTGGCTCTACGCTGAAGTGTGCGGTGCGCGTCGGCTGAGTTAAGCCGAGTGCTCAGGCCCTTCATCCTTCGGGGTGGAGGGCCTGTTGCATATGTAGCATGACTACGCTACTGTGTACTTAAGAGATCCTGAGGAGGACACCATGGACATCAAGAGCATCAAGCCTGTGCGCAAGGTTCGTACCGAGGTCGGCATTGAACTTCCGTACCGCATCGAGCACGGCAAGTGGAACTTCAAGGTGGACCCTGCCGTACGGGAGGTCACCAAGGTGGACGAGGGCACGGTCTTCATCTCTTGGAGCCTCATCGAGGAACTGTCCGGTGTCACCACAGACAGTCTCGGCATGGGTGGATCTCTCATCATTGGGCACCGCGAAGGATACGCACTGGAGCAAGCCGGGTTTGCAGTACAGGAGACACGGGGCGGATATCACGGAACTGAGGCTACTAAGGAACTGGAGGCTCACTTGGCTAAGACATACACCGAGGCTGTCGATCCTCTGCGGGCAGAAGCAGTGGAAGAGTTGATTTCCAAGCACTCCTACTCAGCGCAGGCTATTCGGTCCTGGTTTGACAGGCTGCTTCGATGAGACGACACGCACAGCGAGGCTTCCAGCCCGCCGAACTGCCGCCTGAGACGCAGGCCAAAATCGACGCCATGTGGGCTAAGATCAGAGCCTCTGATGAGGAGGATGAAGATGGAGCGAACGAGTAACCCGCTAGTTCAGATGGACGCCATCTCAGCCGTTCAATCTGTGCTTCTGGAAGAGATGAGCAATCAGGCACGTCTTGCCTACATCGGCACCGAGGGTGTCTATGGGATCGCAGTACACCGAGAGCAGTATCGACTTCTCAGCCTCGCGCTAGAGGCCATCACGAACGGAGACTGACATGAGCACATACTTCAACATGGGCGACTACATTCAGGTAACCACGAAGGACGGCGAGATCGTCAACGGGTGGGCGCTCAGTACGCTGGGGACCATAGGTTACGCGACCTACACCGTTCGCACTCGTACCGGAGACCGTGACTTCAACCACAACTTCGACAAGACCACTGTACTGGTCCCCAAGGGTCTGACTGAGCAGGAGGCTCAGGAGCAGATCCATCGTCTGCGTCAGGCTCTCCGCGCCACTGGTCTTCCCGAGCACTTCATCGACTCGGTTCAGGCCGGGGCATGACGTGTCTGCGACTCGGTGCACTTGCGTGCGAGATGTTCGCCTGGTCGTAATTCTTCCTGACCCTCTGTGTCCTGCCTGGACACTTCACGTCATTCACCCAGAGAGGGAGCGAGAAGATGCCTGACCGTTTCAAGAATGCCCCTGGTGTGAAGTGGGCCAGCGATTACTACTACACCACACGCAAGAAGCACAAGAACCGGCGAGAGGCACGTCTGCGCATGAAGCGCGCTACCCGCCGAGAAGCCCTGGATTGGAGTAACGACAATGACTGATGAATCGGTTGCCAAGTACCTTCATAGTCTCGCCACGCACTTTGACCGCAAGGACTGGGAGTGGACCCGCAAGCACGACATCAAGCACATCCGGCGTGAGGGTGACTACTCGGGATACGACCATCCCGTTCGTCGTGTTCAGCGCCTGATTAAGCGTCATCTGCCTGGCAATGCCTGGAGGCGGGATCGAGGGATTTGGGGCATGCTCTCAGGAACCGAGGAAAAGACTTCTTTCTGGAAGAAAATCCAGTTGAAGGTTTGGGGCTTGAAGGCCGAGGTCTACGTGACGCTGCGTACTGACAAGCACCTGCCCGATGGAGTGCTGGAGAATGCGGCTATTATTGCTTATTGGGAAGAGGATGGCGAGTACTTGCAGATGGTTCAGCCGTCTGTGGGTGAACTGCTGGCCAACTTCCTGCTAGAAGACCCCGAGCACCCTCACGCACAGAAGATTTTGGCCGAACTGACCCGCCTTTCCGAGCGCTACAGCGCCCGCATCAAGGCCGGAGAAGTGGACGGCGAGGTACACGAGGACTGAGGTTGCGTATGACGCTTGACTGCACTAGGCTGTAGCCAACATCAAGAAACGAGGTGGTCTCCATGTCCGTGATGAGTAGCCCGCGCAACCGCTGCCGCTTGGGAGTGGACAACCCGATTGACGACGACGGGTTCTGGGAGTTCCGCAAGTTCAAGGCCAACCGCAAGGGTGGCGGTCCGACCGGAGGCCGTCTGTGGCGGCGCACGATCCGTACCCGTGAGCAGCGGCTGGTTCGGGCCGAGATCGATCAGTACTACGCCGATCTGGAAGAGGAGCGCCACGAAGCCCTGCTGGAGGAAATCTGGGAGGTCAACGAACCCTTGGCTTACATGGGTGAGGCATACTGGCCTGCCAACCAGGAGGAGTCTATCTTCACTTCGTGGCCGGACGAGGATGACTTCGTGGGCTGCAACGACGACTGCCCTTCCTGCCTCGCTGCTGACGATGAACTTACTGACCTGGACCGCATGCTATTTGGATGGGACGGCTGATGACCACACAGACGCACGAGAAGGCCGCTCTGAGCGCACGGGAGGCCGAGGTAGTCAATATGTACCGACAGGCTCTTTCCAAGCCCTCTCGTGGGCAACGTCCGCGCACCCATCTCAACGCTCCGGCAGGTACTCTGGTCGAACTTCTGGACATCATTGACCGACTTACTGAGGAGAAGCCATGACGGCTATTGGAAACTTCGCACTTCTCACCCACGATGACCTTCAGGTAGAGGAGATCAATGATGACCGAGCCAGTTCCTGATCCCGCCTATGACAATTTTCTAAGCGTTGGTGGCAATGTCATTCGCTGCGATAACCACCGTCTAGTGCAGCACCGCGATGGGCGTGTTCCTTGGTGTAATCGGTGCAGGAAGACCGCACATGGTCTGCACAAGGACGACATACAGCCCTTCTGGGACAAGAAGAGACTTAACTAAGTTGCACTACTTGCGCTAGGGCATGCTCATACGGAATGATAGTGAGCAACTTGTCCGGAAAGGACGTATAATGCCCAAGCCGTGGATAAATCTTGTCGTGGCGTGTGTTGTGGTCCTAGTTGCCAGTCAGGTAGTTGACCACAGTGGGTGGCCCGGCTGGATTGAGTTCCCTCTGGTGGCTCTCATAGGGGCCGTTGCCTACATGATCTCAGCGCGCGTCCTTATTTATTTTTCCTCTCGTAGAAATAATCCAGCGTTTTTGCGAGAGCCTAGCCGCATCCCTCGCCACAGAAACTAGTTGATAGTAAACTGATGAGTATGGTTAACAAGTATGCAGTAGCAGTAGGTATCAACAACTACCCAGGCACTGGTTCTGACCTTCGAGGTTGCGTTAACGACGCCATCGATTGGACAGACCATCTCTCGTCTTTGGGATACAAGGTGCTGACCCTTACAGATGAGCAGGCTACCAAGACAGCAGTCACTAGCGCTCTGCGTGAAATGATGGCCATGGCCCGGTATCGAGATAAGGTCGTGTTCACCTACTCTGGCCACGGCTCCTGGGTTCCTGACAGGGGAGGCGATGAGGCTGACAGCCGAGATGAGGTCTTGGTTCTTCATGATTTCGACCGTGGAGGGCTACTTTCGGACGACGAGATGAATACGATTTTTTCCAATCGTCGTTTTGGTGTTAAGCCCACTGTTATCTCGGATTCTTGTCATTCGGGTACCCTGACAGATGTTCGTGGACTAGAGGCTGTGCGAACTTTGAAGCATTCTGTGGTGGACGCTGCTCCTCGCTTTCTCTCTCCGTCTCACTTCCTTGCGTCAGAGGACGTTCCTGCGGCACTAGAAGTCGAATCTAAGGCTCCCAGGGGGGCATCTAGACCTACCACCGCTCTTTTGTCGGGCTGTGACGACCCTGAATTTTCTTACGATGCATACATCGATGGCCGTTATCGAGGAGCATTCACAGCAGCCGCTTTGAAGACGTGGGTTCCTGGCATTACTTTGAGAAAGTGGCATGAAGCGATTAGGCTTTACCTACCTTCTAACCAGTACCCACAAAGCCCCCAGATTGGTGCAACGTACCCCCAGCGGTTCTGGACTCTCTAAGTTGCACATGTAGCATGGTTGCGCTATCCTGAAAGTCAAAGACGATCTTCAGGAGGACAACCATGAGCACTGTCAAGGCACGCCGCTGGATGTGGATTGATTTTGAAGCAACGGGACTGTCCGAGGGCAACGACTTCTCTAGGGTTCACCCGATGGAGGTCGGAATCATTCTGACGGACTTCAACCTCAATCGACTCGCGGGGTACACCGAGGTAGTCAAGATGCACCCGGCCATGGCTGAGCAGATCAGGGCAAACAAGTTCGTGCGAGAGATGCACACCAAGAGTGGCCTGATTCGAGATTCAGTGAAGAACGCCACTCTAAGCCTGCCTGAGATCGAAAACGAGATCATTGACATGCTTCAAGAGTTTGGGGAGCCCGGAGAGTTTCAAATCGCAGGCTCTGGCGTGGCTGCCTATGACTTCCCTCTGATCAAGCAGTGGATGCCCAATCTCGCTGTCTGGCTGGACTACTCACCTGCTGACATCGGCATCATGCGGCGCATGGCGTCTCGCCTGGTGGGTAAGGAAATCGTCACCCATACGCCTGCGTCCTACGGTGCGGAGAAGTTGCATCGGGCTATGCAGGATGTTGAGGGACATCTGGAAGAGACGCAGAAGTATCAGGAAGTGCTGCGGGCCGCGTTCCTAACCGAGTCGCAGGTGGATGACCGGATTCAAGACGTGGAGGAGATCTTGTGAGCAGAGAAGATTTTGTCAGTACGCGGGCCAAGGTGACGGTCATCTTTGATCTGCCTACCGGAGAGAAGTACACGCTGACGGTTCCCGATGTGGTGGACGTGAAGGTGACACAGCAGTGGCGTTACGGCAATCCCTTCACGTCACTAGGCGTCGAGAGTCTGGCGTTCGTGGCCGAGACTCTGGAAGGCATGGCTATCCAGTTTCTGCCCCTTCCTGATGCTAGGGGAGGTGGGTACTTCAGCCTGGTCAAGGATCTGCGCCCTCGCTGAGGTTGCACATGTCGCTTGACTACGCTACTGTTGACTTAGACGCACGAACCGACGATGAAAGACAAGGTGATTGATATGTGGATCTTCATGCCGGGCGGACTCCTGATGCCCGCCGCTGTGCCTATGGACAAGGTTGACGCCAAGTGGACGAACGGCGGTGAGTGGAACCTTCAGGTCCGGGCGCGCACTCTCAGTCACCTCACAAACTTCATCCGGGACTACATGACCGAGGGTGACTACTCTGAGATCCAGAGCACTCCGGAGATGGACTACAACTACCGCTTCTACACCTCCAAGAAGGCGTTCGCCACGGGCATGGCCATGGCTATGCTGGAGATCGATTACTATAAGTTCAAGCCCACGGCTGAGGACACGTACGAAGATGGCACGCTGAAGTACATGGATGGCAAGGAGTACCACAGCGTGCTGAACAGCATCTGGGGCACGGTCTGCCGTCTGGGTCTTCCCGGAGGCAAGTGGGCCAAGGGTGGGTCTGCTTGGGACGATGCAATTTCCAAGTACTCAGGCAAGCGCTATGGTGAAGCGCGTTCCAACCGCGACTGGCTGGATGCCTACAACGACATGCTGGACAGCCGGGGTCGTTGGGAAGACTCCACCGAGGAGGGCACGTCCCAGGTTCCTCTCGGGGACGACTCTGTGTGGCAGGAGGAGACCGAGCATCACGGCATGACGGAGTTCGCGGCTCGCTGGCTGGAGGATGACGACTATGAGCCGGACAGCCACACTCGCAAGGAAATGATTCTGGCCAAGGTAGAGGATCTTCCTGCCTCTCAGTGGGATGACTGGCTGTACCCCGATGAGATGGAGATCGTCTCTTACGAGTACCAGAAGGCTCTGGTAAACGAGCGTGAGCGTGCTCGTCGGTTCCGTGAGAGCGTGCAGGAGTCGGTCAAGACGGTCGGCAAGGATCGCAAGAAGAACCGCAAGCCGAGTAAGGCTAGCCGCCAGACGGTACGCCGGACCAGGCACGCGGCACGCTGAGTGAAGTTGCCTAGCGCAGTTGGTTGCACATGTTGCCTGACTGCGCTAGGCTCTTCCTGACAGGTCAACAGCACTGAGGAGGACACCATGGGAAACAAGCGAGCAATCATCGTTGTGGACTGCCAAAATGATTTCACTGAGGGCGGCGCTCTCGCTGTCGAAGGCGGGGACCGGGTGGCCCGCAACATCTCGAATCACTTGACCACATACGGCACTGACTACGATCTGGTCATCGCCACGCGGGACTGGCACAATCCCCTGCCCGACACCAACTCGGGCCACTTCGACCGCTGGCCGGTCCACTGCGTGGCAGGCACTAAGGGTGCAGAGTACGACACAAATCTTCTACTGCCTTTTCGCACGATCCATGTCATCAAGGGCATGGGCCGTGAGGACTACTCGGGCTTCGATGGTGTGGTCTCAGATCTCAGGGGCACTCGTTGGAACGATGAGACGCTGCTTCAGGTACTGCTCTCCAACGGGGTTCAGTATGTCGATGTCGTCGGACTGGCTTTCGACCACTGTGTAAAGGCTACGGCTCTCGATGCCGTTGCCAAGGGAGATTTCGTCGTACAGGTGCTGACCGACCTCACGGCAGGCGTGGCTGTCGATACCACCATCGAGGCGGCTAGGCTTCTGACAGTCAATGATGTCGTTCTGGAACTGTCCTGACCCCCAAATTTCAACCACCAACCGAAAGGCAACACCCATGAAGAAGAAGATTTTTGCTGCAACGGCTGCGGCCATGCTCCTGCTCGCTGGCTGTGAGTCCGCAGCCGACACCGCTGACCGCAACCTTTCCAAGGCTGCCGAGAACTTCGAAGTGCCTCGTCGCATCGTCGGCATCAATGGAATCACTGATGAGGTGCTGTTCTCGGTCGAAGGGTTTTGCTCCTACGAGATCGCTTCAGGCACCTATGAGGTCATTTGTCTCGTTGATCGTGCGAGTGGGGAGGTCACCCGCACCACGCTCGCTCGCTCGGACAACGTGACGATGCTGGTCACACAGACAGGCGGCACCGAGGTGGACCTGTTCCAGCCTCGCGTGATCTTCCGGCCGGAGACCATCGTGCCCGACTTCGATCTCTCAACCTCTGCTCGCCTTCAGGGCAACGGTAACGGCTGATCTAGGCAGTTACCTTGGGGCGGTGTCGGGCCCGACACCGCCCTTCGGTCTAATAGAAAGAAGAATTTAGCGTGTTCTTTGTGATTAGCGATACCTATCAAGTAGGCGCTTATTGGTGCAGACAGAATGGCCTCAACCCGCACTCGCGTAATGTGCGAATCTGTACGTGGGCTTCCGATCTTCAGGGAACGCGCTTTCAAGAGGGAGACCACCTGAAGGTGGTTGACTCACTAGATTACCGAGCACAGCGAAGTTTTTGTGATCTGCTAGAGGTACTTGACATGAACAAGGCCTTGTACTGAGTAGCATTCTTGGCCTAATTGCTCTATGATAGAGAGTAAGTTCTATAGACTCTTTAAGGAGCATCATGCGTTTGGTCATGTTGACCGACCCGGTACAGTGGACTGTGCAGCATCAAGGCAAGTCTGTCGCCATCGGAGGCACCACATTCTTCTCTCATCGAGAAGATGCAGTTCAAGAGATCTCTAAGCGCGGACTAACTGTGCGCGAGACTGGTGAGATCGTGCGTACCCCGGAGCCTGTGATCACAGAATCGGTCCCTGAAGCGCCTGTAGAGACCGAGGTGGTCCAGGAGGCCCCGGTAGAGTCTGGAGACGTTCCTGACGCTCCTGTGGAATCTGCGGAGGCCACAGAGAGCAAGCGCCGGGGACGCCCGCGTACCTTCTCTGAGGAGGAGGCTGCTGAGCGCCGCAGGCAGCAGAATCGTGAGTACTACCGACAGAGACCGCCTGAGCGCAAGAATGCGGTCAGAGAGCGCTCCAAGGACTGGCGAGAGAGCAACCCTGACAAGGTGAAGGAATACCGACAGCGGGCCAACGAAAAGCGCCGTGAGCGGTATCGCACTGACCCGGAGTATCGTGCTAAGGTAGATGCCTCAAACAAGGCATATCAGGAACGCAAGAAGACAAACAAGGAGAACTGAGATGGCCAGAGCCAAGATCGTCCTCAATGAGCCTACGCTAAAGTGGATTCTTGGGCTGACTAGTGATGTAGACATTCGAGCACTCGATATCATGCAAGACCCTATACACCTCGAAATAGTCATCTCACACAACTCTATTAAGGATGACTGGCATTACCCCGAAGGGGTTGGTGCTGAATCTAGAATTTATGACCTAAACACTATTCCTGCATCGATCAAGGAACACAACCTGTGAACGTCAATCATTTCATGTTCCCAAAGGGCGTTCCGATCTGCGGGGAGCCAGTGTTCGCAGAAGAGACTCCCTTGTCTCAGACACAAAATCCAAATCTTGTTTCCTGTCGCAGTTGCTGGAAGCACATGCCGTGATCTAGCGGCAGTTAGCCCCCTTAGCCCAACGGCAGAGGCGTCCGACTCAAAATCGGTACAGTGTGGGTTCGAATCCCACAGGGGGTACCTCACCCAGCACCTTCTGGTCGATAGTGTGTAAAGAGAGCCACACATCGACTAGGAAGGTGCTTTTTTTATGGCTAACGCCACCCTTCCGCAAAACTTCACGCTTGATCTCTATCGCGGCGATGACTATGTTGTTGCTTTTGTTTACGGAGTCCGTGAAGCAGATACTAATGTATCTATGATTACCTCTACCGAGGGGTGGACAGCGCGGGCTCAGATTAGGTCTGACTACGGCAGAGATCTTTGGATTGATTTGACCGAAGAAAATGGTCTCCGTCTTGAAGTCATTGATGGAAATCTAGTTGTTTACATGCATATTTCTGCCTCGGCCACATCCGGCGTGGAGTGGAATCGCAGAGACTGGGGTGTGTGGGATCTTGAAATAGTTGATCCCACTGGTATGAGAACAACAATCTTTGCTGGAGAAGTGAATATTAATGCTGATGTGACTCAGGAGGTCTTCTCGTGAATATCGAGCATGCTTCCGTAAGCACTCCTCTAGTACGTGTGGTCGGAGTTACTAAGGTTGTGGGGCCAACCGGTCCTGCTGGTCCACAAGGTGATGCAGGAGATCCCGAGCATGTGGGGGCTGCTGTTACCGCGTATATGCAGGAACATTCTGATGCTGTTCTTGCTCCTCATGTGAATGATCCGGAACCCCACCCTGCGTATGACGACATTCCGTCGTTGACCCTACTTTTCGAGAACGGACTGACCTGACATGTCTCTGGCAACTAACGTTCAGAACCTCGCTACTCGTATTGCCACCGAGATCAAGGCAATCCGTACGGCCGAGGGTGACCTGACTGCTCTTACCACTACCGCTAAGGCGAACCTTGTAGCGGCCATCAATGAACTGCAGACTGAGGTCAGTGCTGCCGTAGCAGGCAGCGGCAACGCCTCCATCGATGATGCCAGCACGACAGGTGCCGCTACGTGGTCTTCACAGAAGATTTCAGACACCGTTGCTGCTGCTGTTCAGAGCATCTTGGGAGGCACACCCCAGGCTGCTTATGACACACTGACTGAGATTGCCGCAGCGATGGCGGCGGACGACACGCAGGCTGCTGATCTGTTGACTCAGATTGGTAACCGCGTTAGGTTCGACGCCGTGCAGACCCTCACAGCCCCGCAGCAGGCCCAGGCACGCACGAACATTGGTGCAGCGGCACTTGCGGACGTAGCAGCCGCAACAGAGGGCGCACGAGGCACTGTTGAGTTGGCCACGACGACTGAAGCAACTACCGGTACGGACACTGCTCGTGCAGTTACCCCGGCTGGGTTGAAGGCTGTCGCGGACACTAAGGCAGCGACGAGCCACACGCACACCGAACTGGCTCAGGCCACCGAGGCTGCACGCGGAACCTTGGAACTGGCTACGGCTGTTGAAGTAACCGCAGGTACAGACGCCGTTCGAGCAATCACGCCTGTCCGCTTGAAGGAACGCACTGATATTCTTGCTACCAAGGCAGACGTAGGCGACACCAACACCAATTTCGTTACTACCTTTGAGGCCGGTCTGGCATGAGCCTAGCAGAGCAGACAAATAATCTTGCTGCTCGCATCGGGCAGGAAATCAAGGCACTGAGATCGTCCAAGGATACTGTTCTTGGAATCACCCGAGTAAATCTCATTACTCATCCGATCATCACGACTACTCCCGATCAAACGGCGGGCTGGCGTGCGCAGATCCCGGACGCGCTTACTTTTGTAACTGACGAGGATGGGTTGCCCTCCCTTCAGGCTGCTGAATCTATCGTCAACAACGGTGTTTACCTCGACCCGAATCAAAGTTTTCCGGTTAAGGTAGGCGACCGTGTGCGGTTTACTGTCATGGTGCGCGCAAGCACGGAATCTCTTGCTTCTTCCATGAGACTGAGAATTGCGGGTTACGGTGGTGCAGTCGTTACAGGAGGCACTACTGCGCAGGCAGTGACTACCACAGGCTATACGAGATTGTTTGTCAGCGCTGTCGTTACCGAAGCCCCTGTAGGTGCCTACGTACGTACTCTTGTTTGGCCGTCGTCCACAGTTACCGCAGTAGGAGACTGGGTTCGTATTCGAAAGGCTCTCACTGAAGTGGGGACAGATGTCCCCACTGACAACTCTTACTGGGATGTCACCTCACCTGAGACCACCGGATTGTTCTACTTCTGGAACGGTCTACCGGGCGCTTCCTCGTCTACGCGAATTGAACGCACGCTGGCTTATGATTCTCTAGATAAGTTTACCGGAAGTGGAGTCGCGGCTACTGCATTCGGCGTAACGGCAGACAACTCTACCATGGATGATGCCGCACTAATGGTAGCGGCTAACTTGGCTGTTCGTCGCAACGTGCCTTTAATTCTACCCGCCAATCGATCTATTAGACTCAATAGCAGATTCAACTTTCCTGCGAATCTTCAGATCATCGCTAACAATGCCGAACTTGTCGGGGCATACCAGACCGGAGACTTTGTAGCGTCTATTCAATCGAATACAAGAATTATCGGCCGTCTGAGGATTACACCAGCAAACCAGACTAATGTCAGGGGCTTTCTGCTTCTAGACGGATCAGACAGCGTTGCCATCGATGAAATTAGAGTGACCGCGCCGTCCGCAGGTACGGGTATTGGCGACCCCAACGACGTGGGCTTGTCTATTCGTACGTGCACTAACGTAAACATCGGCCGTGCGGTTGTTCGAAACTTCGATTATGCAATGGATATTCGAGGCTCGGACAACGTTTATGCTGATGTTCGAATTAGAGGCTATGTACGTGGTCTCTACGTATCTGACTCTAAGAATGTAGATGTCTCTGGAATGATGTACGAGGCATCTCCCAATGCTTCTATTACGGCTGGTCACAATGGAGTCTTGATCGATGCTACGGTTGATGACGGCACGATAAACGTCAACCTCCACCGCTTGAAGGTTGCTGACGCGGGAGAACATGGTTTTCGAGTAGGAGGAACTAAGCGAGTTCGAGCGATCCGTTTCATTGCCTGCTCATCCATCAACGTCGGCGGGTGCGGATTCAAGGTTTTGGGAGGGACTACCGCTGCCCCCTACTATCATGAAGACATCTTTATCACTGATCCCTTTGTGGAGGATGCAGGGCAAACACTGCAGAATGCGGCTGGCGTCATGGTGCAGTTCGCCCGACGTGTGCAGATCACTAACCCCGTCATTCGCAAGCGCCTGAAGACCTACTCCGCCGGGTTTGGCGTGGAATTGCAGGCATGCGAGGATGCCGTAACGGTGAATCCCACAATCAGAGACACCTTGGTTGCTGGATATGCTGTGCAAGGCACCCTGGGAGACTCAACCAATGTTTCCCTGAACGGTGGGCACATTACTTCAGCCACCGGCCATGGTGTGGTTCTAGATTACACGGGAAGAACTTTCCGCCGTGTATCGGTAGAGGGGCACCCTCAGATCGAAATCAGCGGCTCTGGAACCAGCGTATCGATCCAGAACACCAGTGGACAGGGGTCTGTAATTGGTGGTTCCTGGATCACGTGGCAATCAGTAAGCGCTGCTGATCGACAGGTCAGCGGACTGCTTGCGGGCTGGTTCTGTGATGTCCGTGCGCCGTTCACAGGCACGCCCAACTTCAAGGCTGGTTCTACATGGCGAGATAACACCACTGGAGAACTTCGTGTCCGGCAGGGTGCAGAAGGTGTCTGGGTCTTGGATGTGCCCGGCGCTGGGGGCGGCAGCGCTCCAACTTACGACAACATTCCTGCGGGTTCGACCATTACGGTACACAAGAATTCAGACGGCACGTGGCCTGCTAGACCAACTTCGCGGACCGACGTAACAGTATTCTGGGCAGGCCCTGCACCCAGTCCGGTGGTTGTCGCATCTGGCACTGGAGGAATGCTAGATAACGTCGATAAGCGTTTGGTGACTCCGTGACTATCGAAGTCTTTCACGCCATAAATGGCGAACTAAGCAGATATGTAGGTACACCTTCTTCTGAGCCCACGAGCCCAAATCCAACCCCTGCCGCGTTTACTCTACGCTATACAGAACCTGACTTCAGCAACTCAGGGGTAGGGTTCGACACAGATGCTTTTGGTTTCTTGGTACCTGCTCCTACTGAGGTTCTGGCTGCACCGTCTAACGGAATCTTGAATGTCGTATCTGGTCAAACTGTACGCGATAAAATCATCAACTGCTACGTTGATATAGAAATCGGCGCATTTTTGATCAACTGCGAGGTGAGGGGACCTGCCAACCCGACAGTTGCGCGTCCTTTGGTTCGTGTGACAGGCGCAGCCCCCACGGCTGGAGGCCCCCGCGCCAATATTCGATTCTGCACGGTGAAGCCGCAGACACCATCGGCCTACAACGACGGTATTGGCTACAAGGGCTACCACGCTTTCCGCTGTCTAGTGCAAGACTGTACAGATTCTTTTGCTGCGTTCTCGACATCAGCAGATGGAATTTGCAATATCCTCATTCAGGGGTGTTTCTCCCCCAACATGGTGCAGTGGCGTCCTGACTATGCTTATCCAGGGGGTAGACCACATACACACAACGACACTATTCAACTTCAGGGCAACAAGGGCGGTCCAGGCGATATCCTCGTAGAGGGTTCTTCTTTCAACGCCAGATTCGTCACCTACGCCGGTACACAGCCCCTAGAAACCCCACCGGTGCAGGTTGCGGCTATTATGATTACACCAAATACTGGAAGCCCTGAACACGGAGCAAGCGCAACTTTCATATACAATTGGCTCAGAGGCGGCCAACACTGTGTAAATCATGGTGCGACTAACGAACCAGGAAGCATGGTTATTTTCCGGTACAATAGATTTGAACGACCAGGCACAGATCCCCGTGCGCCCATTGTGGCTCTTAATCTCTCGGGGGCTGTGGGGTACGAATCTATTGGAAATACGTATATTGACAATGGCGCAACAGTTTCTGAGTGGGGTGTGTAACTATGACTGAGGTCATCAATAGGTTTGCGGGCGCCCCGGGTACTAACATTACGGCGGCGAATTCAGACGATGCTGCTGAAGCAGGTAACGCACTGAGTGTGGTCAACCCTTCAGGTACTGCTGCCATCACTTACTCGGATGCCGTGATTAATCCGCTCACGGGCGGAACTGTCATGAAGATCTCAGCCGATGCTGCGGGAAGCACCCTTGGCGAGGTGCGATTTACGCGCCCAAGCAACACCAAGGGAGCAAGTCAATACTGTTTGAGACTGACAGGATTTCCTGATGCACTGTCGGTATTTTCGCAAACACGTGGCACTATGCAAAACGCTGACCTTCGTCTTGGGACGGACGGCAGTGCGTCTGGCGTTACGGCAGGTGCTACGGGAGCGGGAGGCCCCTCTGGTGCCCTCACTGCAGGCAAGTGGTGGCTCTTCGATGAGTGGATAGAAGAAGGCACTACTACGTCAAACGGTAAGAGATCTTGGCGTGTTCGAGAAGTTATCGAAAACAACGGTTCTTTCTCTATCGGGAATGTGCTCTATGAATACACCTCTTCTGCTAGAAATACGGGTGTGGTTGGCACTCACGTAATCACAGACTTTCGTATTGGTGACTTCACCACCACGGGAAGTGTCCTACCCACTACGTATTGGGCCTTTTTCCGCGCTGATGATGGTGCATCTGGTTACCTGTCTGACCCCACATTGTTCACCAGCACGGCCAACACCGCTCCCGTAGCCAATGCTGGCGTAGATCAGTTGAACCTAAATCCGTGGGCTAAGAATCCTGTTGTTCTGACGGGTTCTTACACAGATGCAGAAGGCGGCACAGTAAACCATAACTGGACTCAACTAACTGGACCCGCAGTTACTCTCTCCGGTGTGGGATCAACAGTCACCTTCTCTAGACCCATGATGCTTGATGGTTCGTCCATGACTTTTCAGTACGCGGTCACTGATTCCAACGGAGCAACAGGCACAGATACGGTCACAGTCTCTGTACAGGCTATTGCAGAGCGTGCTGTGGTCAACGGCATTGAAGTTCCCATGAAACTCATGGATGTCAAGAAGACACTTCTGGTGCCTGGGTCTGAAATTTTTGCTGACGACTTCAACCGAGCCGACACGGCTGCCGGGATCTTGGGTACTACGTCCACGGGTGGACTTCCCTGGAGTGGTACAGGTGAGTTGAGTATTAGAAACAATACGGCGAGCGCCGCACTCGCTACCGCAGCGAAGCCTAACTTTATCGATATCGGGCTGTCGGTAGACTATCGGGTTGAAACGACCCTCGCTACTGTAGGTGCCTCGGTAGCAGAAATGTGGGGCGGCATTGCTGTACACATTTCTGGTGACGACATGATTTGTCTAGTTACTCGGAGATCTTCGTCCTCGGGCGGGTTGCGCTTTTGGAAGAGAGAGGGCGGCAACGAAAGTGCACTTACGGCAGGTACTGATACAGCACCAGTTGCTGGTGACAAGATTGCTGTTGAAGTCTTTCGAGATGTAGTTTTTGAAACTGGAGAAGAGATTGAAACAATTGTCGGCTACCACAAGCCCGTAGGGAGCGACACGTGGCTAGAAGTGGGTCGAGTCATAAATGAGCAGTTCAATCAAAACTCTACCCTCGTAGGGCTTCTTGGTTCCAGTTCTGGTACTGGAATGTCCTACGACAACTTCATTGGTCACGAACTGGTAGTCCTGGAGCCTCCTGAGCCAGTTATTGAAGTGCAACAACTTGCAAGCATGGTGCTCGATTCACTTGCTGAGTCGGCCCCCGTGAGTTCTGTGCCTTTTGGTGTGTCTAGTCTCACACTAAACCAATCGACAGTAACTAGGCAGCCACTTTTCGAAACAATCGAAGGGCGCAGAGGCCTAACTTTTTCGGGTGGTCAGTGGTTGATCGCTGGAAACAACTCTTTCATGTCCAACCGCATTGGACTAACAGCCTATATCGTAACGAATGTGGCCGTGGATAATACGGGTACGAGACAACTTCTATCGCTGTCTAACGCAGACTCTCCCGGTAATATCTGGCTGGGCATTCGTTTGATTGACGGCCTTGTATCTGTAACGGGTCGTCGTGCAAATAACGATAGTCTCCAGACTGTCTCTGGCACAATTGATGTACGCGGCGGCTACCATCACATTGTTGTTGTAATGGATTATGCTGCGGGCCGCTGCCGCAGTTTCGTTGACGGCACAGCAGATCTAGATGTCGCTTTTCAGACACCTGGAGTCACTTCTACGGCCACGAGTCGCGCTGTGGCTATTGGTGCACACAGTTCAGATAGCGGTGGTGGTGCGTTCACAGGACGCATTCTGGCCTGTGACCTCTACAACGGAGCGCACACAAACATTCAGCGTAACTACGTAGTTGAGCAACTGATGTCTACGGCCCCGCCGCCCCCAGTAGAACCCGAACCTGATCCCGAGCCTGATCCAGAGCCTGATCCCGAGCCTGATCCAGAGCCTGATCCCGAGCCTGATCCGGGAACTACTCCCATTTTCACTATCCCGGTGGGTCTGTCAAACGGGCAAGAAGACATTGACACCTACGTACGCTATGCTCGGGAACACTTCTATCCGGACGGTACTGGCGAGTATTCGCACTTGCCGCCATGGTGGGAATGGAAGACGGGCTGGTGGCTGCCTTCTGGTGCAGGTACACCTGCTTACATCCCCTCTGGGGACCTAATCATTAGAGGTTCGCGTGCTCGCGGTGACACGTCTGCCGTAGATTCCTATACTAGCGGTACTCGTTGCATTAGACTCCGTTGTCCCATTCCTTTCAAGAATGCGGAGTCTGGACGTTGGAATGAACTTGACCTGTGGCGTGGTGCCATTCTCCAGGGAATGCAGATGGAAAATGACTCACTTCTAGGAGACCGCACACAGTATGTCTCTTATAGGTCTCTGGCAGACCTACAAGCAGGAACTGCTGCAAATAACTACCAAGACGGACGAAACCCAATTTCTTGGCCGCATCGCGTGGGTAAGATGTACTACTGGCCGTGGGGTCAAGGTCTTACGGGCGACCAAGACACCATTGACTACCGGGGAACTTCTATTACTAGTATTCCTCGCACTGGTCGATTGCATGAGCGATCTATGCTTATTCGTACTACTACTAGCACTACGGGTAAGACCTTCTATGCCGCCGAAGGTATGTACTTGAAGGGCGACAACATTGTCGAAGGTCTTAATGTCACAGGATATGAGAACAGCCGTCTAGTCGTCGTTGGATATCGACACGACCGCGCTTCAGTGTTCTTTCGTCCGACTGAATCAAATATCAACAACTGGGGAAATAAGTGGCCCGGAGGTGATTCAATTCATCTCTTCAACTACTTGAAGGACATTATCCTAATCGGCGGATCGTCCGGTACACACTATCAAGGCATCTTCAAGCAGCACGGTGGAGAGTTCTTCTTCGCCCACAACTGGAACATCTTCGATCCTAAGAGTACCGATCCAAACAATCCGGATGATCTATCTTACAACGGTGGATCAACCGGACAACAAATTACGATTGGGTCTCGTACCAATTATTACAGCAAGGGCGTTTATCTGAAGAACGTAAACACTCGACGCCACGGAGGAGCATCTGTTAACGATCATGGATCATATCCTGAAATCACTGGTCTCGATCTAGGATTCGATTACGTACCCTCGACAGCCAAGATCGGTACGACATACGCGCTTAACCCCACTCCCATCAACTGAGAGAATCAGGTGAGGTAGCCAGTCCTCACCTGATTCACCAGTCCGGTGAACCCGGTGACCTTGTTCTCCACGAACAGGCCTCTCTTGTCCGTCTTGGTGTCGTCTCCGATCCGTAGCACAATATCGTCATCAGAGACGACACCAAGTAGATCCATCAAATTCTTGTGATTGGTGGTAAGAGCCTTATTGCCCTTAGGGCCGGACCAAGCCACGGGCAATGTCTCCCTGGCGGAATTACCTATGCGGTCTCGGGCACTCACTGTCAGATTCCACGACGTACCGTCAGAGGTTGTCTTACCAGGCATCAAAGTCAAGAACAGAGTCTGATATTCGGGATCAGCATTGATCCGAATTCTCTTGACAGACTCCAAGAGATCTTGGCGATTAACCGCGAGAGTGTGCTGGTTGGTCAGAGAGGGACCAAGAATGTAATTGGTGATGTCCGGAAATGGTGTAGTTGTTCTCTGAGCAATCAACTCATCCTCATCCACCTTGAAGTACAGGTGAGAAGAATTGCCGCCCAGGGTTACGGTTTCCGTCACCGAGAGTCGCAGCAGTCGGATCACTTCATCGGCTACCCGCAGCGGGATCGTCAGATCCAGGTCGTAAGGCAAATTCTCTACAGTCTGACGGTGCATGCGTTGTCCGTCCATGGCAGCGACAGCCCCATGGCGCAAAAGCAACTGACTCAGGGCAGCCCGTCCAGCAGAGACTGGAGCAGCCTTTCTAGCGATGCTCAGAGCCGCCAGGAGCGGCGTAACTAGCAGGGTGTGGGTCTTGATACCACTTACGTCTGCACAGGGCGGCAGAGAGTCACCTACGGGTGTTGCTACGGACCACTGTGCACGACCAGAGCGCACAGTCGCTGTGTTTCCCAAGACCTCTAGGGCAGCAGTTCCGGTGGGAGCCAATTTTAGGATGCCCACGATCTTCTTGGGCGGGACCAGAGCAGCGCCTGGCATCTGAACCGTAATGCCATCAGCCACAGCAGAGACAGTCAGGTCTCCGTCTGTAGCGGTCACTTTGATGTACGCGGCAGACGAAGTGCTCGCTGCAAAGGCTTCGATCAGTGCATGCCCCGTACCGGCGATGATTTCCTTGTCCGGCGTTACGGAAGCGGCCCGCTCGAAAAGGCTCAGAATAGATGCTACGGGACCACGCAAGGCTAGGCGCGCATCTACAAGCAAAATCTCTGGAACGAGTTCTTCATCCTCGTTGGTTGACTCAGCCAAGTCAAGAATTGTGGTCAAGACGACTCCTCCAGTGCGGTCTCGACAGCCGCAAGTTCCTGAGCCAGTTCTTCTTCGAGTTCCTTCAACTTGGCGGCAGCCTCTTCAGGCGTGCTCACGCCAAATTCCTTCAGGGCGCTAAGTGCCGCATCACGCTCACGTACTGCGTTATCATGTTCTACCTCTGCGCGGGCGCGTGCAGAGGTAGCAGCAGTGATTCGAGTTCGCAGAGATGTCAGGGTTTCTTCAGTGGAGGTCATAGTAGTGGTACGCCTGTCTCTCCTCCGAAGGAAACCCTTCTGCGGCCCTTAGAATCGAGCACGGGCTGGAACTTAGAACAAGCGTGCTTAACCTCGCAAAAGTGACATTCCTTGAAATCTCTGCGAGGAGGATGTTCATCATTCCAGATATCGCGCGCCATGCCAGAAACTCGCTGCATCATCTCAGCGCTCTTCTGCTCAGTGATGATGAAGGGCTTGACCTGCTGTTGACACAGAGGCTGAAGAAGACCGGTACGAACAGTGCCCTCGCCAAAAAGCAGCCGAACCGCAAGATCATAGAAAGTTAACTGACCTTCCGTCTTTCGCCAGTAATCATTGTCTCGGGTATGCTTTACGTCCCACACCCACCAACGTTCCTTGTCATCTCGCACAAGAATGTCCATGAAGCCTCTAAGAATGACCGTCTCGGTCCCTCCTGCGGGATGAGGAACTTCGACGGGAGCCTTGAAAGAGAAATCGGGCTGATACTCATAGGGAATGACGTACTTCCAAAGAGCAGGCTCAATCTTCGTAACAGCCTCAATGCAGTCGCGAATTACCTGTTCGCGGTCGCCCGGATTCTTCCACGCAATGGAACCACCCTCTTCCTGAATGGTGGCCCACTCTCGATCTATGACAGATTCCACCATCTGTGCCATCACGCCGCGCCGAGGATCTCCCGAATCTAATAGGTCACGGACCACTCTGTCCGTGACAGTCCCAGGGAAGAAGCCACGAGAATCCTGAATGGCAGCCTTGCGGCCCTCTCTAACGTGAAAACTTCTTTCCTTGCAGGTGTCGTGGGTCCGCAACGCTGACCAACTCAGATACAACGTCACATTACCGCACTCTCTGCAAGGCTTGGAAATAAGGGACATCAGACCATTCTACAGGTCAGAGGATCTCGTACTGAGAAGCCAGTTCATGAATCTGTGCTTGCACAGACAGCGGAAGCGCGTAATTCTTCTGCACGAACTGCATCTGCCCGTCCTTGATCACGTCGTCGTGGACAGCGATGACAACAGCAGCCAGGTCTTCCTCTTCCTTAGCCGGAACAGCGGCCACAGGCTCGACGTAGTACTCCACTCCCGTATCGAAACTCGTGAACACGCTGAAGTTACCAAGAGTGCCAGTAGGGATCAGGCTGGAGTCGTCTGCCGCAAACACTGCGGCTTCATGCGCGTTCACTGCGGTAACGTAGGCGTCATCTCGACCATTAGTCACTACGCACCACTCGGGCAGATTCGGGTCAGTCATGGTGTCCTCCAATACTCGCTGTACGGATTGTCGAAGTCGAGCATAGCGTCGAGGGGTGACATTTGCAATCCTGCCAGTTCGTAGATTCCCCACGGGATGTGAGGCTCTACCGGCTTAGCCTGCCTCAGCATCTCAGTGAGACGGCCGATGGCCGAGGCTTTTATCATCCGGCGCAGACGCGAGACAGTCGATGGGGAGCAGCCGATGGCTTCAGCAGCCTTCTTGATACTCAGGTGAGCATGCTTGGCCAGGTCAGCGACGTGGAAGCGACGAGACTTCAAACCTCGCGTACGCTGGATCTGTGAGAACTCAGCCGGATCATAGTTGTTGAGCACGAACTGGACTACACTCTCGATGATGTTGGTCGCCTGAGACTCCGTAACACGAGAGCCAAGACCCTTGTTAATGCCGCCACCAGTGAAGTGGTCGTAGTCACTGACCACATAGCGTGCTACCTTGTTCCAGCAATACTCCTCCAGCACATCGTGCGTCAGAGGCAACCCAGAACGCAGAGCACGGTAGGACCACTTGATGAGCCATACGTTGACTTGCTGGGCAAAGGTACGCTTAGCGTACGGAACTGCCTTGGGAGTGGGGATACTTCGAGCCATGCTAGTGATACGCCGATGTGCTTTGAGAGAGAAAGTTAGACCCTATGTCAAAGCCATACTGAGTCCCGAAGGGACGAAGAGGACGCCATAGTGTGCTATTATCAAAGGCATGAAAAGAGTTACGTTGATAGACCTCATTAGAGTAGGTGTAGTGGGGCAGAAGAGCGCTGATGCCTTGTGGGATAGGTTTTACAGCAATGTTGATGTTCGTGAAGAGCAGGAGTGTTGGGAGTGGAAGGGACCGCGCACGAAGGACGGCTACGGTTACACCACTCTAGGTTCCGGTTGGAAACTAGGTACACATCGAGTCTCGTTTCTTCTAACGCAGGGTTGGTTGCCTACTGTAGACGATGATGAACAGATATTGGTAGTCCGCCACATTTGTGATAATCCTCCTTGTGTTAATCCCCACCACCTTACCTATGGTACACATTTTGATAACTATGAGGACGCAGTGGCTAGAGGCAGACACAGAGGTTTCGGTGTTCTCACTCCAGAAGACAGATCTAGAAATGGTAAAGAATACGGGGTGCTTGGTCGGAAGTACACTGTGGAAGACTTAAATCGCTGCGAGGGGCTGAGTCTACGGCAGAGTGCGAAACTTTTGGGATGTGGCACCGCTACTGTGTCAAGGCTTAGAAGAGAAGCCCGTGCGGCAACTTAGAACGACCTTCGATCTCAGGGCTTGCACATCGAGCAGCACTGCACTATGATGGAACCATCCACTTCACGAGAGTGGACAGAGATCTTGCTACCGCCGCACACCACGGAGCATGGCGCGGGGTTCTCTGATCGGTGGTGGCGCAATTGGTAGCGCAACGGTCTCCAAAACCGTCGGTTACAGGTTCGAGTCCTGTCCACCGGGCGTCTGAAGGTCTAAGACTAGTGCACGAGTCTGGGCCACCTTGTTGGGCAGGTTCACAGACCCAACCCCGTGTACCCGACACTGGTCTAAAAATGGGTAGGCTGGTGCGGCTAAGGGTATGCCGTCACATCATACGATGTGAGATGCGGGTTCGACTCCCGTCCAGCCGCTGGTCCGGCCTCTGGCCTGAGGTTCACAGCCTCATGCTAAGGTCATGCCGGACTACTGTTCGATGCCCGCTAGTTTAACTGGCAAAACGCCTGCCTCTGGAGTAGGATAGTCGAGGTTCGAATCCTCGGTGGGCAGCGTGTGGTATGGTTTTGATCCCCGGTAGTTTAACGGCAAAACGGCGGTTTTTGGGGCCGCTTTTCGGAGTTCGAATCTTCGCTGGGGAGCGCTAGACGACAACACGTAGGAGAAGAAATAGAAGCGGTGTCCGTCCCGGTTCTTGCTTGACTCCTTCCTACGGGAACTGCATGAGCAGTACGTCCACTGTCCAGACGGACCAAAGCGGTGTAGAGCAGTTCGGAGTGCTCGCCTGGCTCATATCCAGGAGGCCGTGGGTTCAAATCCCACCACCGCCACGTGGAGTGCTGGCTTAGGTAGCCCTGAGCCTCGTGCAGACCGGCTAGCAACCGAGAAGTCGAAACGACACTCCGCACAAGGGCTGCTGGTGTAACGGTAACATGCCTCTTTTGCACGGAGGTGATCAGGGTTCGATTCCCTGGCTGGTCCACGTACTATCAAGCGTCGAACGTGCCGGGTGGCACAGCGGGACTGTAAATTCCGCCTCTTCAGGGATGCCTAGTTCGAGTCTAGGTCGGCGCACGCGCTTCTGGCTCAATGGATAGAGCAACGGTCTTCTAAGCCGAGGGTTCCGAGTTCGAGTCTCGGGAAGCGCACGCATGGTGTATGATGTAGGTCTAGCGCCTCTGGCTCAATGGTAGAGCAGCGGACTCTTACTCCGCGGGTTGCAGGTTCGAATCCTGCGGGGCGTACGGCGGGTGTAGTTCAATTGGCAGAGCGTCGGATTGTGTCTCCGAATGTTGCGGGTTCGAGTCCCGTCGCCCACCCCAAGCCCCCTTAGCCCAACGGCAGAGGCATCGGGTTTAGGTCCCGACCAGTGCGAGTTCGAATCTCGTGGGGGGCACCCTGTTGTGGTTGGTACTAACACGTGCGATAATCAAAGTGTGGCTACCAAGTACACCAGAGAAGTCTTGCAAGAGGCTGTAGACAATAGTACATCTGTGATGGGTGTAATTCGGTATCTCGGTCTTCAGCAGGCTGGGGGTACGCATACCCACATAAAGTCCAAATTACGAAGTCTAGGGGTAGATACCTCCCATTTTACGGGAGGCTCGCACAACAGAGGTAAGACTTCTCCACGCAGAAAGACTGCCAGCGCCATTTTGGTGGTGCGTCCTCCAGGTTCCGCACGTCTACCTGCTGCTCAACTTAGAAGGGCGCTGGAGGAGTCTGGTGTTGTCCCTGTTTGCTCCTGCGGAGTTGGAAGAGTTTGGAATGGTATTCCTATTCAGTTGGAGGTTGATCACATTGATGGTGATTGGCTAAACAACTTAAAGGAAAATCTAAGATTTATGTGTCCAAACTGTCATTCTCAGCAGTCTACTAACAAGAGTTGGAAGACTAAACGAAGTGGTGTAGAATAGCCACTTTCTAGCCCTCATCGTCTAGCGGTCTAAGACCCCGCCCTTTCAAGGCGGTAATCACCGGTTCGAATCCGGTTGGGGGTACGCAGTACAATGGAGAGGCCAACCGATAGGTGGCGGCGGTAACTGTCTTGAAAACAGTTTGCTCGAAAGGGCGTATGGGTTCGACCCCCATCCTCTCCGCGTAGTAATCTCGGCCTCATCGTCTAGTTTGGTCTAAGACATCAGATTCTCAATCTGAAGATCGCGGGTTCAAATCCCGCTGAGGCTACTCTCGTGGGTGCGGTGGACACCGTTCAAGTCGAGATGCAGACCGCAGGCTGTTGATAGTTGAGTCGGCCACCAGGATGAGACTCCTGCGGATCAATGGGGTATAACTCAGTTGGCAGAGTGGGAGATTGTTAATCTCTAAGTCGCAGGTTCGAGCCCTGCTACCCCAGCGCGGTGGTTGTCGTTTAATCGGCAGGACGTGTGCCGTTTCTAGAACGGGTAGTCGCATATGCGGGTTCGAATCCCGTCAACTACTGGCTTTAAGCGCCGCTAACTCAATTGGCAGAGTTCTTGGTCTACACCCAAGCGGTTCGGGGTTCGAGTCCCCGGTGGCGCACGTTTTCTTGGAGAGTTCGACACGTGGTATGTCAACCCGGTTGCTATCCGGCTAAGCCGAAAGGCAGTCTCGGTTCGACTCCGAGGCTCTCCGCTTTTTGAGCGCCTCTAGTTTAATGGCAAAACCCCTGACTTTTAATCAGTGAGATTCTGGGTTCGAATCCCAGGGGGCGCACTTTCTTTTCATGGGTACAACGACGTATCACTAGTATGACCATTGAGACACTTTCCCAGCGTGTGGCTGCCAATCGCCGTGTTCTGGACGCACAGGCTGGCGAGGCCCGAGCAATCCTAGCCAGAGCCAAGGAATTAGAAACAGAAGTAGATTTCCTTGCCTCTGAGATGGACACCCTTAATCGAGTGGCAGTGTTGCTGAATTCGCTAGGGGAAGAGCGACAGGCTCAGGCTCAGGGCACCATTGAGTCTTTGGTGACTGAGGGCCTTCAGACTATCTTCGATGAGACTCTGACCTTCCACATCGTGGCTACTCAGCGTGCCAAGACTTCCGGCATCGAGTTCGTCGTGCGTACCAATCTTGGTGGTGAGTCCGTAGAGACTTCAGTCATGGACGCGCGCGGGGGAGGGCTGGCTGCGACTGTGGGCTTCCTTCTCCGTGTGGTGGTCATGCTTCTTTCGGCCTCAAAGAACCAAGAGAATCTTCTAGTGCTTGACGAGACGTTTGCCCATGTCTCTGACGAGTATTTGGAGCCCTTGGGTCAGTTTTTGCGGCAGATCGTTGACCGCTCAGGTATTCAGATTTTGATGGTTACTCACCAGCCAGAATTTTTAGATTTTGCTGACACTGCGTACCGTTTTTCGCAGAAGGACGGAAGGACGGTAGTTCACAGTGTCTGAGGATCTTGCTAGGCGTGTTTATATGGAGGCCATGAAGATTGGTGCCCACAATGATTGCCTGGTGAATTCCAAGGGAGCCTGCGAGGGGTGCAAGGCTATTGTGTTCGTCATTCTGGATAAGATTGTTTCTCAGATCATTAGAGACAACGCACTGCTTCGCGCAGTGGGGATTCCGGAGCAGTCATGACTGAATCCCTGGCAGTTAAGTACCGCCCCACTGATTTTTCCGAGATGGTAGGCCAGCGTCTTACGGAGGTAGTTCTGTCTCAGATGGTTGAGCAGCAGAAGGTTCCCCCCGCCATGCTCTTCTCTGGCCCCTCGGGGACAGGCAAGACTACTGCTGCTCGTCTCTTGGCCTACGCGCTTGACCCTGACATCGACCCGGCACTGTCTGTGATCGAGATCGACGCAGCGTCCAACAATGGTGTGGCGGACGTGCGCAGTCTCACCGAAGCGCTTCGCTACTCAACGGGAAGCAAGTGGAGAGTAGTCATCCTTGACGAAGCGCACTCCCTCACGCGGGACGCCTTCAACGCTCTTTTGAAGGCTCTGGAGGAACCTCCTCCGGGGACTGTTTTCGTGCTGGTGACGACTGAGCCACACAAGATTCCAGAGACGGTGCTGACCCGACTTACTGAGTTCGAATTTCGCAGTGTCTCTCCGTCTGATATTTTTGACCGCTTGGTGGCCATCTCTGCTGCGGAGAAGTTCTCTGTGGCTTCTGACTTGCTTCAGCGCCTGGCGGCCGATGCGGGAGGCTCGGTGCGCCGTGCCGTCATGAATCTGGAGAAGGCGGTCCTGGCTGGTCTGCACGATGCTGAGGCGTGGACCAGGGCAGTCTCCGTCAAGGACTACTCGGTTCCCGTGCTGACCGCGCTGGCGCTGGGTCATACGGCTGATGCCTTCGCACAGGTTGACGATGCACTATCTCAGGTAGGACATCCGCACGTACTGGTGGAGCAAATCACCCGAACCCTTCGTGATCTCATGGTGTTGAGTGTAGGCGGCTCAGTGCCATACGTGGCCGATGCTCTGGACTCTCGCAAGACTTTGATCGCCCGGTTGGGCACAGAACGCGTGATTGCTGCCGCCAAGGTGCTGTGGGACATGAAGACGCGCATTCGTCCCACCGATGATCCTCGCGGTTCTCTGGACCTGGCCTTGGTGCTACTTGTCGAGATGTTTGCCAGAGGACGCACAGCGCCTTCTGCGGCACCGGCAGTGCCTGCTGCTCCGGTTGTACCCCCCACTCCCCCAGAGGCCGCTCCTGCTCCGCGTAGGTTGTCTCTGGCTGACATGACGAAGGGCTGACTCACATGGAGTCCGACTTGTATCCAGCGTCCTATTACCTAGGTGGCGGCGCGTCCAATTACGCAAACTACGGAGACGATCCCGGCTGGTCTGTTACGGCCAGAACGCTGCAAGAACTTCTGCGCCTCGGTCCGGCTCAGCGCATCCTAGAAGTGGGGTGCGCGACCGGTTGGTTCGTCCTGCACGCGCTCTCTCACGGACTCAACGTAGAGGGCATTGATATTTCACAGTGGGCCATCGACCATCCTGCTCCTGGAGTTAGACAATTTATTCGCCAAGGGTCCGTAGTCGACTTGGAGTTGTATTACCCCCATGCCGACTTCGATGTGGTGTGTTCCTGGGAGATGTTAGAGCACGTGCCCGAGGATCAGGTAGACGCTGCTCTTGATTCTATGCTGATGGTTACGGCCCCCGATGGGCTATGGATTCATCGAATTGCTTTGGATGATGCACACCATGATCACAATGCTCACGATGATGAGACTCACTTCACGATCAAGTCACGCGAATGGTGGGATTCTAAGATAAGAGAAGATATTGGTGGGGTTAGAGTTCCTTACATAGAGGAAGCACTTGACTCAGCATTTGAGGGACGTGATTGGGCAGGTAGGTTCTTCGCTTATCGTGTGTGAAATCTTGTTCGGACAATGAGGTCCAACAAGAGTTTCGGCTAGTCTGCGCTGGTCGATAGTACGAGTATGACCAGCCCTCTTGATGAAGCGCCCCCGGACGATCTTGCGCGCGCTTTTCGCTTGCCTGAGTGGGTGCTAGAAGATCCAGAATTGGAAGCCCTTCACGGAGCCATCGTGAATCGCCTGCGCACTGAGGCGCGGGGTATGCCGATGAATACTGTTCAGCAGTTGTTGCTGGAGCGGATTGCGTACAACTACATCGTCTTGAAGTACAAGGAAGAGACGAATGGGTTTAGTACGCCTACTCAGCAGAAGGATTTCAATACTTGGTGGCTAGCCATGACGCAGGAGTTCAACAAGTTGCTGCTGGCTAATCAGGACCGTATGCGGGACGCAATGCTTGCACAGGTTCAGGACATCGTTAAGGGTGTCATTGGCACGGTAGCAGATGTAGAAGAGCGCAAGCGTCTTCGTCGTGAACTTTCCGAGCAGTTCGCACAAGCAGACCTCTGATCTAGGAGTTACAGCAATGAATCCCACCGCAGAAGAGTTCCTGGATCAGGACGACTACAGCCTCACCATCATGCTGGCGTCTAGTTCGGCCAGTCTTGACCGCTCGCCTAAGAAGAACTGGGTTGAAAACACAGGCTCGGGCCTTCCCCCGTACGTGCGAAAGATCGCGCGCGGGGTAGAGAAGTCTGGGCGTCCCCTTTCTCAGGCTATCGCTATTGCTATCGGCCGCATCAAGAAGTGGGCTGCGGGCGGTGATGGTGTTGACGCCGATACTCAGGCTAAGGCAGCCAAGGCTCTGGCGCAGTGGAATGCCCTGAAGGCCAAGAACAAGTCCAAGAAGGTAGTCAAGGCTTCCCATGTTGATGGGGGCTTCTATCTTGCCTTGGCCGCATCGGATTTCAATGGTTCTTTTGAGGTAGACCGTGTGAGTCGCGCATGGAGTTCTCTTCAGTCAGCCGCTCGGGAGGCGTATTATGATGCCCGCCGAGCCAAGTCCGAGAGCGATGGTAGTTTGTATGAGGTAGAGAAGCCTCCGTACTTGTATATCCGGTCTTTGTGGACGGATTTTATTATTGTGGAACACGAGCAGCCGGGTGGTCCTCTGCTGTTGAAGATTCCCTACACGGTCACGGATACTGCCGTGGACTTTGGACAGCCTGTCGCTGTCAAGCAGTCTTTCGAAGAGGTTGCCCTAAGTAATGTCGATGATGAGTGGTCTGAGACTGTGCGCTTTTCGGCAGAGGGTGCTAACGAAGCACTGACCGATAATGAGATTCGTCTTTTGAAGGTCGAGGACTGATCTAGTGCTGCGGCTGGCTGATGCGTTCGCTGAGGAGGAGGTGGAGACCTCTTCCCTGAGCGACATTTTTGAAGAAGAGCCCGTCCCTCTGAACGTGTTCGTTGAGGACGGCAAGTTTTTGCGCAACCCTCCACTGTCACCTGTTCAGTTCGAGGCAGTTAAGCACATCGAGCGGGTCTATCTGCCTGAGATCTATCCACTCATGGCGGAAGAATTTGGCGGCTACTGGTCCGATCCGGTTCGGATGACCAATCTCATCACCCTCCAGTGGGGCAAGGGGTGTATTTCTAAAAACGAAGATATCTATGATGCGCGTACGGGGCGTTGGAGCAAGATTTCTTCGGTTAATGCGCCCCCGACTGTTGAGGGCACTTACGAGGTTAATTCGGACGGAGATACCACCCACCTTCCCGGACAGGCCGTGTTCACCAAGGGCACGAATCGCGTCCTTTCTGAGGGTTCTGTTCCTTTTTTTAGAGGCCGAGGCCAGATGGTAAAGGTCACCACGGCTCTAGGGGCCTCTATTGAGGTGTACGCTGGGCACTTGTTTGCTTCGTGGGCGGATCACAATCTGCCCTACAAGAATAGGTATCTTCGGGCCGAACCCGTCTGGCAGCAGGCTGCTTCGCTTCAGGCGGGTGACCGCATTGCCACTTTGAGCAAGATTGACTGCTTGGAGCCTGTGTCTCAGGACGAGCGGGAAGTTGCGCTCGTAGGGTATTGGATTGGAGACGGGTCCATGCCTGTGGACGGTTCTACGTCGTGGGGTTTCTATATTGATGCTCAGGCAACCGAACTTCTGGAAACCTACATCGACTTGGTAGAATCTTATCCCGGCATCACCGCTAAGACCTCAATCATGGACTCGGGTGCTTTGCGCGTGCGAGCGACTACGACGGGTTCGGGGCGTAAGTTCTCTACTCCCCTGATCGACGTGATCCGCAAGTGGGGACTCTACGGCTCTCGGGCGTGGGATAAGCGGGTTCCAGATGAGTTTTTCTCGTTGCCTGACGATCAGTTGGCTATCTTTCTCTCTGCGCTATGGGATACGGACGGTTCCATTTATTTGAAGAAGGCAGGCACTAAGTCTCTGTCTCCGTGTTTTGAGTATGTCTCTGTCTCTGAGGGTCTTGCCAGGGACATCCAACGCCTTTTGTTGCGGTTCGGTGTAATTTCTCGCCTTTCGTCTAAGACACCGACCTACACATACAGGGGAGAGAAGAAGACGGGGCGTACTGCGTGGCGTGTGACTGTTACGTCGGGTAAGTTTGCTGTTCGGCTCGCTTCAGTGCTTCGTCTTCACGGGCCTAAGGAAGCCCTGCGTCTCGTCTCCCTGGATTGGAATTACGCTAATGAGCAGCAGAAGACGGACGGGGACGTGTATTGGGATACAGTCAAAAGTGTGGAGTTTTTGGGCGAGGACGAGTATTGGGACATTAATGTTCCTGAAGGCGGTTCTTACGTAGCAGGGTCCACAGCGCTTATTTCAAGTAACTCGGGGAAGGACCATGTGTGCCGCGTGGCTTCTCTGCGCGTGGCTTATATGTTGCTGTGCTTGAAGTCTCCGCAGAAGTACTATTCTATGCCCGAGCAGGACTCGATTCATCTACTTAACATTGCGTCCAACTCTCAGCAGGCGATGCGTGCTTTCTTCAAGCCAATGTCCCAAGCGGTTAAGAGGGGCTGGTTTTCAGACAAAGCAGATCCGACTCAGAACGCGATTCAGTACGCCAAGAACATTGAAGCCGTGTCTGGGCACTCCGAGGCAGAGGGCCAGGAGGGGCTGAACATCATGCTCGGGGTTGCTGACGAAATCGACGCCTTCAAGTCCAAGGGCGAGATGGTGGGCCAGGGCAAGAAGATGCGCGAGGCATCTACTTCTGCAGAGTCTATTCTTGACATGCTGAAAACTTCTGCTTCCACTCGTTTTCCGATGTGTTATAAGCGCGTGGCTATTTCCTTCCCTCGTTACCTAGGCTCTACCATTCAGAATCTGACTGAAGAGGCCAAGGAAGACTATCGCTCGCAGGGTCCATCTTCGATCTATTATGTGTCTGGTCCTCTCGCTACGTGGGACGTGAATCCTCGTGTTGAGGGCAAGCATCAGTTTGCTACCGATTATCGCAAGGCTCCGGATGAGGCGGCTGCAAAGTACGAATGCAAGCCTACTCGTGCTACCGATGCCTATTTCCGTAACCCTGAAATCTTCCGTATCGCTGTGGATAGTCCGACTCAGCCTATCTCGGTTGACTATCGTCTAGAGGAGCATCTGTCGGAGCAGACCGGCTCTCTGGTCAAGTCGTGGGAGCCGGTGTTTACCTTCGCTCCGGACTTTGTACCTAAGGATGGTGCGCTGTATGCCATTCACGGTGACCTAGCCATTCGCGGGGACCGTGCTGGGGTGGCCATGTCTCACGTTGTGCGAACCGAGGAGCGCACTGAGAAGGTCATTGAAGAGGATGGAGAAGTTACTGAGCGCTCGCAGATGGTAGAAGTTCTGCGCAACGATTTCACCATCTCTCTGGAAGCAGACTTGGGTGAGTCTCCCCCGCGCGAGATTCAGATTCGCTGGCTGCGTCGTCTAGTGTTTGATCTCATCAAGCGAGGATTTTCTGTACGTCTGGTGACTTTGGACGGGTTTCAGTCTGTAGATACTATGCAAACGCTGACCAACCACGGCATTGAGACTGCGTTGGTTTCTACTGACCGCGACTCCAACATCTGGAAGACCGTCAAGGACGTAGCCTCTGAGGGTCGCCTTTCTATGCCTCATTCTGCTCTTCTCCAAAAGGAACTAGAAGCCCTTTCCCGAGTGGGTAATGGGAAGATCGATCACCCAGTAGGTGGTTCAAAAGATTTGGCAGATGCCTTCGCCTGTTCTCTTGTGGACGCCATTCAAATTGGTGGTTCGGAAGGCGGCGGCGTTGAAATTCTCTTGGGTGAGAATATCTTTGAGACTGGCGGCGAAGTGAGTCTTTATGGCATGGACGATGAATTGCTCGATCTGTCGGGCCTAATGACCGGAGGATGGATCGATGGCTAATGAATTGGTTGAAGAGGGTACGACGACCACCAAGGCACAGACAGAGGACGGCACGCCGCTGGCTTTGGAGTTTGAGGTCGGGGTAGATCAGAATCTTCCCTTCTCGATGCCGTACCAGCCCTCTAAGGATGGCACTAAGCGCTCGGCGGATGAAGACCTACAAGAAATTGGCCGTGAGGGTTTCGAAGACTATGGTCCCTCTGTGCGTCAGTTGGTCACCATGCGCAAGATGGATGGTCAGGCGCGCGCTCTGTACCGGCTGCTGACGCTGCCCATTCGTTCTGCTCTCAACACGGCTACCTTTGTCCCGGCTGAGGGCGGGGAGGCCGAGGCTGAGTATATCGATGCGGTTTTTAATACCCCTGTAGAGGCTGGGGGTATGTCAGTCACCTTTCAGCGCACCATGGGTCAGTTGCTTCAGGGCATCTTTGACGGATTTGCTGCGTTCGAGAAGGTATTCTATATTCCAGAGGACGGCCCGCTGAAGGGTAAGATCACTCTGAAGAAGTTGGCGTACCGACCCGCAGAGACGGTCACCTTCTTGACAGACAAGACTGGTGGCTTCAAGGGTATTCGCCAGCAGGCAACTGTCTCTGGTAAGACCGTGGATGCTTACATTCCACGAGACTACTGCTTTTATTGGGCAGCACAGGAGGAAGAGCGTAAGTTCTACGGTATCTCATTTTTCCAGAGCGCCTTCTATCATTATGACAAGAAGGTGAAGTTGTACTACACGGCTCACCTTGCAGCGCAGCGCGCAGCCGTGGGTACTCGTGTAGGTACTGTGCCTCAACAGGCTTCTAAGCCTGATCGACTTGCTTTTTCCAAGGCTCTGTCTAATATGTCCGTGGCTCAGTGGATGACCATGCCAGACGGGTTCAAGGTTGAAACACTGAAAGAGGGCGGTGGTTTCGATTTCTTGAACCTGATCAACCACCACAACAGTCAGATGTCCAAGTCTGTGCTGGCGTCCTTCTTCGATCAGGCCCAGGGCGGAGGCTCTAACGACACCTCTTTGGTGAACTTCGCTCAGCCTGGCGATGATATGTTCGTGCTCATGCTGCGCGCTATCATGGACGACATCGCTAACCAGATCAACAACTATGTCATCCCTCAGTTGGTGGACTTCAACTTCAAGGGCGGTAAGTACCCTAAGTTTGTTTGGGGCAAGTTGACTGATGAGCAGCGTGCTGCCATTTCTGCTGTGTTCAACCAGTTGGTTTCTTCGGCGGCGCACGGTGTTCTTCCCAAGGAACTGGTCCGTGCCATTGAGATGCAGCAGGCTGACGACATGGGCTTGGAGATTGATTGGGATGCCGTGGAAGCCCGCGAGGAGGAAGAGGCTGCTGCGCTGGCCGCTCAGGAAGCCGCAGCAGGCGCTCTGCCGGGCCAGGAGGGTCCAGTAGACCCCGAGTCCGCACCTACCTCTGAGAGTTCCCCAGAGGATGCTTTGGCTGCCTTCGAGGAGCAGGCTTCTCGGGTGGGGCTGACGGCAGACGATCTGTCTACGGCGAATCTTCTTTCTCTGGCACGCGAGATGCTGGGCGAGTCGTCTGAGCGGGCCTGACCGTGGCACGGTTCGCTGAGCAAGTTCGACGTGCGCGGACGGCTCATCTGACTGTCAACGCTCTGGAGGACACAGCGCGCGCTCAGATCAACCAGGCCTTTGATGTTTGGGACGCAGGCGAACTGGACGCACAGACGGTCAGGCATCGTCTGGAACGCATCATCAGGGACGCTTACAGAGGCTCTGTAGCGCTTGCTGTGGCTCAGGTGGCGCAGGCAGCCGAGATCCCCGATTGGAAGCCTCGTGAGCGCGTTTTCTTGACTCCGTATCTGAAGTCTTTGCTGGAGGACGTACGCCGGAATCTTCGTGAGTACAAGTCAGCGGGCAAGACTGACGAAGCGCGTCGTCGTGCGCTCTTGCGCATGCGCCACAGCGCTGGGGTAGCAGCACAGCGGGGATGCACGGACGCCTTGGTTGCTGCGTACTCTGAGATGGAAGAGTTCGGTCTTTCCGTGCGCAAGGTGTGGATGGCCAACCTCACCGCTGGGACTCCTCCGTGTGATCAGTGCCGAGCCCTTCACGGGTCTGAGGTGGGCATCTCGGAGGAATTCCCTCACGTAGGCTCTTACGTCCCCTACATCGACCTTGTGGGGCCTCCAGCGCATCCTCAGTGCCGTTGCTGGCTGGCCTTCCTGATCGTGTCGCTGGAGAACGCCTTCGACTCTCTGGACTTGGATACTCCTGCCGAATCTGTCGAGTCTTCCATGACTTCGGCTCAGGTCCGCTCTATGCCTGCCAAGTTGTTTTCTAGTTTCGTGACTTTCGTGTCCAGGGTGGTCAAGAAGTTAAGGAGTACGAAATGATTCGCTATCTCTTTGATTCAACTGAATCCGCAGCAGCCGCGCTGGGAGTTGTTCTAGTTCACGCACGAGGCTCTAAGGACGATTACACCTTTGGCAGTCTTTCCTTGTCTCAATTGACTGACTCAGGTATGTGGCTTACAGGTAACACGGAGTCAGTAGCAAAGTTGTTGGACGCAGTACCTGGGGCGGTACGTCAGGAGAGTTTTGGTCGATAGTGATGGGTAGAAAGAATCTTGTTCGTGACAAGATTTGTGAATCCCGGAGGATCGGCTGTAGATGTTTGAGTTGGAGCAGTTTGAGGAAGTAGTCGCGCTTGCTGGCGTTCGTAAGGTTCGCACACAAGAAGGCGTTAAGTTCTATGGATTGCCGCTTGGTTCCCCAATCACGGCTGACCTCATTGCTCTGAAGGATAAGCAAGCCGCAGCCAAGGGCGTCAAGGCTCCCAAGGACGCCCTTACTTCCTCGTCTTCACGGGTAACTCCTAAGGCCCCCGGCTCGTCTTCTGTTGAGTCCGATTCCGGATCTGTTTCTGACGCTATCAAGGTCAAGAAGTCTACGATCTCTGGACCTGCCAAGTTCTCTGTGGGCGCTAAGGAATACGGGGCTCCCTCAGGATCTAAGTTTATTACTCCCCAGAATAACCCGAAGATTGCTTACGTTCGTACACCAGACGGCAAGATCCGAGCCTTCAATGAGCAGGGTGAGATTGAAGTCCCGGCGACTCTTTCCAACCTGTTGGCCAAGAAGTTCACGGCTGAGTACGCAGGCGACGATGCCTACGAAGTTGTCGATCTAGTTTCTGCTGCCGACGACCCGGACTCCCCCGTCCTTGGTTCTGCTGCCGACGCTCCCGCAGAGACTGTCGCTGTCTCTACTGAGGGAGATCCGGTATTCACCAAGAACGACCAGGGCGGCTGGACTCACGACGCGCTTGGCGTGGAGTTCTCGGACGAGGATGTTCAGACTCTAGTAGACAACGGCGAGATTCTTCTGTCTCCTCCGGTAGAGGGAGACACTGCCGCTCTGGAAGAGCAGACCACGGCAGGTATGCCGAACTTCTCGGACATGACCAAGGCCGAGGCTATTTCTGCTTTCGATGCCATGCCTGCTGGATCTATTTTGGGCATCGCTGGATCTGACGCAACCATTTCTAAGCAATCAGATGGAACGTGGATTTCAAAGAGCGGCATGCAGCCTTCGGGTAATCCTGTTACTACTGAAGATCTGGCTCTGGTTAAGAGCATTTTGGTTTCTGCGGATAAGGAGTATGCTCCGGATGTCGAAGGGCCGTCCTCAGAAGTTTCGGAAGTCAAGGAAGCCGAATCGCCTTCCGCCCCGGACAATAAGGGGAAGGTAAACGAGCCCAAGGGTCTTGACGCCGCACGTTCTGCTATTTCGTCTTATACGAACAAGGCAGCTTTTCCGTCTTCGGAAGTCTCTAATGTAGCCAAGATGCTTTCTATGGACGAGGCTATTGGAGTATTCGACGGAACCTATCCTCTCAATGTCAGTAAGATGATCGCCGGTATTGACATTGACGGCCATGATCTGAAGTCTGCAATTAAGGCTGCACGTAAGACTAATGCGCAGAAGACCGTTGAATTGGGTCAAAATAAGTGGCATAACGAAGACGCAGTTCTTCGTGAGGTTGCTATTCAAGCAATCGGGGATAACTCCACAGATGTAGAAGACTTCAAGGCGAACTTGAAGAAGATCTCTACAGTGGACCCCCTGAGCAAGACCAAGGAAGACTCAGTAACCAAGGAGAACAAGGCTCCTAAGGCTAAGAGCGCGGGCGGGTCTGCTCCGGTCACTAAGCCGACCCCTGCCTCTGAGAAGGCTATTGGTTCTGAAAGCCTGAAGGTTGTTAGGGAGAACGAGAAGCAGTCGAAGCAGACTGTCTCCGAGGCGGTCGTTGACACTAAGAAGCCTGCCGGTCCTCCTCGCCTGCCTGAGTCCGGCAAGCCGCTTGCGAACCTTAATGAGGTGAGCGAGGTCAAGGCCGCTTTGGACCTGCTGCCCGAAGGCGCAATTCTGCGGCATGAAAGCCTGTTTTTCAAGTACACCAAGGATGCTTCTGGCTGGTGGGTGGCACCTTCTGGTTCTAAGAGGACTGCGGCGAGTTTCTTTACGGCAAAGGATCAAATGGTCCTTGAACTGCCGCGCAAGGAAGCAGACAAGCCCAAGGCTGCGCTGACTCCTGAGAAGACTGGCCCGGACTTCAAGGTAGGCGAGCAGTTCACCTTTACCTCGTACGAGGACTTGGATGCTCTACCCGCTGGAGCGGTTCTGGGTAAGTGGAACGTTTCGTGGACAAAGGTCTCTGACAACGCTTACCTGACCGAGAATGGTACTACCGTTCCGAATTCTAACTTGCTTATTCGGGGCAATAGTATGCAGTATAAGATCGTTTCTCTTCCTGAGCCTGCCGCAACCAAGTTTTCCACGGAGTATGCCAAGGGTGACAAGATCAAGAAGTACGGTCACCTTCGTGAGATGCCCGTAGGCACTAAGATCAAGTCTTCTGCCCTGGGAGCCTCTTATCTGTTGACAAAGGGTGAAGATGGTAAGTGGCACGAAAACGAGAATGGCGTTCCATGGAGTCCCGATACCCTTGCGGATGACATCATTGATGGCAATCTCACCATGGAAGCATCGGGTTCTGTAGGTGAGCAGTCGGACGATCTTGACGTGCAGTTGCTGCCCAACGGCATTGTCTACTCCAAGAAGCAGATCGCTGACGCGGTAGACGCTCTGGAGGGACACAGCGGCTTCCAGATCGCCTATGGGTTCAAGACGATCCCGGATCACCCGCTTGCTCAAAAGGATGCTCAGAATGCCGTCAAGGAAGCCGCTATGGCAGCCTTCCCGGACCTGAAGCCCAAGCAGGCTTTCGTCGCCTTCCTGAAGGACAAGGGAGGCATCTCTGATGTGCCTGCATCTGTGGATGCAGCCGTTGGTGCGCCTGGACTCGCAGGCAACAAGATTCATCTCGGTGCGGACAACCCCCAGGCCAAGACTATTCAGGGCTATGACGGCGGCGACTTTACGCCTGCCGATGTCGAGTCTGCTATTTCGATTCTTGAAGCGTTCGGCGGCAAGGCGTTCAAGGCTGAGTTGAACAAGAAGGGCAATCCGCTTGGTATTCTGAACCCCAATGACCTTGTGGGCTTCAACAAGGACAAGACTGTCACCAAGCAGAAGTTCATCGACCTTCTGAAGTCGAGCCTTGCTGACTACCAGGAGAATGCTCCCGAGCCTGAGCCGGTGGAGTTGGAGCAGTCTGATCCGGTTGAGGCCAGCAAGACTCTTTCTGAAAGTGACCTTCAGAACCTCCCAAGCGGGTCAATTATAGTTTCAGACGAGGGCTGGACCTTTACTAAGCATGGTCCAGATTACTGGATCGACTCAGAGGGTGAAGACTTCTTCATCGGTGATCTTGTTAGCATTTCTTCTGGGTACACGCTGAATTCCAAGCCTGCCGAGCCTGAGCCTAATGTTCCGGATTACGCCAAGGCACCCGAGGCTGTTGCAGCCAAGACGCCTCAGCCCAACAACGGCAAGGTTTATTGGGACGGCAAGAAGGCGTCTGAGGCTCCAGAGGGTGCCCAGGTTCAGTTTGCCGATAAGAGCGTGCTTTACAAGACTGCAAATGGAAAGTGGTCTCCTTATAACAATGGCTCATCAGGCGCAATTTCAGATTCTGTCATTCAGAGTAGCCTAGACGATGGGGGCCTGACGCCTTCTAACAACGAAGAACCTCTTGCCGAGTGGGAGAAGGAACTTCTTGCGGGTGTAACTGACCTCGACGCGCCCATTGGTGGAGACCCCTGGGATGGCAAGAATGCTGCTGACGCTCCTGTTGGTGCGAAGGTGCACTCCGCTTCCCCCATGGGGTCATATTGGCAGAAGAGGGAAGATGGCGAGTGGCAGGCGTACTGGAAGGATTCTGGTGAGCCTAAGTCGTATTCTTGGTCGGAGGCCCATGTCCAGGGCTATCTAGAGAGCGGTATGCTGCTTCCCTACACCGAAAACAAGGAGAACGAACAGAAGGAAGACTTTGATTCTCCGGAAGACGCTGAGACGGGCCCGCAGACCAATCCTTCTGGCCTGACTCCCGGTAAGTACTCCACCGGCAAGGGCAAAGCCTACATGGTAGTTGCTGCGGACGGTACTGCCATCTACGTGCAGGGCAACGGTGTAGCCAAGTACATCGACACCGATAAGGTGAAGAAGAATTACGACGCGGGCATGAGCACCTATGGTGGTCTGGTAGACGCGCCTGAGCCTTCCGACCCCGCAGACAAGAAGCCGGTAGCCAAGGCCGTCAAGAAGGGTCCGGTGGAACTTCCTTCGGGCACCTACTACTTGGGTGATTCGACCAAGAGCAAGACGACCGTCTACGTCGTTGACGGCGATAAGGTCAAGATCTACAAGGGCAAGGAAACGTGGTCCTTTAACGAGGTCGTGCAGCCGGACGACAGTGTTTCTGTTGAGGCTGTGCCTCTAGACAAGATCAAGACCGCGTACCACCAGGGCAAGATTGTTGACGCTGATGGCAACTCGGTAGTGCCCAAGGGTTACTCTGGTCCCATCACCATGTTCAACGTGCCTACGTCTACGCAGGCTCTGGTCATGGCTCGCAAGTCGATTCAGGATGATCCTGAGTTCAAGGCTATTGGTACTAATTTTGTTCAGGCTAAGTTGAAGGCCCTGGGGTTCACCACCAACCTGAGCAAGGTTGTAGACAAGATCAAGACAGAGCAGCCCGATTGGGGTGAGACCCTGGGCTCTACATATGGTCTTACTTACAGTGCGGATAACTCCTGGCACGAGCCCATTCGTGAGAAGATTCTTGCGCAGATGGATGCTCTGCTGGAGGGTGCAGAGACGACTATTCCTGAGTCAAACGCTTCTGGTCTGTTCGAGTGGGGCCAGGACGGTTCTGCCCAGATGCCTCTGGAACTTGCTTCTATGAGTTCTTCCTCTGGAAGCACGACGGCCAACAATGCCAAGGCCAAGGCCATTGCGCAAGCATTTGGTGGCGGGAAGATCCTGTACCCACCTACGGGCAAGTATGAGAAGTACTACTGGCTACAGGCTTTTGAGCAGGGCAACTTCGCTGTGATGTATCAGTATGAGGTTAACTCGTTTGCCGGGAAGGACAAGTCTCACCCCGCTGGTTATCTGCATCCTGGCTATGAGGGCAACGAAGAGACCAACCACGTTAAGTGGGGCGCGGTTGTGTCCGGCGAGGTTGCTGCGGGCGTTGAGGTAGAAGGTGACTGGTCGAAGATCTCGGTTAACAACTGGTCGCCCGCTGAGATTGATAACTATCTCATTGCTGCCAAGATGCAGAATCCTCAGTATCTTACTCTGGCCCAAAAGCGCAAGTGGGTTCAGTACCATAAGAACGGTGGTAAGGGAGTAGTAGACGCCATTTCGGCTTCGGCTGCGCAGGCAAAGAATGAGGGCAAGCCCGCTCTATCTCCTGCACCAGCGTGGACGGACGACATTGTTCCGGCTACTGAGTATGACCACATGTTCGATGAAGGTCCGTATCCCAGTGGGGATAAGTGGCAGAATGTTAGTTACGCCGTTGTTCGTGCTTGGGCTAAGGATAACCTGAAGAACGAAGAATTTTTGGAGATATTGAAGGCTGCCCATGACGAGCAGGGCTACCACCTATACACCGATGGTAACGGCCTTCCAGATATGGACAATCTTTCGTCTTATCCTGTACGTGCCGCAGTTTCCAAGTATTGGAACGGTAAGTACGAGGCCTACCAGGAAGAGTTGAACAAGCCGGTCTACACCAAGATCAAGTTGATCGAGGGCGAAGACGCGGGTACTCACGATGTCTGGATCACTAAGGACCAGTTCGACCGCAAGTACGTCTTCAAGCCGGTAGATTCTCCAGATAAGCGCTGGCGCGCCGAGATTGAGACTATTGCTAGTCAGATGAGCGTGGCGTGGGGGTTCCGTACTCCTAATGCACAGATCATGGAGTTGGACGGCGAAGAAGGCATATTGATGTCTTTCGCTGACCATGTTTCTTCTTTCAAGGGCAAGAACGGTAACTCGATTCAGATGTCTTCTCTGACGGAGAAGCAGGTTGGTCAGGTTGCCGCCGAGCACGTCCTTGACTGGATTCTAGACAATGATGACACGCATTCATCCAACCTGCTCATGGGTACGGATGGAAATGTTATCGGCATCGACAAGGGTCGCGCGTTCTTCGTCTACGGCAACTGGAACGGATTGAGTGCGGATACTCAGGCGCATTCCAACGCCAACTTGGTATACACCAAGTTGTACGATGACATTCGTTCAGGAAAGGTCACTCAGGAACAGGCACAGGCTGCGTACTTCGCTGCCATGAAGGCCGCCAAGCGCATCCAGAACTCTGATGACGCCGCTGCTGAGGCTCGCATTCGTGAGGCTACTGCCAATCGTCCGAAGTGGTCCCCGCCTGGCTACATGACACACTTCAGCCATGCGCAGGCTCCGCAGAACCAGGACCAGTTGGTTGCGGCATTCCTAGAGCGTAAGCAAAATATGGTCGAAGAGATCGGAGAGATGTGGGATCGCATTTTCGCTGCGTCTCCGTATGACAAGCCTGAGGCTCCCGATAAGGCCTTGGGCGAGGACCACTTCTCGGGTTGGGAAGAGCCGGGCTTGGCTGAGGCTGCTGTGGCCTCCAAGGTCTGGGGTACGTCTGCGCTGCACGCATCTCCTGGCATCCAGAGTGGTGCGTCCTTGTTGTGGCATGAGAAGACGAAGGATGACAAGGATTTGTTGAAGGGCACGTTGAAGGTAGGCAACCTGACCCAGAAGAAGATTCTGGGCTTCATGAAGGGCAAGGCAGGTTCGCCTGCAAATAGCGAGTACCAGTCTTCCCAGATCGACGGGTTCCCCCACACCACCGAGTGGAAGTCAATTACATCTGCTGCGGGCAAGGATGCGTCCAAGCATGTAGAGGACAAGGAGTACACGGCTGAGGTTTGGGACAACTTGGCAACCCTGGACGATACGCTTGATAAGGACCTAGAGTTCTGGGCTCCCGACTTGGAGCCGGATGAGTACAGCGAATATGTCTTCTTCCCTTCAGGTAAGCAGGTTCCTGTCAAGGGTCTTTTCCAGTATCGACAGGCCCTGGATCACTACAAGAATCTCATTTCCAAGGCTCGCACTGCTCGTGATGAAGGAAAGACCACAGATAAGTACGAGTTCACTGTGTTCTCTCCCACTCCGATCAAGAAGAACGGGCAAACTCTCACAGGGCCAGATGGCGAGTCCTACACGGAGATGTACGGCAGCGGGTGGTTCCACACCACCAAGACTGGCGTAGAGGTCGTTCCTGCGCCCCCTGAGGGCGTTCTGAAGGGCACTGCGCCAGGTTGGGAGAACCCCGCTGCGGCCGAGGCTCCCATGTCTGATCCGGTAATCTACAAGCAGGTCAACGCACACGAGTACGGCGGCGAGTTGCTTACGGACGGAACCAAGAAGAATTCTGGTTCTAGCAGCAGTTCGGGGCATGATGGGCAGCAGTACGAGGCCACTCTGCCTACCGGAGAGGTGATTACCTTCCGCAATGGTGATGACACACTTACCTCGTTGAGTCAGCAAGGTCGCATTACCTACACTCTGTCACAGGATGACCCGGAGGCTTCTCTGCTACGTGTTCAGGCTCAGTTCGACAAGATGGGCCTAGATATGTCGGGCGCTCAGCCCGAAGACGCCGAAAACGTCTACTGGCGGTCTATGTTCTCTCGCGTTCTTCTCAGCAAGGGCGGTGGGGCCAAGATTGAGGCCGCTCGTAATAAGATCAATGAGAATAAGCAAGACATTTCAGCCAAGACGGGCGTTTCTTTCTATGACCTCAATGAGTTCTCTGTCGTAGAGGGCATTGGCCTGTCCATGACTTCGGAGCAAGAACACGAATTTTGGCACAACCTGGCTGTCGAGACGTGGGGCTCAGAAAAGGTAAATGATTGGATTGCAGCAGACAAGCACCTTCCCCAGTACCAGCATTTGAATCTGGCTGACCCGGAGATGAATACCGGAATGCCCTATTTCAATCGTCTTGATGTTGATGTGGACGAACTGAAGAAGACCAAGACCCTTGTTGCCATCGGCAACAACGGTAAGGATGATTCTCTGTTGAAGTACATCACCTCTGGTGGTATGGCTTCTACTGAAGAGCGTCTGCGTCTTCTAGGACACTACAAGACGGGTGCTTCTTCTAGTGAGGATCAAGATACTGGTGGGGCCACGGGTGTATTTACACGTCTTGCCATTCCGGGCGGCAATGCAGAATACTCGGGCTCGATGTTCGGGTCTTACGTGGCTTATTGGAGCCCTGAGGTGTTGACCCAGACCGGGACGTATTCGTACACCGACGACAGTTACGGACGATGGTCTTCCCTGTCGAGCAATAATAAGTATGACCCGGTGGAATCTGCCAGGAAGAACACAGATTCGAGCAACGAGACGCTTGTCCAGAATACGATGAGTATCTTCGACTATCTGGAAGTGTTCTCCTTCGAGAACGCGACCAAGCGGAACGAGGCTATTCAACGTATGAAGGCCCTGGGGTTTTCTACCCTCCGGGGTATGCCTATTGAGGATCGATTCGTTATGCGTGAGAACATTAAGGAAGCAGTGGCTAAGGTGCGTGCATCGTGGAACGTGTGACTAAGAAGTTTGTAAGAGAAACCTTTCCCAGCGGAGCAGCAGCCTTTTTTTCGGCAGACCGGCCGGTGTTTGATTTGGTTGATCTAAGTGTTAAGGACGTAGAAGGAAAGACTTATCTACAGGGATGGACTTCTCCCAACAAGGATTTTGTTTTTGACGTCACTCAGCCCATCGAAACGGATAACGGCTGGCGGGTCAAGACCCTGGAAGGCAAGAAGGTTTTTCTCTCGCCTCTGTCGAAGGACAGAGGAGACCGTATGACGGCACGAGTAAAGGACAGTATCTGATGGCTACTTACTTGATTCACAAGAACCTTGATGGCGAACCCATTGGCTCCTGGAATGATGCGGGTGAATCCGCATATGCGGCCGGGTTTGACGATCAGAGGGGCAGTGGTCGTCTTACTGTTCAGGACAAGGGCTGGGGCGTTCCCTGGTCTGTCTTTGCACGTCGATTGGCTGCCACCACTAATTTTCATGAGTGGTGGGGTGTACTAGAACATAATGGCACCCCAGAGGCTGCGTTGGATGATGTCCGGAACACATTTTTTTCTCGTGCCGCTTCTCGTACTCCCCGAGATCGTTAATGTCAACTACAAGCCTGATTGGTCGATAGTATGAGTATGGCCGGTTTTGCGATTGTTCCTCAGCCTCACGGCAGTGAAGGCTTTGTGAAGTTGTCGCGTACCCCCCAAGGCAAGATTTACGAGAAGCACATTCTTAATTACGGCCCGCTGTTCTACCCCGGTGTACGCGGCGGCGCGGTAGACATTAATGACGCTTGGGCGGACAGGCTTATTGCCAACTTCAAGGCTCAGGTTTGCGATATTGTTCAGGTGCCGCTGGCCGGTGCTAATAATGAGCATTCGGAAGATCCTTCCAGAAATATCGGTGAAGTCGTAGGCCTCGTAAAGCGCAACAAGAAGATCTATGCGCAGATAGATGCACGAGACGAGGTAGCCGCCTCTCGTCTAGGTAAGACGCTGCTAGGGGCTTCTGCGCTGTTGCACCTTAACTACACGGATACTCGTACAAATCAAAAGGTTGGTCCTACGCTGCTGCATGTGGCGGTTACGAATCGTCCTTATGTTGTAGGTCTTGAAGATTACAAGGAAGTTATTGCCGCAAGCGCTATTGGTGCAAATGCGGTCGATGGTATGAGGGAAGCGGTAGTGCTTTCCGCCCCGAACTCGCAGGAGGACAAGATGGAACTCGATGACCTGAAGGCTGAACTGAAGGCCGATTACGGCATCGACGTTGACGCGCTTGTGCTCAGCGCGGGCGTCGTGGACAACGCTGTTGCGCTCAGCAATTCCGTACAGGAGGCCCTCACCGAGCAGGGGTTTCTTGCCCTTTCCAACGACGGCGAGCCCTCTACAGAGGACTTGGTCGGTGCCATCAACAAGGCTGGCGAGCAGATTGTGTCTCTGACCGCTGAGGTTGAGGCTGTTCGTACTGAGAAGGCCAAGACTGATGCTGAGTCACATGTTGACTCTCTGGTTCGTTCGGGTCACATTCTCCCCAAGAATCGAGACGCACAGGTAACTCTTCTGCTCTCTAATGCAGAACTGTTCGACCAGTTGCTGCCGGAGCAGCCTCTAGTTCGTCTCTCAAATGAGGGGGGCGAGATCGGTACCCATCCCGCCGACGAGAAGCCTGCTGGCGATGTTGCCGCTGAGGTCAATCGCCTCGCAGAACTTGCCAAGAACGCCTGATCTTTTTTCAACGTCCCAAAGTACTAACTCCTTGAAGGGGAGAAACCGATGGCTACTGAGTACCCCGGCAATGCGATTCCGGCTCCCGGCTTTAAGTCTGGGAACAACACCGAGGATCTTGAACTTCTCTACTCGACTGTTGGGTACGTCCAGAAGGGCGTAACTCTGGAGCCGGGTCAGGGCGTTCTTCCTCTGGGCACCTTTATTAAGCAGAATCCGGCAACTAAGCGCTATGTCCGAGCCACTTCTGGTGTAGAGGGTGTCCTGCGCAAGACCGTGGACACCGGAACGGACACGGATGCTCAGGTCTGGCTAGGCAACATTCTCTTCGGAGGCACACTGAAGTTGCCTCTGGTCTCTTCGGCCAACTCTGGTGTGACCTTGACCTCTGTGCTCAACGCTCAGGTCAACACCGTGGCGGGCTTCTTCCGCTTCTGATCGGCTCTACCCTTCGGGACGTTGAGGGTGCGGCTCAGGACAAGATTCTGAGCCAATCCCTGAGTGGTCCGCAGGATTACTCTAAACAGACCAGCCAAGTGACTCCCTTAGATGGGAGGGCGCAGGTCGGCGGCTTTCTCGGTCGCGCTGCTTCGGATTAAGAGACATACCGACCCCTGAAAGGAAGCCCTGCGATGACCGAGATCTCGCTGCTTCAGCCGCTCGTCCTCCGTCAGGTGGTCGAGAAGTTCACCGCTCCGGAGACCCTGACCCTCCTTAACCGCGTTCCGCAGACGCCGTGGCCGTTCCCGACCGCGCAGTGGGAGGTCATTCGTGGCTCCCGTGCCGTGGCCCGACCGAACGTGCCCAACTCTGAGGCACACATCGTGCCCCGTCTGGGCCGTAGCACTGAGTCTGCTGCGTTCGTCTACCTTCGTGAGAAGAAGGTCTTTGAGCCGACGACTCTGCATTGGCTCCGTCAGGCCGCGAATAACCTGACCGACCTCAACAAGACCAACGCTGAGGCTGCGGTTCTGCGCGAGGTCCGCGACCTCAACCAGCGCTTCGACAACTTCGCTGAGTACATGCTCTGGCAGTCGCTAACCGGCGTTCTGTCCTTCGACTATCCGGACGTTGTTGCGAACGTGGACTACAAGTTCCTCGACTCGCACAAGCCCGTTGTTGGCACCTCCTGGGAGACGGCGACCCCGGCGCAGATTGTTGCTGACATCCGTGCCTGGAAGCGCCTTATCACCCGTGATGGCCGCGTTTCGGGCAACGAGGCCTACGCCACTGAGGCCACCATTGAGCGCATCTTCCAGGCGTTCGCTGCGAATGGTTCTACCCCGGCTGTTCTTCTCTCTGACCGGATGAAGGACCAGTACTACACCACGGGTACGCTGCCCGGCTTCATGGGTCTGGACTGGCGTCCGCAGGAGTCAGTCTATGACGCCACCGGGGCAGGCTACACGGCGGCAGGTTCGACTCGGGAGACCGAGCAGCAGTTCCTGAAGGACGACGCTATCGTTCTCGGTAACTTCACGGAGAACCGGCCCATCGAGTTGATGATTGGCCCGACCGCTGACGATGAGGCCCCTGAGGGCTTCACCGGCAAGTTTGCCAAGACGTGGAAGGACAAGGACCCGAGCGCCCGGCAGTACTTGCTGGAGTGGAACCTGCTTCCCATCATCACCCGCCCGGAGCAGTTCGTCTACGTGGACAGCGTTACCACGGCAGGCTGATCTTCGGACCTTTTCTGAGAAGGCCCCTCACTTCGGTGGGGGGCCTTCTTGGTAAGTACCTGTGGAGCGTGTAATACTAAGAGTTTTGCGCTATCATAGATATGTCCTAAACACGGTCAACGGCGTAAAGCCGAAGGAGAGTATGACTCATGGCCAATAGCCCCCGCACTAAGTCCACTCCCTCTCCTGCCCCCGCAGCCGGGGGTGAGGTCGCGGATTTTGATGCTCTGCTGGAAACCACTCCAGACACGCCCGTAGAGGAAAGTGAAGAGCAGCGTAAGATCCGAGAGTTGGAAGCAGAACTGGCTCAACCTCTTCCTGAGCCTGAGGAAGATTTCATTCCTACGGAGAAGTTGAGTCCCGAGCAGCAGAGAATCAGGGAACTAGAAGACCTTATCGCTCGCAGAAACGCGGAGATCGAGCAGCGCAAGGCGGCTTCTTTCCAACAGGTAGATGCAGAGGGCAGAGATACCATCCTCTTCCATGTCCTGAAGGATGGCTTTACTGTCAATGGGACCGTGTTTTATCGAGGCCAAGAAGTGGAGTTCGTGGTCGGCTCCAAGGCTTACGAGGACACCAAGGACCGTAATGGAAGCACGTTTCTAGATCTAGTCAATGATGTTCGGGGCCAATATCAGCGCTGGGGAGCGCAGTACGTGGCTCCCGGCCCCTGGCCTTTTGAGCAGTGGGGGTCCACTGCTGGTCTGACAGATGCTGATGAGATCGAGGCGGCACAGAAGGCCGCTGAGGCAGAACGTCGTCGGGGTCGCGCGGCTCCGGTTATTCGCTGAGCGTTTTAGGAGAGCAGCGTGGCTGAGTATCCCGCATTGAATAAGGGTGACCTGAGTAGGTTTTCGGGGCGTCCTACTGCTGCGTACGGTAATGCAGGCGCTTTGCGCACTGCTATTACTCAGGCCACGCTGCTCTTCAAGATTGCTACGTGCCGTTCTGACTTTCCTGATAACGAGCAGGATGCAGAATTGGCTACCATGGCCATTGCCGCATACGCGGACCACATCTATCTGAGGTTGCCCTTTGCCAAGGCAGAGGCCAGCCCATTCTCGTCCGAGTCTCTTGGTTCTTACTCTTACTCCAAGTCCGCGTCCGCTGCGGCCAAGGGAGACAAGACCGGAATCATGTGGTTCGATCTGGCTGTGGATAGGCTTAGTCAGTGTGACATTTCAGATGGAGTTCCCACGCACGGCGGCGTTGAGATCTTCGAACACGACGCTCCTATGGTCCGCTCTGGTGAAAGTGGGCTGAGAATGTTGTCTCCGCAGGATCTTTCGTACCATGAGGCGCACGTGCACGATCCTCTACCCAACGGGGTGTACTGATGCAGCACTTGTACGCCTCGGTGGTGCGCCTAGAGCGCATGAACATGACTCAGGCTAACGGTGTGGCCACCATGTCCTGGAACGTCGTCCCTGGGGGCGAATACGTGCCTTGTCGGCTGGACCTGAACTTCTTGCGTCCGGGAAAGGACATTGCTCCTGCTCCAGTAGCGGGTAAGGCCCCTGATCGCATCGGGCTTCTCATCTGTGATGAGGATGTTCCTGTGAAGGCAGGAGACAGGATCGTATCCATTCCGGGAGATGACGGAGAGGTTGCTGTCCCGGGCACGTTCGAGATTCGTGTCATTCCGGACAGGGTGGTGGGGTATGCGTCGGCCCATCACTTGGAGATCCAGATTCTAGAAACCAATCAGGCTCTGGAAGATGTCTGGCCCGGCGACGAAGACTTGGACGGATTGCTGTGATCAAAATTATCAGTGATTACAGTGAGATAGAGGCTGAGTTGGACAGGCTGGAAGTTCAGCCGTCTTCCAAGGTTATTGCTTTGCTGGAATCAGTTCTATCCACGGGCTTTGCTGCAACTCTTGCTGCCGTTCACGTAGACACGGGCTCTTTGAAGTCTTCGGCCAAGCGGGACTCCACCGTAGATTTTTCTCGCAACCGCTGGGAGGGCACCATTAGGTTTGGTGGTCCTTCTGCTGGAGTGAACAACCCAGTAGATTACGCCATTTATGAGAAGGCGCGTGACGGCGCACACGACTTTATGTCTCCTCTACCCGCACTTGATCCCATGTACGTGGCAAGCATCAAGGAGGGGCTAGGTAGATGACGAGATTGACGCTGGCCGCACGTAATCTTCTCGTTCAGGTGCCTGAGGTGCAGGCTCTGAGAGAGATGGGCCGCATTGGTCGAGGAGCCACGTGGCCCGATGGCTGGATTTTTGATTCTCGGCCATATGCCACCATCGAGCAATATTCCCGCAAGGCACTCGTAGTCATCTCGTACGCAGGGACGTGGATGGCTCCTAACGAGCACAATAGTGCACACTTCCACCGGCTGTACGTGGACATCTGGGCATCTCCGACAAGATTGCCTGACGGCACGCCAGAGCGTGAAGACGCAGACATGCTCATTGAGACGGTATGGGAAGCCCTGTCTACGCACTTGCACACCGTCAATCGAGACGTGCCCTCTGATGGCTCTGTGAGCCCTCTCCTGGGGCTTCCGGGCCATCCCCGGGTGTGGGGTACTGCTGAGGAGATCGAAGCCCGTACAGGCGTTGTGGTGTTGGGCTCTCAGCAGTTGGGAGAGCCTGATCTATCCGATGTTCGTGATGGTAACGGTGCTCGCATGGGTCGATACGTCATTGGTGTCCAAACTATCTAATTTCTAAATCAATCGCTAGAGACCCTGGAGGTCCGTATGCGTGTTCTGGTCCAGATTCCTCTTAGTACATTTTCGGGTTACGGCCAAGATGGGTTGGGTCTTACACGTGCCCTGATGCGTAGAGGTGTAGATGTTTACCTACTGCCTACGGCGGTGCAAGCCCCGTTGCCGCCTGATGTGGCAATGTTGCTCACCAAGGAGACCAAGGGGCCTTTCGATCTTGGAATTGTTCATGTGGACCCCATTAGTATGAAGGTGACCCAGGAGTTTAAGGATTCCTGTGACATGCTCATCGGGTGGTCTATGTGGGAGTATTCAAATCTTCGTAATGCTCCGGGGCGCTCTACGCTTCGCAAGCGTTTGAAGTATCTGGATGCCATGGTGGGATATGACCGGGTGTCATCTGAAGGATTTCGTGAGTTCTTCAAGGGGCCAGTACTTACTCAGCAGGGTGGCTATGAGCCCTCTGATTGGAAGTTCATGGAACGTGACTGGCATTCAGATGAATTTTACTTTTGCCAGATTGGCGTACTCTCTGACCGCAAGAATCCATTCGCTTCCGTGCAAGCCTTCGGTGCAGCCAAGAACGAGGACGCTGAGTTCGACAAGCACGCACGTCTGATGATGAAGACTTCAGTACCGGGTCTGCACTCCAAGATGGAGGATTTGTATCCTGGGTTGCGTATTTTTTATGATGCGTGGCCCGTAGAGACCGTCCGGGAGTTCTACCGATCCAGCCATGTTCTTCTAGCCCCATCGCGCGGGGAAGGCAAGAACATGCCTGCCCTTGAAATGATGAGTACGGGAGGGACGGTCATCGCAACGAATTGGGGGGGCCACCAGGAATGGCTTCATCCAGACTATGCTTACCCTCTGGATTATACATTGACTCCAGTGGCAGGGTTTCCAGAGACTTACAATGCTAGTGCCGATGTGGATCATTTGAAGAATCTCATGCTCCATGCGTTCCACAATCGTGGCGAGGTTCAGCGCAAGGGTGAGGTGGCGTCCCAGATTATCCCGGCTATTTCTTCTTGGGACACTGTGGTCTCTAGGTTGTTTGAGAAGTTGCAGGACGTTCCAGGTGGCACTGAACTGAAGATCAAGGCCGATATGGCTCTCAGAGGAGCACAGCAATGAAGACCATAGAAATCCGCTGTCCCGTGGGGCCACGACGGCTTCTGTCCAAGGTCATTTCAACAGGTGGCCAGCCATATGTGCAGGACAACCTCATTGAATTTGCCTGTAATGATTGCAAAAGAACACTGAGGCAGGCGGGCGAGATGTCAGATGTTTTGAGAGTTCTGCACAGATTTGATCTAGTTGGAACGCTAGTTGAAAGCCGCGTGGTGTACTTTGGCGATGAAGAGGCTTAGCAGTCCTTTTGGTCGATAGTACGAAAGACCGTTGATGCCACCCTCGTCTGGCGTCCGAAGAAAGAAAGGCAGGCCCAAAGTGGCAAATTCAACCGTGGAGGGATTCAGCCTCTCGCACGCCGCCATCCTAAACGGGACCACCGGAGCAGAGGAAGCATTCGGTGACATTTACGGCATCCGTTCTGGATCGCTAGAACTAGACCAGGACTCCTATGACAATACTGGTGACGATGCTATTCTGTCGTCCTGGTTCTGGGCCAACAGAGTTAATGTAACTGTTCAGTCTGGTTATGTTCCCTTCTCTACCATTGCGCTTCTTTCGGGTTCTAGAATTGACTCTTCGGGCACCGGCGCTGCGCAGACCTTCTCCCTTCCCCTGTGGGAAGAGCGGCAGATGAACACGCAGCCCCGGCCGATGTTGATTCGTGTTCCCTCCAAGGACAAGGATGGCCTTATCCGCACCTTGGACTTCATCCTCTTTAAGGTGCAGTTCCAGCCGTTCTCATTCGATGGTCCTTCGTACAAGGAAGGTCTGCTGCTTAACTACAGTGGCACCGCTTTGTTCTCGGAGACTGATGAGAAGGGTCAGCCGGTCAAGGACTCGGTTACCGGCAATAACACCAAGGCTATTGGGCGTCTGCTTTCAAAGCCTGCCTGATTCCAGTAAGTCCTCGCAGTAACTAAACAAGGAGAGTCGCTATGACGACCGACACCGAACTGATTACGTCCGACCCGGAGCCTCTGGTCCTATCTACAGGGACCGAGGTTCTGGTCGAGCGCTTGAAGACCCGCCAGTTGATGCGCCTCATGAAGATTCTGACGCGCGGCGCGGGCGCTGCTCTGACAGATCTCAACTTTGATGACAGTACGTCTCGGGATGACTTTGTGGCGCAGTTGGTCATGACTGTGGTTTTCTCTATTCCTGAGGCTGAAGACGAAACTATCGACTTTGTTCGATCTATGGTTTCTCCTGCAGGGTTGATTCAGGGCCGGGGCCTGAGTAAGCCCGAGAACGAGATCAATGCCAGCAAGTACGCTGAGGTCGATGCTGAGTTTATGAACCCGGAACTAGAGGATCTGGTCTCGGTAATTGAGCGCGTAGCGAATAACGAGAGAGATCACCTCACGAGCCTGGGAAAGCGCCTGGCGGTACTTCTGAAGACGCAGCAGAAGAGCCAGGCCGCATCGCAGCGCAAGGCGTCCTCGAAGAGAACCTCCGCGCGTTCGACCCCCACGGAATCGTAGGAGGTTTCGCAGCCGCGTACGACCTAATTTCGGCGGAATACGGCTGGGATGACGACAAGATCGGAGATCTGCCTTTTGGAAGATTTAGGCAGATCCTGGCAGCGATTCAGATTCGCAAGTACCACCAGAAGCGCGAGGAAGACGTTAGATTTTCGTGGATGACTAGACATATTGCAGGCTTTATTGCGGGTGGTTATCAGATTGACACCTCCAAGGGTCCGAATACAGCATTGGAGGCCGCAGGAAAGTTGACTTTGGACCCGGTGGAAAGTGCCTTCTTGGGTGCAGATACACCGGCTCAGCCAAAAGAAAACGCACCTGGGTCGTTTGAGAGGTTCATGGGAGCACTGGGTGCTTCTGGCGGTAAGAGACCAGGACAGTAGGAAGGGTTGGCAATGGCTGAGGCAGAGGAAACTCGGGTACTCTATAAGGCCATTGCCGACTTTTCTGAACTTGCACGTAAGACTCGTGAGGCGCGCAAGGAACTTCGTGAACTAAAGGCAGAGGAAGCCGCGCTTAATGCTTCCTCTGCTCGTGGTTCAGATACTGCTACGCGGGCTTCTCGCAGACGAGTAGCCGCAGCACACGAAGAAGCAGATGCGGTTCAAGATGTAGCGGAAGCCGCTGAGGAAGCAGCAGATGCCACCGAAGACCACGCTCGTGCCAGTGAGCATGCTGCTGATGCTACGAGACGCTCTGTAAGAGCGTCTCGTGCTCAGGGCGATTCTATTTCTTTTTTGAATCGACTTTTGTCTCAGGCTCGTACGCGCTGTGACGCCTTTAACAGTACTCTTGATCGAACCTCTTCTAGCCAGCGCAGAAATCGCAATGAGTCTAATGCGCTTGGACGTACTTTTGATCAGGTTCAGCGTCAGGCTACTTCTCTAAACCGTTCTCTGAATAGGCTCGGTAACTGGCGTCCGCGTCTTCGTCCTCCCTTCATTGCTCTGATTCCCATCATTGCTGCCGTCCTGGCACTGATTAATCCTCTGGTGGCGGGGTTGGGCGCGGTTGGCGCTGCCGCGTTTGGCATGGGTTCTAGTATCGCCTCCATTGCAGGTGCTGCGCTTTCTGTTGTGCCTGCTCTGATGACGTTGCTTTCTGTAGTAGGCGCGTTGAAGATGGCCTTCGGTGGAATTGGCAAGGTCTTCAAGGCCAACACTGCCATGAAGGACGCTCAACAGAATGCAGGCGTGAGCGCCGGGGATGATAACAGAGTAGAACTTACTCGTGCTGAGCAGTTGGAACGAGCATGGGAACGTTATCGTCGCACCATTCAGGATGTGCAGTACGCTCAGGAAGACCTTTCTGAGGCTCGTGAGGGCTACACCAAGCGCATCGAAGAGATGCGTAGGGCAGTAGAGCGTGCAGCGCTTTCTGAGGCCCGCGCGGCGGCAGATGCTCAGTTGGCTCGTGAGAACTACGCCAACATTCTTGCTGACCCTGGCTCGACTAAGGGTCAGAAGATGGAGGCAGCGGCCAGCCTTGAAGAGGCTAAGGCCGCCATCGTGGACGTGCGGGAAGAAAACCGCACCAACGCTAAGGAACTGGCCAAGGCACAGGCTACCGGCGTTGATGGCGACCGCGATGTAATCTTGGCCAAGCGCCGGGTTACTGACGCTATTAATGCTCAGCGTGATGCGTACATCGACATTCAGAATGTAGGCAGAGAAACCGAGACGGGCACTCTTGCCGCAGCCAGAGCAGTTAATGAGTATCAAGATGCTCTCAACGAGTTGTCGCCTTCAGCACGGGCAACAGTGCTCGCGCTCTTGGGGATGTCGGATGCCTGGAAGACGGTACGCCGTAACGTTCAGGAAGCATTTTTCCGCGAGGTAGTTGACGACATTCAGTTGTTGCGGCGTCTGTTTCCGTCGCTGGAGTCCATGCTTACCGCTACGGCCACTGCTATGGGTAAGGTTGCGGATGCAGGGCTCCGCCTGGTCACCAGCGACGAGTGGCTGAAAGATATTGAGGCTCTTGGCCCGCAGAACGCAGAGATCATCGCGTCCTTGGGCGCGGCCTTTTTGTATGTGCTAGACATCATTCGGGATCTCACCATTGCTGTAGGTCCCTTTGCGCAAGGTCTTGCAGATGGTATGAGAGACGGCGCTGCCAATATGGCGGAGTTGGTATCTACATCGCGGGATACTGGCAGGCTGGCTAATTGGCTCGAAACAGTCAATGAGCGAATGGGTCAGTGGTGGCGCATTGTTAAGAACATTGGCGCTACGCTCTTTAATTTTGGCGCAGCGGCGGGTGATTTCGGTCAGTGGATTACAGATGCCTTTGAGAATGTAACGGAAGGATGGTTGGAGGCTTCCAGGTCTTCTCGTGAAGAGGGATCTACTTTTAAGAAGTATCTGGAAGATATCAAGCCCTTGCTGTCAGAAGTCGGCGGCTTGATGGGGGACTTTTTCCAGTGGTTTGGGGAAGAGTCTGCAGACGAGACCAACATCAATACGATGACGGATCTTGTTAAGATTCTTCGTGAAGATCTTGGTCCCGCTTTTTCGGGCATCTTGGAGACTCTGACAGACTCGGGTATTGCTCAACAATTCTTCGACGCCCTTGCTTCTGTTTTGGAGGCTGTACAAACATTCCTAGATAACGGGGGTGCAGAAGGTATTGGAGCCTTCTGGAAGGTTGCTGAGGTCTTTTTCGAGGCCATTTCTGACTTGATTGCCAGTACCCCTGCTCCTGTGATTCAGGCCATTGCTACGGCATTCGGTGTTCTGGCTGCTTTGAAGTTCTTTGGCCTTCTGAAGGTATTGGGGCTGATGCTGGCCCTGGTTAACCACCGAAACCTCAGGGGCCTTCTAGGCGGCATTGCGCGCGCTGCGGGGGGTGCCCTGGGTGTAGGTGCTGGTGCGGCTGCCGCAGGCGGCGCAGGGGTAGGCGCTGGTGCAGCGGCTGCTGGTGCGGCTGCGGGCGCTACCCGGCGTTCTATTCGTGACGCAGAGCGTCGTGCTGCCCGAGGTAGTCGAATTGTCGGCGGGGCCAAGGGTGGTATTGCTGGGTTGGCTGCCGCTATTGCTGCGGAGTTGCTGAAGGATGAGCAGGGTGGCACGAGAGACACTGCGGGCTCTTTGCTGGGTGGTGCCGCGACTGGAGCAGGTGTTGGAGCGCTGGTAGGTTCTGTCGTCCCCGGGGTGGGGACGGCTGCAGGGGCTGTCGTGGGCGGTGTAGTCGGCACTGGTGCTGCGGCTGCTGGAGTAGATACTTCGCAGTGGCGCACTACCGCCGAGGAGATGGGCCGGTCCTGGGACAGGGATGTAATTAAGCCCTTCAACGAGGCTAATGACAACGTTGAGAATTGGTGGACAGAGAACGTCACTAAGCCCTTCAAGGCAAAGGCAGGTGAGATCGGTGATTGGTGGCGTCGTGAAGTAATTCAGCCCTTCAATCAGGCTAATGACAATATTGAGCGCTGGTGGCGGGAGAACGTTGTAACTCCCTTCAGTGCTTTTGGCTCGGCCATGGGGCGAGGATGGGATCAACTAGTCGTCCAGCCCCTCAGCCAAGCAGGAGAAAACATCTCCAGATGGTGGAACGAGAGTGTTGTTAGAACCTTCACCGATGCTGGAGACAGAGTATCTCGTTGGTGGAATGAAAGTGTTGTCACTAACTGGCAAATTGCCGCCAACAACGTTTCTACGTGGTGGAATGAAAGTGTAGTCAAGACTTTTACGGACGCCGGGAATAGAGTATCGCGTTGGTGGAATGAGAACGTTGTCACTAACTGGCAAATTGCTGCGGACAATGTATCTCGTTGGTGGAATGATAACGTTGTGCGTACCTTCACAGACGCGGGGGAGAGAGTATCGCGTTGGTGGAATGAGAACGTTGTCACTAACTGGCAAATTGCCGCCAACAACGTTTCTACGTGGTGGAATGACAATGTTGTTCGTACCTTCACCGATGCCGGAGACAGAGTATCTCGTTGGTGGAATGAAAGTGTTATCACAACTTTCCAAATCGCAGGCAATAACATTTCCACGTGGTGGAATGAAAGTGTTGTGGCTCGCTGGGTCAGCATTGCAGACGGGATCGGAACTTGGTGGCAGAATAATGTAACGGACAAGTGGGAAAGTGCCACTACTGGTATTTCTGAATTTGTTGCTAAGATGAAGAAGATTGACTTTTCAGATGCCCTCACCGACTTCTTCAGCGGAATGTTCCGGGGTGACGGACCTGGCGCGAACGCACCAGGAGCGAAGGGCGGTAGCACTCTAGAGAAAGTCAAGAACGTTCTGCCCCGTGGCGCAACGGTTACTTCGACGTACAGAACTCCTGCGCAGAACCGCGCGGTGGGCGGCGTGCCGGGCTCTTACCACACAGACAAGAAGAACCCAGCGGTGGACATCGCAGGCTCGGTTCCTGTGATGGACGCTGTTTATGCCCGACTTCGTGCCATTGGAGGATGGCGGGAACTTCTCTACAAGGTGCGCGGCCATTACGACCACGTACACGTAGCCCACCAGGGTGGCATTGTCTCCCCCTCGTGGCATCGTTCGCCGGGTGACAAGCCAGATGAGCGCACGACTCGGTTGCAGGTAGGAGAGGCTGTTGTTTCTAAGCAATTGGTCCCTCAGTTCTTGGCTGGTCGCAATGTCAACCGCCCTAAGAATTCTTCGTTTGCAAACAATTCTGGTGTTGCGCCTACGGTAATTGATCAGAGTGTTACCGTGCAGCAGTTGATTGTGCAGAATCCGGAACGCGAGACCGCAAGTGATTCGCTGCCGCGTACGATTCGCAAGGTGGCGCACATGGGAGCAGGTAAGACAAATGGCTGATTCGACAGAGACGTTCTGGTCCGTTGACGGTGTTTCTCTCCAGACTATGGCGTGGAATATCACTTCCCTGGGCGGGGATCGCATGGCTCCGCCCAAGGTGCGTGGTGACGATGTTGTTATTCCTTATCAGCCGGGTGCTACGTTTCAGCCTAAGGTTCCCGACGTTAGAACCATTTCTTTGGGCATGTGGGTTATTGGCGCTGACGAGAATGGCCTGATTCCGCAAAATGAGAATGCTCGTCGCACGTTTGACCGTAATTGGCAGAAGTTGCGCAAGTTGTTGTGGCGATATCGTCAAGAGTTTACGTTGGGTAAGCGGTTCTGGGTGCCTTCTGCCGACTTGGTTTCGGCAGGTGCGCAGAGCCAGGCCATTAGGACCGAAGGCGGGTGGTCTTTGATCTATGCGGAGACCAAGGCTTACTTTGTGGATGGTTTGGCCCCACAAATGGCCGGTCCTGCCCGCGCGTCTTTTACTGTAGATTTGAGACTCTGTGATCCCTACTTTTACAGTGCGCCTATTTCTAAGTCTTTTACTGTAGCATCTCCGACTCAGAGTCTCAGCGTACTGGGAGACGATAGAACTCATAATATCTCTATCTCTTTTGGTGGGCCGCTAACTAATCCACGTATGACTGCTACCAATTATTCAGGTACGCCGTATTTCGAGTACGGCGCTGCCTTGGTTTCGGGAGCAGTGGCTGAAGCAGATGTTAAGAATTTCAAGATCCAGAAGACACAAAGTGGAGTGGTATCTCCTGTATCTGGGTATGCCAAGAATTCTGGAAGCAAGTTCTGGTTTTATCTTGATCCAGGTTCTGCGAATCTTCATCTTTCCGTGACTAGTGGTACTGGATCTGCTAATCTGTCATATAGACCAGCATGGCTGTAAAGGTCAAGAATAAAGCCCTTGGAGGCTCGCAGTGACTGCTCCTACTCCCGGTACTGGATTTCAGGCCGAGGTTTACTCCTTCGCTGACCCCAAGACATTGCTTGATTTCCTGCCTAGGCGTACGCAGTTTACAAGTCTAGAAGAGATTAAGAATGTGGGCGGTGGCTCAGTAGCAGTTCTAGCCAATGATCCTAGTATCGTAGAGAACCCTGCTCTTCTGGAGTACCAGAATGTAGTTAAGGTTAAGCATGATGGTAAGGTCACAGGAGCCTTCTTGATCCAAAATCAGGAGTCTGTGACGGTAAGTGCGGGAGAGCATGCAGATGAGGCTTACCTGCTCTCTGGAGAGGGTTTGCGAGCCTGGTTCCGCATGGCCCAGGTTTATCCTCTGGGTGGCCTAGAAGTTGATTCGCCGGATTCTCGTAGGTTTTCATATACCACGCCAAGAGGAACGTGGTATGACGTAGCGCGTTGGGTTACTCCGAGCGCTATTCAGCAGTACAACATGGACCCCAATGATGGTCCCTTCGGTACCGCTCCTGCTCAGTGGCCCGATATCCCCAGCGCTAAGTGGATCTGGGGCCAAGCGGGTACGGGCAATGCTGCGGCGGGCATGAACTATTTCCGGTATGAGTTTTCAACGCAGGCCGGACAATCCAGCAAGCATTCCCTGTTTGCTGCTGCCCGCAGCAGTATGACCGTGTATCTTGACGGTGAGCAGATTATGCAGACCGAAGCAGATGACTGGTTCTCCACCATGCGCTCTGACTTTACTCTTAAGCCGGGAGCACACGTACTGGCAGTGGCCGCGAAGGCGGATGACGGGCACCCCGCAGGTTTGATTGCGGCGCTGTTTAGAGACAACATTCTTCTAACTGCCACGGGAGCCGAGGACGCGACTAACTGGAAGGTTAACGCCTATCCTACCCAAGCGCCTGGCTGGACCGTTGGAGAGATCATTCTGACGCTCCTGGACGAGGCCCAAGATCGAGGCGTGTTGTTCCCGGGTTGGCTTACGCCTACGTTCACTGAGAAAGAAGATTCTTACGGCAACGCCTGGGGAACTTCTCTCGATTGGGTGTTTGACACGGGTACGGAGTTGATTGATGTCATTGCTCAAATGGAGGAAGTGGGCGTAGATCTTTGGATTGACCCGGACACTTATGAGTTGCACATGGCGGGTACTCGTGGTGCGGATAAGTCAGTGCAGTCAAACACGGCCGAGCCTGTGGCTTTGCGTATCGGTAAGAACCTGTCTCGTGCCGAGCAGCGCGGGAAGTCTGAACTGAAGAACACTCTTTCGGTCAAGACGGACTCAGGGTGGTTTGTTCAGCAGGATTCTGCCACAGCCTCCGTCTCCAAGTACGGTCGCGTAGAGGGTCTTCTTTCCACCAACCTTAATCCTGAACTGTCTCGTCAGGTATCAAAGGTTGTATTTGAGCAGAAAGCGCTGCCGTGGACGGCGAGTACATACTCTCTGGTACCCGTGGCGGGCGCTGTGCCGTACGAAGATTTTGAGGTCGGGGACTGGGTACTAGCGCCCAACAAGAGTGGTGTGCTGGAGCGAGTTCGTGTGCTCTCCTTGTCCATCTCGGAGTCTAGCCCCACGGGCTCTGCTTCTTATGCTATCGAGTTCGGCACCATCGCTGAGGACATGGAAGACCGTTTCAACCGTTGGCTGCGCGGCCTGAACAAGGGTTCGTTGTCTGGGTCTGTGATGAACTCCAGTCCTATCACTTCCCGCCCTCCCAGCACAGGTTCTCCGGTTGATACTGGCGACGTAATGAGAATTCCTGCCGCGCCTACAGGGTTGTCTGTGTCATCTTCCGCGTATATCAGTGATACGGGCTTTCCTAACGGCCGTCTCACTGTTTCTTGGAATGCGGTAATTCTTGCTACGAACAATACGGCCATGTCTATTTTTGGGTATGACGTTGCTGTTAGACGCAATGAGGGCGGTGCTCCATGGATTATTGTCCTTAGTACCAATGGTACTCAGGCAGTGCACGCTCCTGTGGAAACAGGAATTTCAGTGCAGGTCATGGTGCGCGCACGCGGTGAGCACTCTACACGACCCGGGTTGTGGTCAGATGTGGTTACGCTTACTGTGGAGAAGGACACTGTTCCACCTGCTGTGCCCTCTGTGCCTATTCTGACCACACGGTTGGGTACCATTCGCGTTGATTGGGATGGTAAGACCGCCTCGTCTGGTACTATGCCATCTGATTTTGCTAATGTCGAAGTAGCCATGGGTACTACAAATATGCCCACCGAGGTCATTGATACACTCTTTGGTCGAGGGTTTACAGTAGTCACCGATCAGCCGTATGATGCGCTGCGGTATTTTAGATTTCGCGCCAAGGATCATTCTGGAAATTATTCTCAGTGGTCGCCTGTGGCATCTATTGCGACAAAGTCTTTGGTCGATGCTGATTTGGTAGACACTACCATCAGCGAGCAGTTCGATCAGATTCAAGAAGATATTGCTACGGTTAACCAAACTGCAGGCGCGGGTCGCATCACCACCTCTCCCAACGCGCCTGTTGTGGCAGATGCTGAAGGTAAGGTTGATGGTGCTCTTTGGTATCGGTACGCCAACAACGAGTTGATTGGTATTTGGCGTCTTCAAGGAGATGAGGGCTTTTGGGTGACCATGCCTCTGTCTCGAACGTTCATTCCTCAGTTGGATATTGGTTCAGGCACCTTTGGTGACCTGGATGGTGTGCGTATCAAGGCTCACACTATTTCTACCAATTCTCTTGCAATCGGCGTGGCTGAGAACTATATCGTAGATCCCACATTTGCCGACGCAGAGTTGCGGGCAACTAGACTGCAACGGTTTCCAGATGATCCTGTCAATTTTATTGATTTTGTGGATCAATCTTCTTCGGCTAATTCTCTTAGACTGTCTTACTCAGATGAGGGTAAGACCGTAAACGGATACTTTGGAGCCACTGGAGAACTTGACGGAGAGATTCCCGTTACGCCGGGCCAGGTTCTTTCTGTAGGAGTTTGGGTACGGGGCCATAGTACTGTAAGGTGGTGGTTCAGTGGTTACGTTCGTCATGCTTCTGGTGCCATCACCCATGCTAATCTGGGCATGCCTTATCGAGCCCCTAACTCTATTTCTTCATGGGTGAGCCACGAATGGGTTGCTCCGTCTACGGCGGTGGGGTTTACCCTCCTGGTACAGCGGGCAGTGCCGGGGACTAATGGAGACACTTCTGTCGCTGGAACCTGGGTACAGTTCGAGCAACCTTCTGTCCGTAATGTTGTGCCCGGAGTACTTATCGCAGGTGGCGCTGTTACGGCAGATAAGATTGCGTCAAATGCCGTTACGGCACTAAAGATTGCCGCTAATGCTGTAACGGCTGACAGCATCGATGCGGGTGCGGTAACTACCGTCAAGTTGGCAGCAGATGCGGTTACCGCATCGAAGATAGATGCGGACGCAATTACTGCTAAGCACACTCTGACAGGTGCTACGATACAGACCTCTGCTACCAGTGCCCGTGGTATCAAGATCAACAACTCTACTGGTTTTACGGCCTACGATTCCCTGGGCCGCACAGCGATGTCCATCTCCACCACCGGCTCCATTGTGATGATTGGTACTATCCAAACAGGAGTCGGAGATAACCAGGTTGTGATCTCGGATGGTATCTTTAGAGGCCGTCCAGGGGTTCGGTTTGATACGGGGTCTACTGATGCGGTACAGCCTACTGCGCAGTCATTGGGCGTCAACTCGTGGGGATTCCCTACAGGGTCTTTTGTTATCAATGGCAGAGAACAGGTACTTAACTCATCTGGTCGAGCAGACCTCGTACTGCATCATGGCGGGGATTTTACGCTTACTCAGAATTGGGGTACCAATTCTGACATTGGTATCTCTAAGGTCGGACAGAACCTCTTCCTTAGGGGAGCAATGACCGCAGGTCAGGTGGCGACATCTTTGTTCGTGCGCGGCTCTTCGCCGCAGACACAAGCACCTGATGGGTTTTTTACCTTCACTTATGGAGCACCCGCAAAGAATGGTTACCGCCGAGCAATGATTACGGCAGACGGAAATAGCGGCATCCAGTTGTCTACTAGGAATTTGTCTCCTTCGGGGTTCGTCGCTAATTTTGCGGGTCCGGCCAATAACAACACGTCCGTGGGCTATCTGGCTTACTGGGAGGGATGATGGAAGGCAGAATTGAAATTCTTTATGGCTCTGAGTGTCTTATTCTTGAAGAAGAAACGACACGAGGCCTACATCAGCGGATCATTCCCTTGGATGCCGTGGCGTCTTGGTCTGAACTTCTTGGGTACGAAGATCCGGGCGATGCTCTGGATGCCATTTTGCAGGTACAGGATTTGGGCGAGCCCGCACCTGATCCGGAAACGGGCGAGAATGCATGGACGGAGCCTTATAGGTTGCTCATTGAAAAGCAGCAGGCGGTGACCAGAGTGCGCACAGTAGCCTCCGTAGAGCGCGCGCAGGGCCTAGACCCGCGCAGTTCTAATCTACGTGTTGCGTATGTGGCTTCTGAGGCCACTCCTGGCCTGGAAGAGGCTCGCAAGGGGGCTCGGGCACGGTTGGGTGTTAGGGAGCCGGGAAGTCCCAGCGCGCAGACTAGGGCTGTGTCCGATGCCGCTTTGACGGCCCTAGCAGAGTCCCCGGGGCTGACGCGAATTCGAGAGAGGCTGCGGACTGACCTTGCTGGTATTATTGAACAGAAGCGTGCGCGATTCCTGGCGCAAATTTCCCCAAGCGTAGAGGAGATCTAAGTGGAAATCGAATCGTCTGATCTTATTCTTTCTCTGAGAGAACAACTGAGCAGTGCTCATTACCAGATTGCTCTTTTGAGTGCACAACTTGCAAAGGTTCAGCGCGATTCTGGTGATAACGTATAGTCATTAGGGTCTTCTGCTCATTGGCTGGTCGATAGTACGAGTGAGGATAATCGATCCTCCGCACTTGGGGAGGGGGCCACAAGCGTGTTGTACGCCGCTGTTGCTCCTGTCTTCCCGTGGTTGGATTCTTTGCCTGTAACGGGTATCACTGGTGTGGGCCTGGTTGTTCTACTGTACATTGGTCAAACTCGTGGTTGGTGGTATGTCAAGCCACAGGTAGACGATATGCGCAAGGCATGGGAAGCCCGTATTGAAGAGGCTCGTCATGACCGTGACGTTCGTGTAGAAGAGGTTCGCAGAGACCTTGAATCTCGACTTGCTGAAGTCCGTCAGGACAGAGATGCAAGAATCGCAGAAATTCAGCGTGCTTATGAAAAGCGACTTGAAGAAGCCGCACTAGAGCGAGATCACTACCGCGAGGCGGTTTCGGTGGGACAGGAAGCCCAAAGAGTCATGTTGGCTCAGATGGAAGACCTGATCGACGCCAACCGCACTTCGCACGCTGCTTTGGAGTCCATTGCACGTGCGGGAGGTGCGCAGACCTGATGAACGAGGTTAAGCCCCCCTCTGTCTCTACTCCTGAAACAAGAGAAGAAGCGGTTCACGCAGTTGTCGATGCATACGCGACACTGGAAGCCGCTAATCGTAGATGGCCAGAGATTCTTCAGTTGAAGCAGAATGGACGAAGAGCCCGGGAAGAAAACAACTTTGGCCCCAAGGTGATTAGGATGTTTGAAGCATGAGTGAGACTCTACTCCATTACATCGGAGACGCCGGGCTAGTGGTTGCCCTGCTCGCTATTTTGGTTTTTGTGGTTAGATACGCACAGACTAAGTGGACTACCTTCAGTGAGGGTATTCACATGATGGTTTTCTCTCTGGTTGTCGCCATCGCGCTAGGGTGGGGCACGTATACGGTATTTTTTGTAGAAAGTGAAACAGCCGCTCTTGTAGTGCGTATCTTCATCTGGTGGTCTATAGCCGCTGTTCTGATCTGGCGTGATCGAATTCTCTTCAAGGCACAGAAGAGAAAGAAGAAGCGTAGAGACGATTATTATGCAGCGTTCGCAGAGAACGAAGATCGGAATCGTATTTCAGCGGTCGATAGTGTAGATTGATCAGAAAAGAGAGCGAGACTTCAGATGTCTGAGAGCGAAAGCACCCCGAGAGTCTCTGGGTCTGTGCAGGATAAGCCCGAAGCCACGCGCTCTGGGTCTGCGGAAACTAGTACTCCCGATAAGGAAGCGCGCAGGAAGGAACAAGGTTAAGATATGCCTTCCCTTTTGTACGCTAATGGTCAGATTCCTGAATCTGTGCTAGATCCGGTGCCCGCAGCGAACGGTCAGACCGCGTGGCTCTTGCCTCTGGTTGCTGCGTCATTTCTGCGGGCTCGGGCGAAGTGCGCGGACATCGGGTTCAACCTGCTCATCACCTCCGCAGGGGACGGGTTCCGTTCTTACTCGCGGCAAGTCAACGTCTTCCTAGAGCGGTACGAGCGCAGCGACAACGTGCACTTCCGTGGACCCTACGGTGACGTGCGTTGGTGGCAGGGTAAGCGGTACGTCCGCATGCGCGGGGCGGCTGCGGCTGTGCCCGGTACCTCGAACCACGGAAAGGCCATCACCAGTGACCTGACTGGATTGGGCGGGTACGGCGGCTACTGGTTCCGCAAGGTCGCGCCCATTCTGATCTCCGAAGGCTGGTCCAACGCTGAGGGTGCTCGGATCAACGAGTCATGGCACTGGAACCAGATGCGTACGGCGTATCACGTCATTGACACAAACATCATTCCGGGGGTCAGTCTCCCTTGGCACGGCGGGGTGCTTCCCGCACCTCTTACGAAGGAGTTCACTCTCATGGACGACGATTCTCTCCACCAACTCAATGGCTCCCTGGAACAGACCCGCAGAGAGGTGCTGGAAGGCGTGAGGGTTCTCCTAGGGACCGCACGAGGGGACCGACAGGCTGACTTGCAACAGACCCGCGAAGAGGTCATTGAGGGAGTTCTGAGAGCCGTGCAGGGGGCGTCCAGCCCTGAGGTGGTCACCACGGTTTATCGTGTTGAAGGAACTTATGGGTGCTGGCAGGATCTTGGAGTAGCCCGACGTTACCTCTCTGAGGTCTTGCTGTCAGCCATTCCCAATCATCGTATTGAGGACATCAAGGCCAACGACATCTTTTGGCGTCTCCCCATTCATGGCGGCGTAGGTGAACTAATTCGCAAGACAGGCACTGAGGCAGCGTGGTTGCTTGAAGAGGGCTCACTGCGCTGGGTGGATTCCGAGAGGTATGCCCTTATGGGCTATCCTGTAATCACAGACGTGGCAGAAGAATCTCCTGTTTGGTCTTTGCCTACCGTAGGCACCACTCCCTGAAATCAGAGAAAGAGGCACTAAGATGGATCTAGTATTTGAAGGCGTGACTGGCTGGCTTGTTCTTCAGCAGTTTGTCCTGCCGTTTTTTCTTCCGGCTATCGTCGGATATGTTTCTACGCGCGTGACGAGCGCACGTGTGCAGGCGCTGTCTCTCCTAGGGCTCAGCGCTGTAACCAGCCTGCTGACCAACATGCTCAACGCCTACTCCAGCGGGGACGCCACCTTTGATCTAGGGCTTGCTCTAGTCATGACGGCTACCACGTTCTTCGCGGGCGTGGCCGCCCATTACGGGTTCCTGAAGCCTACCGGCATTACTGCCAAGGCTCTGGACTCGGGCCGCACTGATGGGCGTCACGAGGCCTGACTGTTACTAGGCAAAAGCCTCTCCACCTCAGGGTGAGAGAGGCTTTTGTCGTGCTTAGAGCAATACTGTGCTATTATGCTTAGTATGGATAAGACATCTGTCTTGGTTGCGCCGTATGAAGCGCTGCTGGTACAGGCGCGTAGCGCTTTTCGTACCGATCCGTCTTACGCCATTGCTATGGCTCAGCAAGCGCAGGCGGCTAGGCAGCGAAGAGCCAATAGATCCGTTGACAAGGATTCAGAGTGAATTTTTTCGACCGGATTAAGACCACGCAAGAAAGAAAGCCTAATCCTAACTTTTTTGAGTGTCCTATTTCTGGCCAGAACGCACCGGTAGGCTCCTATTTTGGAGGAGGCCTTGAACGAGCGCATGTGAGTAACCTCACACTGACTGCCTGGGGTGGACACACGCACATTCTATCGTCTCCCAGGGGTCAGGGTTACTGGACCGTGGATGGGGTCTGACTTTCGAGAGCAGCCCCTCAGGGCGTATCACTGCGGAGACACACCCCCTAGAGGAGGGCTGCCACTTTTGTTGAACTATGACGTGCGCCGGTTCACAGACGAGCAGCGCGAGAAGTTGGCGTGGAAGGTGCACCAGTCTCGTGACTTCAGGCTTCCACGCTTGGCCAACTGGAATTACGATCTGTGCCGCCAACACCGCATGGGTTGGACGGAAACCTACTATGACAAGACCACTGGCACAGACAAGCAGCGTACTGTAGTGGACCGTCCCAAGCCTGGGTGCCGCAAGTGCTGCATTCTTCCAAGAGCACACCAGCGTGTGGGCATTGCCTGGCTCTATCTGAAGAAGCGCGGCCTTCTCGCAGACGCCATGGGCTCAGGTAAGACTACTCACATCGGTGGTCTTATCGCCATGCTGTTGGAAACCGGTGAGATTCCCAGTGTAGGTCGAGCCGTAGTGTGCCCGCGTGCGCCTGCATTGGATCAGTGGCGCGATGAACTTTTGCGCATGATGCCCGGTTTGAGAGTCCTCATTGCTACGGGTACCAAGAAGCAGCGCATTCAAGATTATCTGGGTGAGTGGGACGTGCTTCTCATTGGCCCCGAAATGCTGCGCAATGACTACGAGATGGTCATGAGATTTCCTCTGGCTCTATTTGTATCTGATGACATCGATCAATTGAGAAATCCAGACATTGCCACCTCTCAAATTCTCGATACGGTGGGCGCACACGCAGATCGTTATGTCATCGCTTCTGGTACCCCCCTACAGAAGAGGCTAGGCGAACTTCATTCTGTTTTGGACGGCGTGGGCGGAGTTCAGGCGCTGGGTTCTCGTGACTATTTTGATGCTAAGTATATCAAAACTGCGTGGGTATCTGAGTTCAATTCCACCACGGGTCAGGAGTATCGGCGCAAGCAAGTAGTCGGCGCTAAAAACACCAGAGAACTGAAGAGCAAGATTGCGCCTTTGGTGCTTCGTCGTACTCAATTCGCAGATGTAAATCTGCCTACTATCATTCCTGACGACGTAATGCTTGACCTGTACCCGGCGCAGCGTGCCAAGTACAAGGAATTGCAGAAGGGTGTTCTTCGAATCCTGAAAGAAGAGGGCACTGAGGTCAAGCACACTTCAGCCATGTCTCGCCTTCATTACGGTTCTGCTATCTGCGCAGGGTTGGCTTCTCTGGGTGAACCGGATGCGCCCAATACATCCATGAAGATGGACTGGATTGTGGAGAAGTTGACGCGCGGTGATCTCATGGATGAGAAGGTCGTGATCTTCGCTAACCTGAAGAACACCATCAGAGCCCTACAGAATCGTCTTCGAGAAGAGGGCGTGGGCTTCGTCACGGTGTGGGGCGAGAACAAGAAGCGTGCAGATCGTACGCAGGCTCAGCGCAGGTTTTGGGATGATTCAGGGTGCCAGGTGCTGTTGGGTACGCGGGCAATTGAGCAGTCTTTGAATCTTCAGGTCTCGCGGCACTTGGTGAATGTGGACATGATTCTTAACCCTGCTCGTATGGAGCAGTTGGCTGGACGTATCCGCCGTGACGGATCAGCCTTTCAGCATGTGTTCGTTCACAACCTGTTGACGGTGGATACACAAGAGGAAAGGTATCTCCCTATGCTAGAGAGAGAAGCCGCTCTTGCTGGGCACATTTGGGATGAGAATTCTCAACTTTTCCAAGCCCTTTCTCCTATGGCCATGCTTCAGTTGATTTCGGGTTGATCGCTATGACACAGAGAAAGTTGACAGCAGACCAACAGATGTTGGTCGAAACTAACATCAATTTGGCCCACCATCTGGCGCTGACTGCGTGGCGCAGAAATACGCATCGCCAGGAAAAAGATGAAGTAGTGGCCGCAGCGTATGAGGGCCTGGTTAAAGCCGCGTTGATCTTTGATCCTTCTCGCGCTAATGTGATTGATGGAGTTCCAGACACGGCAGGTGCTTTTGCTGGCTTTGCCCGGCAAAAGATTAATGGCGCTATTTTGGACTGGCAAAAGCGCAATGACCACGTTCCGCGCAGGCATCGATCGACATACAAGGAATTGCAAAGTTTGGGACATGGACAAGGACGTTCTCCCTCTGAACTATCAGACTTGACGGGGTTGCCGGAAGAACAAGTTCGTATGCTCATTAGAGCAGTCGAGGCACCCCCCTTGTCTTTGGCTAGAGATGAGAACACGGCGGAAGAATTTCACGACTCGGAGTGGAGTACGGTCGCTCCAGGCAGTGTAGAAGGCTCCGTGCTAGAGGGCCAGATCAAAGATGTGGTGGTAGATGTTTTTGATGACCTCCAGCCTCTGCAACAACTAGTTCTTGCGCTGAGGTATTATGAAGGTATGGATCTAACCTCTATCTCAGTGCTGCTTGATGTTCGTATTTCCTCTATACGAGCAGCGCATGCCGAGGGCCTGTTGATGATGCACGCCGCCATGGTGGAGGCAGCGTCCTGACTTTCTCTCGCGGTCGGCTTGGGCGTATCACTAGTATGACCAAGCCGAGATATAACCTCAGCGCCGAGCAGGCGGCTGTAGAGATGCGCGAGCAACTGGCCAAGATGCAGGCCGAAGAGGACCGCGACCAGTTGACAGGCACCGACCCGGATTACGCATTCGAGATGGGCTATCGTGCCGCCATCATCGACCTTGAAATCTTTACCGGACCCGACCCCAAGGACAACAAGTGACCCTCCGTCTTAGCGAAATTGATTTTGATGAACTGAGCAGGCTTCAGGCGTATTGTTACGGCAGCGCTCAGGACCGGGGCTTCCACAAGGCTGCCGAAATTCTGGCCGAGGCTACGGCCACTGCTGATAGTCCCGCGCAAAAGAAGGCCCTGGAAGCGGCATTCATTGATCGAGCAGGAAACCGTCTGATGCTCATCGTGGGGGAGGCCAACGAGGCACACGATGAACTTCGTTCGGGGCGCGATCCGAATGAGCGCTACTACTCGTTCCCCAAGGATGCAGAGCCGCATCCTGGTGAGACTCCTCTGCATTGGCAGAACCGGACGGGACTTCTTGCCAAGCCTGAAGGTGTTCCTTCTGAGTTGGCAGACATTGTTGTTCGCGTCATGGACTTCGCTGGCGAGCACGGCATTGACCTCGCAGACGCCATTCAGGAAAAGTTGGCATTCAATGAGCAGCGTGCTGCGATGCATGGGGGGAAGAAGTTCTGATGAGACCTAATGGACACATTCCCAAGCCATTTAAGCGCACTCGTGTGGCCATTCAGCCACGTACGGTTTATCGGACATGGCAGACAGTCGATTCCAGCACCCTTGCTGTGGGCGACACAGTTGCCGATCATGGGGCTATTCGGCAGATCGACAGGCACGTGGGCGATGAGTCAGGCCGCATGATCGTAGAAATCGAGTTTCAGTCAGGTCAGGTCATGATCGCAGGAGAGGGTATCGACGTGTTTGCCTTCACTGAGGCTCAGGGTGGCTGATGTCCGCGAGCATGGGGCTACCGTGCTTTCTGGAATCTTGCCTGCCCGTAAGGATTTGCTGGATAAGGCTCTGCTGCGCCTGAACCCTGATCACTTCGAGGACAAGGTTCAGAGTAATCTCTTCAAGATCATGGAGAGATACGCGGACAAGACTGGCTCTGTGCTGCCTCTAAAGCACTTGGGTGACACTCTGCGCAGCAAGTTCGCGCCCGGCCAGGTGGAGTTGTACGAAGAGACTTACACGCTGTACGCGCAGACCGAGGTCACGGATGCGGAGTTCATCTGGTCTGTCGATCAGTTGAAGGAAATCGCCGCCGAGAAGGCTACCGGTGAGGTCATCACCACAGCGATGGAGATCCTTCGCAACGGACGCGAGGACGAGTCGGGTGAGGTCCACAAGGGGCACGCAGAGGCACGTAACCACCTCTTGAACGGCCTGATGACCATCGACCGGGAAGTTGTCCAGCAAGAGTCTCCCGAGGGCTCTATGCGCGACGAGACGGCTGACATCCTGGCTGATTACGCCGAGCGCAAGCAGGCTCACCTGGACGGCTCTTCGCTGGGTATTCAGACAGGCATCACGTCGGTGGACGCCAAGATCGGTGGCATGCAGAACGGCGAACTGTGGCTGTTCGCCGGGTACAGTAGTGACGGCAAGGCCGTGGCTGTCTCGCAGCCTATTGTGACTCCAGATGGTCTCCGTCTTATGGGTGACCTTCAGGTAGGCGATTTGGTGTGCAACACCTATGGAGGCGCTTCTGTGGTTCAGGGGGTGTATCCGCAGGGTGTGCGTAAAATTTATCGCCTGGAGTTTTCTGATGGCACTAGTGCTGAGGCTACTGAGGATCATTTGTGGACGGTTAAGCGTCGGATGCCTCAGTGGATTCGACAGTCAGATGGTACTAGGAAGAAGGTAAATCAAGAGGTTGATCGTACTTATACCACTTCTGAGTTGATGCCAATGATGAAGTGGAAGAATTCTCGCCCCTACTTGCCGGACATTGCACCTGTGAATCTTCGTGGAACCCTGCCCGAGAATTTTATTGATCCATACTTGCTGGGGCTGCTTTTGGGAGACGGGTGTCTGGTTGATTCTACTGTTACTTTCACCTCCCCAGACCCAGAACTTGCCGAATCTATTAGAGAGCGCCTTCCCGTTGGGTTTGTCGTATCTAACTACACTCCTCGCAATGGAGCAACTACTTACTCCATTAATGGGAGGGAGGGGGACGGCACACACTTCCGTGCCGCGTTGGTGAGGTCGGGGGTTTCTCTGGTTAAGTCTCCAGAGAAGCGTATTCCAGAGCGTTATCTTTGGGCTTCCTCGGAAGTACGACTGGCGGTGCTTCAGGGTCTGATGGATACAGATGGCTGGGTTGAGAAGGGTACTGGAAAGTTTAGTTCTGCGTCTCGGGGCCTTCGGGACGATGTAGTATTTTTGGCCCGCTCTTTGGGTTTGTGGGCTTCAACACGAACAAAGGAGATTACTAAGTACTCATACAAGGGAGAAGATAAGTACGGACTTCCTGCCTATACCGCGTCTATCTCTTATCATCCTGAGTTGTTCCGCCTGAGTAGGCAGAGAGATTTGCTCACGGTTAACGTGCGTAAGAGTCGCCGCGTCATAGATTCGATCTCTTATGTTCGGGATGAAGAAGCACAGTGTATTTCGGTTGATTCTAGAGATCACTTGTACCTTCTTCCCGATTTCATTCCTACCCACAACACGTCACTTGCAATTCAAAGTGCGTGGAGTGCTGCCGTGGAGCAGGGCAAGAATGTGCTCTTCTTGACGACCGAGACGCTGCGTCCACAGATCCGCCGTAAGTTGATCGCTCGCCATTCGGTGCTGGAGATGTTCGGCATCACGGATGGACTCAACACCCGAGACCTGAAGTCAGGTACGCTGACTGCTGCTGACGAGGGCAAGTTGGTGGAGGTGGTGGGTGATCTGACGACCAATCCTGCTTATGGGGAGGTCTATATCGCTCAGGTGCCCCGTTCGTCTACCATTTCGTCTATCGAGCAGCGCATGTACCGAGTGCAGCGCAAGATGCACATCGATCTGGTGATCATGGATTACCTTGCTCTGCTAGCATCTGATCGCAAGAGGCAGACCAGCCGAGAAGAATTGGCTGCCATCATGAAGGAAGCCAAGCAGGTCTCTACCACCTTCGACGGCGGGCGCGGCGTTCCGTTCGCCTCTCCGTGGCAGGTCACCCGAGCCGCACGTGAGAACGCTGAGAAGTTGGGGATGTATACCAGTGCGTCCCTGTCTGAGACGGCTGAGGCGACCAACTCTGCGGACGGCATCATTTCGCTGCTGGCTCCGACCGACAACACTGATCGGCGTACCGAGGTTACCATGCAGTTGCTGAAGAACCGTGATGGTGAGACGGCTAACGGACTAGTCGTGTCGGTAGATTATGCAACGTCATGTTTTTCAAGTAGAGTAGGGTTGCAGTTTGCAAATTCGCCAACTGCTCCTTCCACTAGTTCGACGGGAGGTTTCGGCCTTGATAGCCTGCTTGACTGAGAGGACACTACGCATGAAGATTCGACGCTTGACTACGGCCCTGCTTGCTGCTTTCCTGGTGCTGTCTCCGGCTAGCGCTGCTCTGGCTGCGCCTGCTACCACATACTTGTACGTGGGGCCAAACGGCAGTGATGCCAATTATGGCAATCGGGCAGACAAGCCTTTGGCAACCCTGACAGGCGCTGAGGCACGGCTTCTCTCCAGTGCTCCCACTGGTCCGGTTGAAATTCGTCTGATTGCCGGTGTTTACGACGACTGGGTTCAGCGGTTTGGCTACTCCAACGGGTATCCCATCACCATCCGGGGGTACGGAGGCACGGCCATTTTCGACGGTGCCGGAAACCTGAACTGGGGTCTTCGTATTCATCCCCGAACTGTGGGCACCGACATGAATCTCACTGTGAGCAACGTGGCTGTGCGTAACGCCACCAACGGCTTGCAAGTCCGAGACGCAAAGAATGTTCGTTTCGTGAACTTCAAGGCCAACAGTATAGGCAATCTGAAGTCCCCGGGTGGCATGGGGTACGCGGCGTTGAGTGTCTACAACTCCGATAACGTGACGGTGGAGAATCCGACTTTCAGCCTGATTGAGAATGATGCTGCAAGCCTGGCCAACGTGCACGCCATCTACGCGGTGAGTTCTGAGAACCTGGTAGTGCAGGGCGGCACGTATACCTCTGTCAGCGGTGACCCGATCCGTCTGCGCAATGGTAGCCACCACAGCCGAGTTTATGGCGGTGTCTTCAAGGAAGCGGGTCGGTACGCGCTGCTTTCTGACTGGCGTAACCCTGCCACGAACGAGATTTGGAGTCAGGACGGTCTGTTGTCTTCCCCGATGTTCGTCTCCGCTTATAAGGCGTCCAGTCTGCGTGTCGGTCTGGTTGCTTGCTTCGATGGTGCCAGCAATGACGTGGAGAACACTACTATCCGCGTGACGTACTAACAAGAATTGGAGATCGCCATGAGCGACATTACTTACTTTGATCGTCCTGAAGTCAACCTTGTAGACCTGATGGGTGATGATCACTCAGTCACTAGGGCTGCGCGTGTTTCCGTTGTCGGAGAGAACTACGTCGATGAGGACGACATCAAGGAAGCGGGCCTGATTAATTACCTCATCAAGTCCAAGCACGGTTCTCCCTTTGAGCATGCTACTTTTACTTGGTACGTAGCGGGACCAATCTTCGTCTTCCGTGAGTTTATGCGTCACAGAATTGCTTCTTATAACGAAATGTCTGGAAGATATACCGTACTTCCTGCCGAGTTCTACGTTCCGGCTCCTGATCGGCCCTTGGTCAATGTAGGGTCCAGTGCACGACCTGAGTTCACTATGGGCACCGTTGAGCAGTATGACGAGTTCGTGGCAGACCTGATGGAAGGTTATGAGCAGCAGTGGGCTAGGTATGAGCGTGCGTTGTCCAAGGGTATCGCCAACGAGATGGCCAGGCTGCACCTTCCGGTAGGAATCTTCTCTCAGATGTACGTGACCATGAACCTTAGGGCGCTGATGAATTTCCTGAGTCTGCGCATTGATTCTCCGGACTCCGCTGTGCGTTCTCGCCCCCAGCGTGAAATTCAGATGGTGGCTGAGGAAATGGAGTCAGACTTCCGCGCTCGGTTCCCCATGGTGCATGCGGCGTTCGTGGCAAATGGCCGCGTGGCCCCCTGAAAAACTGATAGGATTGATCCATGCCGATCATTAATCTCACCCCGCACGCTGTCACGGTTATCCCCGGCGAGGATGGCTCTGAGCCAACCACCTATCCGCCGTCCGGCAAGGTGGCACGTCTGGTAGCCCGTCAGGGTCAGTTCCGGTACGTGTGCGGGGACTTCGTGCCGTCGTTCACCTACGGCATGCTGGAAGAGCCGGTAGAGCGTGTGAAGGGCACTGCGTACATCGTTAGCCTGGTGACCGCGCTGGCATCCTTCCGTGCCGACTTTCTCTACCCGTATGACGAGGTGCGAGACGAGGATGGACGCATCATCGGGTGCCGGACGCTGGCGGTCGTGGACTGAGGGTTGCGCATGTCGCATGACTGCGCTACTGTGGTCTTACACCGATCCTGAGGAGGAACACCATGAGCAATCGTCTCCGCAACACCCGCCGCAGCCGTTGGTCTTTCGAGGATAAGGCTTTCGGTGCCGTCATTGCTATCTGGGTAGCAGCGATTGTGGCCAATCTCGTTTTCTGGGGCGTCGTGATTTGGGCCATCATCAATGTCGTCCAGCACTTCGTGGGGGCCTGAGATGGCTACCACACCGCAGGAACTGCTGGACGAGATGAGCGCTCTCACTCTGTCTGTAGGGAATCAGTACGGCGCTGAGGAAGAGATGGTGCAGTCAGGCGCAAATGCCACTTACCTGGAGCGTGCGCTGCGCGAGATCCTGGAAGAGGCTGACCGCGCTGAGAACATTCAGGACGAGTGGCGAACCATGGGCAATTCTTCTCTCGGTGTGAGTGAGATCCGTGAGATCGTCGCTAAGCATCTTTCTGAGGGCATTGCCACTCTGAAGGAGGTCTGAGATGTACCGAAACGTGAAGCACCGCGTAGTCACGCAGGGCCACTGGCATGTCAACTACGTGTCCACGTCTGTCCGTAAGCCCGGCTTCGTGAAGGTGGAGATCGATCTCCACCAGAAGTATCCCGAGGTTACCGCTGATGTAGGTGACCTCGACATCATGCTGGTCATCCACCGACGTGCTGAGACAGAACCGCGCGGTCTAGAAGAGGGTGAAGACGGCTCTGTGGACACGGTGATGGAGTTCGTTCTTCCGCGCCCCCTTCCGGGATACGCTTGGAACACTGCACTCGACTACGGACGCTACAGCGTGCAGATCGTGGCCTGGACAGAAAAGCAGTGGCGACCGTCTCTGCGTTCTCGTCTCATCCAGTTCAAGCACAAGATGGGAGTCTGATATGTCTACCGATCGCACACCACTTCAAGAAGTCATCCTGGCCAACTTCCACCCGCCCAAGTTTTCTGGCGGCTCCTGGACTGTCAACCCTGAGGAGATGTATAAGGCTGTCCGCGCGCACATCGCTGATGAGGTCACTGCCCGTCTCGCAGAGGCAGAAGATCTCGACCCTGTGCGCGACCAGTGGGATGCAGGCTACGTCACTGGAGTTCAGATGTCCGCACAGTGGATCACAGAGGGGCAGTGGTGACATGAAGATTCTCGCAGATCGAAAGTACCTGTGGGTTACGTGGCGTCCTCTGTCTGCTGCTCCGCGTCCGGATGGTAGGCGTTACCGCTTCCAGCACAACAAGCGCCCGAGCAACGTCTACGTGCAGGTTGGTCATCTAGAGGCTGTGGCCTGGTATCGCTGAGGGTTGCACTTGTCGCCTGACTGCGCTACTGTTGTCTCAACAGCAACCGAGGAGGCATACCATGGCGAACATCAAGTGCGGCAACTGCACCCAGACTCACGAGTCTGTCGCTCAGGTCAAGACCTGCTACGCGGCCAAGGTCACCAAGCCTGCTCCTGCTTCCGCCTACAAGGCTGCGGCGCTGCTTCCCAAGATGGATGTCCCGGACGCCATCTACGCTATCGATGGTGTGGACGGCTCCACGGTCGTCTACTACGCGGTGCGTCATGGCAAGAAGGGCACCAAGTGGGAGACCTTCGCGTTCGTGGAGCGTCTGGTGGGCCACCCCGGCGACTGGATGCGGCACGCGGTCAAGGGCGAGGCTCGCATGAACGTTCTTGCTCGTATCGCGGTGGACTCCAAGTCCGCTGCCAAGCGTTTCGCTGACACCTTCACCTGCTGCGCGCGCTGCCAGTCCCCGCTCTCGGACGCCGTGTCCGTGGCCACGGGGCTGGGATCGACCTGCCGTACCTACTTCGGATTCTGAGGAGAACTGACATGACCACGAAGAAGATTCGACGCTCTGAAGTGGACGGCACCGTTCCCGGTGTTGCGCTCTTGGTAGTGGCCGATCTGGCGAATCCTGACTCCAAGGTGTTTCAGGACCGCTTCAGTGAGCCAGAGAGCGCCAATCCGCACGCCTATGCCTACGCTCTGTGGAACTCCGTCAAGGAAGATTTTCCGAACCACGACTATTCGATCGTCATCAACGAGCGTGCTCGTTACCTTATGGCGGCTAATCGGGTAGAGGCGCTGCTTGGAGAGCCTTACACCATTGAGGAGTACTTGGAGTCATGACAGACAGGGAGTGGCGGGACTTAGCAGAGATGCGGCTGGAGGGCGGCTATCATAGTCGTGACCGCACGTCATTTGGCGCGTTTACGGACGCTTGCCAGATCATCTGGTCTCTGGTGGTCCTTGCCTTTCTGTTCTTGAAGTTGACTGTGCAAATCGTCCTGTGGGCGTTTGGAAGAGGCCGTAAGCCTGAGAGTGCTCCGCGACCAAGTAAGACGCCTGAGGAGGGCAAAGATGAGCAAGGAAGACCCATCTGGCGCTATGGGTACTGACGATACTGGTCGTACCTACTGGCTGGCTGAGGATTTGGGCATTGAGAATCGCCCGCTGATCCTCAGCCTCTTGTCGTATCGCCAGAAGAAGAATCGAAGGCAGGTTTGGTCGCCTAACGCCAATCTTATTTCTTCGCTGACCGAAGATGGCAGGCAGATGCCGATCATCGATCTGGACTTTGACTTCCATATCGAGCCGTCAAGCACGCCGGGGCACGTACACTTGTTCTTCGATAGGCCCATTGATAAGCATCGTTGGGTAGTCTTGATGCTTGCTCTGTGGTATTCAGGAGTGGTGGAGATGGGCTACGCTGTGTGGGCTCTTCGTCGTGGTGCCAACTTTGTGCGCCTCCCACACGTCAAGAAGCAGCCGGGAGCAGAGACTGACAAGCCCGAGTACGGATGGCTGTTCAAGATTAAGGACAACAAGTGATCTGGCTTTTGGCTTACTTCTTTATCGGCGCTGTCTATGCGGCCTTTGCCACCAATTGGATGCTAAAGAATAGCGAGGCAGGTTCCAGTTTTCTTTTTGGATTCACGTGCTGCCTGTTGTGGCCTTTTCTTATATTCATGACAATTATCATGACCGGTGATGACGGATGACTACCTTCGCAATCGTTAATTCAAGAATGTCCATCATCTCCGCACTGCGTCGAGCAGGGGCGGAGATTGGTGATTTCTCCACCGGATCGATCAAGACTCAGTGTCCGTTCGGGTTTCTGCATTCGGACGGTGGGTATGCCAAGGCCATGCGCGTCTACCCCGACACTAACTCAGCGTACTGCTTTGCGTGCTCCGAGTCTTTCACGCCGGTGAAGTTGATAGCCCGCGTCATGGACATCCCTGACCGTGAGGCTGTGGACGTAATCTTGGCTGAGACCGGCTACGTCAAGCCCGACTATCGGTCACAATGGGACGCACTCACAGCCGCTCCTGTGATGGACTACGACGGGCTGTCTGAGGCTCTGAAGGTGTCATGTGCAATAATGGACCCCATGTGGGACGTTAGACAGTTCGATGAGAACGTGTCGGCGGCTCTGACCAAGTGTTTGAGTCTGTTGCCCAAGGTAAGCACACCAGAGGAAGCCACGCAATGGCTTTCTACCACCAAGCAGTACATGAAGAAGATCCTGAGGAGTTGAAGTGGGTAAGTATCGTAAGAAGCCCGTAGTCATCGAGGCGGTTCAATTTCACGGCAGTACTACGGAGAAGGTCGCTATCGAGAATTGGATTGCGGGTGGACCCTTTCCGCGGCCCGGAGGTGTCCACACAAGAGACATCACCTCGTTCTCCATTGAAACCCTGGAGGGAGACATGAAGGTCCGTCCAGGCTGGTGGGTCATTCAGGGTGTCCAGGGAGAATTTTATCCCTGCGACCCGGACATCTTCGAGAAGACGTACGAGGAGGTCTCAGCATGACGGACAAGAATCCGCGTCTGGACCCGGACGGCACTGCGCCCAAGGTGCCAGGCTGGATCTCGATCACCGAGGCAGGGGAGCGTCTGGGCTACACGCGCCAGCACGCCTTCCGTCTTGCCGGTAACGGCGCTCTGGGCACGCTGCACCGGCTGGGCAACAGCCACACCATGTGCGTGTCTGAGGAAGAGATTCATCGTCTGGTGGTCGCAGGAGAGAACGGTGCCGTTCGTCGGCGTGTGGCCCCTCACCACGAGCACGTACATGTGAGCCACCCGGGCGAAATTGGTTCGCTCTAGGAGTTGCACACGTCACCAGATGTGTGTACTGTAGAACCTGTCAGCGGGACAGATGGTCCCAGCAGTCAAACCAGAGGAGAACGCCATGAGCGTCAAGATCGGTGATGTTGTCGAGTACGTGTCCACCAGCGGCAAGACGAAGGTTGGTCTGGTCGTCGCTACCGAGGACACCCTGTCGGAGGGCACTTCGCTCTCGGGCAGCCTGTCCAGCGGTGCGGTCAACCTGACCGTCTTCTCGGCTACGGGCAAGGGCAGTGCGCGTCTGGCTGTCCAGCCCGAGTCGGAGGTCGAGGAGGGCACCGAGGGCGGCTTCTACCGCCCGCTCGACTGAGCAAGGCTAGGCGCTACCAGGGAATGGTACTGGCTGCTGAATCTTCTGTGTCGCGCAGAATAGGTCAGCCCGCCTAGTTATGGGAACCTAGTGCACTTGAATTGTTTAGGGTTGTGCACCAGTCCGCAGGGTGTGGGGTGTTTAGGCGGACACACAAAGTCTGGGCCAGTAATGGACTGCGGTGGGGCACCACACCCAGACTTTGTTCAACGGCTGATAGTTCAATCTGGTGTGGCTCGCGCAAAGCACAGGGGTCTGGTCCTAGGCAACCAGATACCGCTATTAATGCCGGGTCTAGAACACCGCTCATGGGAGCGGAGATACGGGTTCGAATCCCGCAAGCCGACAAGTATGGTAGGCTCAGATCAAGAAACCAGACCTGAGGAGGTTCACATGAGGCTTACGGCACAACTGCCCCGTACGGTGGCCTTCTTCGACATCGATGGTGTGATCGCCAACGACATGCACCGCCAGCACCACGCCTTGGCTAAGGAATGGGTCGAGTACTTCAGACCGGACGCTGTTACGGCAGATGGTGTGTGGCCTCAGGGTCGTGCCGCTATCCTGAGTGAACTGCGGCGCG
>Ga0210040_10000165_pt1 | contig 123593 bp, 107 predicted proteins | sample CryGeyCG12114_NA_FD_185462 | JGI IMG/M metagenome (GOLD analysis project Ga0210040, IMG submission 185462) | Groundwater microbial communities from aquifer - Crystal Geyser CG19_WC_8/21/14_NA (SPAdes) (version 2) | ecosystem: Environmental > Aquatic > Deep subsurface > Groundwater | place...
AATGAATTTGCCCTCCACGCTGAGGTGGTGGCAGCAACGTCACTCCAGCATGCGCCAGCGCTCGCTACAGAAGCTTTTAGCTGGGGGGATGTTTCTGCTGGGCGCTCACCCGGCGAATACGGACACGAAGTAAGCCTTTTCGGGGTTGGCTGAGCCTGCAGCTGCAGCATGACTGGGTAGGTTCGACGGCTCAGGCGCTGTTGGTGGTGCTGGGTGCATCCCTTCCCGAGCGGCGAAAAATCATTCATCGAGATTTTCCCCGCCAACCTATCGCTTTCTTTCCTGCACTGCACTCTTTTACCCCAGTTTTAGCTTGTGGCTGAGAATAGGCATGTGAGAAAGGACTAACTTATGTGGCAACAGATCTTGTCAGACGTTCTACTTTGCTATGCACGTGCCATAGACGAATGACTCTTCTTGCTTGGGCAGCTCGAACCTGTCTGGCTGTACAGAATTCTGATTCTATAACACAGTCCACACAAGCCCCCTACGAGAGTATGGTTTCGTAGAGCCTGGTAGCTCCCAGAAGCAGATGCAAACATGGTTTCCGGGACAAGCATTCGCTGAGTTGAAGGAGTACTAATATGAGTGGCCCGGTCTCCGAAGTATGAGTATTGGCGTTCTGCTGCTTCAGGAGCTTCGAAGGTTATCAGATCTTGCAGCTATACATTGATGTCAATGCCACGAATGTCAGGCTTGGTCGCTAGTCGATGCTTTCGTACTCGACCAATTTGTGCGGTCGCTTTGGCCGTGCCTGGTCCCCAGGAATCGCCTGCCACAAAGTCCGGTACAGCTCCGGGACGACATGCATGTTGAAATATATCCTGATTGGCCTAGGGGCTTTTGAGATGCTTGCTTCCACGCGGTAACAATGATGTCCGCGTTGGTCGTCAGCGAGGCATATGCGGGGCACACCGTGAATGTGAACAAATTACATCCAAAATGATTGATGAGTACGTGTTGTGGTTCGCAGTAGCTGTGCGATGACCCCGACCCAACCGAAGCCTCTGGAGCCACTCAACCGATCACATAGTAGTAGAGCGACAAAGGGTGCTCGTGTCCCGACTGCAATCCAATCGTTTGCCTCATTCGACTGACTCATGCTGCTGTATCTATAAGCAGAGGGGGCATCAGCATTTGGGCCAACGCGTAATTGAGGCTACATAAACACGACAAACTCAGCAAACATCGGCCCAGGCTAAGTTACTTTGACGTCCTAGCCTTCTAGGCCTTGCCGATCACAACAGCGTCCGCAGTTGAAGGCGGAGACGCCAAAGCTTCTCGAGCAAATCGGTGACTGTTCCAAACGGTAACCAGTGACTGTTCGCATCTCTGGTCGGCCGCCTGTACCAGCACCTGCGGACACCATGGGTTGACGGACATGTTCAACATTCGACGTCTTTTTCCATGCCTGACAAGAACTTGACAGTCGTAGGCTATGCAGCAGGCGCATCCTTGGCTGCTATCACACTCTTCTACGTCTTCGGACCAACCTTCTTCATCGATGGCGACGAAAGCGCTGGCGGTTTCTTTGACAGCAAGAAACGAACCATAACCGGACTCTCAAATCCTGCAAATGACTGCTTTATCAACTCAGTGCTGCAGGCATTAGCAGGTCTGGGAGATCTACGACTCTATTTGATTAAAGAGATCCATCGAAGGGAGCTCGATGGCGCTGAGGTGTTCGAGAGCCTGCCGCTGGTTCTCAGAAAGGGCGACAGACCGGAGCGCATCCAGGACCTACAAAGAGGACTTGTAACGAAGGCGTTAAAGGATATGCTTAATTCTTTGAACGAGCGACCAATATACAAGAAGACTATTACTGCTAAACCGCTGATAGAGTCGTTGGAAAGAGCATACGCGACAAGATTAAGCAGAAATCAACAAGATGCCCAGGAGTTCTTGCAGATTGTACTCGAAAGGTTGGACGACGAATACAAAGCAGGTGAAAAGGCTAGAAGTCGAATGGCTGAAATGGCAGAGAAGCAGCCCCACGGCGCTGTTGAGCAGGTTGACTCCCGAAGCGAAAGTTTGTCGAAAGCCGTGGTAGCAGGTGAAGACGGGTTCCCCTTTGAGGGCAAGCTGGAGTCGCAGATTCAGTGCATGTATTGTGGATTCAAGACCAAACCCAGCGTATCAACCTTCGTTTCACTCACACTCAACGTCCCTCAAGGTAATTCGACAACTTTAGATCGCTGCTTCGACATCTTGCTCAAGACCGAGGAGATTGAGGACTATCGGTGCGATAGATGCAGGCTCAAGCACGCGCTTGAACGGAAACAGTCGATGCTAGCTCGGACAACGGACGAGAAGCAGCAGAGGCAATTACAGCAGGACATCACGAAGCTCGACCGTGCTGTCAGGGACGACCCCGAGGTTGAGCCAGAAGGGGTGGAATTGCCCGACTCCTCTCAAGCACCGAAGAGGAATATCAAGAAGTATATGCGCATCACCACCTTCCCCAAGATCATCGCCATTCACCTTTCGCGGTCCGTGTACGATGCACGTTCTTACTCGACGAAAAACATGGCCAAGGTCAACTACACCGAAAGGCTTCGTCTAGGTGGGATACTGAACGAGCACTGGTATCGGCTCCTCGGCGTTGTTTGTCATAAAGGGAGCCACAACAGTGGCCATTATGAGTCGTTCCGGAGAAACCACATGTATCCTCCTTTCTCGACGCCCGACGCTTGGGGAGCTTATGCTGCCAACAGCAAAGCCAACAACATTGCATCATCGCCAGTAGTCGGTGCTAGAACATCCGACGACTCGCTTACTACGAGCGAATCTACACCTTCTTTGTCATCTACAGCCCTTAGCAACACAATGAGCAGACCAAACACAGCTACCACGAAAAGAGAAAGCGGCTCATCCTCGTTTGAGAAAACAAGCAGCTCACTGTCTCTCAAAAGGTCGCCTACACAGAGCTCACGACCTCAAATACAGACTCATGCCTCGACCACGAAGCCTCGAAAGCGAAAGAAGCCAGATCGGTGGTGGCGAGTGTCCGACGACAAAATCAAGGAAGCCAAGACATCCGACGTCCTCGGGATGCAGAGGGAAGTGTATCTACTATTCTATGAACTAGAACGGTCGGAGACCATTGGCGAAGACTGAAGGGGACAATGGCAACCTGTCTTGCTGGAAAGAGTCTCGTACAGGCGCTCTCCCAGATCATGGGGCTGTCTTGCTTCTGGGGCACGGCAGCACATACCTGATATCGTACATACTGAATCAAATGCCGAAATCTATGATCACCATCTGCTATCCAAGTGAATTGATGCTACATCCATAGAACATGTGCGGACCTTTCGCCGCCGTCCCAGGCCGCTGCGTTGACTCTCGGCCTTTGATCACCGTCTAACATCTAGATGTTCCTAACCCGAAGCCTAGCTTCAACTACAGCACGTGATCCCTTACAAGTGTGAATTATGTCGCGTAATTCTGCCACGATCCATCCGATCAAATGGACGGCTTCAGCAAACAAGCCTTTGCACGACTGGCTATCAGCGGGCAAGAAACGTTCTACTCGTATTCGACGCTCACATTTCGTCCTCCAGGAGTACGTCAGAGCGTAGAAGCTATCCATATCTTCCGACCACTTCGATCTTCCGGCTGTAGGTAGGCTATGTCTCAAGGTACGCTGCTACGAAAAATGTCCGGAAAGCTGTTCTCACACACGAAATCCATTCGGAACATTTGATCGGAAACATCACTTTCTGGAGCAGGATCCGACTGGAGAGGACGCTGGGCACGGGAACACGAGCATGACAGCAGCTAGCGCTTTACAATCATTTTCGATGATGGGCTCGGTGCGATATACCGAAATCGCGCTCCAACTGAAAGTGATTATGGTAAGAACAGAGTCTGACGAAAGTTACTGTTCATGTGCGATTGTGAGGGGTGCACCTCTGGCAGCTGCCATGATGAAAGTGGGGCCAACAACTGCTCTGGAGAACAAATGCATCATTCCAGTTCAAGCTGTTGTTGAGCTGAAATTCTCTTCAACTTGAAGTCCTCATCGCACATAACTTATAACTCACGGCTTACTACCTACAACCTATACAACCCACAAGCTTGGCCTAACTCGAAACCCATACCCCTAAACACACACTCTACATCAACATGGGTGGTGCACAAGACGTTCTCGAGCGCAAGAGTGGTGTCATCGTTGGCGATGATGTGTGAGTTTGCATATCTCCTTACCGACGAAAGCAGGACTGACGACGTGCAGGCTGAAACTGTTCAACTATGCCCAGGAGAACAAATTCGCTATCCCAGCTATCAATGTCACCTCCTCATCGACGGTAGTCGCAGCCCTGGAGGCTGCCCGAGACAAGAAGTCACCCATTATCTTGCAAGCCTCGCAAGGTGGTGCTGCTTACTTCGCAGGCAAGGTATCTAGACACCAGCGGAGGCAAAGAGTAAAGCTGACGAGAAGTGCAGGGTGTCCCCAACAAGAACCAGGAGGCCTCGGTCGCTGGCGCCGTCGCCGCAGCCCACTACATCCGATCCGTGGCTCCAACTTATGGCGTTCCAGTCGTCCTACACACTGATCACTGCGCAAAGAAGCTGCTGCCATGGCTCGACGGCATGATGGATGCAGATGAGGCTTATTTCAAGGAACACAACGAGCCACTCTTCTCTTCCCACATGATCGATCTCTCGGAAGAGGAAGTCGACTGGAACATTGACACAACAGCCAAGTATCTCAAGCGGGCCGCACCAATGAAACAGTGGCTGGAGATGGTAAGTGAAATCTGTGCAACAGCTCAGCAGCTATCTGACTCTGTAATAGGAAATTGGTATCACGGGTGGTGAAGAGGATGGCGTCAACAACGAAGATGTCGACAACAACTCTCTCTACACTCAGCCAGAAGACATTCATCGGATCTACAAAACACTCAAGGAGATCTCCCCATACTTTTCTATCGCAGCCGGCTTCGGCAACGTTCACGGTGTCTACAAGCCAGGCAACGTCAAGCTCCACCCAGAACTCCTGCAGAAGCACCAGAAGTATGTAAAGGACCAGGAAAGTTTGAAGGAAGAGAAGCCAGTTTTCCTCGTCTTCCACGGTGGCTCTGGCAGCTCGAAGCAGGAGTACCTCGACGCCATCAGCTACGGTGTAGTCAAGGTCAACCTAGACACCGACCTGCAGTACGCCTACCTGACTGGTATTCGGGACTACATTCAGAACAAGCACGACTACCTGCAGAAGCCTGTGGGCAACCCTGAGGGTGAGGACAAGCCGAACAAGAAGTACTTTGACCCTCGAGTCTGGGTCAGAGAGGGTGAGAAGACGATGAGCGCTCGCGTCCAGGAGGCTCTCGACGACTTCAACGCTGCAGGCCAATTGTAAATTACCCTTACCCATTGTGGTTGAGTTGTCGGCTTGGTTCCTCCAGAATGACTAGCTTTTACGCACATGCACATAGCTTGAAATAGCTACCATCGTGTACAACATACGTTCATGCTTCCTGTTTGATTTGCTCGATTCGCCATATCATGTCAGTGATTGTGTTCCTGCCCCTCGATGACGCCGATCAGGAAGTGACATCACCCGGATGTGGGGAACTTGCTTTTGTCGCTGAGTCACGGTTACCACGCAGAGGCGGCCTTGATTGTCCCTACCACGCGAACTGCTGCAAGTGATCCAATTGTATCTCGATCCTCCATATCCATACATGACACACTCCAACCGTCGGACATCGTAGAATTGCTTGCTTGGCCAAGCTCATATTACCAGGCATCCAGCCAGATTTTGCGGAACCAGGGAGTGTTGGCATAGGCACCTCAACAGTTACTCGTTACAACCTTCAGCCATATCCTCCAACTTGTCATTCTTCCATCATAGTACCCACTTGTCCCACTCCAAACCTATACACGTTCCCAAGCATCCCTCAAGACGAGAAGTCCCGGCTGACTTAGTCTCGTCTACCTACCCGTACATCTACCACCATGCCAGGCGGAGAAGTAGAGGGCGGTGCAGTACCTGCATCAAGTCGTGGCTCGTGGACATCTTTCCTCAAGGTAGGGCGGCCTCTTATCATCCTGGCAAGGTGAAGGCCATCTGCTCATGCTTACAGTCTATTGCTTCCTTCAATGGCGACCTAGCCTCTATAACCGCGCCGGCCTTCATCCTCTCTTCTCAATCCCTAGTTGAGTTCTCTGCGTACTGGGCCGAAAACCAGGAACTCTTCATCGCACCCACTCGTGAGCCTGATCCGGCTAAGCGAGCACTCTTGGTCTTGCGATGGCTCATGAATACATTACATCAACAATACTGCTCCAGGTCAGAAAAGTTCGGCAATGAGAAGAAACCACTCAACCCCTTCCTCGGTGAGCTCTACCTAGGCCACTGGGAAGAGGACGACCTCGGCCGAACAGAGCTTGTTTCTGAGCAAGTTTCTCACCACCCGCCAGTCACAGCATATTGTATTACAAACGAGAAAAACAGGATACAATTGCAAGGGTACAATGGCCAGAAAGCGAGTTTTAGTAGAACCATCCACATCAAGCAAGTCGGCCATTCCCTGCTTACGCTGTACCCGCCAGGCAGCAACGAGCCAGAGACTTACTTGATCACTCTGCCTAATCTGCATGTCGAAAATCTGATCTATGGGGCCCCGTTTATAGAATTAGGAAAACATACCCATGTGATATCCAGCTCAGGGTATATCGCGAAGATCGACTACGCAGGCAAAGGCTGGATTGGCGGGAAGAAGAACAGCTTCTCAGCATCCCTGTGGAAAGAAGGTGAAGGTTCGGAAAAGAACTCACTTTACAGTCTTGATGGACAGTGGTCGGACACATTCACCATCAAAGAGGGGAGAGGCGGCAAAAGGTCAGAAGAGCTCGAGTCAGTAAGTGGTAAGAGCACAAAGCTCAGCAAACTTGTCCTTGCACCTCTGGAGCAGCAGGATCCCATGGAATCAAGACGTGCTTGGGCCAATGTCGCAAGAAGTATCGAAAGGGGTGATATGGACGCTACTAGCGCTTACAAATCTCGCATCGAAAATGCGCAGAGAGCTCTACGAAGAAAAGAGCAGGACGAGAGCCGGACTTGGCAGCGAGTGTTCTTCTCTCAGCCGGACGATGACACCGGCAGTGTAAGAAGTGCAGACCTAAGAGAAAAGCAGTTCAGTCAGCTTGCAAAAGCCCTCACCTCTGGACAGCCTATCACAAGTCAGTGGGAGGGTGTCGGGCCGGAGAGGACGAACGGAATCTGGAGGTACGACGATGCGAGGGCCAAGAGGGCACAGAAGCCTTTCCATGCTGATTGTTATGATGCGTTGGGCGAGCAAGCCGATGGAAGTAGTGCCAGACTGTCTGGCGAAGCTGCCAGTCGTGTCACAACACAGCAGAGCCAGCAGCCTATGGCCCAGCAGCCTATGGCCCAGCAACCTATGGCCCAGCAACCTATGGCCCAGCAGCCAATGGCGCAGGTCGCGCCTGGAAACCCCCAACCCGGAAGGCAGTAGTACTCGAAGGTTCTGTGTGAGAAGAAGCGGAAGTGCGGTGAAGAGAAAAGGCGCAATGTTGAGCGAAGCGACATGATGAAGAGCGCGACCTTCCTGGCCCGTGAAGGCATCAAAGATGCTGTTGAGAAGAAGAGGCAAGAGAGAATTGCGAGGGGAAGGTGAGACGATGGGGTGTAATGGTGGATACGAAAGGTCAGTCTCATGATTTTGGGACGATGGCATGAGGTTATGCTGGACAGCAGACAAATACCTAGAGATGAACAAGGGACATGGACAGGCTGCATTCAGGCTAAGTATACTAGTCCAGAACACTAGTCTTTTTATCATTACATGATGCATTCTTCCGCTGCGACATGCTTCTAGACGCTTTTAGTGACGCTGGGTGTCCTCAACCTCTTGGTGTCCGCCTACAGTGATATCCAAACATCGTCATCATGGGATGTTCTGCCACGATCACAGCGACGCTCTTACTCCTGGACCGTAAGAGATAATCTAAGCCAGGCCCACATTCTAGTCACGTTTCTGTCAACCGAGTGCTGATGCTGTAGAGTATACTGAAGGCATGCGTGACTACGTCGTGTTCCAGAGCATATCTGGCTGATGGAATCATGATCCACTGCATGATGACTGTAAGTGTCCGTCTCACTGGTTGTATCTACATTTCACTGTGTAGCTGTAGCTGTGCATGACACGATAAGCGGGTGCAGCCTGCTGTGGTTGTGGCGGATATGCAGTGTAGTGGTCTGGTATGGTGTGGTGTGCATTGCTCGTTTGACCGCGGTGGCTGCCCGGCTTTTGGAACAGAATAGGGTGCGGAGCGTGCGGATTGCTGTGCAGGTGGAGGGTAGGGTCTTGGCGAGTGCTAAAGTGAGGACGTTCTCGACTTGTGGACGAGTACGGCTCGTAGTGAAAGGCTGTCGCACTGGAGCGCACCCGGTGGCTGCATACCAGTATGTTTTGCATCAAGGGGCCGTCTTTCTTTCATGTGGGCTATGGGAGGGTGCTGTTCTAGCTCGGTGTCTGGTTCTGGGAAATGAGCTAATCTTGCATCGTAGATGACCACTCAAGAAGTTTTGAGAGCGTTCTGCAAGTGTCGTCCAGAGCTGTTTAAGAAGCGGCTCTTGGGATGGAGCTGAGCGTTCCTGGCGTTTGATCGACTTTGATCGCCTTGCATCGCGTAGTGATTTTGGAAGCAGTGGACGGATAGACCAGGAGAATCTTGAAATGGTAGTAATGCCTGAAGTGTTTGGAGTTCGAACTATTTCGTTGAGGGTTGTGGTGCAGATTGCAAACTGGAGGTTCAGCCAGGTGTAAAGCTGAAGGACACCTCGAGTTGTTCTCCTACTTCTGTGGCCTCTCGAGGAGGCAGGAAGTCTGGGTAGTGGTCGATGGCGTAGTCAAGGAGAAGCGAAGCTTCCTTCTTGTGACCGTGTTCTAATGCGAGTTTGGATGCGTCCAAGATTGCTGTCATGATCGTCTTTCGAGAGGTTGGCGATGCTCTGGCTTGCCGGTCAATGAGTAGTTGGGCAAGGTCTTGCTTGGAAAGAAAATGAGCGAGCAAATGAGCGGTGGGCTTTGTAGGGTCGTAAAGCGCGCAAAAGGCACGGGAATACTCGGGCCCACTAGGTATGTATGACCAGGGCAGCAGAAAGTTCAGTACTTTGGTAAAGAGGTCTGAGGGGATGCCGTGTTCGTGGCGGTAGTAGATAATAGAGGAGGCAAGCGGCTTCGCTGATAGTGGCATAGAGGCTGGAGAATCGGATGAGCGTGTCTGGCTTCGGCCCGAATCGATGCGATACTGGCAGGCCTGGACAAAGTGTTGAGCAGCGTCTTCGACGTCTTTGCGGCGGAGTGACGATTGCATGGTAGCGGAGACTAGCTGGTCCTCAACGACAAGCCACCTTCGATCTGCTAAGTCTGCCTTGACCATATCTCTCTCATAGACCATCCTGAGCCATTTCCACAGGACGGTTTCGTTCTTCTCGCTGAGAAGCATAGCCGTTGCAGCGTTCAGGCAAGACTTGTCAAGAAGAAAGTTCTCGCGGATCGAAGTGTTGGTGCTCTGTAGCCAGACGTCCAGTCTATCACCAAGAAGAGTGGTGGTGTTCTTGAGGTCGCCACTCTTTCTTGTCCGAGTGTAGGAGGTCATCAGAGGTTGGAGGGTGGTTGTGTTCAGCTTGGATGTAGCTAGCAGTCTCTCAAAGCTGGCAACAGCATCTGGGCCGACCGGTGAGGGATCAGAGGCGGTTGATATCACTGGGTGCGATAGGACGGAAGCGAAGTAGTTGGTTGTGGCGTGTGACGAGACGCTTTCGCGGGCTATAGCAACATGGTGCTTGTCGTGAGGGTCGAGTTTGGGGCGAAAGGGATGGGGGTGCTTTTCGTCCAGCTGTTTCTGGAAGGAGCCTTGAAGCACGTTCAACAGCTGCTGACCTTCTCTTGCGGTGGGAGGACTGGGTGGGTGAAGGCTGGCCAACAGCTGTTGGATGCGGCCCCGCAGCGCCGTCGTTATCCTCATCTTTGTAAAGCTGGGGTCGCCATGTCACCAATTGTCAGAATATTGGCATTCGACAAGCCTGTGGTTAAGGATGGCAGAGAGGCGACCTGATAGTTACGCCATGGACGTCGGACACCTCTTGACATCTGCCCCGGCTGGCGGACCTGAATGCTGAATGGGCGATCAAACAGGCTTGGCGCAGTAGCCTTAACCATGTTAGTACCTGCAGCGCGCTGGCTTAGACGCCCCAAGTACAGTTACGTGTGAGAGGAAAGTGCCCAGTGTCGGTAACTGCAAGTGTAAACATATTTGGTACAACTTCCAACTTCAACTTCACCTTCAACCTCATGATCCGTCTTTGCCTGCACTCGATACTTTAATCGTTTCTGCCTTCTGCACGGGGCCGCTTGCTCTTGCTAGCAAGGACCTAATTGAACTGCACCAACCCTCTCTGGATAGGCTACTACTCCCTCACCCAACACACACACAACACACATCGCAACCATGTCAGAAGTACAGTCTAGAGGCTCCTCGACCAGGGGTCGTGGTGGCTTCCGCGGCGGTAGAGGAGGGTATCGCGGCGCCCGAGGTGGAAAGCCACATAGCTCAAGGATCGACGAACAAGAGAACATCCCCCCTCTAGAAGAACAGGGCGAAGTGGGAGAACTGAAAGCAAAATATGCAGACAAACTGCCCATGCTGAGGGAGATCTGCGTAGGATGGGGTGATGATGATCTGGTCATGGCGCTTGAGGACTCGAATGGTGATGAAATGCTTGCTATGGAAAGAATTACTTCAGGTTTGCCAACATGCTACTCCTTCTACCCCTGCAACAAGCTCACCGGTGTGTAGGCGCCATCTCGAAATGGGAATCAGCAGAAAAGAAGCAGCCCAAAGCGAAAGACACATCCACAATTGCCGACTCCAGCTTTCGAGGTCGAGGTCGAGGAGGCCTGGAGGGCCGTGGAAGAGGCAGAGGTGCTGAGCGTGGTGCTCGTGGAGGCCGCGGTGCCCGTGCAGTGTCCACCGCCAACGGTACCAAGCATGCCGACAAAGCTGCGAAGCCCGTGGACGATGGCTGGCCTGCGCCTGCGACAGCTACGACTACCAATGGCGACAGCACTGCCCTGGCTGACTGGGCCAACGAGCCTGGCAAAGACAATCTCGATTCGCTCGCAACTGAGAACGCCCAGCCTGCTGCTGCCTCAGCACCCGCGCGTAGCAAATCTGGTGGTTGGGCTTCTCTTTTCGCTAAACCAGCACCGGCCCCGGCTACCAAGGAAGAGTCTGTCCCTGTTCCCGCGCCAGGCGCCTTTCCCGAAGAGCCAGCTGCCCCCGAGGTGCCGACAGCACAACCCGAAGAAGCTGCTCCTGTCGCTGCCACTGAAACTCCTACCGAAGAATCCCTTCCTCCTCCACCCATCGAGGCTGTCCATGTCGACGATGGCCCAAGCGAACTTCCCTCCGCACCTCACTCAGACGCTGGTCCTTCAGACTTGACCCCGGGAGCGGACGAATTGACGAAAGAGAATGTGAACAAACTACCTGATGCCTCCCATCCCATGTCCTCAATGACTGTCGCAAGCACCACTGCAAGCACACAAGATGCGGTAAACCCAGCTCTGCCCCAGGTACAAGCCATCCGTCCTGGCATGTCTGGTCACGCTGCAAGTGCTCTGAGGGCCACAACAGGTGCTGGCAGGTCTGCAAGCTATTCGCGAAAGGTTATGGATCAGCAAGAAGCAGTCGTTATGCCCGGCAATCATGCAGTCGATAGGGCCGCTGTACAGTTTGGCAAGATGGGTTTAGATGCTGACGATGTTGATGCCGACGAGGATCGTGAAGAACCGGAGACCCGAACACAACTGCCAGACGATTCCCCAGCTGCTCCCAGGGCTTCGCTTCCACCAGCGCCCGCCCAAGCCGAACCTCAAGCCTCTGCTCATGAAGTTGTCACTGAACAGCCCACAGAGCCTCAGACTCAACGCCCTCCTTCTGGCCTGCCATCTGCTCCTCAAACGCTGAACGAACACTCCCCACCCCAGTCCAATCCATACCCAGACCAATACAGGTATGGCCATGGTCAGAAGCCCTACGATCCTTTCAGTCAGCAGCCGCAGCACCCCCAAGCCCCGAGTGAGCCTTTCTCCAACCAATTGCCAGGACAGTCGCAGGGCGTTCCCAGCGCAAGCCAGCATGACGCCTATCAGCAATACTATGGTCGTGACTATGCATCTTATTATGGATACGGTCAAGGTCAAGGTCAAGATCAGCTACGCAGCGGTAGCGCATTTGGTACCTCAGCCCCCGAATCCCAAGGTCAATACGCCGCTGCCGGTCCTCGCGCTTATGGTTCTCAAGATCTGGCAAGCGGTAACAATACTCCCAATCCCCACGCTGCAGGTCATCAAAACCAGCCATCGGCACCTATGCAACAAGGTCTAAACGCTCACGGCGGTTATCCCTACGGTCAGTATGGCGGTAACTACGGTGCTGGCTATCCTCAATATGGTTCATACGGTTCGATGGGCCACGGCAATCACGGTGGTAGATATGGGGCTAACAGACCAGCGTTCGACGATGTGAGAAGACAGCAGCAACAGCAGCAGCAGGACGACTACTATGGCAGCCAGTATGGATATGGTCACAATCAAGGTTATAGTGCTAGCTACGGAAAATCGAGCATGTACGGCGGACCTCAACACCAATACTCCCACGACTACTCCTCTTCACCATCCGGTAACGCTGCATTCGGTGGCCGCGAGGGCTATGGCCGGACGGGATCGACTCAACCTAACGATGCGCACCAATCACACTCCGGTTCAAACGCTTATGGCGGTAGCATGCAAGATCCATTTGCTCGTACTGCTTCCGGCTTTGGTCAGTCTCAGCACGGGGCCCATGGTGGTGCAGAAGATCCTGCCAAGCCAACTGGACCCAGCCCATCTTTGCAAAGTGGCCGACCTGGTTCTGCAGCACAGGGCATGGGTGGACAACAGCAGAGCAGCTTGCCACATCCACAAAACAATCAACAGGCGTTTGGTGGGTATCCTCAATACAGCGGTTTTGGAAACCAGAACTCTCAACACTCTGGGTATGGCGGGTATGGTAGCAACAATGCATTTGCTGGATATGGCGCAGGTTACGGGGGACGAGGCTGGGCTGGTCAGTATGGCAGTGGTCAGCACTAGAAGGGTCGACGCAGTGCCGTAACTGAGCTGTAGAATACAGTTTTCTGGTCTGCTCAATGCTGCCAGGGCACGTTCAACAATGGTCTAGGAGAAGGATCAAAAATTGTTTTCAGTATTTTGGAGATTGCGATGACGATGGCCGCTCTGCTCCAGTCGCACTTGATATCGACTCGGATATGTAATTGTACAATCAATGATTCGGAATTGACATGATGGGATCAGGGACTGTCGGCTGATGAGCACAAGTCAAAATTTCAGTTTAGTCCATGATCGATGAGACAGTCCCATCGTCTTAGGTTGACAACCTCTTTTGCTAAGAATGATACAAGTGTGGTCGACCAATTCAACTTCTCTAACTGTGTTTTGTGCTTTGTTGTCCTCCAAAGGTGCGCCTGCAGGTCTGGTAAATCCTGCCAGCAACACATCGCTAGTTCTTTCCTCTCCCTTCTGCATCCGAGTGTCAAATGCCACCATGGTTGCTGCCCGTTCCGTTTCATTTATTGGTTTCCTTCCTGACATTAGTCTTGACAACGATAGTGATGAGTCTCAACTCTGCCGTTGTGGCAGTTCTAGGCCATGGCATACCGTTATGACCGACTTCAGTACAACGACTCCATCAGATTATTGAAGCTGCATCCGGCCCACACAGCCAGCGACACAATCCAATTTGACCTTGATGAGCACAGATTGAACAATGTCCCTGCTTACGAAGCTATCTCTTACGTCTGGGGCAATGCATTGATCAGAACTTCTGTGCTTTGTTCTAAAGGCATTTTGTCGGTGACGCAGAATCTGGCTGCATCATTGAGACGCTTTCGCAGACGGGATGATGTTCGTCTCCTGTGGGCTGATGCTGTGTGCATCAACCAAAACGATGTTGGGGAGCGCAATGAGCAAGTTAAGCTGATGCGAGATGTCTACGAACTTGGCGCTGGGGTGCTCGTTTGGTTAGGGTCTGGGGATGAGACGGTCTCGGCTGCCATTTACCTTGTCAACCACATTTTCGACACCGCTTGCAGTCATTGGAGCCATAACCCCGACGGCATAGTTGAATACGACGACGTGGACGACTTCGTCGAGTTCCCTCCCAGCATCACGTTTCCTCCTTCGGGCTCTGACAAATGGCAGCCTTTGGTCAAGTTCTACTCGCGCGAATGGTTTGAACGTACGTGGATCATCCAGGAGGTCACCGTAGCAAAGGTGGTAACCGCTTTTTGCGGTGAGCATGAGATATCATGGCAGCAAATCGGTGTTGCTGCGACATGGATTCAAAAGCAGCTGATTAAAAGCGACTTCAAGCTATACCAAGAGTTCGAAAGCAGCAATGTCTACAAGATGATGCTGCTTTATGATAAGGCATATCTCCAAGAACAGGACTTCCTCGACCTACTTACATAAGTTCGCGAGTTTTTTGTGACTGATCCAAAGGACAAAGTCTTCGCACTACTCGGCCTGCAGCCCTTCCTAGTCCTGCCACAACCTGTTCAGCCAGACTACAACAAGTCAAAGCTTCACGTCTACATCAGTGTCGTGGAGGTGTCCTTGAAGCATCATGGTGATCTAAGCATATTGTCTTTCGTGCACCATACTGATTCGATTGATCAGGATTGGCCCTCTTTTGTCCCTCGATGGGATGCATCTCCCACAGCGACCAATCTGCTTATCAGAACGGATTTCTTCGAAAATTGTTCATCTGGCATTATTAAGCTTGAAGACCACGGCTGGAAGCTTGAGGGATGCTACTTGACCGTCCACGGTTTACTACTTGGAAGTATCGCGGTTGTCGGTGATCTGATGAAGGCGGACCATTTTCGCGGGACCTCTGGCGAGACAGAGAATAGTAATCACCCCGTGAAGCTGTTTTGGAACAGTCACCTCAACGCCTTCTCTGGCTATCGCCAAATCGAGACAGTCTCTCTGTTGGTCATCCGGTTATGCATGACCATGACTGCCGCAACTGATAGCAGTTACAACAAGACGGATCGGACAATGGGTGACGATGGAAGCGCAATTGATAAGCATCTTGCCGACTATGCTGCATATCTACTCAAACTTGAGCCTAGATCGGCAGCTCTCCAAAGCATCTCGCAGGACCTCAACAATGAGGATGACTACACCGGAGACCCCGCAAAATTCGTGATCGCTGCCTCTCGTGTTTGCGACGATCGACGGCTCTTTCTATTTGGCAGCGACCATGTCGGACTTGGACCAAACGTCATGCTACCAGGAGATCAGCTTTGCATCTTGTTTGGAGGTCAGCAACTCTATGTTTTGCGACCCAAAGGCAAATTCCATCAGCTGGTTGGGCAGTGTTTCGTTCAGGGCCTGATGTGGGGTGAGGGACTTCATGCCTATGAGACTGGTCAGCAAGAAATGCAGGAAATCTGCCTATGCTAACCGAACTTGACTCGGAGATGGTATAAGCACGTGCAAATAGGCCGCTGGAGCTGTCGGCTGATTGCAGTGAAGTCGTGCCAAGCCTCCAGTCACTGTGTCAACTCAAACTGGCTGAACACTATTGTTCTGTGCCCACATCAGCCTCAGTCTGCTTTACGGGCCGGATAACTTCAGCTAAAAAGTTTGTCCAACTTTTCAGCTGAAAACACCTGGCCCCTTCGACGGGCGGCTGCTGACCTGCATCCGCTGACCACGTATAGGGGACCAACACGACATAGTTCCTGACGGGATAGACTTTCGTGATCCGTGGGTTTCCAAGCAGTACCCAGTAGACCACCCTTCTTCCGCGCTGCACCCGACCAAGCCCAAACAGAGACAACTGAAGAACAAAAGAAGACCAAGAAGGCTCTAAAGAAGGGCGGAGTCTTTCTGTGCTGTGCCTTGCGCCACATGTTCAGTTGTATACACATGGACGAAAGTCATGCCAGCAAGAACCCCGCAACAGACAGCGATGGCGGTAGCGATAGCGAGATTAGCGACCTCGAGTCTAGCGCTACGGTACTATACTACAGTACTGCAGACCAGCACTTGGCTACTTTCACAAGGTGCCAGCAACGTCAGAAAGAAACTCCCAGGAGACACGATCGCGATTTTTCGAAGTGAAGTGGTCAGACGATGAATAGATTCATTCAATCAAGCTCGAGTCTTGAAGAAACGGGCGAGAGTCGCTGGTTCTGCTGCGAGACAACTGACGACTCTAGAGGTCGGGGATCACAGTTTCAGTTGGTGGTGGTGGTAGTGGTTTCTGTACCTCGAGCCTCGGCTGCAGCCTACCTACGCAATGCTCGAGTACTACGCAGCGACGCGAGCCGCTCATCTGAAATGCCCATCAATCAATCAACCAAGTGCAATCCTCTCCAGTCCCAGTATTCATCTCCACTCCACCACATTGAAGTTTGTCCTCAATCCACCAGGCATGGCAGGCACAGGTTTTTGCGCCAGACCCTGCTCGTCAACATCCATCGCATCTCCTTGACTCGTCGCTAGCTGAGCGTGGCAGGTGGCAGGACCCATTTTCAACGTCTGGAAGGGCGCGCTGCCACAATCGTAATATAAGGCCTCAATCCTGCCGGTGACGCGGTGCAATGCGACGTAGTAGAAGCCCGAGATACTCAGACTGTGGCTAGGGGTCCAGGTGAGCTGTCGTGGAGCGTCTGAGCCGCTAGCGTTGCCCGTCGAACTGTTGTTACTGGTGCCTCGGATCTCGTCGCGCTCGGCAGCATTCGTCGTGTAGATTCTCGGGTTAGTTCTTGCGTCTTGCCGTCGTCGGTAAAGATCGGCGTAGTTGAGGTGTCCTCTGCCGAAGGCGGTGTCGACTTCGTCTGGGCTGCTTCGGCCGGGTATCCATGGCCTATTGGGTTCTGGGTTGGGTTCAGTCCCCGGCGCTACGAAGCAACGCTCCTTCCAGCGCATCAGGATCCAGCCTTGGGCATTGATGTTCTCTTTCAACCATCTGGTGTTAGTGAGCAGGTCGTGCATGGTACTCATCTTGATCTTGTATTTCTCGTCTTCGGTGTAGATTGTAGGAAGCGATACCTCGGATGTCTCGTTACTGGCAGGTGGTAGAGGTTCGATCTTGTCGGGGTCAAAGGCATTGCGACGAGACATGGGAGGCGAGATAGTGGTGGAAGCATTTGCGGTGCCTGGAGCGTCTACCATCAACTTGTCGGATTCGGTATGTCGAGCGAGTTGCTCGTGCTCGCGAAGTTTCTCCGCCAGTGCACTCTCGATCCTTTCTTTGAATGGTCCGATGCCAGCCCAGTAAGTCAGATCAGTCTCTGGACCACCAACTTTGTAGTCATCCTGTAGGACCTTCCGTCTAGAAGAGGAAGCAACGGTGGGCCGTTCGTCTCGATTAGTAGGTATGGTTGTGTCTAGGCCGTAGTTCGCGAAGTCCACTATCTCACCTGTGAAGAACGAATCCATGCTTGTTTCGGCTCCAAGCTTTTCAGGGCCATGGCGTTGGAGATTTGGTGTGTGACTTGCAGTCATAGTGCCGGTTAAGGTCATCTTGTGCCAGTCGACCTCATGCAATGTTACTTTCACATTCCATCGGTCTTCGGCCCTTGTCGACCCCTGTTGAGGCGGCTGAGTATCCAGATCATTCCTCGTGGGTGTCCTCAACCTAGCGAGGCGCTCATCACCTTGACGCAGCGGCTCTGGGATCCGCGCGAGCTGTTCCGCATTCTCCTGGGATAGTCGCTCGTTCTCTCGGAGTAGCCGCTCGCTGTCTTCGAGCATCGAGCTCAAATTTCTCTCTGCATCTTCGAGAAGTTGCATACTATTTCGCGCTACAGACAATGCATCCTGACCACTGTTAGGGATGAGAGCTCTCTCAAGCGGGTCGCGGCCCTGCCTCATTCGTGCACGGAAACTCTCGTTCTGCCTGGTGGCAAAATCAACACGATCTTGCCGCTCGCGGGCTCGCCGTACAGCTTCAGTCACTCTCCTACTGTGGGAATCCTTCGCATCCTCCGATTCGTGCTCAGCAGATTGCGTACCAGTCCAGGTCATGCCGGGCTCAAGCCAAGAGCAGAACATAGGCTTCGGCAGTGAGTCGACAGAGATTGGTAAATTCTTCTGCAGAGTCTCCTGGAGACTTTGATTGTGTAAGCGAAGCTCTGAAGCTAGGGTCCAGGCTCTAACGTCGTCCATATCTTCCTGTCTGAGCTGAGCCAGATAATCCAATGCAGCTTCGGCCTGCTTGAACTCTTTTGATTTGGCTCGTGCGTCGTTACGTCGGGCCTTCTCAAGCATTCTTCGAGTGTTAGCTCGCCATCGATCTGTGTCTAGGTTGTCCGAAGTCTCGCGGTTGTCACTGGGAGCGTCGAACAGCGGCCCTGAAGCAAGATGGTCACTTTCTCGGTCAAACAGTGTACTGACAAATCGACGACGGTGCTCATGGACACGATGGCGCAGGGTTTCGTTCCTCCATGGACGGTTCGAGGTTGACGCGAGGCCCTCGTCCCGGGTGGCTGCCTGTGCTTCTCGACTGACGACATCTTGTAGCATGTTCAGACTATCTCTCATGCCTTGTGCAGCAGGGTTCGCTCGTGGTGGTCTGGAGGGGACGCTGCGGGAGTCAGCAGCAAGTGTATGGGGAGCATCAGGTTGTAGTGGTGGAACATCTTGCCGTGGGTGGAGGATTCTTGCAGCCGCTCTGTACTCTTGGAGGGCTCGCTCGACCCTATCGACAATATCGTTATGGTCTCCGGATTCGATGGGCAACCTCGGAATGGTAGGGGATCGGCCCCAATTCTGCATATTGTCAAAGTCAATGGTACTTGGCATGCGGTTGTGGTCAATTGTCTCGTTCTCACTCGGCCGTCTCGCATGACTATTCGCATAGTCCTGCAACCTTTCGGTGGGTCGCCACCTCCGCACTGAGCTCGACCTTCCCTGCGGTTGGGTGGTATCTTGTGGTTCAGGCGCCCAGTCATAGAACGAGTCTCTGACAGGCGACGGACCGGTTGTAGCATAGTGTTCAGAGGCATGTGCCCTGGCAGTGGCAATGGTAGTGTTTGCAGGGAGCTCGTCTCTTCTACGTGACCAGCCTTGTGACGGGTCTCTTCCGGGGCGCAGACGTGCTGCAGCTCGCTGAAGCTGCTGGCGGGCCTGGTGTGCTTCTCGATCGTAGTGGATTTCTCCAATCTGCTCGGAAGCGGCTCTTCGCTGGCTTGCCATGGTGGCAGGTTCAGGTGCAGGCTGTAGGGGTTCTTCGTCTTCACTCCCGCTGTCTTCGCCGGGTATATGAGGACGTCCACTGTACTGTCTCGTAAGCGGTACTCGTGTCCTGAACGCCTCTGTCCCGCTCGACCGTCGAATCACAGGATCCGGTTGTTCTTCATCTAGCCAGGAGCCGCTGTCTAATGCGACAGGGATGCTCGCAATACGCTGAGCGGCCTCAAGTAAGGAGCTGAACTCATTCAGACCAAGTTCCGCAGTTGATGTGACTCGAGTTCGAGATGAGAATGTGGAGGAGGGCCGGTAGTCTCGATGCTGATCTCGTGAAGAATGGCCTTGGTCGTTCGATGGAGTCTCAGATGGCCGGTCCATAGCCTCGACTTAGACTCGTCTCATCTTCTTGGTGGGTTGAGAGTTGAGGGTTGAGTGAAAGGTAGGGTGTGGCCGGTGAGTAGGAGTACGATGGTACGAAGGAAGTGAAAGTGATCGCTTATCGAGGAGAGTTTTGGTTTGGATTGGAGGATGGTCTTGGAACGCGGGATGCGTTTTGTTCTCCAAGGTCCGGAGAAATGATGTCGTCGGTTTTCTGAAATGATCAGCTAAGTCAATCACCATACACACGTAGTTGCATTACTTCAAGTCACTCTGACCATCTCGCATGGAATGCCCCATACTCTTCAATCTAACACTGCACGTCTACATCTTGAATCAAGTTAAGAAGTTGAACACAAATGAATGCTCGAAAATGCTTTTGATTCATGGTTTGGTGGAGACAGAGCATCCTCCCCTCGACATGCATACCATCTTGAGCATGCAACGAAGTACAATCGGAGCATACGGCTACAATAAACTAGAAAGATACCCGGACCGCCATATCCATGTTACCATACCCACTGCGCCCACCATTCATAAGCCTCTGTGGCCACTGACACTTGTCAACACCGCTGTACGCCGCCATCAATAGACGATGGCTCCCTTGAGTGCCGTTACAAGGTCATTCTATGGCTCTTGCTCGACATGTCTCAGGACAGGATACAGCTGCTCTTCATCCTTCTTCCGTTCTTCGTCGTCTTGAGCTTCGCCCATCACAGTGTCTGTCGACTCCTGCTTGACCTGCTCTTCCGGTGCTTCTTCCGAGTCGAACTTGTCGCTCTCGAGCTGCTTCTTGATCATTTCCCGCATCCACTCGATAAGTCGAAGGTTCTGCAGCCACTCTTCGTCAGCCTTATCCCCCCTTGGTGTGCTGGCTTCTCCGCTCAGAGCAGGGTCGATGACGCTTTCCTTCGGCGACTGTCCTGTCTCCTTGCCTCTTGCATTCATGGCAGCTGCTGGTGGTGTGGTAGATCCATCACGCTCCACCTCCATGCTGTCCTCGCTCCTGGATGGTGCCGCTCGCTGAAGCAAACCGCCACCGAACCTGCGTCGCGCATCGTCATCGTACATGCTGCCAAGGCGAGCAGCGTTTGCAGCAAGTGAGGTATAATCGGCAGAGCCTGTAGGGAGAGTTGGATACAGTGCATTGCTTGGCGCGTTGTGCTGCGGAAGAGGGCTCTGACCAGAAGTATAGCTGTGAGCCGATGAATCTGGAGTCAGGCCTGGAGTGCTGGCGGCGTCCGTGGTGCCAGAGATGCTTGCGCTGTGTGCGTGCTGAGGCGTCGCTGACGGAAGGTTCGAAGTTGGTGGGCTGTTGCTCGCACGCTGTGTATTATAGGCAACATAGCTGGCACCTGGTTGACCTGTGCCGGATTGAAGATGCGTGTCGTTCTCGTAGATTGTTGCTTGCATTTGTTCGAGGATTTGATCGATGGATGTCAAATCACCCCTCGATTTCACGTTTCCCATCGGTGGCAGACTGTAGGATTGGATTGGATCAGCTTGGTCATAGCCACCGCCGCCTGCAGAGACTGGTTGGTAGGCGGGTACATTTGGGTTGGAAGGGATGATTTGGGGAAGTTGAAGACCTTGGAGCTCGAAGAGTCGGCGGGTCACTGCCTGATAGTTGATCGGGTCAAACTCTCTGCGCCTGATCTGACCGAAGAACTGGTCTAGGGCGTCATAGCCTCGCTTTCGTGTCTCATAATCGTATGAAGCCTGAGGAGGAGCGCCGTAGTAAGTTACTGGGCCGTAGCCTGGATGGTGTCCTGCCTGTAGAACGTTAGCGCTGTGTTCCACGATATTGCAATGAGTGTCTGTGTAGCGTTTCGAATACTGAGTGTCATCACCATACTCTTTTGCATTGATGACAACAGGTGCATCATGATGTCCGCGTGGGATCATTGGGGCCGCGATCTACGAGACTTCGAAGCAGACTTCACAGAGTAGGGGTGACTAACCGGTGGAGGTGGGTGGTAATACTGGTTGGCACCATGTTGGCCATAGGCATCATGGGGAGGCATGGCCGGGGCGTAGTAGCTCTGGGGCACTTGTGCACCGCTGAGGTGGGAGTAGTAGGGGCTATGGTAGTCACCGCCTTGGGTCAGACCACCTTGTGGTGCTCGAGACGAGCCATTTGGTTCTGGAGAGCGCATGATGACGCTATCATCTGCATGTGTCTTGACATGTTTCTTCAGATCCTGGGGTCGCTTGAACGCCTTGCCGCAGAATTCACACTTGTGAGGCTTCAATGGGACGTGGACTCGAATGTGGGAGGTGATGTGGTCTCGTTTGACGGTCGTGGTTCGGCATTGGCCCCATGCGCAGGTCAGGTTCAGGTTGTTAGTTGACTTGCGACCAACATGTCGTTCGCAGACGTGCTCCTGAGACTACTGTTAGCATGAGAAGACTGGGGCTATACACAATCTGAACGTACGTAGAGAGCCTCGGGGCTTTGGCATCGCTCGCCGCATCCTTGCCATTGGCACTGCAGGTTCTCTCCGGCAGCATTGACTTGAGGCTGTTGAGGACTTGATGCAGCGGCAGCTTGCAGTTGTTGCTGCGCATTTTGACCTTGCTGAAGTACTTCTTGTGGTGCAGAAGCTGCTGCAGCGGCCGCGAGACTAGTAGTATCTTGGAGGTCTGAGGTGCTCATCTTGGCAGTAGGACTGAATGACCTTGGGCCTTGGCAATACCAAGAACTGAGTCTTTATCGACTAATTAACGACTTCTCGATAATATATTCCTCCCAGAAGTTCGCAACTTCAGTCGCGCGATATGTGGTGACTGTGTTGGGTGACGATAGGTGCAATGCGAAGGGAAAGTTGTGAGATGCGCAAGCAAGAATCGACGTGCACCTCTGGTTAAGTTATCAGCAGTCGCCCGGATAAGTGCACAACCGTGGGCACGTTGTGGTTGAACTGTTTGCGAACCCTTTCAGTCGTCGCTACGAGTGTGTGGAAAGCACGATGATACTGTCACTCGATTATTGGAAGGAGAGAGAGACAGCGGTAGGGTAGATGGTGACAATGTTGAAACTAGGAAGTGCACGGATGCATAACTGTTAAGTATCTATCTTCGCGGGAACACGGAGCAATCAAGCGATGATGGTGACCTTTCCCTAGCACGGCCGGGAGCCAAATTACGAGAGACGCAGAGGATATTTCTGGTGTGTCTGGGGGTACGAACGAAGGCAACTCAAGGACAAACTCGGTGGGTATCACTGGTCCAAAGCGCAGCCAGCCCTCTCAGTCCGTCACTCCACCAAGCATTTCATGCCAATAAAGTCCAAGACTGACGACACTTTGGCCCTTAGCTTACTCTGCCAAGACTTGGCGCTGCGTCCAAATCTCACTCCTTGCCCTTCTCGCTCGCGTTACTCCTGCTTTCTCGCCAAACTCTGACTTCTCACGGCCAACACCTTCCGAATCCATAGCGTGTCCTCACTTCAAGCGTATATCTGGCTTCCCCTCTCCCTGCTTCGTGTTGATAATTTGTCCGGCGTGCTCAATTATGCTTAAGCTACCATCAACCCTCACGACATGTCGCTATCTCTTTGTACCTGTAGTGCTTTGACTGGATGTCTACTTGTCGCCACAAGCATTATTGCTAAGCATCATCGCCATAGCACAATATCTGGAACCACTCTGCGGAATCTCTTGGACTCGTAGAGGAAAAGTGTTGGCATCGTCCCAAGATTCTTGGTTGCTTGGTGTCTTGGACTCCGCTCCCAAGACTCCCAAGACATTGCGTGGCAGCGCATTTTTCAGCATGATGCATCAGGGAGACATTTACTGTCGCCACTGCCCAGCTACTTTCCTGGTCTGGGCGCCTAGTCTGGGGCGCTGTAAATGCTGCCCGTACATTTTACCGAGTAATCCCAAGAGAGGAGTTCTTTCTTGCTCATCGTGACCACGCAATTTGCACCTACAATACAAAGTAATTCAAGATGGTGATCGTGAAGAACCAGTAAAGTCCATAAGTGTCTGTCTCGAGTCAAAATTAATAACAATGCCAGCACTTACAGTACGCCGAATCTACGGGACTCTTCGCTTGTAATTGCTTATTCTTGCACGCGAGACGCACTGACTCGGAAGTCGATCACCTTCAGCCTACTGCCTATCCACGTGGACACGAAACACTCCTTAGTGCTTTTGCAATTCTCAGCAACAGATGCTCTTGATACGAAACCAATGTTGATATTCCGCCAATCGAGCTGGCCACGCGTCTATCGCATAAATGTCGTTGAACGACTCACTCCTGACCAAATTGGAAGGCGCAACTCTCGAGCCCGTGTCATCGTGCATAGAGCCAAGTCGCATGCGTAAGCCCTTGCACCAAGCGTCTTGGAAGTTTCGCTTGTGGGCTTGTCTGGTGTCGTTGAGACTGCCAATATTTCCGCTCGATGTCCAACCTCCGAAGCCTGAAACGGAAGTCTTGGAAAGAGCAGCATTTTTGGTCCGCTGAGGTACGAGTTTCTGCTGTCGACAGCCACATGCACACTGATGAATTCTATCCACGGAACGAGGAAATGCGAGAACTGATCTGGCGTTGCAGGCTGGTCTCCAAGAAGGGGTGCTCGGGCTGCGCATCTCGTTAACCCAAGTGATCTTATCGTTGTCCCATCGTACCACATAGGAATGCCGTAGTGGGTATAGCAATGTTCCATTGGTTACCTAACTATGCTTACGGGCGTGTATGATGGATGTTGGCGACTGTCGCTGTGTTTTACAACGATGAATGATGAAATGGGAGCTGATGTCCGTTCCATTGGAAGTTTATTGATCAGGCGCGCACCTTACACCTCTCACGCCTGCCTACTCTCACTATGTGTGGGCAACCATGTGGGTTTGCACCTACAGCTAGAATGCTAGAAAGCGTCTGCATTGTCTCTATTCCCAGTAGACGCGACTGTTATATTCAATAGATTCATGCCTATCGCTAGGGTTCTGTGCTCCACGACAGCTGTACATAAAAAGGTTCAAAAAAGCACATCCACCCTGGGTATCAATTTCGCTCCACATTGTCTGGTCACCAAACTCCTGACAAACATCACTGGGCCTCCTAGGTGCTTTTTAGCCGTAAAAGATACCATCGTAGCTGTGTTTCCCGGGTCTCAAGCAGCTCTAGACTTCTTACTGCCAGCTGTGTCCGCCCTGCCCCGACCATTGCATGTTCTGCGGCGGCTGGCCATTTTCAGGCATCGCAAGATTCATTGGCATGTTTGACATGTTCCAGCCTTGACTGTTGCCAAAAATCTCGTCGAGGTTGAGATTGATTCCGGGACCGCCTGGCGTGAGACCTGTCCTAAAGTGTCCCTTTGCCGGCGCATGGCTCCAGTAATCCTCCTCTTCACCGTGGTTTGGCACTTGCAGATGGGTTTGCTGCGGAGCATGTTGAACTTGTCTATGCTCGTCAGATAGAGAGTTGATGCCAAAGAATTGCTGTGGCATCTGATTCTCTTGGTGTCGGAATCCATAAGGGAACGGGGTTCTGTCGTCACTCCTTTGCTGGAACTGTTGCTGTGAAGTCATGCTCGTCGGTGTGTTGTACTGGTCTGCTGCCGAGGTTGGCTCATTGCCAAATGGCAAACTCGGCATCGTGTCGAGTGTGCTCATGGGCTGGTTTGGGTACGCGAATGGGTTATTGCCTGGGAACATAAGGCTCTTCAAATCTGGCAGCTGATCATGGAGGTGTGCCGGCGTGCCAGATTCGAATGGGGCTGGAGTAGCTGCTTGCGACGAGCTATAGCCGACTGTCTCTGCAGGTGTGGCTAGGTTTGCATAAGCAGCATCTGGAGTAAAAGGGTATGACGCAGCACCGGTCACTGAAGCATCTAATAGAGACATCTTCTTGGTTGCGGTCTTTAGATATTCCTGCGGCACCGTCTTATCACGTAGTTGAGTCGGCATTTTTGCATCCGGCGTACTGACAGCAGATTGATTGCCAAAGAAGGGTGGTTCGTTAACTGGAGGTGGTCGCTTCTTCGCTGTATTCGGCATTATGCGCAAAGAACCTCTGCGTTCTTTGAGCTTATCAGGCAACGCCTCGAATAGTCCCTAATGCATGATTAGCAGCGCTTCATGTTACCAAAATTTAGTAACACTTACTGCAAGACTGGAGCTGCAGCGGTCCGCCGCCATGCTGCGGGTTGCTAGACTCGCCAAAGTTTCGCGCCCTTCCACGGCATCCTTGAGAATCTCTTTCGAGGTGGTGCTCTCAGGATTCTCCAGCACAAAGTAAAGTAGCGACAAGATTGCAAAATACGTTGTGTACATCACGAACCAGTAGGATCCCATGAGAAGACCCCTTCTCTTCATTTCAGAAGTGATGTGCACAATGTTGCGTGCAACACTGACACACGCCGCAGCACACGCGAAACTTCTCTTATCAGTTCGTGCTGTCTGAGATGCTTGTGCGACATAGTGTAGGAACGGTCGGTAAATCATCATCTGCACGTAGGCGTACGACATTCTCAGCAGTTGCTGCACTCTGGAAACGAAGAATTTAGCGGTGCTTCTATAGCGGGTGGAGTCTACAACATACCTTGAAAGCTCAATGTCGGCGTTCTCAGAGGGTCTCAATTGCATGGGTAGCTCGTCCATCCAGCTCTGCAAGTCACGTTCCAGTTCTCGTATCAGACTGTGACTGACTGTGTATTCTCCGGACGATGTCGCTTCGCTTGAATTCTTGACCGGATAAACATAGCGTACCACTTTCTGCAGTATATGTAACAGTTTTGTATGCGCGTTCGTTGCCTTGTGAAGTGGAAACATTTCTTGAGACACTGGCAATATCCCATCCTCAGTGATATGTTCATCTGGAACTTCCGAAGGCTGGCCTTGGTCGATATCATCGTAGCTGAGCATCATCGGCAGTCCAAGCATTGCTCCCACATAGATATCCAATCCGCGCACCTGCCAGAACAATCGTTTGCGCTCCTCTTGCTCGATGACGTTGAACTTGCCCGTGATCTTCCTGTGCATGCCGAGTCTGCAGCACGCTCGTAGCGCCACTCCTATGTATGCGTAACAAGTCGCAAGTTTGGCCGTACCTTGCAGGAACAGGATCATGAACATAACAGCTTGTATGGACATCAAATCTCTGCAGTCAGTAATATCAAGCATAGTCTTGGCGATTTGGAAGTATTGATAGCCTTGCTCAATGGCAGATCCGTATCCTTTCTTATCAAGCTCATTTTTTTGGTCGTCAAAACGCCCGAATAAGCATCCTACTGCCATGGACGAATACAACAGGGGCACGAACTTGATATGTTCATTGGTATAGTTCTCAGGATCTAAGGCGTAGATTGAGTCAAGCCGCTTGAAGAATGTTGGTCGATGCAGCGGCCGTTGTAATGCGCAGCAGTCATCGATTGTGTTTCGACACAGCTCCACTGCCACATCTTTCGGCGGTAAGTCGTTGCTAAAAGACGTCCCTTCGAAAGGTGACGACTGAAGTGATTTTGGCGAGCCTTGAATGTTTACAATACTGCGATTCTCGATCGAACGGGAATTGGCGAATAGGTCGTCGCCGAAGGTTGCTCGGAATTTGCGCATGAACGTATATCCCGAAGAGTTACCATGGTAGTCGTAGTAGCCTGTATCGTCAATGTCAAGCGAGCCGGTCCTATCAATCATGGATCGCATCTGTGCGTCATCCTCGGGCCCATATTGTTGACCTGGCGCCTTAGTGAGGGCGGCTTTGTTCGCCTCTAAGATTTGCTCAACGCCACGAGCGTCGTATTTGGGATCATCGAGGTCGATGCCGGGCAAAACTGATCTCAATAGAGCTTCAGCTTTCTGTAGACGTTGTTCGAGCGCTTCAATATATTGAGGGGCAGGATTGCGTCTTCTGTTCGACGGTTGGTCGTAAGTACAGTCTGCGTGGATTCGTCAGTGGTTGAAATAAGTCATGCACCCCGATCACCTACCATAGCTGTACACTGTACAGTGAGTACAAGGCTGCTTGCCATCACACTTGATCTTTTTGCGACGGCATTCATCACACGCCCTGGTCACTCTGCGCCTCTTCTGCATTGGCACTTGCGGCTTTGAGTCCGAGTCATTCTCAGCATCGGGTGCATTGCTATCGTCTTGCAGGTCCTCTGTGCTGATATTCTTCTGACTTCGTAAATCGCTTGTCTTGGGCGAGATTGGATTAGACTGGGGACTCGACTTTTTAGATGTCGAGCTACTCTTCACATCACCCATACCCATGATCTGGTCCAAAAGGGTCCAAAGCCAGGATTCAAAGCTCCCGCTTCCTGTTGATGTCGCTATGCTTCAGCCACAGCCTGTTGACCGAACCTCGTTTCGAACGGATTCACAAGACCGATTGAGCTGACGAGACAACGGTCATAGGTACAACTATATCACCTTAATGCGGAAAAGGTGGTGCTCGCTCAAATCTGACAAGCTTCGTGGTGCTAACTCCTGCGCGCGGAAGGAGCGACGGCTTCGTATGTTGAGGCCTAAGGGCTGTTTGTCATGAAAGCCACGCACCACACTACACTCCAGAATGTGTTGTGCGACTTGACGAGAAGAACAGAGGAAGTTTAAGAAGCGTCACTCGACTCACACTTGGGAACGGGCGATGGGGCCGGTTCTGCGGTAACCTACCAATGAGAAAGAGCCAGTGCGAAAGCAGATAGATGATGCGCCTCGTCGCTAAGACGGACGCAATAAACCTTCAAGGTGACTCGTGGCCAGATGTCGCTTGACTAGATGAAACCCCCTTCGGAGCTTGGACCTCGATCTGGTAGCAGCATCGGTTCTCCTTTGGAGCAGGGCATAAGTGTCTGGTTCTTGGGTCGGTTAATGCTTACATGGGAGTATGGGTTACGTTGAGTCAAGAAGACTTGCAATGCGTACGATTTCGGGAGCTAAGTGGTACGAGTGGGGCAGCCTCTGAGGCTTGCAGGCACTCGACAAGCGAGCGCCATCCGTGCTGTAAAGTGGACTCGGAAAAGGCTTAAGCAACGCAATCTTTCTTGTTCAATCAAAGGCCGTCTAGGATCGTATAGACTTGGCAAGCCCTGCATAAATACGGCTTTTATGCATGCATTAAGAGCACGTGCATATAATGACAGTTACGTTGATGGATAACACATGGAGCATCTGTTCCTCTCTGCGGCAACAACGGGCCAGTAGTCGATGTGAGAGATGCGGCTTCTGAAAAATGGAAAACCTAGCAGTAAGAACCTCGTGGGATAGGCGCGATGCAGCGAGCGACAGCCGGCCGAATGCTTGTCTGCAGTCCAATGCAAATATCGAGACCCTGGACGGTAAACCTTTCCCGATCTATTCTAAGCTCATCCAAAGGACGACGACGATCAGAGGGACCTCTTTGCTTCTAGCGTGATTAGCCCGAACGTGGTTGCGGCGACATTTGTGCTTGGCCGTGCTGGCTGTGTGGCATGATCGATACATGCAATTCAGAGGAGAGTGAAGATCCGTGGAAATCGGAAGCATGGAAAAGGTACAAACACCGAAACTTTGCAGTGGGATTTGTCAAACGATGAAGTCATCAGGCTGACGAGCGGCTCTCACGGCATCGCAGGCGAGGGGCGGGTGACGGCTTGGCAGTGTTACTATATTCAGAGTAGGCATAGCGCAGCGTACCTGCAACTTCAACATCACAAACAGCAAATAATTAGCCGATCAACGGCGAAGCAACCCAAATCCGGTATCCTAAATGCTACACGCTCAGTTGAGACAACTTCCGAGCGGGTGTGCATCCCTTGTCTCGGTTGCGGTTAAGGACGAAGGAGTGAACTCTTGATTGGCCAACTGAGCCGCGACTTTCTGCCCAAGCAATTCAATTCAGCGATGAAAGATCTTCAGATCACCTGATACTATCGTGCCGAGACTTTTGAGGCAGGGACGTGGGTCTACTCACTCGCCGGAATCTGATGCCTGTCAAAAGTCCGCGCAGCATAGCCTCCCCGCAACCGCCACTTACGAACTACGGGCGGGAATAAATTCCCGTGGTCTGGGCCCGAACAAGTGGTCAACGCTCCGTCCATGCAACGTTCGGACACTCCAAAGATGCCAAGTCTGGACCCTTTCATCGTATTTCATCGAGCCCTCTTTTGAACATGAACGATACTGGCATCCTCCCGGGAAAACCCGATACGTGCCCCCTACTACGTAGGGTATTTAGAAATGGTGTGGCAGTCGTTGATTATGGTCGTTTAGCATGAGATTTCGGGACAGCGCCCGAATGCCATCTTGGTGTATGACAGAGACGTAGAGATATCAAAACACCGCCCGGATCTTTGACGGATTCAGCCTCCATGCGGCACATAGTCATGCTGATTGGTTCCTGCCGGAATCGTATGCATACAGTAAGCATCCACGATGTGCTGTAACACTGGGTTTCGGTATTGACACATCCAGATAGTGGATGTTACGGTGGGAGCTTAGGCATCTCGTTCGCGATATCTTCACTATCGAAATCTGAGTTGATCGTTGTTTATCCAGGGAGCTGCTGCTGCTGCTTTCTTGGGAAGATGAGAGATGAACGGCCGCAGGTACGAGCAGAAATGCGAAGAAGTCGCCAAACAAAGTGCCGCTGGCCGCTTTAATGATAATGTGGGTCGTTATTGTGATCGTACGCTATCGCTGGCGATGTTGTGGTAGCGGTGACTTAACGCATAAGTAATTACGTCGTGATAAAGCTTGGTCAGAGCGTTCAATGTTCGCCAAGGCGAGAAGAAGGTTAGTAGCATTTGAGGACAAGTAAGTCTATGGTGTCGTTCTGACATGCGATTAGCTTCTGAGGGCCTGTGCCAAGCTATTTCAGGAATCGTAATTGAGAACATGTTTGAGCAACTGACACTGTGGCAGGGCTGGGGGCCGTCGTATCGTCGTCTTGTGGGCTCACGGTAAGCTGTCTCGCAGTGCTTGAGACCCGCGATCGCTCCGTTTTCTTCTTTGGACCACTGCATGGCAGGCGCGAGGCGAGAATGTTAATGGGGATTTGTGGAGTCCGCCATGCCAGCGAACATACTGAACCAGGCCAAAACCGCAGCAGCACGAAGTACACTTCGCTAGCCTTTAGGGTGGTAGCCGCAAATGACACGGGCAAGAAGCCCACAGCCTTGTCGTCGTGAATGACAAGTGCATTTGGTTCGGAGGGTGTGAGCAAAGCGACTGGGTTGGGCACAAACACGAGCTACGTTAGTAGCCACCGCTTCTCACTATGACATCACGTGACTTCTCGGGATTGGCCAATCAATCGCTGCTACCACCAAGTACTGCGTGCCACTGCTGTCCTTGAGACGACCACCACTTTCGTTCTCGTCAAGTGTCTCGCTAGCAACATTTCCGCTTGTAGTCCAAGGTGCTGACTTGTTGGCCTGAGGATTAAGCAAGATGTCGTCCTACAGGCCCCGAGGAGAGCATCAGCAGCCCCAATACCGCCCAAACTTCTACGACGATCAACCGAGATCACGATCTCCACACAGAAGAAGCCCACGTTATGGTAAACCTTGAGAAGCAGTGTATGGAGCGCTTGTACGAGCTGGAGCTGATATTGTTCTGAAGACCCAAGAGACGGAAGTCCATCGACTTATAGAAGCCGGAGTCAAGACAGACACCACGCTAGTCGCAGCAGGAGTCAAAGCCGAAGTCGATCAAGAGAAAGACCTCGCAGCCGTGGTCAACCAACAAAGGAGATCATGCTCGAGAATGTTGCTTCTCATGTGACGGAAAAAGATGTTCGCCCTCTTCACTGATCACTAGACCCAGCTTCACGACGATGCTATCTATTTTTCACGCTTGCAGTTGCTAAGATGGATGTTCTGGACAGGTCTTGTACGAATTGCAACAAAACTATCGGGTTGGCCAACTCGAAGATGTTCGCATCATTAAAGACAAGCAGACCCGTAAGTAAATATCTGCACGCGCCGCAGGTTCACATCTAACGTATGACAGGACAATCGAAGGGATTCGGCTTCGTCAGATTTCCGACCCTTGCCGAAGCCGAATCGTTTATGGAAGCCAACCATCCTACGATATATATCTACGGTGATAGCTCCAAAGGCAAAGCATCCCAAGATGTCAAGGTGCGCCTCGCGTATGGAAGAGAACGAAAAGACACAGATCGGACACAGGAGGCAGATTGGACTTGCAAAATCTGCAGTGCCAACAACTTCTCTACGAGGCCCAAATGCTTTCGATGCAATGCCGTTAAACCAGATCCTACAACCACTGGAAAGGCCTCGAACATAGGAGACAATGACGCCGCCCCTGACAATGTGCCTTCTCAATTTCTGCTTCTGCGAGGCTTAGAGCCTTCGGTATCAGAAGAGTTGCTTGCAAAGGGTGTAGCCAAGCTGAACAAGCCGTCTGTTATTGGCGGACAACCTCTTCAGCAACCACCTAAAAAGACTAAGGTAGTCTCTACAACTGGGGACAGCAACCTGGGCGCGAGAGAGGGTACGCTACGAAGAGTCCTGCTAATCCGGGATCGTAAGACCGACGATAGCTGGAGGTATGGGTTTGCGGAATACGCATCAATTGAAGACGCACAAGCTGCCTTGACGAGATACAATTCTTTCGACCGCTTCACCATCGCATCAAAGCAGGTTCTCGTGAGCTACATCCACGCTGGCGTTTTTGTGCCCGTTCACAATCCGACAGCCGCAACGGACCGATACACATTTAGTCCGCTCAGCAACCCTTCAATAAAGCTACAATACTGGGACGAGGGCGCTTACGTCACTGAACTTGTCGTCTCAGCACCCGAGCCAGGAGCTGCAAATTCAAAAGCATCAGTACAGCCTTCAGCCGAGACTGAAGGTCTCAAGCAAATGCCGGACTCCGATAAGCTGAAGAAACGCAAGCAGCAGCTCGAGGCGAATGCTAACAGCTCATCAAAGAAGGCTACACCATCTCATCTCCAGTTCTGGTCCAACCGACATGCAGAGCTTCATGGCATACAGCAAAAGCCAGCTAGTTCCAAGGCTGCCTCTGAATCCTCTGGAACGGGTCCACCGCGGAAATCATATGCAGACCTCAATCGCAACTGCTGCTACCTTTGCATGCGCCAATTCAACGACAGTGCGGAAGTCAACAAGCATGAGCGTTTGTCTGATCTCCATCGTGCCAACGTAAAGGACGAGAACAAGGTCAAGAGGGCAGAGCACAAGCTCGAGAAACACGGTATCAAATCTTCATCACCACAAACTCTCTCGGCCGCCGAAGCAGACGACCAGAAGTCAGAATATCGCGATCGAGCAAAGGAGCGACGGCGGGTCTATGGCGTTGTCAATAAAAAAGGCGAACAGCTCTCCTCGGCGGCTACACCTGCTGCGGAACAGTTGCCATCTCCTCCGCCCGCAGCCGTTTCGAAGGGTGCTAACATGCTTGCGAAAATGGGCTACGCTTCCGGCGCAGGTCTAGGCGCAACAGGTGAAGGCATGACCGCACCCATAAACACAAATGTGTATGCCGCAGGCGTTGGGCTGGGTGCGCAAGGCGGAAAACTAGGTGACGCTGTAGAAGCGGCCGAACGCAATACGAAGAGTGACTATGGCGATTGGGTCGCTCAAGGTCGAGAAAGAGCGAAGGAGAGATTCAATAATATGTGATACTGGTTCTACAAGCGCGAGGCTGCAACGCTCTGCAGTGTGTACCAGCTAATCTCGGGCAGACCCATGATGCGTATTTGCAGTCTCGGCCCTCTGCGGCCGATCTATCACCATAAATTGCATCATCTCGAACCTTAAAAGCAAGGTTAAAAAGTCGCCTCAACCCGGGATCGGTATTTGCGAACCCCAACAGCCGCCCCACGGCACATATGGCACACACCTAAAGAGAAGGAGGCCGGAAGAAGATGCTCAAGCGCTCCTTCTGTACCTTCAGAGCACCACTGTCGGACACTCATCAATAAAAACTCCTATATTTCAGTACGCTAGTAATGTCGGAACGACATATCATCGCGACCTTCAAGCCCAAGGCTGGGAAAGTGGAGAAGGTACGCTGAAGCTTTGTTATGCCCACTGTGCACGGCTGCTGACAAGGCGCAATCAGCTTCGAGAACTGCTCAACAATCAAGCGAAGTCCGTCCACGAGAAAGAAGATTATGCGCGACGCTTCGTCATAACGGAACAGCTCGACTCGACACCAGCTTTTATCATATGGGAGACGTACCAAGATAGGGAGTCCATTGACCGGCATGTGAGCGAGCCTCACTTTCAGGCGTTGATGAAGGCACTCGACGGTGAGGATTTGTTGGTCGAGAAGCCTAACATAGTGTACACAAAAAAGACAGGTGGATTTGAGATGGATCGACAGTTGATATGAGGATGGAGAGGTTGATGGCCCCGGTCTGCAGGATTTCGTGAATGCAGAGAAACACTTAGTACAATGACATTGTTAGTCCCCCTAATCGCGGACACCAGCTGGTTGCTAGGGTCTTCCCGAGCGAGCACGCAGCGATTGGTTCCCTTTCTCCCGACGCGCATCCTTGTATAACCCGAGAATCGATGCGATTATACATAGGGCGCCTAAGTAACAAGTTTGCTTTCCAATGAGTCTGTATGCTGCTAGACCAGGCAAATATTCAGCTGTACGTGGGTCTTGTGTCGATGGCATTTGTTGTGCTCAAGATCGACATACTCTTAGAGTCGCAAGGCTTCGTGTAGAGCCGTCATACTTGTGGCGTCTGCATGCTTCATATGTTGCTGGTCAGCTGACCGGAAGGGTCCTAGAACCACTTCGGAAGGCCTGCTACAAGACAATTTGTAGATGGTACGTTTGCAGAATCAACAAGCTTGCTAAGTTTGTACACGTTAACGGCAACGCGAAATGGAAGAAAATCTAGCTCATTACGGTTAGGCGTTTATACGGTCAAAAAGAGCATACTTAAAGCGGTCGGCCTTTAATATCTCCGAGGAGCTCATGACCCGGCCTACACAGATCGTACTCCAACTTTTCTAAAGGGAACCTTTCCGACTTCTGTTTAAATCACAATCCTAAAAGGATAACTACAAAACCGGTTTTACCTATAGTATTAACTACGTCGATAGATAATAAAATTAGTATGCAGACGTAGGGGATCCACGGTAAAATTATTCGTAACCACGTCGTGGAAGCAAAGGGTTGTTAACCGCTGCCTTAGTTGATTAGCTGGGTCAATAGCATAGCCTGGGTCATAAGGTGGTCGGAGATGTTATTAGGAGTGCTTGGCTTTTAACGCACGATCTCATGCCGGTTGTAATCCCGTAAGTCTCTTCCTCATTTCTCACTCGTCGTCAACCTTGGTCTTTAACCTGTCAATTGCCGTCTTCCACTAGAACATGGCACGTTCGAGCAGTCGTGATGGATCGTCATCCGTGAGCTCACCCGCTGAGGTAGAGACTAGCCCAGAAGCAGCTTCTGCAGATGATGACATCTGGGCATCTGACCATGAGAACGATCCGGCCACTTCAAGCCAAGGTCAACCTCAAGCTGAGGATTTGCTCTCAGATCTACCAACGGTCAAGCGCCAGCATATGACGGACGGCTATCGAGAAGGCTTGGGCGTTGGTAAGGCAAGAGTGATGCAGAAGGGTTTTGACAACGGCTATCCCATCGGCGTCATGATCGCGCTGAGGGCTGGTAAGGTGCTCGGTTGCATTGAGGGCATTCTCAGTGCGAAGGACATCCCTGCCGCACACAGAGTTGACGTAACGAGGACTTACGAACAGGCTAGGTCTGAACTCGCGATCAGTTCGCTGCTCAAAGGCATAAATGATCAGAACCTAATGGAATGCAAATCTCTCCCAGCTTCCATCGAGACTGCGCTTGCGAGATGGGAGGTTGTCACTTTCGGCGCAGCAGGTGAAAGTGAAGGTAGTGCACAAGCGCGTACCTGAAAAGGTTTTGTCAACTCAATGAAAGGAGATATCCACTCTTTCTACGAACCAGCCGCACAATAACAAAGCGCATAGTCTATTCAGATTGCGATCCGCCTACGACACACAGGTCACATTTCAGAGGTTAGACGACAGGATCCTTTAGCAGCAAAGAGGCAACAATGAAAGTTAGAGGCGTCAACGTCCATGCTGTGTCGCAGATTGAAGCCCGTCGCTTACCAGAGTACGGTACTGCGCAAACGCTCGATGCAGTCAGGTCTGTTGCAGCATGCTACATCTCTACTATCCCAGGCGCTCAACTATGGTTCGAATATTCGATCGATGAGCCTCATCCTCCAAATGCCATATATCTCTTCAAGCTTTTCATGAATCGGCAACACGTTGCTACATGGGTAAGTCTTTCTAGGTTGCGGCTGTCGGTTATATTCTGAAGCATGCGCAGGACTGCACAGCGAAGCATGGTTACTATGGCAAAATGGCGTACAGCCTGCATGTTGTCAAGTCTGGTCACTATGGCGGTCGAGCTGTTATACAAAGTTCTCTGATCTTCTCGACTGCAGACGGCAGACGTTCTCCTGATGTGAAGGATGATTGTATCGAGATACATGTACACAGAGTTCAGAAGAGGCGTCGTATGCGGCAGCTTGCGCTCGATCCACCAGTACGGCAACAGCTGCAGGAACAAGGGCAGGGCGCAGTTCGGTAAGCATCGTACTGAGACGAACACTCTTTGCATTGGCTAAGGTTTAAGGCTTGCAGATAGCGGACTCATCGAGGTTGGTCGACCAGCACGACGATATCAGTACCTTCTTCTCGACTCTCAGGACGAACCCTACGCTGCCCTCCGTTTCTACTGCCGCAATCAAGCTTACCTCGAGAGACACCAACTTCTTGATGCCGACCGCTCATTGTCGCCGACCTCGATGACGACATCAAGCGACTTTTACGATACTACATCATCGGCCTGGCGACAGGCAGATCAAGCAAATGCAGAGCATTCACCTTTAAGATCACCCTGGTCTTTCCCACAAGCTGCCTCCTTCACGCTTTCCACAGAAACTTCTGCGCCCAGTGCGTCGACCAAACAGGAGGTGTTTATGGCTCGCAGCCCGACCAATTCGAACATCAAAGATAGTATCGAAGACTTGCCATCGAGCGTACCTCGCTCACCGCAGGCTACAGAGTCTCCACGCAGCTACAATCTCAAGTTAGATCTCGACCAGACACAGCCCTCTCCGTCTCAACAATCAAGTCCTTTGCTCCCAGGACTTGACGGACTCCGCATCGACAAAGCCGGGAGCCCGGCAGCGTCACGATCAGTCGACCGAGACGTCCAGTCGAGTGTGACTTCATCTGCTGAACATACTGCGCCCTGCTTAGACAGTGGCAGTCCTCGCCCACGGAAACAACGTCAAATGGTTTCCCACCCCAAGTTGATGCTTGACCGTGACTGGCTCGGCTTCGATCGCCACATTCCACGACCCATGAGCCCTTTCAACCCTGCTGGCATACTCAGACGTCTCACGAGCAATGAAGCCACACTTCGACTACCCGCACGTTCTAGAAGCGCTGAGCCTTGTGCCGCTACCCTGGCGCATTCTGACGGGCATGCCGGAGCAACGAGCGGCGGTGGTAAAGAAGGAAGGGAAGAAAAAGTGCTCGGGAGCATCACAAATCCAGCGGAAAGTGGACATCCATTTCTTGGCTTTCTCGGGCGGAGGTCGGACAGGCGCTCTGCTACATGAGCTACGAAAGCCCCTCCATAGAATCTTGGGATCCGCTGCAACAACGTTGCACTCTCATTGTCACTGACTACAATTCAAAATATACGTCCTCCTGCCCCGGCGGCACCCTAAATACATACAAATTCTCCCACTTCCAATACTTGCCATGCCCCTCCAATTCTGCGGGTGGATGGACATTCCATGTGATCCAACAAAGCGCCAAACCGCCACCTCTACGTCAAGCACTACTGACTTTAGTGATGAGCATCGACATGTTCTGCAATGGTCGGACGAATGTATTTCCCCATCCTTGTCCGCCAGTACTTCAAGCTACTGTAGATAAAGGCTTCAGAATATGAGCTGTGTCGCAATGTGCTGGCCTCATCAGGCGATGGGTCAGATGGGCTAGTGTGTAAGGAAGGACGTCGAATAGGTGCGACGCTGTGGGAAGACCTCTGGGATGTTTGGAACTGGGGCTGAGCGAGTATATGGCACTCAAGTGGAAGTGGATGTTTATGGGCACAATTCTGCTGCTAGAGAGTACGAATATTAAGAGAAGAGCAATAGGGTAAAAGGAGATCGATTTTGCGTGATGATGCTAGCACTTCCATACTGTAGCTCGCCGGCGCAAGTCACAGAGTGCTTGTCTTCTGGCTCGTAGGTCAGACCGTAAAAGATAGGAAAGAGATATTGCCTAGTAAGGGGGGAAAGCTTACAAGGATTGCTTTCGCGGCAACTGCTCCAACTTTCAAGTTTTATGGAGCACTGCATCGGCTTCAGGTGGCTGAGCTGTGGCACGTTGACGAAGTTGAAAGTGACGTGCACTCAACTTGAAATGCTGGGCTAGAAACCTGAAATGGCATGCCAGCCATCTGTAGCTACCCATCAGTGTTCTTCTACGTCTGGTTCCAGTTTGTCGATCTAGAGCGCATTCCTGTTGCCTTTGACGCAGTACTATTGTATCGGCTCTCAATACACTCTGCCAGGAATGTCCTTCGATCAAGAACGATCAGGCTACGAGAACAATCTGCCACGACCGGTAGATACAAGTCTAGGACATGGCATGAGAGGGCCCGCGAGCGGCGGCAGTGGTGCTGACGATGACACTGCGCGAAGGCTGGACGCCGCTCTGCAATCTCCATTCGGCCTCGACAAGCTTCTGACCAGGCTGAAGCAAAGCATCTACTCAGCACGCGACTTCTCCAGCTTTCTGCGAGAGCGAGGCGCACTTGAAGACCGCTATGCCCAGGGTTACAAGAAGCTTGTGCGGCATGCATCAGACTCGATTCGAAAGCCAGAGGCGAGACAAGGCTCCTATGCCCGCAGCTTCGAAGAGTCCCTGCGATTGAATGACCGCCTAGCAGAGAACGGCGTGCAGCTGGCAAGCGCATTGCATACCATGGCAGAAGAGTTGCGAGACATGGCTGAGAACTCGGAAAAGGGCCGCAAGCACTGGAAGCACACCGCTATGGACGCTGAGAAGAAAGTCGCAGACGCCGAGAATGCTCAGCAGAAGGCCAAGGACAGGTATAATACAGCTGCCGAGCAATACGAAAGAGTCCGCACTGGCGAGAAGCAGGGAGGCAAGTTTGGTCTCAAGAACAAATCGCCCGCACAGCTCGAGGAATCGTTGAAAGAGAAGGCTGATATGCTTGATCAGGACTACGCTTCAAGAACACGAGTGGCGCAGGATGAAAGACGCGACTTTGGAAATACTACTCGTCCACAAATCGTGCGAGCTCTGAGAGATCTCATTGCCGAATGCGATGCTGCTCTGGCCATGCACGTGGCTAAGTTAGCTTCTATTAGCGAGAAGCATGTCGTGACTAACGGCATGGCCATTGCTCCCATCAGGACTGGTGACGAATCTCGTCCAGAGCCTCGTGGCTTGAGGCAGATTGCTTCGGCTGTCGACGACCGAAAGGACTTCGCAGACTACATGCTTGACGGTGTAGAACCGCCTCCGCAGTTTAAGGGCAGAAGCCGCAGGAACACTGACGCTGAGCTGGTGCACACTCCAATGCAAACCACCCCAACCATCGACCGAACCAACACTTCTGAGTCGCCATACAATGGCAATCGGGTGTCAGATCCACCTCAACTGCCACAGATTGGAGGGCACGACACCTTTGGCAGCAGCTTTGACACCCCAAGACAGGGCTTGCAGGACCGCGACTCGTTTGGTCCTGGGCAGCCAGAGCCCCTACAAGGGCCAAGTCTAGGTCAGCATCAGCAGACCGGAGTAGCTCATGAGCCAGTGCCATTCGTCGGTAGGGAGAATCCATACATGGCTGCTGGTGGCCCTGACCCACCATCCTACGAACGTGCCCAAGCATCTCAGCCCGGTGGCTTCGACGGCCAGTCAACATTCGATCGGGGGCAAGGTCCATCGAGACAGGATACTGGCTTCAACGGCCCGTCGGCGCTTGGTCAACCCCAGGGACCACCGCTTCCTAGACAAGAGTCGTTTTTGCCTACAGCTCCTGGCTTCTACGAAGATCGTCCACAACTAGGCGGATCTCACAGTCAGCCACCCCTCGATCAGAGTTATGGACCACCCAGGCAAGACTCGATGCCAACGGCTGCCGGTCCTTCCCCCAATCGTGCGCAGCTAGGCGGCTTCAACGGCCGGCCATCATTCGATCATGGTCAAGGACCGCCAAGGCAAGAATCAATGGGTCCAGCCAACCGAGACACGACTCCACCATCTATCGGTCGTGGACAATCACCAATGAACAACACGGAGACTCCACCCCTCGGTAGGGAGAATCCGTACATGGGTAGGGGTGGCCCAGCACCTGGCAGTTACATGGACCCAGGTAAGAACTCGAGCCCGCACGGTATGGCAGGAGCTGGAAGAGGCCAAGGCCCTACAGCAGCTCGAAACCTGCCAAGCCAACAGCCAACACGACCAGTCTTGCCGCCAAACAGGCCTGTGTTTGGCATCCACCTCGACGAGCTCTTCCGACGGGACGGATCAGCAGTCCCTGCGATTGTTTTTCAGTGCATTCAAGCCGTGGACATGTTCGGTCTGCACACCGAAGGTATCTATCGCGTCTCCGGCGCATCACCGACTGTCATGCAGCTCAAGTCTGAATTTGATCATGGTACGTAGAACCCACTTGTTATGATCTCTTGCTAACCAGACTGTAGACTCAAGCAACGTCAACCTCACCGACGAAGAAGCGTTCAACTATGATATCTCAAGCGTAGCAACGCTCCTCAAGAACTTCTTGCGAGACATGCCCGACCCCCTCTTGACTGCTGCAACATACCATTCCTTCATCCAAGCTGCCAAGTACGAGGATAACATTATGCGACGGGACCAATTACATCAGCACATCAACTCACTTCCCGATCCCAACTACGCTACTTTGCGCGTGCTGACACTGCATCTCCACCGTGTCGCGATGAACAGCGATGCCAACAAGATGGACATGAGAAACCTGGCGATCGTCTTTGGGCCGACTGTGATGGGCGGAAGTAATGTTGCTGATGCTGGGTGGCAGACGAAGGTTATGGAAACGATCTTGCACCACACTCACGATATGTAAGTTTTTGCCTCTCTCAGAAACCCATCTCGGCTTGACTACACAAAGGGCGTTGATTCATGCTTCTCAACGCATTGTACAACGCATCTCGGCTCGGCTGCCCCGAGCTCTCTACCCACGAACACTCCCCACAGCAGTCTTACCGTAACAGGCTTACTAACTTCTACAGCTTTGATCCAGACGAGTAAATGCAGGCCAAGAGGCCCCCGGCTGTACCGTGTATTATTATTAGTGATTAATTATAGCTGTTAGACCTAATCAAGCAACGGCTCAGACGCCAAATTAGACGAATACCTGGTCTCAATCTACATCAGACGCATCCCCAACACATGGCAGCCGGCACCACAAAAGTGACAACGACTTGATAACCACCAGTGATCCCCAGCGGCGGAAAACAGGCACAGTAGACAAGCTGTCTACAGCACGAATCATTGTCCACGTTGAGCGTTCGGCAACTACCTCAGGGGCGTATGTCACAAGAGAGGTCGACGAAGATGACGGAGAATACCTGGAGCGATTGTTAGCTGCGGCCGACGCGAAACAGGGGGGATTGATGAGCAGGCACAGCAGGTTAAAGATGCAGGTAATACTGGTAGATCCTGGGCCGCTCTGGCAAGGCAACCTGGCACCGCGTGGATTAAGAAGTCGAGTGTGTATCTCTTCGAAGAGCAAGAGAAAGAGAGCGCGAGGAAATGGGTAGGCAGGGCAGGGGACTAGGTATGACCTTTGCGAGCATATTCGTCCGCGTCGTGATCTTCTGCTTGCTTCTGTCACCGCATCGTGATCTTCTGCTTGTCTACTCGTCTGTATCATAATCTTATGCTCCTTCTTCATCCTACTTGTTTCTTTAGCGATATCTTTAGCTGGAAGTTACTCGGCTTCTCGACCTTACCATCAACCCGTGTCCACGTTCCTTGACAACCTGCTCTTCCTCTTATCCCCGTATAATGGTGATGGAGCTTCGAGATCAAGGTGGTCCAAATCCTCCGCAGCGTACGCGAGCATCCGCTTGGCCCAGCAGGCCGTGGCAGTGGTAGCGCCTCCTTCAGGATATCAGGCCCTCAACTGCTTCCAATGGTCCTGGTTAGCCCATCGCATACCGACCTTACATGGCGGCCAGTGCTGGCAGTTGTTGGTTGAAGAGTGCAGCAAACGCAGATGTCGAGTGTAGTTCTGAGCCTTCGACTCGGGGGAAAGGTGGAAGGGATCGCTGCAAGATGGGTTGCCAACAAAGACGGGATCCTTCATAGTTACCGAAGAGCACGTCCAAGAATGTTGAAGAGTGAGCTTGACCATAATTGGGGCTCGCCATGGAACGTATGTAAAGTGTGGTCATTGTTCCGCGTCATTAACATGTTGAATAGTAACTTACGTTGGTATCCGGTCAAGGTTGGATGAGATGGCTCATGAGAAGACGGGTATGTGAGTTACCTTGTGATGTCGAGTTTCAGATCTGTAAGGAAACCCTGTGTGGTCGAGGAAGTCTATCCGTACGAAAATTCGCGGAGGCTGACTTTCTTCACGCGAGAAGCGCTTTGGCTCTTTGAGTGGTTCAGCATTGCCAATGGTTGTTCTTCGATCCAGCATCATCCGTCGACTCTGGATGGAGTCGAGATCTTGAGAGTTGGAGCCTAGGGTTAGGGGTTACCGAAATGCGGAGAAAGTAACCTTTTGCCTCGCTTCGGCTTCTCGACTGATATGTTTATATCATGGACCTCGATTTAAGTAAACCGGAACTCGTGTATATTGCAGTGTGTCTCTTGTAAGCACTTCCTGGCAACCAAGAAACTCACTACTTGCGGCATCAGTGGTCACATCTGTCAAGAATCAGCTTTGTGGCAAAAAAGCCAAAATGCCAAAGTCACTGCGTGAACAGCTCGTCGGAGCATGGGACTTGATTGAGTACTGTGCCTATATGCCGGATAACGAGTCGGACAAGAAGTATCCAATGGGTCCAGAAGCCAAGGGCATAATCATGTACACGCCAGATGGGCATATGAGCGCACAGCTTCTCACACCTGGACAACACCAATTCCCGAGGTACTCGGGAACAGACGATGACTGGGCACAGGTTGGAAAGAACTATGTTGCATATACCGGCCAGTTCTACCTCGACGAGCAAGGCGATAAGCAGGGGCCTGTCCTCATGCACCATATGAGGACATCAAACTTGCCCGAACTTCTGGGTGACACACAGCGGAGGCTATGCAAGATTCAAGATGAAAGTGACGGGAAATACTTGTACCTGAGTCTGGGCGAGACAAGGAAGGTCTTCGGAGAGGACAGGATGATCAGGGTGCGGTGGAGGAGGATGCCTGATAACCAGGCTACGAAGCCACCCGCGAAGCTGTAAGTTCGGGCAGCAGTCATCAATGTTCCGTCACAAGGCCGTGGGTAGCAGGCATATCTGGTGGGACGTGCTAGCAATGCCTAGAGCAACGACAAAGGTGGCTCGGTGTAAGTGAGCAAAAACCCTCGGTAATGAGTGCTGAATGCACTCATTGTAACTAGTCGTCTTCCATTTTGCAAACCTTCAACATCGATTGTTTGCACTTTTTGTCTCAAACACTCATGCTGGCCTGTAAGCATCGTGGTTTGTGGCCATGCTTTGATGAAGGCGTGCCATGTGGTGAAACGTCGACAGACCGAGACTCTGTGCCGCCGAGTTAGGAGTGACCCACTCAGCAGCTGCCTTCTTCCAGATAAGGCGGTTGACATTTCTGAAGGTCCATACTAAATGGGCCTGCTGAGAAGGAATGAGGATGCCTTTCACCTTATCAGCACAAAATGCGGCGTCGGGTAATGATTCTAAGATAGGCAAGCTCGACCAAGCTGCATGGCGGAATTTAAGTTGATCCTAAGGCTTAATTCGGGGTAAGTTCTTGGTATTCGTTGTTAGGCTGTGCCTGCTATTGGTTGCTCTTGTTCAGAGCGGCGTTTTTCTCCGCTCATCGCAAAAGCCCAGCGTTCAGTTTTGACTCTAGGATGTTATCTCAACTGCCCGACTGACTCGACATGGCGGAGATGTGCTTGTTACCAAGACTCCGAAATCATGTGGTTTCGCTTGTACTTCCCGAACAGAAGTCGGTCTTCGACGTAGTCTGGTTCCGAGAACCGAGATAAGAGTTGACTCCCATCTCGAGATGACTCCAGGTTAACACAGCGCCCACTGCCACGTGGTTGTCAAAGTCCCAACTCCTCAAACCCTTCCCACAGTCCTTGGCTATGACTTCCAGCAATACTCAGACTCTGCCGCCAGGGTATACCTGGGCTCCAGGTACAGTAGTCCTGAAGGACCGTGATACCACCAAGGTCAACTTGTACCCAATACCAACATCTGACCCAGACGACCCACTCAATTGGAGCTCAAAACGCAAGTTCATCAATTATGGTATCGTCTGCTCTTTCGTTTTGTGGACCTTTGTCGTACTCGACGTCGGCTACACAGCGTGGGGACCAATGATCGACCAACTCGGGTTTAGTGTCTGGCTCTTGAATGCAGCGGCAGCGACTAACTATGCTGGTCTTGCTGTCGGCTGCATCTTCTTCATGCCATTTGTTCACAGATATGGTCGTCGTCCCTTATACATTTTCAGCTGCGCAGTGCAACTGGCCGGTTGTATATGGCAAGCAAGAGTGGTTACCAACGGTGATATAATCGGCTCAAACCTTTTAGGAGGTCTCGGCGGCGCCATAGTGAGTCTCATCCTTTTGTGACTCCACCTCAGCTTGACTATACCATGGGTGTTTACCAAGGTATTCACATCGTGATGCACTTATCTCGGCTCGGTTGCACAGGACCTCCCGAACCGCAAACCATCACAACAGCAGTCTTAACAACACAGGTCTCCTAACTTTTGTAGTGCGAAACGGTTGTACAGATCTCAATCGCCGATATCTTCTTTGTTCACCAGCATGCGACCATGAACAGTTGGTATCTGCTGCTGACTTCTGTGGGCGCATTCCTAGGCCCAGTGGCGTCCGGATATGTGGTAGACGCTCAAGGCTGGCGGTGGATGTGGTGGTGGTGCGTCATCTTCGTGGGCATACAGTTCATCGCCACCATCTTTCTCTACGAAGAGTCCAAATTTGTACCCCGAAGAGATGTCCTCGTGGCCCAGTCGACCATTAACCATAAAACACCGAACACTAAAGAGCCTGCCAATGGTCTCAACGCAGTCGAATCAGAGCAAGAGCACTCAGGAAATGTCACAGAACGGCATGTCGACCCCAATATCAAGCCTAAGAGCTACCGGCAACGAATGGCATTGTACACGCCGACCAACGCCCCTATCCTGCAACATATCTACCAGCCTGTCATCGTGCTCACTACATTCCCCGCGGTAGCGTACTCCGCACTAACATTCGGCACCGTTCTAGCCTGCTTCGCAATCCTGATCACTGTGAATGCAATCTATCTCCTCGAGCCACCATACAACTTCTCGGCTTCAGGAGTGGGTCTGTTCAACCTTCCACCGTTCATCGGCTGCTTCGTAGGCTTCTTCGTTGGAGGTTGGCTGAACGACAAGTCCATCATGTGGCTGGCTCGACGGAATCAAGGAATGTAAGTGTTCTCCTCTCTCAGAAACCTGTCTCGGCTTGACTACACAACGAGCGTTGGTCAGAGCTTTTTTTCTCCTTTTGTAACGTGTTGTATAACGCATCTTGGCCCGGCTGCCCGGAGCTCTTTACCCACGACGCCTCCCCACAGCAGTCTTCTCAGTACAGGTTTGCTAACTAACCCCAATCAAAGCTACGAGCCTGAGCAGCGCTTGTATATGGCCTTACCGGCTTCGCTATTCGTGCCTGCTGGAGTGCTCATCTTCGGCATCGGCATAGCCAACGTGAGCACGCCATACACCTCGATACCAGTGGTATTGCTAATCTGATGACAGGGTGCTCACTGGATCGTGCTAGCTGTTGGCTTAGTCCTCTTCGGCTTCGGGTTTATCGTGTGCCTGGATATATCCCTAGCATACTGCACCGACTGTTATCAAGACGTGAGTCAACCAACGACTTCTGAGAGACCTCCCTAACATGAACCCAGATTATCGGCGATGCACTTGTCGGAGTAGTCTTTACACGAAACGCCATTTCCGTGGTTATCCTGTTCGTCCTCCAGTACTGGCTTGATGGCATGGGCGTCCGCAACGTGCACATCTTAACGGCATGTGTGATGCTAGTCATTCTACTCCTACCCGCGGTGTTACTCAAGTTCGGGAAGCAGGCACGCATCCGGACGCAAGAGCGATACAGGAGCATGGCCATGAAGCAGCCAACGTACAGAACGTTCTGAGATGCTCCATTGATGGAATGCAGCAGCTGGAAACTGGAGTGGGGATAAAGTTGGCGAGATTGCATAGTCTCTACATAGGAGATAGTCTCTGTGCCCAGCTGCAGCGAGGCGCCCAAAATGACAGGTCCGCCGAGCAACATCTCTGTTAGCTCAGGTGCTGACCACGACAAAACTCCCACAGACATGCTGGAAGGTGCCCCCCAATTTCTGTTGTAGCACCATCGAATAGTGTGGATCATTCAGATGCAGAGCGTTGCCCTGTACGCATGACCTTACCGCCAGCGATTTGCCAAGGTAGTCCTTCTGGTGTCATCGTCAAAACTAATCCGTATCATCGCCTCCGCGTCCAGAATCCGCCAGTGGGCACGAGTCGTCTAAGACTTATCTTTCTGCCTCCTGCGAGCTCAGGTCTGCTTTCCCCACCATCGCCCGGCAAGCGCGACCCGTCTTCGTTCGCGAACCGGTCATGCAATGATAGTCTCGAGGTATTAGTTCTCGACAGCATGAAATACGGCGGTGGTGGAGCACTAGTACTGGCAACGCTATGGGTTCTGTTCAACACCGAGCTGCTAGTGGGCGTATCATCCCATAGCATGGTCGCACTGCCCAATGTGTTTGTGTTAGCACTTGTGTGTCGACGGCGATGGTCTTGGCTGGCAAAGGGATCATTGCTTTCCACGCTGTGAAGAAATTGCCTGTTGGTGGGGTCTTCGTTCTCAGGGACCGAGACCAGATTTGTATTTGCGCGATGACGCATACCTGGCGGCGGATGAGGTGAGTTCCATGCAGGCGACTCAGCAAAGCTCGGGTCTAGCCACGTATATGGGCTTTGCGGACAACCTTCATTGTCGTGCCTACTGTCGTAGTGAAGGTCATCTCCGGTTCGATTGAAGCCCTGGTTGAAACGACTGCTTCTGGATGGCTGGCTCGAGCTGTGATCGAACCCGTTCGTAGGCGACAGCAGAAAAGACTCAGCAATAGATGACGATGTCGTCGATCTGTGCCTGGAGACGCAGACATCGGCAGCGGGTGGTTGATTCATCTGTATACCGCTTGCTCGTGTATGAGGCTGGTTTGAGCTTCCCTCTAGCTCAGCTGATGTCAGCCAAGGACTCGACACTGGCTGAGGCCGTCGTGGGATCAAGGGCGACGCGGCTCGTTCTGCCTGTTGTGTCCTTAGCCTCGATCTGTCCCAAGTAGCCATTTGTGGAATATGATGCGTTCTTGTCTCAACCCGAGGTGGCGATACTGCTTGTCTCATCGATACAGCTGGGGCAGGCTTCACTTTCGGCTCGTCATCCCAGTAGCCTGTTATGAAATTCAACGGTGTCCATTTCTTCTGCTTCACCTGATATGGCTTCTCTCGAAAAGTTGCGGCGTGGGCGGTCTCTACTACCTGTCGCAAGCGTTGGAGATTCTTTCCGTAATGCTTGAGTGAGTACAACTTCCTTACTTCAGCCTCGACTCCGGCAGTGTCCAGCACTCTTTCGCCAATACCAGCTTGGAGGTTCGTGTTGAAGACTTCAACGATTTGTGCGTATTGCCTTTTGTATGCCTCCAATTCTGTGAGCTTCTTCAGGGGTCCGCCAGCTTGCACTTTTTCAAGCTCCTTCTTGATGAGATGATCGAGATACTCTATCGTCGCGTCGTTGTAGGGTGTGATGGAGTTCTTCTTTAGGTAGAGACTGAATTTGGCAGTCGCTAGCTGTATCGCTTTGTGTTCTTGCTCAAACTCTTTGATAGCTATGGCTCGCTTCTTGATCGCAGCCTGACGCAACGCCATACTGTTGGTATTCTTTCGTAAGTTTTCATCGATGGTCTCGTCCTTTACCGTTGTTGTTTCTTCTTTGAGCTCAAAGAACACATGAAGATGCTCTTGCCAATGATGATTGCAGCCACGACAGTGTTCCTGGCCGTTGAATGCCCAACATTTGATGAGTTCTGGCGTCCCTACGGTCTCGACTGGAACATTCTCCAGATAGCAAGGGTTGTGGCACTTGGTCTTGTAGATTGTTTTCAAAATTCCCTCAAGCCCATCGTTCTGGAAGTCGATACAGTCCCTATGAGTACACACAGTCCGGGGCCTGTCAAGCTGATGAGCCTTCAAAATCTTCTTCTGAACATGCAGCTTGCCCTCCAACTCTACTCGTGTCATTTTCTTGGTGTCGAGTTCTTTGATCTCGTCCTCGCTGATTGCAATGCTGGCCTTGATTTGCTGTGCGATCTCCGCCATAGGCGTGGTCAACTGTGTGATCAGTGCTCGGGTTTCGTTCAAACTCATCATCCTCTTGATTTCGTGAGGTGTCAGTGTCTTGATGTGCTCGAGAAGTCTGTGCGACTCTTTCTCAGATTGCACCCAGCTTCTAGAATAATCTAGCTCTGCGCCGACGTGGACCCCCTTCTTATTTGCAGCCAGATATCGGAAGGATTCTGAATCGAAACAATAGACATTGCGCTCAAACAAACCAAGATCGCTGTCGTTGTGCTCATTGAGTAAATGCTCGAGTGGCTTGAAAGTATCGCCCGGAGTGTAATTCGAGCCTCTCGTATTAGTGAAGCCGAAGACCATATTATGTGCTGCACTCCGGTGGAGATGTGTGAGCAACTCCTTGATGCAGAATCGGAACATGATATTGAGACGGGCATTGTTCGGCTTAAGCAACATTAGGACACAATGAAGGCGCTCGTAACCTCTGAGCACCGATAAAATGTCCGCCATGTTTCGCTTGTCCTGCTCGGCACCCCTAACATCGCCGATACCCGGCGTGTCTATCAATCGTATCATGGTTCCACCGATCCGAATAGCATGCACTGTGGTCTTCTGCGTTGCAGATTGCCCGAGTGATCCATCAGCTTCAGTCTCATCGGATCCAATCTTGATGTCTTTCTGGACGAAACGTCCTGTTGGATCTGTCGGGTCTTTGTACTGTGTTGAGAACGAGCAAGGTATGACGTGCACTAAGTCCTCATTCCTTAGCGCTTCTTGCAGAGAAGGGAATGTGAGGTAGTTGATGAACGCATTGATGAACGTCTAAACACAGGTTAGTAAACCTGCAACGGTACGTTTGGTGTACAGAGAGAAGACGCGTATGAGGGTTGCCTTGGAAATCGAATCGAAACACAGTATACGAGGTGTCTTGATCTCGAGGCTTTGGCTAGCGCTCATCGTATGGTCTCAAGGTGATGGATATCTCGAAGAAAGAACTTACCGACTTCCCAACACCCGTCTCCCCTAGGATCAATATGTTTACTTCCTCGGATGTCTTGAGAGCCTTCAGCATTTGCAGCAAGTTTTGCGAATTGTGCCGCTCGTAGGAACGCCCGTGTTTCGAATCGTTGCAGCGGAACTCCCAATGCATAAAGTGGCATGCTCCGCAGTCGCAGTAGATGTATTTGTCAGTATAGCCGTACTCTACCAACGCATGGCACCTAGAGCAGATCCACTTCTGCGTCGTCTTTGCACACTTGATTCCTGGACAGCTGATTTTGACAGGCCGACGCTGAACGGGCCGTTCTCTCATGCCGCGGTCAACTTTGCTCGCTTCGTACTGTGCTAAGCATTGAGCACCCAGAAACCGTCTCCGAGCCAGACAATCCTCGGTTACCATTGCTGCATTAGCGTACTGCGCAATGTAGGCGTGCTTTAGGGGTCCGCCCGCATGATCCTGTGCAACATTGTCAACGATGAGAATGGCTTTGTCACTATGTTCTCGCTCGAGTAAGTCCACAAGGAGTGCCAGGTGTGGGGGCCAGGACCGTGGATCCTTCATCACTTGCATATTGAAGTACATCACGTAGACATCCTTGCCACGCAGAGTATTGAGCTCATAGTCGAGTGCCGGCCCAGCGTAGTCGACGTACTTGCCCCCTTGAGACATCACCATGTTCACGAAGTGAATCTTGCTCACGTATGCATACAGAAGATCCTGGCTTTTCTGTGGCGAAGCATTACCAGTTTCGAGGGTTTGAAGTAGTTCCTCCATATGGGACGAAGCGTAGACCCCGTGTCGAAGTCGTTGGAGAACATCAGTAGCATCAGTCTTGAATGAGCCCTCCAGAGACTTCACGTCACGGATATATTGCTCAACGTTTCGAATGTGCTCTGCCGGAACACAGAAGCGATAGCGCTTGATGTAGCTGCAGTACGACTCGGCTTGCGGTCGGCGTTGCAGGTGCTCCAGTACGTTGCTGAGCCTCTCAATGCATTGAGCACTTGGCTGGGATGAGACAGTAGCTGTCTGGCTTTGCACAAGACCCATTGTAGCCAAAACGCTGAGTGGAAGTAGAATATGGTTGATTGGTGCTGGTACGTCTTTCTGCAGCAGGTCGACTTGCTTCTGTAGAAAATCGAATGCGTCTGCAAATGTACGGGGCTTCGGTGAGTGGGGCTCCTTCAGATCGGTATACACAGAGAGAGTGAAGCGCTCCTTCTGCGCAAAGTCCCCAGGTGTCGAGGCATGCTGTAGTCTGTCCAGGGAGTACTCCAGCTCTTTCTGGAGAGCTTCGCGGTCCTCTCCCTGGCGCATAGAGTGCTTAGCGCAGATAACTGTCTGCGCCCCCCATTCTGTTCCAGCCACGACATGGGTTGCTGACAACGAAATTTCGTTGTTTAGGGAGATCAAGCCTGTCAAACCGCTGTTCGCGAAGTCAAGGCACTCGTCGAAAACAGCTATTGTTCGATAGAATGAGCCCTGCACAGCATTCAAGTTGTCGTGCTGGCAATAGACATGCTCGCCTGCTCCGGCCGCTCTAGTCAATTCCGCAAGAATGCTGGCCTGTAAGTCATGTTCCACGCCAAGGTGTCGAAACCGATCGTTCAACGTCTCCTCGCAGAATGTTTGACACTGACGTGTGTTATGGTACTTGACAGTCATTGCATTTTCTGGCGGCTCTCTGAGAAGCAGTGATCGCTCCAGGAAGTTATCCGTACGTGCGTCGTATAAGGTGCCCAGCTCGACGACCTGACCAAACGCCGGCCTTCTTAATGTACCGTTGGCCATGCTGAGGAGGGCCTCCAGTAGTGTTGCTTAGTCCACAGCCTAGTTCGCCTTATTTCGCTTTCGAAGGTCGAGCTAGAGGTCGCTATCTTCTATTCGGAGGGTCTATTGCCGTCCTAGGGGCACCAGAATCAATGTCGCGGAATATCAAGTCTCCAAGCGATGCGGCCGAAACTAAATGAATGAGGGTTAAATGGACGCGCTGTTGATCAGGAAAGCCCGGAAACCATCGAAAACGCTAGAAAGGTATATGATTCACTCTCATGGTGGCTGATAGCTCAGTCTCACCAAAAGGCATGAGGCAAAGGATGTCCAAGGTGCTCAATCCACAAGAGTCTGCCACGTCGCTTAGCGTCATGGCTGAGATGTAGTCTCAGTCGATACCCTGTAGCTGCTTCAGACTTTTGCAAGGTTGACAGCAACAGCGCTCAGCCTGATCACTTGAAGTTGGCTGAGCACTCTGGAATTGTGAGAGTGATAGTCAGACGACATAGTCTACCTGTTCCCGAGCATCCCCGTTTCACCCGTGAGCTTATACCCTGCACAATCGTGAAAGCATTAACCAACGCCTAGTCGAGTGCGTTCGGATCAGGCAGAGAACATGTGGGCTAGCTTGCAAAGAGCCCAACTGCGGAGATCTCGACCAATCATAGAGACGTGGATCGTTTCCTGAGGCGATGCCTGCATTGTTGCACCTTCAACTGGGAGCTGCAAGGCAATTGGTCAAAACTTGTCGCGGTGTGAGCTCATGCGTATTTAAGGTGTGTGAGCACACTGTTGACTTCGTCGACCGGCTCCTGTTCAGTGATGATATCTCGCAGTGGAGGCTCACGGCGGTAGTACTTGCTCGAGATGATAAAGAGCAATGACCATAGCCGCAGGAGCGTCTGGGTCGCGTAGTCGAAACGTGTTGTACTCGTGCACCGAGTATGCTGAAGCAATGAAAAGTCAATGGTTGGTGGACGTACAGTAGTACCAGGCGACGTGTCAAGGTCGCGCTCGACACCCTTGCCCTCTTACATAAGCCCGATACTCTAGCCTAGAATTTAACTTGGAGGTGACTGATCGCTTTACCTTCCAGATTAGTACACAAGATGCGGTCACCTTGAGTTCTCGGAAGGAGCCAGGCTCGACGGCAACCACGAGTGAGCATGAAACGGTTAATGGCAACAGTATCCAACTATGAAGGTCCCCACGTATTGATAAGCCTCAAGGCCAGCGCAGCCCGCCATCGTATGTGCCGAAGGTTTTGGCGCCTCTACCGGCGTGCCCTGGTGGCCGCAGACCGATCCGGACTCCGGGCTACTTCCTGCTCAAGCTCATACTGCAGGGAATAGGACGGAGGTCAAGATGACGGACGCCGATGTTGGTAAGCAGCACAACTTGCCCCGTCAACGTCAAGCTAAGGTAAACCATAAGGCGACAAGCTTCGAGGTAAGAGTGTCATTGTGATAGGTGGATGAAGTGGTATCGGTCAGGGCATCGTGCGCTACCTCACAAAGCACGGCGTCAGTATCCTGACAGCCGATGTCCAAACACCAACGGAGCCCGTTAATAGTCTAATTTATTGAAAATACGGCGCTGGCAGCTAGGACAGCCAGGTAGCACTCTTCCGACGTGCTGAGAAAGTGTTCGGTCGCATTGACATACAGTAGTGGTGACAAACGCCGGTTTTGGTGACCGTGGTGAGTTCTTCGATCACCAGCACGAGGGCGGAGATCCTGTTAAGCCCGAGTTCTCCTGTCGGCAGGTCACCCTGATTGGTCAAATGTACCCGGTCAAGCTTGCGATGCACTTGATGCGCAGGCAACAACCACAGGGAGGTGCCATTATGTCGACTGTCTCGAGGAGCGGCTATGACTGTCAGAGCATTCCGGTCTATGCGGTGTCGAAACACGGCATTATTGGTTTAATGAGAGGGTAGAGGAATCATACCCCTACCTGGAACATCCGAGTCAACTCAATAGCACGGCATGTCACGGGTACCGCCGCTGTGCGCTCGGTGTCATCGCTGGTGCTTGGCCTGCAACGAGTTGGGATTCCTGTTAGCTCGGTCGAAGAGACTGCCCGTGCGGTGGCATTCTTAGCGGCAACCGAATCCTACAATGGATGAACGATTAGTATCATGGCCAGTGAGTATCGAGAATTGGAGGGCGGAGTTGAGAGGCACAAGAGAGCTGTCATGGGCGATGATCCACGATCTGACACGACCGAAGAGCAGCAGAAGGTGGTGGGTAAGTACTGAGCTTCCGTGAGAAGGCTGAAATAACTAACGTGGACCAGATAACATATTTCCGCCAGCGTCGAAGTGGTAAAGATATGTTTAATGCCTATCTCAATTTGACATAGGGTTTTGGCAGGTCCGAAGCATCGGTTTCGCTACCAACTTTCTCCCAATCAAGCTAACCCCTAAGTCTTACCTAACATGCTCTACCTTGAAACATCCATCGCGCACATCCACTTCTGCCTCGTTCGCGTCGTACCGAAGATCGTTCCCTCGTCGTTTACTCATCTCATGTTGCACATGCTCGCAATCTGTCAGTCTCGGCTCCTTCGGTCAATCGCTTCTCCAAGCAACGAAAACGTCATCCGTCCTGAACCTTTGTGTACACGTGGTGTCCTTCAATTCTGTCACCTGACCAGTCTCGTAAGCCAGCAGACCCGCATGTGCAATCATGATCCCATTATCGATGCAGAACCTCTCGTCAGTGGCATAGACGCTGCCTCCTCTTTCTCTCGCCATAATTCCCATCATCTCTTGTACGCGCTCGTTGCAGCCAACACCACCCACGATGAGGACTTGATCGGAGCCGACATGTGCCATAGCGCGCTCGGTTATCTCGACGAGCATGCCGAAAACCGTCTCCTGCAGAGTGAAGCAGAGATCTTCGGGTGTGATCTTCTCTCCTGTAGCAGGGTCGAGTAGTTTTCCGGCATTCATCTGGGCGGCATACTCGTCCACTTTGGCTAGGATGCCGGAAAACGAACAATCCATTCCCTTGACAGCATAAGGAAGGTCAAGCAGTACCCTCCCCTTCTTCGCTAATTGTTCAATATTGTACCCTGGTGCCGGATCGTTCGGTATGTTGAGCGTTCGCGCGAAGCGATCGAGGCAATTGCCGACTGCTATGTCTAGTGTCTCACCAAATATGCGGTATCTTTGTGTGGAGTATGCAATAACCTGCGTGTTACCTCCACTCACGTACAATACCACTGGGTTCGTGGCGCCTGTGATTTCGCGGCCCATCTCAATATGGCCAACACAGTGGTTCACGCCTACCAATGGCTTGTTCCACAATAGACCCAATGTTCGTGCAGCAATGGCAACACTTGTTAGTGGCGCGCCCATGCCAGGGCCTTTAGTGTAACATATACAGTCGACATCGTCTATTGATAACTTTGCCTCTGCAAGTGAGCGACGAACCAGGTCTGTGACGTGCCGTCTGTGATGGAGTGCTGTGTCTTTGGGCAGGAATCCTTCACCCGGAGGTGCATTGTATGTGTGTCTGATGTTTGAGAGGATCTGAGCTGGTGGGGGTGCTTTGAGGGAACCAGTTGGGTGCAGTGGATGGTAAACTATACCTACGCCTAGCTTGTTGGCGCTGCCTTCTAGGCCAATTGCTATCATTGTGGGCTTGTCCTTCGTGATCGTTATCGGCTTAGGCTATAGGGAATAGCATTGGGACGAGGCCGATGGATGACCACCACCTTAGGGAGCGTGATCAAATTTATTCAGCAATGCCTTAAAGGCGCCACCCGCAGTGCTCCTAGGTAAACCGACTGCTTCAAGACGATACGCACAATTGCTTCCCTCGACAAAACAACTGTATCAACACTCAGATGCACAACTGAAGTTCAGAAGCCTGTTTATGACAGGGCTAGCACTGTACGGGTGTTGGACTGGAGGACCGATTGTGATCATGACTAATGCCCGGCTGTAAATAATTCCGGCCACAGAAGCGATACGAAGAATGATATAAGCAAGTTTCCCGAGCCAGTCAGAGGCGTGGGCCAGCAAGCCTGAGTCGTGCAAGTTACGCCCACACATCATTCCTCTGGATCCTTGTCAACCGCTTCGCTGTCAAGCGCCTTGAGAACCTCCTCTTCTAATCCTTGTACATTGCCTGAGCTGTACATTTTCTTGTCATCACTTCTTCACTCACGTTTCTCCCAGCTACTTCCTACTAGCACCATCGGCGCTTTGATATTTGGAAATCCAGCATATGTCGCGCAGCACGATTACCACCTCGATGCGAACTCCGCGACAACAACATGCCGGTCTGGTAATTGTCACGGCATGACTGTTCATGCTTGAGCGGATGTGCCCCAAATCTTCCTCCTGCGAGGCACTGAACACAGACCTGACTACCGCTGGCGAACACCGAGCCTTCGATTTGCCTTACGGCGGAGTCAGCCGCCACCCCAGTCACGGAACGTTGATGGAACAAGCAGACCGTGCCCAGCAGAGTCTGCGCAGCCAGCCACGGTCGGGACAAAACACCAGAGAACCGCGAATGCATCATGCCCTCACCACTCCAACACCTAGCTATGTGGTCGTATCAGCTAGTTGGAGAGTCACGCAACGCCGCTAGCCTTGCAGAACACGGCAGATACCCCCGTACATTCAATGGTGGTTGCAAGACCGGTTCGCCGGCAGGAAAACCGCCTGCTGAATATCATGGCGGTGTTCTACAACAATAGCGTGCGCGAAGGTACCCTTCACGTGAAGAGCAAGAACAAGCTGGGCGAGACCACTAAGGAGAGGCGTTTTACGTGCGTCAAAAAAAGAGTTCATATTCAAAAACTCTCGAAAAGTCACTCCTAGGAGCCTCCCCCAGCTATCTGCGCTTGTTGAGGTTGAGGCGGAGCATTGCCGGCACTGGCCTGCTCTGGCTGTGATCCAAGCCTTCGGGCGTTCGCAGCCTGCGTATCAGCCGTCGACCTCGCAATGAGCAGACTCCTCTCATTCGACTGCCGAGTCGATTGTCCCATAAACGAACCGTCGAATAACGAGTCCTCGTCCTCCTCATCGTCCGAGTCACGATCGAATTTGAAACGATCTTCCTCATCTCGGCTGCTGCGATCTTGTTTGTTCCTGAATGGAAATCTTCTATCTACTAGCACTCGACCTCCTCTTCCTATTCTTCTTCGGAAAGCTGGCGGTGGAGGCTTTTCGTCATCATCGTCGTCTGGTGTCGCATATCTGAACGGTGTTGATGATCTCGAAACATCCTTCATCTCGACATCACCATCTTCTGCCGGCTTATCTACTGTCGCCTCGTCCTCCGAAATGCTAGCTGGAGGCGTTGGCAGATAGGTTGCAGTGACCGCAGGCAGGAATTGAGCATCCACATCGCGAAATATCCGATCTTTCTCAGGCGACAGCGGGAACGTCGTTTTGTCAACATATCCCTCGTTCCATCGAATGTGCTTCTCCACATTAAGTTGGATCTCGTTCTCGATGGCACGTTGTCTTTCGGCGCGAAGGTCTTCGATCGTCTTGAGCTCTGGACCGGGTCTGGCACTAACGAGCTGTTGGCCCAGCTGTTGATCTGGCGGGGGCATGGTCGGAGGTATTTTCGGCTTCTTCTGGGTAATGAGGAGATCATCGTCACCTGGCTGCTTGAGTTTACGCTTCAGTTCTCGGAAGGCCTGCCGCTGCTCGAAGACCTGCTTGTCGATCTCGAGTTGATCTTTTCTGGCTTGTTCACGCTGCTTCACCATACGAAGCAAGTCCCTTGCCTGCTCCAGTTCGAGCCGGAGTTTGCGCAGCTTTTCGGCGCTCTGCAGATCACGATGTCGAGTTTTCCTTGTTTGTCGAATCTCCCGTCGTCGGAAACACACATACGGATCAGCATCATCGTTTTCTTTACCGGACTCGAACTGGAGCTGTGGTGGGATGGCGCCATTGCTCTTTGCAATGCGTCGAGATGACCAGTGTTCGTATACCGACTTGGCATATGTCCTCACAGCATCTGGCGTCGATTCGGTAGTGTGCTGCAGGAGTTCTTCCAGCGACATAATCGGTGCATTATGCACACCAGCAAATGGTTGTTCTATCGATACGGTCTCTTCGAAAAAGCTCATTACCTCCTCGAACTGGTCTTCGCTCATGGGCGGCTGCCCCGACAGCTTACCATTGAGAAGTTTCAAGGCCAGCTCATCTTCCTCATCCATACAATACGGGATGGGATTGCAGTCCTCAACGGTCGCCGAAGACCGGATGTACGTGTTTGGCTGCTGCCATCCTTTCGGATACAGCACATCATACTGAATGTCGCTTGATATGGTAGGTGGTGTTGGTATGTACGCATCTTTGATTTTTTGATCTTGTTTCAGAACCTGTGATGCTTTGATGGCTTGTTGCAGATGGTACTCCTGATGCACATGTGAGTATGATGAGATGACTAAGCAGGTAGGCACTCACTGATTCCTCAGCCTTTTCCACACCAGTCTCTACCTGATTACGCACGGCATCGATGTCATTGATGGCGTCGACCTGCTCTTCGCGGAATATGTGTACATTTTGTTTTGGAGTGAGCTTTTTGGGTCGAGTGTGCCGACCAGTAACGCGTGACATTTGAATGTGAGATGAAGATCAAGCGTAGCCAAAACGGGGGTGCAGCAGCAACATGTGTTCTGTTCGGCACTTGGCCGTGCGGCGAGCAGTAGGTGAGTGCAACAGGACACCTCAACTTCAGCAATACCGTGACTGTTTGTGCTGCATGCACCCACAACTTTTGACCGTAACGACAAAAATTAGTATATTTGGTACTAAAATGTAGCGCTTATTCAGTGGATAATTTTGAGTCGGTTATTGCGATGATTTTTGCGTGGTTGTGGTTGATTTTGATGGTAGAACTGTTACGCAGACAGGTGGTAGTCGCGCGTTTGGAGTGTTTGAAGGGACTTGACAGGCAATAATTTTGGTGTGCAGGGGAAAGCGAGTTGCTGACGGAGAGATGATGTCGGGAGTGACGGAGGAGACGACACACTCAACAAGGCGCTGCTGAATCTGTCGCGGGGCACACCAGGCAATGATTTTTGACCCCTTGAGAAATGAAATTGGGTCACAACACGCTGCCTGGGCACGTTTTGCTGCTTGGACAGCGCTCGACTGCGCTATGCCGCTTGGGTGATAGGGTCCAGCCCCTGATCTTAGCGGTGGCTGCTTGCCCTAGGCTAAACCTGATTCATGCTAGTGGATGTGGATTACGATTGGCTTTTGGCTGTCCGTGCTGACGCCTCTAACTGTTCTTTGTCGCATGCCAGTATTATTCAGCTGGTCTACCATTGAACTACCTGACCCAAGAATATATTGCACTATCATTCTGCGAAAGCGTCGTACCTGTAGCACTCTGGATCCCGCAAGCTAATATATCTTCCCGAGCACACCTACCAGATATCTCCCTTTGCCGAAAACAGAGCGGCAGGCCCGCAGCCCACCACAATCATGTCCATGAACACACCGCCTACTACGACGGAACCCAATGCCGCAGCACTCTACGATGCACGCAGACGGCAGACTGTTAGCGGGAGCCAAGTGCTTGACAACATCGTCGCAGGCTCGAACTGTATGACTTTCCCAACAATTCGTGAAGGAAGGCAAGGGTGAGGGGCTGACACGCGGCATAGTTGATAGAGAAGAGGTCGACAGATTACGGAAGCGGTTCATGAAGTTGGATAAGGTGCGCACACGCAGGAGGCCAGTAGTAGAAGGCAAGCAGATGACTGACTGGAGGATAGGACAACTCTGGCACAATCGAGAGAGAAGAGTTCTTGTCATTACCACAAGTGTCGAGTAATCCGCTTGCTACGAGGTGAGTGAGAGCGATACAGTATTTCTCGAGGGTGGCAGGTAAACAAGGCACCTACGACACGAACCAATACGCTACAAGCACCCTTCCACGATTCTAATCCGCAACATCCCAGCTGATACCTCTCCAGAATGATCGCAATCTTCGACGAAGATGGTGGTGGCGACGTCGACTTCCAAGAATTCGTCCTCGGTCTCTCGGCATTTAGCTCAAAAGGCCACAAAGAAGAAAAACTCAAATTCGCATTCAAGGTCTACGACATTGATCGCGACGGATACATCTCAAATGGCGAACTGTTCATCGTGCTGAAGATGATGGTGGGGAGTAATCTGAAGGATCAGCAGTTGCAGCAGATCGTGGATAAGACGATTATGGAGGCAGATAAGGACGGCGATGGGAAGATCAGTTTTGAGGAGTTCAAGGCAATGGTGGAGGGGACGGATGTTAGTATGAGTATGACGCTTGGTGAGTTTTTGATTTGATTGGGTGTATGTGAGTTGGTGCTTACGACTGCTAGATGTGTTCTGAAGTGTGTGACGATGGCATGAATGTTACGATTATGATGGTGTCAGCGGACCAACGGCCATGCTGTTTCAGGATCAGCCTGTCTATGCTGAAACACGGCGTACCTATCGAGAGGTCTATGCCGATGTCAAGCGTCGAAAAGGGGTTGCGAGTTTAGGGTCAATTCTGCATCCGACCTCTATGAGTAGCATATTCGTCAATTGGGATAGGCATCGACGACATTAATCGCTGTGCGACCAGTTGGGCTGCGGCGACGACATCCAGGCATGTCTCTCACGAAGTTCCAATGACACGAAGAAGCTTGCACTGACGGCCGCCGCGATATACATGTCTTCCCTATCCTGTCCCAGAGCTCTGTGTATCCACCCCTAAATGATGATGCTCTGCCCGATGTATCCCGATTGATTAGCTTTCCTCACACAGAACATCAAAGGTCTTTCTTACGCGGCCAAGCTGTAGGTATGGTGCTTCGAAAACTGCATTGACGCAAGGAGCGTCAATACGAGGATCCTGGATGACATGACCTTGTCTCCGTGTCCCGCCGAAGTCTCGGTTCCTACACATCTCCGCCCCCTTTTCCGGCACTATTAGTGTATTATTCAGTCAGTGCCCACCTACTTCACGCTCTCCTCTGGCCGCCATCTCTGTTTTTCCTCCGTCAGCCAATCAATTGTGCTCTCTTCCGATAGCTTCCCTGTCACGTCATCTTTGTCAATTGGACGCAGAGTCGGAGCTGACAGAGGATGATCTATTGACTACAGATAGATCGAGAGACGCGCCAATATCGACACAAAATGATCATGCTGCATGCTGCATGCCGTCGAAGCTTCGCTGTGCATTACGCCGTACGATGAACGTATGCTCCACTTCACTTCACTCCACTCACATATCTGTAGTTTCCACCTCCGTTCGCTGAAAAGCGCGGCGTTACCGATCAAAAGGACAGATTCTCCAGGCGTCGCGCAGCGTCCGCCTATACCCTGCCCTGGGAAGAAGTCCAGAGTGGGTTCTGAAAAGTCGTCGCCAACGGGCCCTGTAGTACCAAAGACGCGAGAATCCTTCGAACAGCGCAGGTTGACAAGGCTGTTGCGGGGAGAAAGGAGCTCTACGTTGATGCTGTCTGCTGCTCCTACCTCCTCCGCTCGTCGGAGGAGGTCAGTTGGTCCACCGGTCTAAGTAGCCCGGGGCGTTTTCGCAATATTGCGGCGCCATACGGATGGGTCGAAGACACGCATACAGGTGTGACCAGACCCATCTGTTTCGCGAAAAGCGTTGAAGTGCGGGAGTTCCGCTGTTGGCATGGCATGGCATAGTCGGCGATGAGCGTCCTGTCGCGGGATTGCGATTCCGATTCCCTGTCAGCGCTGACAGTGGCAGTGGCAGTGGTCCGGTGTCTCTGGTGTTCCGTGGGCCACTGCAGGTCCGACATGATATGAATGTGAGCGCGCGATGAAGAACAGGACAGGCTTGGTCACCTATAATCACGGACTTTGCTAATCGGAGGGGATGTTCTATGAGGGCGCAAAGGTGCGCTTGACGGGGTGGGAGTGGGATGTCGAGGTACCGTGACGCTTGCCCAGGTATTGTATGAGCCGGCCCCAGTGTATCATATGGATGCTTGCGACCGGTGAAGATCAGGGGGTCTCTACTCTAGAACAGAGCATGATGTGGTACCAATGAGGGGAGGGTGGTGGTCACGGGTGCTACTCGGACTTCAACGAGCGAGAAGCTACAACAGTCGCAATGCAATGATGGATAGTGAAGAATTAGTGGGATCTGAAAATGAATAAAGTATTCAAGAAGTACGAAGAGGTATTCTTAATGGTTGTAGTGTTCCAATTAGTAGTTGTGCTGCCTGGGATGGCCACTTGTTGTACAGTTAACCACTTATTAGAACCCAGAGCAAGAAGAATATCATCAACACGCCAAACATCTTTGCGACAAGCCAGCGATTCCCTTGCACCCTGTTCCAGTACTTCAGCAGTTCGGTCTGCGCACCTTGTACATTATCGACGACGTCTTCGGTATTGGCGTCTATTCTTTGCAGCATTTCTCCCTGCTCGGCGACCATGCCGGCTAACTGACCAAAAATGCCACCCAGTTCATTGATGGTCCGTTCTATGGCTTCTATGGCCTGGCCGCGTTCCTGAATGTAGGTGTTCGGGGCTTGTGCTTCTTCCATCATCAACAACTGTTGATCCGACTGGGGCATGTTTATGCTGAGATGCGATTGCGACGATGGCTCTAGAGTTAGTAGATCGTTGGCGGAGGATTGAGCGGCTCGATTGGATTTCTGGCCTGCACCTGTCTGGTATAGGGGTGACTCTGATCTCGAGTTGTCCTGAAATTGTGAAGACCTTGCTGATACACTGCTCACGAAGTTCTCCGTGCGCGATCTGCTGGCTTGAATGTTCTTGGTACGCACTTCGAGGGTGTCTTTGAAATTTGCGGCCACATCGGCTACTTTGTTCTGCAGTAGCAGTACGACGTTCTTGTTGTGTTGGCCTTCTTGGTCCTGAGATCGTGGTTGTGAGGAGTGCTGTTGCGAAGTGAGGGACTGGAGACCGGATATTTGGGTGTTTAGGCGAGCGAGGTCTTGTTTGATGACGAAGGTTAGTTCGTTGATTTCGACGGGCCGGTCATCGAATATCGCTTTCTTCCTCGCCACTGTTCCAGCTTGTCAGTACTTTAGTTGGCGGAGAAGTGGTTCGGCATCCTTACACTGTGCTAGTCTTTCCAGCTTTCCCATGGTTGCTGTGATGCCTCTACCGATTGCGGCGGCCTCGCGTGCGAACTGCGAACGAGCGCTTCTAGGGGCGGCGTCGCCATTTGCTTCTTGTTTCTGTTGCTGTGACAAGAGGGATTGCCGCTGCTGTGTCGTCGGGGCTTTCTGTCGTTTCTGCGCCTGCGCAAGAATTGTTCTGAACTCATTGGTTCGGTCTTGTATTGACGTGACCATCTTTGGCCAGTGAGACTGTAACTTGCTGTCCTTCTGCGACTGCACTTCTGCGTACGGGTGGCCAGCTGTTCGCAGGACTGCTGCCAGGAGTACTGCTCGCTTGCCGCCGGAAACGGATGAACAAGGTCTTGGGGACTGGCGAGTGAGGTGTGTGTCTGAAGCAGTTGCTACTCGGAATCTATCAGAAGGGTACCTTCCTGTTGTTGTACAAGGTCCAGAACAGAGGACATGGTATCTTGATCTCAATTTCGTTCGGGTATTGGGACCGTTGGTGTTGACGTCGGGCCATTCGGCGCAACCTTAACGTTAATCTTTCTTTGTTGCGTGCACATCCACCGCCCGAACCAGGCTGATCCTGACCCCAACTGGCTTTCGCACCTTCCACCAATCACAAAGCCTGCGATGGATTCTTTTCGGGAAGCTGTGGCGCAGCTACGTGTTGTGACGTACACCCGACCTCAAAATTTGGAGGCAGGAGTGTCCGTGAGGCCAGATGAGGGCAAGAACGATCGTGTTAGTGGAGGTGCTGGAGGAGATCATGGCAGCTGCAGCTGGAATTCTTGGTTGGAGGACACTTGAAAAGCATAATCATCAGCCTTGATCTGCACCTTTGCGCTTCATTAATCGCCTATCGCTCGCTGTCGTTGTCGCTTCTGCATTGTCATTGTCATTGAGCGTGAGCGTTGTTCATTGCAGTCATCTCATCCGGCTGCTGTTCTGCGAGCACGAAGTTGATACCCATTTTGATTGTTATCAATCGTCGACACAACGACACATCTCACAGCTCACATCTCACATCTCACACCCACATCCCACCACCTCTGTATCTGTACCACTTGCTTGCTCTCTCTGCCACCGCCGACTCGGGGCACTGCCTGACCGCTCATCGACCACCAATGTCGCCCACCATCTGACATCGAATAACAATCTTCTCTACCTACCATATACCTGCTAGATTACGCCTAGCATGTCCGATCCATATTCTTACAGACCCAACATGAATCGCAACGTAACGCGAAAGTGGGCTGAGGCCAGGCAAGTCAATTACGCCGGCGATGATTGGGGAGATGAGGAGGACGATGGATACGACGAGCCAGCATACCCGCCTGTGTCGCAAGAGAGGCGAAGCTTCACTAATCCTCAGCCTTTGAACACCGACCATAGGCTGTCCTTCGACAGGGGCCAGGAGCAGAGAGTCTTCTCCGCCTCCGCTGCCCATCCACAGCAAGCTTTCCTTCCTTCGCCATAGGCTGTCCTTCGACAGGGGCCAGGAGCAGAGAGTCTTCTCTGCCTCCGCTGCCCACCCACAGCAAGGTTTCCTTCCTTCGCAGAATGCGCCGCCTGATAACTCTAGGTTCTATGCTCAACACCCTACTGCTCAACATGGTCAGACCAGCGCACCTGTCGAGCCGGCTGCAAGACCCTCGACAGATGCCTTCAGAAGAGATGCTCCGCGTCCGGACAGCAGAGGATCGAATACAAGTGCAAGACAATTTCCACCCAGGAAATCAAGTCTCAGCCAGGCCGACTTCCCAGATTATACTCGGTCCCAACCCCCGCCTGCTCCTGTAAACCATCCCGAGACTGAAGCAACTCGAAGGATTGTCTTTCCTGCAGACATCTACAAGCGACATGCCGAGGAAGAAAGGAAACGCTCACAGGAATCGTCGCGCCCTAGCATGGATTCGATTTCGAGGGCTGCCTCCGAAGGGACCCCGAAGCAGTCCATCGACATCGACTCGAGCCGAAGGCGCCAGCCCACCTTAGATACCGTTGCCGAGCGCAGAAGCGAGTACATGGACAATTCTGCCCCTACACCAGTCGAGCCTACATCGCATGCATCCCAACAGCATGCTGCACAAACTCACATCCGGGGCATCAACACAGATACCGTCGACCGCTTCCCTTCGGCATCCTCGAGGTACACTGACAGGCCCGATCCAATATCTGCTTCCACAGTCGACTCCCCCTTCCCCTCGCGTAATACGAGTCAAATTGACCCTCACCACAACGTCTTTGCACCAACAAGTGGTCTGCCACCGATCAACCGGTCGTCGACTTTTGGCTCGGATTTCTTTGGTATTGATAGCGCTGGCGACACGCGAGAAACAGTTCGCCACCCAAACCAACCGCCACCTCTACCACCGAAAGATGCCCAACAAGACAGCCTCCAGCACCGACCCTCTGATGGCTACCGAACGTTAGTCGCCGATGCCTTCCACTCCGAAAACCAGAAGCTGGGCTCATCTGCCAGGACCGATGACTCAATGTATAGAACAAATACCACAAGTACTTCCGAAATCAGCCCTATCGTCGGCAGACCAGACGAGCCACTGTGGGATCGTGCTCTGGCGGAGAACGTGAGGCGTGCGAACGAACCTGAGGCGAGCCAACCCGAGCAAGATCATGAGCAATTTACGCCTCCTAGGAGGTTGGGAACGAACCGCAGAGCTAGTCCCTCCCCAGCACGCAGACCCTTTAGTATGGAGGCACCCAATATCCCTGAGCCTCAATCGGCCATTTCCATAACAGAACACACCCCAAGGACGACTCAAGATACTGCTAGACAGACACAATTAAGCAGACCAGGAGCAGCTGTTTTGATTCACTCGCGAGGCAACAGTAGAGACTCGATACAAGGTGGAGATGCAAATGCTGGTCAAGGGACATCAACGTCAGAGCCGTCAGAGCGTTCAAATCAGCGCAGTGCTTCTGAGGAGTGGGCTGACTGGACGGCTGCTCGGAGGGAAGCTCACGCTAAATTGGGTATTCAAGACAGCAATCCCGCGACACCCAACCCAGATTCATCTGGCCTGTCATCTCCCGCCCCTGCATTCGATTCGCTCGATAAGAACGTGCAGTCTACAAGGTCTTCCGTTAGGAATGAGAATCTGAAGCTGCCGCCTGCAATATCAGGCCTGCCATCGCAGCGTCCACATGTGACACGAGATGAGAGCTTCCGACCAGTATTGCCTGGAGGGTGGCAATCTTCCGCTAGCATACAAACGGCAGCGGCGCCTGAGCCCAGAGGACTACAACCCCAAAGACCTGGCTTTGCTAGTTCAGCCGCGAGAAACGAGAGCACTGAAAGCATTCCTACGGCAACTGCACCACGGTCGACGAACTGGAGGTCGGAATACACTGGCATCCAAGCTCAAGCTTTTGCTGCAGCATCTGCTGCAGGAGACGCCCTCGCTGGCATTTTCAATGGCCCCTCTTTGACCTCACGTGGTGGCGATTCTGAGGTAAGCAGCATCACTGAATCAGACGAGGATCATGCAAGCACTCGTCGAGACCCCACATTCATCACCCGAGACTTTGGCGCCGCTACACCAGACTCTGACCCGCCGTTCCTGTCGGAATCCTCAGCAACTCGTGATTTCGGAAGCAGCAAGCCGGAGACATCAGACGTGTCACAGGTGACGCCTAAAGCTCAGCAAAGATCTTTCACTAGCTTACCGAAGCCTGCACCTCTCACGACCTCTCACCCGCAGCTGAAAAGACCTGACACCACCTCCGTCCGTGCAGACTCCCCAACCAAGGAATCAGAACGATGGTGGAGTGATGAAGAAGAGGAAGAAGCCGCTGCCCCAGCTCCACTCCGTACGAGTCGAATGAGTACAAACGAGCCAACGCGTCCTACGATGAAACACTCCGACTCGGATGCACCTGATGTTGATCAATTGCATTCTGACATTGTTCAGAGCTTGACGCCTAAATCCTCCAGCATCACAGATGCATCAAAGCAGCAACCAGGACGCGTTTCTCCACTGCGTCAGACATCTCCACCGTTTTCTGCTGCAGCACTGGCGGTCTCGCCGGGTAGAGCTTTGCAAGAACAAAATGCTTGGAAGCCTCTTTCAGCTCCGCAATCCAAAGCGGCATCACCCAAGGACCCGAATCCTCCAATGCTGGGGGCGGAATCACCGGAAGAAAGGTTGACTGGGAGAGGCGACGGTCAGGAACCTCCTTCTACACAGACAGGGCGAGATTGGTTTGGCGATCTCGATAGCCCCTCAGCGAGAGTCGATGATCCGCTGCCGCCTCAGCAGCCTGCACCCTTAGCTTCCAAGTCACTTGCGGCTCAAGAAAATGTGCCAGCCCTGCCACCAGTCACTGGCACGACCCCTGGGGCCGATCCATTCAAGTCGTCCCCACTGACAGCCTCAGAGAGAAGTGCTCCATCACCCGTTGCAAGTCAGTATTTCTCCTCTTCAGCAGCTCACGGGACAACTACTGCTCCCGACGAGGAAAATCGGTCATCAGATACAACGCCATCGTTTGACCGAGCTCCTCGAGCTCCCGTCAAGGACCTGCCCAAACCCATCACAGCAGCAAACGAAGTACCAGAACGATCGTCGACTCCGACGAGAAGCCAAGATCTCCCATCGCCTACTACGCCTAGATCTATAAAGGCGGCTCAGCCACCTTTCACGTTCGACTCTAGCCGGTCGTTTCCCAGTGACAAGATACCAATCGGACAGATTGTAAACATGGGCAGTGCTCAACAACGCATCAAGGCGTACAACGAAAACCGTGATAACTATACTCAGCCTGTTGGAAATCTAGAGCACTGGTTGTCCTTTATGAATACCCCTGAACATGCTGATGTGTTCTCAGCTAAACCAACTTCGAGCGCCATGTATGCCACACCCAGTCCACGACACCAGCAACGCGATTCAACTGGTGCGCCGATTGGAACTAAACAGATGCAGGAGGATGGAAAGAAATTACTCGCCTCAGCAGGCAAGTATGGGGCAAGGGCTAGCGTTCTTGGGAAGGGTCTATTCTCGAAGGGCAAGGAGAAGTTCCGCACTGTGAGTGCTGGTCAAAAGGTAGCTCGATAATTTTTCTTTTCTCAACTACGAGGTGGAGCACATGACCCTGTGAGGACGATACCCGACGAGATACATGGACGAGATAGCGATAATGCATTCCTTTCACTTCCCCTTTCGTTCTCGTGTTGACCTATGGCATTTCTAGGGTCCCTCCACTGGTCGAAGCAGAACCGCGAGCGTGCCGGAAGTCAGCCAAATACCCTCTACCTCGCACGGCAGTGCTCCACAACTCCCGACGCCGTCAGCGACTACTCCGATTGACGAATCCTCCTTATCAATGTACTTCAATGGTGAGGATGCTAATGTCGGTGGGCGCACAGCAGCACCACGACCAGCTGCGGATCCACCGTTTTCACCAATATCCGAAATCAGCACGAACCACATGGATAGGAATATGTCACTTGACAGAACGGTTAGTGCTGTCAGCGAGGAACAATCGCCTGAATCCGGAAGCACAGTGAGACCGACGCACTCGATCCTCTCGCCTACCAGAAAGGTGTCTGTTGGCGATAAGAGGAAGTCCGCTGGAGCTGTTAGTTCCCTTAACGCTGACCACGAGCAGAGGCAGGGACCTGAAGGTATATTGAACAGAAGCAGCATGGATCGTAGTAGAAGACATTCCGGCGTATCGGAGGTCTCGAGCGTTAGCGCCCCCGACGACCGCAGGCAGAGTCAGGCAGGGAGGACTATTAGCCCACCACTCGAAAGCCAGTTTTCTCGCCACGAGCCATCTCTTCCTCAACGTCAGCCAACACGGACAACTAGTCCACCTACGGAGGCTCCGCGACCTCAACATGCTCCCTCGTACTCAACTGCTATGGCCTCTACTTCCCTTTCGCAGAAAGAGGCAGAAGCGGCAGAGGACGGAGAACAAGAATCAACATTGCCTGCGTACGCTCAATCTGCCCAGCCGAAGGCGCCAGAAATTGGGCCCGGTGCGCAAATTGTTCCTATTGCGCGTATCAGACCAGATCAAGAACTGCCCAGAGCCGAAGAACAACGGCCGTTTTCGTTCCTGGGTTCGGAAAGCCTTCTCAATTCTGGGCATGGGACGAATCATTCAATTGATCATCCAGGTGCCAATACTGGAAGCCCGATTTCGAGTCCAAGCACAGACAGACATGGCATCGACCAGTTTGACCGACCACAATTGAGTCTTGGTTTCGCCAATGCGGAGAAGAATGCTGAGAGTCCTCTTCCTAGCGCAAGGCGCAACCCAGAGGACTTTGGTGGGAAGACACAAGACGAATTTGCGAAGCTCCGTCAACAGCCTCAACCACCCATGCAACAGGCTCAGCAGGCAGGCGAATACCGCATACCAGGCCCGTATGGTCAAGAGCTTCGAGCGCCAAAACCGAAAACGTCCTCGCCATTGCTTCAGCAGTACATGTCGCCAGTACGGACTACGGCACAGCCAGAAGGTGATGCTTTTTACGACGTGCCGGCCGTTCCAAGTGGTGATGCCTCCACAGCTGTGATAACCGCACAGCAACAACAGCAAAGATCGCAAGACGACGCCTCTGACCCGGTCCCGGCTCAAACACAGCACATGCCGGGTGCGTTTCCGGTCTCTCAGGGACCAGAGCCGGAGCGAGAGCGTGGTCGATCTAAGCTGTCATCGTTCTTCCGCTCGCGGTCGAAATCTAGGTCTCGACGAGCACCGAAAGAGCAAAAGGATCAGCGTACCGAGGAACGACCCGATGGCGGGCGCCGAAACAGTCTGTTCAAACTTGGCAACCGCGGCAACATGAGACCTGATCAGCAGGATGAACCTGATTATGATGAAATCACAGATCAGACTACTCAAGCCACAGCCAGACCTGGAGCTGGATCCAGAAGATTGAGCAAGGATCTTTTCAAGAATACCACTTTCGGCCAGCAGAACCAAGGTCGGGCCGACCATCCCCAGCGGCCTCCTCTTCCCAACGCATCACCGTCTGCCAAAAAGAAGAGGTTTTCGGGCTTTTTCAGCAAGAGCCCTGCGAAGGAGGAACCGCCCCTGCCGCAGCCACCAACTAGAGCAACAACCCTGCCAATCGATGCGCAGCAGCCGCCCACGCAACGTCGTTCTTTCCACCATCAGGCCACTGCAGCGGAGGACCACGAGTCTCCAAATCAATTCCAGCAAGAGACTAGATACGCTGAGAATCAGCAGCCTTCAGCTATGCGGCAACAACGCCCCCAAACGAACCAGACTTTTGAAGGTGTGCCATCTCCTACTCGAGGATACTACAGCGGCCAGCACGAGCGGCCACACTCCCAACAACAAGGCCGCGGCCATCAGTACTCGGCCTCCTCTAACACGCCCTACGAGGGCCCGCCAGCAGCGCCGGGCGCAACTCGATATCAGCATGAGAACAAACCGTATCAATACGAACACGACGTGAGCAAGCAACGAGAAGCATTTGGAAACTGGCTGCAAGCTCAAATGCAGCCTCCACAACGACCCGATCTGCCTCGTTTGAATACAGGTGATCAAAAACGTATCGCAAGCCACTTCCTTCCTACTTCTGCACCAGCAGTGCCGAATTCGTACATCCAGTCCCGGAAGAGCATGGATGCCTCCTACAGGCAGCCACGACCGCAGCAGCAGTCCCAGCAACTTCCAACACTAGCTCAAGCTCAACAGCAGACATACCGTCCACCGTCAACCAGAGCCAACAAAGACATATCGCATGGCTCCGACTACCGTCCTGGGCAACCCAGCACATCCCCCACCGCACAGATGCCACAGCAGCGATATGGTCAAACAGGGTTTGAGCAATCCAATATCACGCCACGCGTCGCAGCACTACACACGCGCAGCCGAAGTCCCAAGATGGGACGACGAAGCAGTGAGGATCTGAACGCAGAGTACGACGCTCTTTCTGTCCCCCACGGTCACAACTCCGTGTCCGGTCTGGGGACATTCAGTTCCAAGAATATAAGTCCAGTGGGCGGCATCCCAAGAAGCGCGGAGGAGCAAGAGAAGCCGTGGGCGATCAACCTGCCTGGGGATGAAGATGAAAGGGAGCAGAACGAAATTGATCCAGCAAGTGCTACAAGTACCAAAGCACGAGAGATGAGGCGGATCATGCTTGAGAGGAGTCCTATCAATAATGCCACTCCTACGCAGGCACAGGAGAGGCCGACAACTGTGGCGGAACGATTCATGGGACACGGCTTGCCGCCTAAGCAGACATCGGTGTCGTCGCCAATGCAGCAGGCGATTAATGCAGGGTTTGTACCGATAGGTGCAGTTCCGACTTCACCAGTCATGAGGACCTCCTCGCCTAGTGTCTCGATCTCCAAGAATCCGAGTCTCCGAGGGCAGGCGCCAAGACCCTCCACGCCGCTGTCTATGCCGCTCCATGGGGAGTCGCAACCTAAAAGGGACCTGAGCATTCAACGGAACGACACACCTATCAGCGACCTTAGGTCAAGTTTTGATGCCGCGGGTATATCACGAGAACCCTCACAGACTCAGAACCGGCGTTCGATATCTGTGGGCTCTAATCACGGCATGAGTGCGCCAAGTACCTCTCCACCGCCACTGCCAGAGCGCAGTGCTAATCCGTTGCCTGCGAATGTGCCTGCCTTACCGAAAGCAGATGTTGCAGAGAACGCAGCGCTCGCACCAACGTCCAAGCCACCACCACCACCTCCTAGCTTGTTGCCTCCTGCTCCTCCGATAGCTACCACGAATGGAGCTGAGATAAGCAAGGCTCCGCCTGCAGATGCGAGGACAGTGCAGAGGAGTAATGCAAAGAATAGTGAGATTCACGAGATGCCGGGGTCGAGGCCTGAGGGGTATGAATCTGACGAGGAGCCTATGATGAGTGCGACGGCTTATCCGGGGCAGGAGTGGATGCCTGTTTTTGAGAGGTGGGAGGATTGAGTAAGGCTAATGTAGGGTGATTGATGGTTTGCTATGGCTGGGTTGGGTGGCTAGTCGAGATAGGACCTTGGTGTATAGTGATGTGATGTGCTCCTGGTTATCTGTTACGAGGCAGTAACATAGTGCTTGGTGCTTGATAAGTATAATGTCGATAATGTGAATAACTTGGTATATTGGAATACCACTCGAGACTATTACAGCCCTTCTAGCCTACTAGCTGGCCTTTACTGGCCGAAATTCGAACAGGCCCTCAAGCGATTGGCTCTCAGTAGGTCCCGCGTGCCGGAAGCTCTTGACGCGCCGGCTCTCCTCTCAACTCTGATACTAAAAAGCCTGAGGGCAACTCTGAAACACCTAGATCAGTTCTCTTCTCTGGACCGCTAGTGTGTAATGTGTGCTCGTTTACTCCGACCACATCTCGGTTCGACTTTTTACCCTTTCTCCTGAACCACCAGATACTTATGGCAACCAGCGTAACGCCAGCGATAGCTCCAACCACCACACCACCAATTGTGCCGCCATTCAAGGAGGCGCCGTCTTTCGGAGCAAGACTAACCTGGGCCGTTGGTATAGCAGCAGAGCTTACCGCCGTAGGACTCTGTGTGCTGGTGGACAAAAGAACGGTCGTGGGAGTTGCAGGAGATTGTGCAGTTGTTGCGGAAGGAGCCTGTGCCGATGCTATCAGGGCTATGGGATTGAAGGATAGGTAGGACGCTGATGGCCGTGCAGAACTCAGAGAAGAATACGCCTCATTGCGAACGAGCTCGGACTCACCACTCAATGAATTATCGACCGTGCTCAAGCATGCGTTATCTCTCGTCTGATCGCATTGCTCTCTGCTCAACATAACGATCAGCATGACACCCTGCTCGTCGCTGCCAGGGACACTTGCCTTCCGCTGACACAACACCAGGTGTAACCACCATGTTCACATGTGAAAGTGCTATTGTCACTAGCACATGTCGCTATGTCATTCCAACACACGCCGTCATAGTCACAGCAGAACGATCTGGATGTCTGGATGTCGCGTGCACATGCACTGAACGGCGGCTTCACTTGTATTCGCTTTCGAAAGTGGTGAACGCCCAATTGGTGAGGTTGGAGGCCCTAATGCGCACCCTCTCTGGCACTGCTAAGAAGTAATGAGAGTGAGGGTACAACCTGATTGTGTGCGGATTTGATCGTTATCGTCGCCTACTGCATGTCAGCCGCAAAACCTCAACCTCAACCTCAACCTCGGTCGGGCTGCCTCACTTTTCGCTACGCACTTGGTCATGCTCGAACTGACAGCCTGTATAACGCTTTACCCTCTTGAGGCAACAATTCAACCAACCAGATATCAAGCAACACATGCTGTCTGGTAACAGCCTTATCTTGGTGAATAGAATTATTCAATTAGCTACACTATGCCATTAGCTGTATGCAGACCCTGCGTTTTAAGAGCCACCAAGTACACAAGATGTGCCCGGTTACCAGGGCTTCCGAACACCTAGCCCTTCGCATGCACGCATGCATTGCTACCGATACGGGGGACATGCCCAATCACAAAGAAGACCAGTCTGCATGAAGTACCGTTACGAAGCCCGTGACGTTTCGAACTAGCCTCTCTGCGCTTCTGTACACCCAGCCACGCGCCGCGCGAGCAACGTGGTCGGTGCCACGGCTGAGGTTACAGCCAAAAAAATGCTTGAGTACCGGCCACGTTGCTCTCGCGGAGCGTGCCATCTGCAGAAGAGGATCCGATCCTCATTGCCGGAGCCCGACTTTCATCGCTGGTTTACCATACTGATGTCCCGTCGTGTAAGAGATTTTAGGCTGTGTGCGCTTCAAATGTCATTTCCTAGGTGAGCAGCTGTCGCGTTCCAGCACCGACGAAGCGCCGGGTTTCGCGCGACACGGATTATCATCGCTGCGTAGAGTGGGATCTGTCCGTATGCAGTGAGCAAAGGGCGAGGCTCAGCCACGTGATGGTTAGCTGGAGTTGAGGCAGAGCGGCCTCACCCTACGGTAGGCCACTAGTAGGCGCGAGCTCAATGTGCAGGTTTCCTGTCCCTTGGCATACCATTGTTCAAACAGCGCCCTTTAAAGAACAGCGATCGCCGCCGTAGGATAATTGACTGAGCTTTATAGCATGACTAATCGCTCGTTGCCATTTATAAAGTCTTTTCAACATTTGCCTAACAGGCCGGGGTGAAGGTGAAACATAGTGATAAGCCCCACCTCAGTTGGAGACCCCAGGAAGATCGACAATCAGCCCTGAGACCGAACCGGTAAGGCTTACGCCCGTACTGTAATACGCAACTTTAGGCGTGCCATCTGCGTCACTCCTTCTTAAGCCCGCTTGCAGCCCGCCGGCAGCCTGTGGCCGTTTCACCTCGAAAGCTAAGCAAGGACAATGAGATGGAGCAACATACGAGCACGAGCAGCTTCGCTGCCGAGCACGTAACCTTCACCAACGCACTCGCTACCCTAGCAATCTACTTCACTATCTCCATCGCGCTCTCCTTCTGGCGCGCCCCCGCCTACCCAACATCGATCCCATGGGTCGGCTACGGCAAAGGCTGGGTCGCTGCGCTCCGCAACGTCTTCGGTGCCTTCACGCATAGCAAGGAGTGGATGCAAGATGGCTATAACCGATACAGCAAGAATGAGCAGTCATTCGTGTTGCCGGCAAGTATTGGCTCGTTTGCCGAGACTGTGATTCCTCGGAGTCAGATGGCGTGGCTGCTCGATCAGCCGGATAGTGTTCTGTCGACGAGTGCGGCGCATTACGACTTGTTGCATGGGGAGTACAGTTTCGTTACCCCTGCTATTCTGCGGGATCCGTATCATGAGCATGTTGTGCACAAGAATCTGGCCAGAAATCTGAATGCTATTGTGCCGGATCTGAACGATGAGGTTTGTCGTGATGTGGATGAGATGTTTGGGAGGGCAGATGAGTGGAGAAGTGTGAACTTGCTGGAGGCGTTTATGATGCTGGTTCCTAAGATCACGAATCGTATGTTGGTCGGGGAACCGCTGTGTCGGAACCAGGACTATCTGGATAATATGCTTGGGTACACGATGGATGTCATTCGGGGCATGCTTGGCTTGGCTCTATTCCCACAAAGCCTGCATCCAGTCATCGGCACAATTGCTGGCTTAGCTCCGAAGTACCACTGGTGGAGGACGTCCCGATACAGTCTGCCACTGATCAAAAAGAGGCTGGCAGATATCAAGAAGAAAGACGCCGGAGATCCTGAGTACAAGGACTGGAAGGAGCCAAATGACTTCATCACCTGGTCGATTCGAACTGCCATGGCAGAAGGCCGGAACGACGAGCTTGACCCCAAGAGGATATCGATCCGGATCATGCCGATCAACTTCGCGTCGATACACACCACCGCCATGACCGGTCATAGTGTGCTTCTCGATATCCTCGCCGCAGATCCCAGCGTCGTGGAAACACTAAGAGAAGAAGCAGAGCGCATCTTCCGCGAAGAAGGCAACAAGTGGACGAAGCAGGGTCTAGCAAGAATGTACAGGATGGATTCAGCGATTCGAGAAAGCCAACGGTACAGCAGCTTTGCACTGACATTTGTCCACCGGAAGGTGCTTGTGAAGGAAGGCATTACGAGTCCAGAAGGTATCCACTTCTCGTACGGAACTCTGATCTCATGCCCGTGGGTTGGTGTTGCAAGTGATGGAGACATCCATGAGCAAGCCGACAAATACGATGCATTCAGGTACTCGAGGGAGCGCGAAGCTTACGAAGCCAAAGCATCGGAGGACAGGGATCAAGACGTTGGGTTGAAGTTGAGGCAGACCGGGCTTGTTACGACGAGCGATCGGCATTTCCCCTTTGGTCACGGTAGACATGCTTGGTAAGTTTGTTTCGCAAGTTTGTTGTGTTGCATTCTAACTATGTTGCAGTCCTGGTCGCTTTTTCGTGTCGCACGAGCTGAAAATGATCTTTGCGCACCTGATTCTCAATTATGACGTAAAGCATCTGGATGAGAGGCCGAAGGCGTTCTGGGTAGGAAGGAATATGGTTCCGCCTTCTGCCGCATGTATTGAGGTGAGGAGGAGGACTGTTGCTCGGTGAGGCTTGTGATTAGGAAACATCTTTGTGGGGACAGGAGCTACATTGCCGTATCGGTTGATAGGCGCTCTTGTTAGTAAGCGTAATTGCCTACCTACGTCAAGGCGCAGGAGTCCAGCCCAGGCAAAACAAGGTGGACAACAACACATTCAGCCTCGCTTCAAAGTCTTAGCGATGCTTGAGTAGAGCTTGAGCAGAGCTTTCAACTTCCACGAACCAGGACTATAGCACGCAATCCATACGCGTGCCAAAAACAACATAGCTAGATCACGCAGCCTTCTCCACAATGCATTCCACGACTCTAGCTAACATCAGTAACTAGACGCTTCGAGCTTGATTTCTAATCTAGTTGATCAGAAAGATGGCGGACAGTACTGTTGTAACACATTGCCAGTGCAGGTCTCGAATCCACAACGAGCGATGTCGACGGGCAACGGCAAGTATAAGATGTGTGAACAGCGCCGCGTACGCAGACAACTCAGCATCTAAATCTCAACATCAGAGTAAAAGCAGCTAGGTAGCTTCTCAGACTGGTATCAGCCAACCACCCCAACTCTACCCTACCCACTCAGAGCATACGCGATGGCCTCCCAAACACTTGAAGGCAAGACAGCCATTGTCACAGGTTCCGGAAAGCCAAGTGGCATCGGCGCAGCAATAGCACATATCTTAGCCGAACACGGTGCAAACGTGTGCGAGCTTGTAGTCTCTTCGCCACGGTCTGAACAATACTAACTCGACAACAGGTGGTCATACACTACAGCAGCTCAGCAGGTCCCGCCCAGGAAGTAGTCGCCAGCATCCAGCGTGTCGGCGCTCAAGCGATCGCCGTCCAAGCAGACGCAACCCAACCCTCATTCGGCACCACCCTAGTCTCAGCAGCGCTCCAGAAATTCACCACCTCCACCATCGACATCATCGTCAACAACGCCGGCACAGCCGTCGTCCACAACAGCATCTCCGCCGTCCCCTTCTCCGCCTGGGACGACGTCTACCACGTCAACGTCCGCGCCCCATTCACCCTCATCCAAGCCGCGCTCCCGCACATGCCCCCCGCCTCCCGCATCATCAACATCGGCTCCATCGCCGCAAAACTCGGCCACGAGTGGCTGACAGTCTACGCGTCCGCGAAGGGCGCACTCAACGCCATGACAGTGTCGATGGCGCAGGAACTCGGGCCCAAGGCCATCACGATCAACGTCTTGGCTCCCGGCCCGATCAAGACCGAGATGAGTATGGCCGGCACGCCAATCTTCGACAAGCTCATGGCCAACGCGCACATCAAGCGCGAAGGCACGGCGCGCGAGGTCGCGGACGCGGCGATGTTCTTGGCCAGTCCGGGCGCGAGCTATATTACGGGCCAGGTGCTGGCTGTTGACGGTGGGATAAATCTGCCTTAGATATTGCATAGCTATGCTATAGCTGGTACGATACGATGACAGTGTATACCGCATTAAATAGGCGTTGAGAGCCAAATGGCCCATCATGATATATGTAGTCGTGCTCATAGTCCGGAGAAGAAGCACACTCACATCACATCACGTCCGACAGCGCTCTTCACGCAAGGAAGAAGAAGATTACTCAGATGCACCGCTCTAGCTTCCCATCAAGATCTGCCTCCGAGCCCGCAGCCGCAGGCACTTGTGCTTTGTTCCTCCGCCTGATGACATACCCGACCCCCTTCCTTGATGAACAGATACAGTAGATAGCCGCGATATCGGCGTCGGATCGCATTGTAGAAGGTTTGTTTGCTTTCGCCTCTACTCGTTTCGTCAACCACATCCACATACCGTCCGTGCTCTACCCACGATCGACTCCCTAGATCTGCATGCAGTTGAACAGCACCTAACTTACTGTAGCTTCTACGACGTCGCAATGAAAGAAAAGGTGAGCCAGTCGCCTCACAGACATACAGTACCGGGCAGCAATGTTCGTATCGTGTCTTATCCTAAGCAGCTTGACTTTCCGCGCAAGTCAGGCTCCACGGGTGGGCGAAAGCTGAGTTATGCTATAGTAGCGCGTAACCTCCAGCATGCCGGCTTTATTAGTGCATTTTCGAACAGTCCGCGAATGGTCAGCAAGAGAATAACGGCCTGGCAATCCGCGTGAATTGCCGGCCAGCGTAGGGCCGGGAACGGTCCCAGGGAGGCATGCAACAGGCAGGCATTTGTCTTCGTCGATATTCATAATAGATGAGAGGAATCCCGGTCCACTCTGAAGCACCGCCTGATGCGGGAAGAAGTCAGCTTATGCTTCGGGCAGACAGGTACAACGCTCACGGCCAGCAAGCGCCTCGAAGTACAGATCGCTTGATAGGAGGCATCCACATGCATTGAAAACAACAGGGTATCAGAACCAAACCAAAACCTTATCTCCCCATCTCTAACCCCTACCACATCACTCGCCCCGCCCCTCCTGCCGACTCACAGTCCCCTGCCTCGTCGGCGTAGGCGTCGGACTCCCTTCTCTACTCCCCAGCCCACCACCCCTTCCACCCGCTCCCCTTATCGTACTCGCGATACTCCTCACCGGCCTAACCCTCGTCCCCACAAACCCCTTCCTGTTCCTCCCCGTCCGCCCCCGGCCCAGCCAATTCAACTTGAGCTCTTTCGTCAACTCCTCCATTTTACCTTGCGCTTCATCCCCAGACTGCATGGAGCAGAGGACAGAGAGACACTGCAGCATGCGCGCGACTGTCTCGGTGACTTGGTGCGACGATGTATCGCTCGGTCGAGCGGCGGGCGGACTCGAGAAAGATTGGAATGCGACGTCCTGGGCGCTGCCTGCTGATAAATTCGAGGTTGCGCGGGATCGTGAGCCAGGTGTTGCGCCGCCGAGAAGCGTTGAAGTCTGCGAGGAGTAGCTTGAGGAGATGCGAGGGTCACTAGCACCGGCTGATGTACCCGGACGGTCGAAGCTGTCGCGGCCAAGACTGCCGCCGCGTGAGCGACCTGCGGACTCGAAGTGGGCTAGTGTAGCGTTAATGCTTTCGAGACTGAGGCGGGAGAATGTTGTCTTGAGGAGGTCAAAGCGTGGGAGGATGACGTGGTCGCGGAAGGAAGTGAGGAGAATGCGGCGGACTTCGAGTTCTTCACCAGCGACGATGTCGGGGGCGTCTTCGACCATGCTCGAGGGAGAAGACGATAGTCGGCCGATGGACTCGGGGCTTGGTAGCGCGCCCCAGAATTCAGCTGCCGACTGTGGTGTCTTGAGCACGGAACCCCGACCTTTGAACTCCTGGTCTAGAGGCAGGAAGACTGCTTGCATGAAAGGCAGGATGGTGCCGAAGACCTGCATCCACATGTCGACTAGATTTGGCACAAGTCTCTCATCACGCACGCCACGGAGCGTGTGATTCAAGCTCAAGAAACCAGTGTGCAGCAGATTTTCCAGGTCGCCGATGATAATGCTTGGATCTCTCTTGAGCACACATCTCTGCACATGTATTGTGACCAGCCGATTCAAGTCTTCGACGGCGACTGGAACATGCTCGCCCTCAAACACGACCAACAGGCGTGCCTTGAGAAACTCCCAAGCATCATCCGGGGTCATGTTGTTCAGGCCAAAGACAGCCAGGGTCTCCTTCAGTTCCTTCGAATAGGGCGTGAAAACTTCCGAGGTATTCGTGTGTGAGCCGGACAAGCTCGGCAAGGACGGCCATTCCGAAGTATCGCTGTCTGTGCGACTGTAGACCTGCTCCAGTGGATGCTGGGCTTGCTGTGCTTTCTCCTCCTTCTTCTCTTTCCTGTCGCGCAATGCCCTTGCGCCATGCCGCAGATCGAGGCCTGAGACTGACTTGGAGAATGTGCTGTGGTTGGGGGACGAGGGCGCGAAAGAATAGAGCGACTGGGGATTGTTGATGTCGACCGGCCTCGAATTGGAGTTTGCTGACGACAGAGGCAGGTTGAACTCGTCCTTGTCCTTCAACTTGAGCTTCTGCCTCAGCCCCACATGCTTTTTCTTCTCATCGTCGCGCGCTGGTAAGATGGTGGTAACTGAATTGTTCTGTAATTGGTAGATGGAGCTACTATTCGAGGACAGTGTGTCGGCCAGACTAGTGGTAGAAGCATTGTAGACTTTGGCCAGGCTGCTGGTGGGTAGTTTGTTGGGCGAGGGTAGAGGCTTCTCCTTGCCTTCCTTGTCCTTGTCTCGAATTATTCCGCCGATATGCTTGGTGCGGAACTTGTTGCGAAAGCCCTTCTTCTCCTTCTCCTCTACGGGCTGCTTCCAAACCGCCTGGGCTGCGGTAGTGGCATTGTTTGTCCCTACCAGGCCATTCCTATACTGTGGTTGTTGGTCTCCTGCGGGTGATATGGACTGGCCATCACTACTGACAGAGCCATTACTGTGCCGTCTGTTCGTCTCTTCTTCTGGGAATGGTACCGTTGCAGACCTGCGCCTCATATGATGGGTGGTGATGTTCAGGTGGTGTACTGCTGCCTGTGCAGCTATCTGGGAAGGAGTGAGAGCTGCGCTACTCGACGAGGTAGAAGGCATGGAGGGTTCAAAGTAGCCCTGCGAATGCTGGCGTCGGTGGCCGAGGTGTGGTGAGGGCGCGAGGGCTGACGTTTTCCTCGTGTCATTGGTCGGCATAGGCATGTATTGTGCTGAAGGCCGGACCTGGTTGATGGAAGTGGTGCTTGCATTCTTGTGTGAGACGAATGGGCCAAAAGCTGATCGTTTGCTCACGTTCAATGGCGGAGGGGCATAGTTCGATGCCGTATCGCTGTCCCTGTCCGTGCCAGTGTCGAGACTCGATCGCGTGCTTTGTCGAGAGCCGGCGTTGGATCGGTTGGGGGAGGGAGGGGGTATAGGTGATCGTAGTGGTCGTGCAGCCATGTCGTCGACTGCTTCAGCGTTTCACATTCCTCTAGCAAACGACCGACCCGTCTCGTCTCCTGTTCGTGCTGTCATTGCGATTGCAACATTGCTGTCTTCCCGCCCATTGCTTGGTCTTCACCGATGTTATCACTTGAACCGCACGTCTGCTGTTATGGCTTAAAAATGGTTGTAGCTTCATAGGGTAAGATCTCGAACGGTGAAATATGGTCGTCGTCCACCACCTGCTCAAGGACCCTGATCGGCGCGGAACCATGCTCGTACACCTCGATTATCGATAACCACCCCCACCTCACCAAAGTCGTGATTCTACTCCTCTTGTCTCATGCCTTCTCGATAAACCCTGTAGTAGAACCTGCTCGACCATGTCTGAGGAAACGAATGGGACAGCGCCTGTAAGCTTAAGAGCAGTCTACAACTCGCCCAATGACTCCAAGGCCTTTGAGAAGCCACTGCCCAGTGCAAAGCCAATAGACACCAAATCCAAGGTTGCATTCCTGTCAGATCTACGAGCATCCACCAAGCAGCTACAAGACCATGTCAACACCTTCCTAACGGCAAAGATGGAAGATGCCAAAGCGGCAAGCTCTTTGGCAGATGGTGCCGGCATCAAGAAGACCAACTTGCGGGATGAGGAAGAAGAAGAGCACTACGGCGAAGAGAAAGTCGACGATGAATGAAACCATTCATTGATGCATTAACTGTCTGACCCCATCAACGAGAATGTCAAGCCCTGCATCCTCCTCTTCAACAAGTCCTCCTCACTAGGCAAACTGCTTATACTCTTACTCCTCTGCCTCGTCGGCGTCCTGTCGCCTCGCCCTCGCCGCGCCTCTGGGCTGCTCGACTTATCCTTCTTCGAACCTCTCTGCGCCGAGCCGTTGATACTAGACATGGCCAGCGGAGCATCTTCGTCACCTTCGCTCACAGCACTTCCCGCCGTGCCATTCCGCTGATGGTACCTCTGGCTCGTAGGCATCTCCAGCTCAGAGCCACTATTATGGAACTGACCTATGCTACCCACTCTCAGACGCCTCTCAATTGCTGGTCCTTCAAATGAGTGCGGCGGCCTACTGAAGATATCGCTGATCCACTTCGCGCACCGTTCGATGTGCTTCCAGCCCTCCGGGTAGACGGAGACAAACTGCACGAAGCCATGCGAAATGCCCGGTATCAGCCCTACTTCAACATGTTCCCGCTCATCAAATTTCGCCTTGGACTTCTCCAGTCCCAGTTCCTGTCGATCGTGGAAAAGCCGCATCTTCGCCTGTCGGAGTCGTCCAGCGAAGAAGACCGTGTCGTCGACCAAAGGATCACGCTCGCCAGTGAGGAAGTATGTCTTCGGAAATTTGACGAGGAGTGATTCTGGCGCTACCGCTGGGCACAGCAGATGGTCGGTTTTGAAGTCGGGCCGATTGAAGGGTCCGACATAGAGGATGACCATGGCTCGCAGCATCTCTGGCGTCAATATCCTGTCGCCATAGTACGAAATGATGGAGCTGACAGCGAGTCGCGTCTTCAATTGCTGTGGTTTTTGGTCCTCCGCTTGCTGGGTCTGTGCTTCTACATCCGTCTCTTCACGCTTCGGCTTCCTGGGTGCAAAGAAGTCGTGCTCAGGATTTTTCTCATCCTCGTCATCTTGGTCTGTTGGCCGCGGTGTGGTAGGGGTGTATCTTCGATCAATGTCTTCACTCTTCCGCTTGATAAAGTTCTCATACTCTTTCTTGTTCCTTGTGCCAGGCTTGCGTATCAGAGACATCTGGTCCTCCGTCATCCAGGATCCAATGTTCATGTCCAATGCCGGATACAACAACACAAGTCCTGCGGGACTGGGTATCATGCCCTTCCCTCCCGCCGCGTGCTGATGATTGTGCTCGAGTATCATCAGCGTCGTCCCTGTGGCCAGATTACCCCCCGCTGAGTCGCCCGTAAGAACGACCCTTGGTATGGCCCCGGTCCGCAACCCCACACACGCGCCTCTGGTGATAATGATCTGCTTGTACACGTCGAAACACTCGTTCAGCGCATAGGGATATGGATGCTCCGGTGCCTTTTTGTAGTCCAGGCTCAGGATGGGCAGACCGGTCCGTCCAGCCCAGCACAGCAGCTTGTCATCGTTCTCTCGCGGACTCATAGCCACGAAGCCACCACCTGGTATATCGAGGACCAGGTTCGTTTCTCGCTCCAACTCTTGCAGACTGCCGTTGTAGTACATCCACCCGCTCACCGGTTCATGGTAGGTCGAGTGCTTCGGTCGTGCAATCGTGATCCGTCTTGGACCGTAGCGCGTGAATTTCGGTCGCATTAGACCTGTGAAGAAACTCAGGTATGGCGTACTGCTCTTGTTCCAGGCTACGCGCATGTGGTCGACGGTCAAAACAGCTCTCACTTTCCGCACTTTTTCGTCCGCTTGTTCTGCTGCAATGAGATAGTAGACGGTGAAGATGACGCTCGCGAGATCTCTGATTCGCTTGTTCTTGATCCTCATCGCGCTCCAGAATCCTGCGTCCAGAGCAGTTGTAATCCATGTCGCCCGAAAGTATGATCTTGAGTAGAGGTTCGCGAGAGGCTCGGGAGACTCAAGCCCCACGATCTTTGCAAAATTCCGCGCAACGTAAAGATATGTCATTGTCAGCACCATGGTGTGCCATGGCGTCAACCTCCTCTTATACAGCCAGTCTGACAGTCGACGGAGGCCAGGTGGGCCATGTGGATTGCCGAGGAGAAGGTACACTGACCAGAAGAGGACGGCGGCAAGGACTTGGACTTTTCGGAAGCGTGAGGACGGCCGCCCAAGAACGTGGTCTGGCAATGTCTGTTAGCTTGTCCCGTGCACGCATTGGCTCATCTCGTACCTATCATGATGCAAAGGTATTGCTTGTCGGTCTATTGTACATATGCTAGTACAGGTAGTATACAATGCTATAATGTTGAAATATCTTGGCCGTCGTCCTTGTCGCTGTGTTGCAATCAGGTTGGCTGTGCTTTCGTCAAGCTCGAATGCAGATGCAACACATACACCATCGCAGCTATCACAGCTAGATGGCTAGTCAGGCTCAAGGAAACGGTGTGAAAGTAGACTAGCACGGGCGGTGCAAAGTACGTAGCAAGAAGGTTGAGCAGGTAATTGTTGAAGGAACGTGGCGCTTCAGCAAGGAGTAGTCTCTGCTCCGAAGTAAGAGAAATAGAGAGTGGCTTCCTCAATCGACGAGGACGTTAAGGGCTGCGACGAGGCATTCTGACATTGTGACCAGCACGAATTAACAAATGGACCCATCGACAGGAACTGACGTCCCGAACTTCGAGTGGAAAGCGATAGCACGAGGACAGGTGACGAAAGGCCTGACATGTGAAAGACCGAAGGGAGGCCTACTGGCCTGCAGGTAACATGTGATCATCTCGGTCCAAAAGCCGCCAAATCTGGCCAGCTTACGTAAGAATGGCCTTTCTGTTGCACTGTCCAACTTGCAAGGGATGCTTAGTCTCAGCCAACCACGGCTTCATAGAGACCTCAAACTCAGTCTTAATCCATCTATCAACTTCCTGGGCTGCGCGGAACGAACTTCAGCCGTCAGCGGGCCGCGCTTGACCTGCCGTTGTCAAGTATTCGGGGGAAATACTGATCGACGAACGATGCTGCTCTCGGAGCTATAACGAGGAAAGATCACGAGCTTGAGCTGGAGTGAATGCGGCTGTGATGACCTGGCTGGGTCACTCCACTCGCAGCATCTCTCCGGCGAATCTCCTCCATCCTCCCCATGACATGTGCCCGGAGAGCGTTAGCAAGTAGACCATAGTCCTCTCCAGGGTCAGACCGGCTCCTTGATCTAGATAGACGTCGCCTGGTCTCCGACTAGGAGAAGGGCATGTGGGATCTTATCCAACCACCGACACCGCCTCCGGCTCCGCCGCCTCCACCTCCCTCGTCCCTATTCCCCGTACTTCTCCTACTAGATCGTCGTTCGCTTGAAGGTCTTTCGTGATCGTGTTCGGTTCGCTGCCTCCCATAGTATTGTTCTCTCGCTGCTCTGATATCACTCGGACTATCAGGTATGGCATATGGATTTTGCCTGCTACCTTCTTGAGGCATTTGTGTGAAAGGTGTTGCAACAGAAGAAGAGCGTCTGCCAGAATGTCTCCCTGCTTGCGGACGGGTCTGCTGCGGATTCCGCTGATCAGGAGGTGTGATAGGCTTTCGACAATGAGGACAAGTATCGTGCTCTTTCAGCCATGACTCGATACATTCGAAATGGAACCAATGGTTGCAAGGCAGGACAGTAACCTCGGTACCCAGCTCTACATTGTCCATACATATCGAGCACTCTGCCTTTCCGTCATCTCCGGCCATCGACTTTTCAAGTTGCTTCTTCGGTAGCTGGTTGATCAGATCTTGCGAGGCAGGTGGTGCTCCATTTTGCTGATTTTGCTCCATTAGCTGACTCATGACTCTGTCGAACGCCTCCTGGGAGAAGACAGCGTCACCGCTGCGGGCGTTTTGGGGATCGAGAAGCATGGAGAGCATATCAAAAGGACCACCCATCCCGGCCATGGGTTGTTGTCCCGCACCTCGTGGAGCATTACCAGGGAACAACATGGAGAACAAACTATCCATAGGGTCAGCATGAGCATCCTCCGCCAAATTGTCATCAGGGTCATACCCAGGAGGTCCAGCAGGCCCTGGGAAGCCAGCATCTCGGGTGCCTGACCCAAAATGAGTGGTTCGACCATTGATATTGATCGTTCCTCCAAATGCGCTGTTTCCTCCTCCTGCCATCCTTCCACCTCCACCCAGGATGTTGTTGACCATGCCTTGAAAGTTGCGCATGATATCGTCGGCTGCAGGGTCATTGCCCATGCCTGTGTTCCAGTCCTGCTGCTGCTGCTGTTGTTGCTGCCGCCGCGGCCCACCAAAACCAGTTGTGTACGTCCTCGAGAACTGAAACGTGCCATGGCCAGCACCGCCTGTGTTAAAATGGATTGTCCTTATGTCCCCTTCATCGGGATCGGGCGCAGGTGAGCCCCATGGGTTATGATCTCGTAAGGACGGAAAGGGCCGGTCATCGTCGATGCTCATGGGCGAATCGGGGGCAACCTCAGGAGGGTCGTCAACGTCCGGTCGACCGCCAGGGGATAACTGGACCTCGTCAGCTGTGCATCCTGTGTTGTTCTGCAAACCTACTATCTCCACGAATTCACTTTCGCATCTTGGACACTGTAGTCCGCCATGAGCCCGGTCCCACTCATTCTCGCACTGATAACAGAAGACCCTCTCGCCCTCTACCCGATTCGCCATGTTGTCCAAGAGACGCGCACAGCGCAGGAAAATTGTGGTTCAAAATGTGCACTTCGTTACAACATGTGATGTGGTAATGGAGTCAATGTATTGGCCACTAGGCTGCACTTCTGTCTGGCAGAAACAAGGTGTTGCTGGGTATTACGAAGGACTTTAGTGATGGGGACAAGGGCGGCAACGTGGCGTCTAGGTGCGGAGGTCCAGTTCCGTCTTTAAGTGATACGTGAGCAATATCTCGGTTAATGAATGGGCCTGACTTGGTAGCTGATGACCTCTCAAACAAGAACTCCCGCTGACCAGGGCGTATGACGTTTGCAGCCGCAGTTGCGCCAGGCGATTCAGGCGTACCTTATCGATAGATCGGCAAGCGCAAGGGTCTTTCTGGGGAAGAGTCCCCGGGGAAAGAGTCCGAGACGCTGGTGACGGTTTCTTGGTTTTTGATAGCTGTTGAAGCATGTGTGTGGCAAGAACAGAGCAAGTGAGTCAGATTGCTGCACGCGCAAAGTCACTGTAGCCGTTGTATCAGTTTGCTCGCATGCCAGATCTGGTCAAACGGGGAGTATTCTAGAAGGTTCGAGCTTCTCCCCAAACTAGCGACGCTGTTACGGAGCAAGGACGACCATCGCAATGGCAACGATATCACAAATGAGAGCCTGAGCTGGGGCAGTACGATGGGCGCAACAGTTCCTTGCTATTGAACTCTTTGGCGATCCGCCAATCCCTTGGGTCTGAATTGATCTCCAGAGTTGGGAGCATAATGCGGGTAATACACAGGCTTTGCCTGTTCCCAAACCTAGCTCGTGCAAAACAAAGTGGCTATTATTCCTTTCATAGTATGGAACGCTACATTCGCGGTAATCAGGCGGTCAAGAATTGAAGATTCTGCTATACAAGAGCTCATGTCGACCATTCCAAAGATCCATAGCCGGCACAACTTGACCAGCATCCTCAGGCTGCAAGAACCAAACCTTTTCCAAATTCTCTTTGACTAGCTTCTGCAATGCTTCTCCGGCGAGGAGACTCTGAGCCTGGTAGGGTCCCATGACGGAGGCTCTGACTCCCGCACTAACCACTGCTTTGGCATGATTGAGCAGAAAGACGTAGCAAGCTTCCTCCAAGTTCAGTCCCAGGCTCATTGCAGCCACACCCCACAGGGGTGCAAGATGTCCGTTCACTGGCAATTTCTCCGACGAAACGGCAGCTGCCCTGAGATCTGCGGCAAAAGTGCTGAGTGCTGCCATGGCCTCCTGACCTTCGGCAAATTGCTTCCGGGCGGTAGTTGCGAAGGCTTTCTCCCAGACACCCAGCAAGGCTCGTCCTTGAGCAATGGAAGCCCTTCTCTGCACTGTACATGGCGTCGAAGCATCAATGTCATTGTCCAGCTCCATCAATGCTAGTGGGTCGCGAAAGCTCGCGAGCAGGTAGGGCACGTTCGTATATGCCATGGATCGCAGGGTCAGCTTCAGAAATTGCTGAAATAGGACCAGGTTGTTGCCTCCTTTGTTATGTGCTAGGAATGATTCGAGCCCACTTGAGTAGGCAAACGATCCAAGTGGCAGCGCGGAATCCGAAAGCAGCAGGAGATTATGAAGTGACGGCCCTAGGGGCAGAGAAGCTTTTTGTGCAGCATCTCTCGAGCCTGTCTGCGAGGACTCGGCTCGTTTCAATATCGCTTTGGTGACATGCAACTGCTGCTCGAGCTCAGCGACATGCGTCTTCAGACGCTCAATGTCTTCAGCGTTCATGTAGCATGATCGAATGGCACGGCTCTGCAACACGCATGAAAGGAGGAAGGGGGGTCAACATCTGTTAAGCTGCCAATGATCCGATCTAACTTGCGTGGAGACTCGGGAGCTGCACGATGCTGATCTCCAAGTCTAGCCAGATTCCCATTTGCTTGTGTGCCTGGTGCATTTCGTAAAGCATTAGTATTCGAGTCATCTTCATCCGTCCTTCGTTCCACGCAGTGACTTGTTTTGAGGCCAAAAGCTCCTTCCCCAGAACGTCAAAGCCGCGCCAAAGGCATACAGCATGCCGCGGTAGAGTAGCCGTCATGTCAGGAAAACGCATCCTCGATGCGATCGCTCTCCTTCGAATTACGGGAAAAGTAGCATATAACCATTTCGCCATCAGACTGGCTCAGGCCGAGCTCTACAGCCGAACTTCCTCCATTACAAAAGCTCTCGCACAAAGATATCCTGTGACATCGAGCTTGATTTCTCAAAGGTTCAGCCAGTCGTCCTACAAGCACAACTCAAGCGACAGTATACCACATGAAGACAAGCGTGCGAGCCGGCACGAGAGTGCTGGACAGGAGGCAGCCATCCAGCAGGATCAACACAACGACAGGTCAGAGAACAATAGTGCGGAAGCAGTAGTTGAAGGTGCAGACATTCAAGTCGAGCAGTCAGAAGCCCAACGGCATCCTTTGCCAGACGGCACAATCCCCCCTTCAGGAAGCCCCATTGGTGAAGGCGGAGGAGATCCAGAATCTCAGAGCCGACGATCCGTCTCGGAACATTCACAGTCACCGTTAGACCAGAGTGTTGACGGCTCTATGAGTCCTGCCTCATCTGGCAAGTCAACCATACCTACTCCCACCTCAGCGCCATTGTCAGCCCAAGAAGCACGAGTAGCGCAACGACAGTCCGAGGACCAGATCCCTGCGAGGAGCGCCGAGCCGCCGTCTGAAAATGGCCCCGAGTTCTCAGTCGACCAAGAGAAGGATGTATACTACCAGCCACCAGGTCAAGTGAAGCCAGTGCTGTCAGGTCTGCCACGAGTAAAAGTACCGAAGATCGAGAACGATGTACAAGGAGGTGACTCCCATATACCCAAGGACATCAACGCAGATGTCTACTATTCTGGAGCGGAGCAAGACCACAACACAGCAGAGCCTACAGAGGAACAGCTCGCCCAGCTCTTCCACACCCCAAGAGCTGCTCGGCTGCTCGGGAAGAAGGACAAGTACATGCCTGGGGGCAAACGATCTATACACACGTCTGCCGTTCGGCAACAGAAAACGGGAGCCGAGAAACAAGAACTCCAGAAACTTGGGCAGGACCTGGCCAAAGACGTGGAACCTGTAAGTATGATCAACCTGCTTGCATAACTCAAGCTGATCAACTGACAGGATGTCAGGTAGATTCTGGCTCCAAGCCATACGAAATGCGTGAATCACGAGTGCCTTCATCACGCATTGGTCGACTTTTCGAGTACGGAGGTCTAGCAGCATCTATGGCTTTTGGCGCAGCCTCCAGTGGAAGCCTACTTAGCCCTGCAAACATGGAAAGACTTGTCGCCAAATTGTCCAAGATGCGGGGTGCAGCATTGAAGCTAGGGCAGATGGTTAGCTTTCAAGATATCAAGATGCTGCCTCCGCCAATCGTCGAGGTGCTGCAGAGAGTACAAGATAGTGCCGACTACATGCCTGCTTCGCAGCGGGACAAGGTCATTGCGAACGACCTCGGTAGCAGTTGGAGAGATCTGTTCACTTCATTCGAGGAGAAGCCGATGGCCGCGGCTTCGATAGGCCAGGTCCATGGTGCGGTCTTGAAGACAGGTCAAGCGGTAGCCGTCAAGGTGCAGTACCCTGGTGTTGCCGATTCGATATCGTCTGATCTGAACAATCTCTCATTGCTGCTGCACGCCTCGAAGTTATTGCCGAAAGGTCTTTACTTAGACAAGACAATTGCCAACGCACGAACAGAACTTGCCTGGGAATGCGACTACGTCCGAGAAGCTGAAGCTGCGAAACGGTTCGGCGGACTCCTTGCTGACGATAGCGAGGTTTTTACCGTTCCCAAGATCATCGACGAAGCCTCGGGCAAGCAGGTCCTGACTATGGAAAGGATGGACGGCATTGCAGTTACCAAAATCAAGTCATTCAGCCAAGAGCAGCGGGACTGGATAGGCTCGCAGATTCTGCGTCTATGCTTACGAGAGATTATGGATTTCAGGTACATGCAGACGGACCCGAACTGGACGAACTTCCTCTACAACGGCCAGACGAACAAGCTCGAGCTTCTCGACTTTGGAGCGTCGAGAGAATATCCGGAAAAGTTCATCCAACTTTACACTGGCGTTCTACAGGCGGCCTCTAGGCAAGATAGGAAGCAGTGCGAAAAGCTTTCGATTGATCTTGGATACTTGACGGGCTACGATTCCAAAGCCATGGTCAACGCTCACATCGACTCTGTCATGACTTTGGCCGAACCATTCATGGACTTCGCGGACGATGTGTATGACTTCAAGGACCAGACCGTCACCGACCGGGTGCGCAGCTTTATCCCTACAATGCTTCGAGAACGACTAGCTCCACCTCCGGAAGAGACATACAGCCTGCATCGGAAGATGAGTGGGGCCTTCCTTCTCTGCGCAAGGCTAGGCAGTCGAGTCCGCTGCAAAGAGCTATTCAACCAAGCGCTAGAGAGGGCTGATCTTGTCCGATAGTGTGCGGCTCTCAGGATTCCTCCTCGTCGGTGTGCTCGATTATGGTCTGATGGAGGAGAGACGGCGTATGTCTAGGGCCATCTGGACTGCCTCTGTCTCTCGTACTTTCATTCCGCGACATCTGCTTGAGGGCATCTTTCAACAGCGGGCTGCTAGCCAGTGCTCGAGCTCTTGCATCTATCTCGTCCTGCTCCTTTTCAGCCTGTTTCCTCTTGCGTTCTCGGGTTCTGCGATAGCTCTTGACGTCGTGTCCCTTGGCAGGAAGGTCTTTTGGTTTCGGACTGCGGTCGAGTCTGAGGACTAGGACGAATGCTCGAAATATGCCATGCACGAGGAGAGCTAGGACAGCACCAAGGAGGACGGCGCAGCCGATGAAGTACCAGACAGCCTGTCAGGGTCAGCGATGAACAGAAACTGCGAAGGCAACCCTGCCTCGAATTTTGCCGCGATATTGTAAGGAATCAAGGAGACGTGTACAATGACTTGAGCGGCGTGAATAAATGGCGAGAGGAGGAAGCGCAAGACATAGAAGAGCAACAGCAGGATATAGACGACGGGGAGTGTAGCATAGTATAGAACATAGTATAGAAGCGTGCCTGCTATCTCATACCACGGCATGGTTGGAGGGTAGTCTTGGCCATCCATCCGTCCATGCTTTGCGATGTGAATGATCAAAACGTTGTGAGGATGTAGTTACGGACGTCACTGCAGATTCAGGTGAACAGGAAGTTTAAAGTTAGCGCCCGCAGCTCGACTTTTAGCTTGTGAGCAATCAGTGACGATCGATGGGGCATCATAGGACAGTACGGAAATACGTTGATCGCTCAATCGCACCTGCACACGCTCAACAACCTTTCGCACAATCGTAGACAGTCCATACCCACTCATACAATGAGACAACCCACCAGTCTCAATCAATAACACGAGCGGCACTCCATCCCACTTCCGCCTCCGCCTCCGCCTCAACCTGGGAAGCCGCGCAGCAGATGCACCCTGACCCACTGCCCTTCAACACTCCCCACCCCCGTCTGGCCTTGCACGATTAGCCATATCTCAGTCCGCTGGATCACGATAACGACAAACTTGTAGCTCGTGCGACATGGGTCAAAACCAGTCCTCCGAGAAGGAGAAGACTCCTTCAAGAATTGGCACACCTCACGCAGACCGAGAGCGCAAAGTCCATCGAAGAATATCCGTCCAGCAATTCTCAAGGTCCCAGCCAGCAGATGCCTCAGCCACCACCGTCGCCGCCCAAGGCACCACGGCCCACAACGCCGACAGCGCGAACCTAGAGAGGATACTGCAGTCGACAAGCCCGGACATCGCGTCCAAGCCGAATAGATCAGAGCGATCCACTTCGAGGAGGAAGAGGGAGGCTGATGCTCAAATGACAGAACGGGAAACACCACAACCTCTTTCTATGTCTGGCAAACCTCCCGCAAACAGTATCGACATTCCATCCGCCACTACTACCCATGTGCTACCGTCACGAAGCCGCGAAGAAGAGCTGCAGGACAACAGCAAGGAATACGAAAAGCCTTCCCACCCAGTCTCCTTTCACAGACCGCCGCGCTTCCCACTGCCTATCGTGCCTGACTCTCCAAGTCTTGGCCCGGTCGTTAAGAACGACTCGGATGTCCCCCCCATCTTTGACACAGAAGATGCCGTCCTGCCAGTAAGGAGGAATTCTATGTTAAGTGTGGCCACTCAAGAAGAGGAAGATGTAGGGGAAGAGCTTCAACCCTTTGGTGTAGGCTTCAGTGGTCAAACAGTGCCATACACAATCGAGTGGAACCGCGGTGCCAACGACAAAGTCTTCGTCACGGGCACTTTTGCCGCTTGGGATAAGAAGTATAAACTACGAAGGAGGTAAGATCATCACTTTCTTTGTCTCATGTCTCGCGTGGAAAGTCTACTTGCAACCATCGCAGCTAGCCGTACAACCCCAGGTTGTCATGCCCAAAGCAGAACCTTCTTCCCAGCACTTTCACATCATCGAAGATGCGCAAGCTAACCTCGGTCATATAGTGAGACCGTCCCTAGTCACTTCAAAACCGTCATCAATCTCCCACCCGGCACTCACCACCTTAAATTCTTCGTCGATAATCAGATGGTCACAAGTCCCGACTTACCCACAGCCGTCGACTTCAACAACATCCTTGTAAACTACGTCGAGATAAGCATTGACGACATCCCGAAGACATTTAGGCGTGAATCCGGTCAAGTCCCTCAGAAGCAACCCCCATACCAAGCATCACCTCGCTTTGATACACAGGAGCAACCAGAGCAATACTCTGGCACAGTCACGCCTGGCGAGGAAGCTTTGGATGTGGAGCCGTTGCCTGGCGAGATGCCAGAAGGTGACTTCCGGCAAGTCACACCGCAAGCATTGTTGGACATTGACAGTCCCGAGGATGACCCAAGGTACAAGCAGGCTGCCCAGGTAATTCAGGATGGCCCAGCTCCACCAAGTCTGCCATTGTTTCTGAGCAGGAGTATCCTGAACGGTAATCTGCCGGTCAAGGATGATAGCAGCGTCCTTGCCCTGCCGAATCATACCGTGCTCAACCACCTCATGACCAGCAACGTTAGAAATGGTGTACTGGCTACGAGTGTGACAACTAGGTATAAGAAGAAGGTACGCTCCCTTGATCTTCCTTCTTTGGTGGCTGTTGCTGACTGCTGCAGTACGTGACGACTATTTCATTCAAACCTGTGCCGAAGAACTTACCACAAGCGAATTGAGGTTGGTCTTCGGAATGAACTTGAATCGTTCTAGCGAGGTGTTGGAGGGAACTTTGCGCCGACATCACGTCCAGGCGGGGAATGCGAGGTGCTGGTCGGTCGCAGTACAGCACTACATCGCTTACATCTATTAAACAGAACACTACAGAGATGGCAGCCCATCTCGTGCCCACCAATACGTACGCTATAGTCCGCATTGCCAATACATACCACAACCCACATAATCACTTGCACCATGCGTGAGAAGGCAATTTAGGAAGAGCGTGTGGTGAAAGTGCTATTAATTTGGTGCGATGAGCATGGTGGTGTGACCAAATCCATGATTGGCATTGTTACTACGTACAGCTTCACCAGAATGTGTTCAGATGCCAAGTCGTGCACATTGTCCGCGTAAAGGTATCCGTGCCAGACATTCTTGAAAGCATTATGTTTGTAGCGTGTGATCGTTCCTTGCAATGGAAAGGAGCGGTAATCCAATCAAAACGCAGTGCTACGATACAGTAGGTAAGCGGAAGGAGCTTGCTGGGGTGCCTGGAGTACGGCGTCCCGTCAAATTACGGCGTCCCGACCCTAAGAGTTTGACTGGACGCCGTACTCCGCCGTCCCTTATATGTTCACCATTTTCCACTTACTGACCATCCTTTAAGCTGGCAAAGGATACCACGAAAACTTCTAGCAAACACTGTGAGAACTGGCCTGCGAGTTGCGGTACTGAAGACATGGCCCAACAGACTGACCTAGTCGTGGTAACGTGTGCAGCTGGGAACCAATCTTCACACCTCATCCCTCTGCTCTATGAAAAGGTTCAGATGCGGCTAGTGGTCCGTTCGCAAAAGTCTGTGGAACGTCTACAGAAGCAATATCTCCATGCCGAGGTCATCCAGGCAGATATGGCGTCGCCCACAGACTGTGAGCGGATCCTCGACGGAGCCAGCACGGTCTATTGGGTGGGACCGTCGATCCATCCGCACGAGAAAGAAATAGGCCTCAATATGATCGATGCTGCTGTGGCCGAGTGCGAAAAGCAAAATGCCCCGTTCAAGCACTTCGTGATGTCGAGTGTCCTTAACACGCAGTTGCGCAAGATGTTTAACCACGACGACAAGCGCTACGTCGAAGAGTACCTCATTGAATCAGGCCTTAACTTCACAATCCTGCAACCGGGCGATTTCCTGGATTTTAGTTATCCCGTCAAAGGATGGCTGGCTACCGATGAGCCCGCCGTCCGACCAATGCTTCTAGGCGGGACGTCGAAGAGTTCCTTGGTTGTGCTCAAAGACTTGGCTGAAGCGTCAGCGAAGGTAATATTGGAGGGGGAACGTCACTATCAAGCTCAATATCCTCTTGTGTCGTTCGGCCCAATCACGTATTCCGAGGTGACCGAGCAAGTCGCTGAAGCCATGCATAAGCCTATAGAGCAAAAGAGTGTGTCTGTGGAAGTGGGTGCCGACATGTTGATGCAGGGACTCTTTGGGTCTACGCATGTGCCCGCTCGCTCTAGAGACAAGGCTGAACGGCTGGTCTTGTTCTACCGAAGACGGGGCCTGCAAGGGAATTCAAACGTTCTGGAGTGGCTGCTTGGCAGGAAACCCACCAGCATTTCCGAGTGGGTGGAGATTCAAATTCGAGAAGCTCGCTTGGCCAAGTAGACGGAAACATGATACCGTCCTCATACTCTGCTGCCTCTAATTCTGCGGAATCGCTGTCAGTGTGTCAGATCTGACAGCTGGGGTGAGCTTATAGGCAACAGGCATTCCATGGTGTGCATTCAGCAAAATATGGTGAGTACACCGGTGTACTAGCAGGCCATACAAACCCTGTCAGGCATCAAGACGCGTCACGTTCACTGTTGCCTCATCGACAAGACATCAACAGCTTCGCACTTCGCTCCAACTACACCAACAACTGAAGTCTGCAGAGTTTTGGGCTATCACTGCCTAGACTTCGGCTTTGTCGCATGTGAGCAAGTCGAATTTAGCCTGGGCAATGGTTTCAATAGTGATTATATCGACCAACGCGCGCTAACCTATGATATTTTCTCAAGCGGCATGTTGATTGTTACCTTCGAAGGGGCAGGCCGATCTTCGTGCACATCGACCACGGTCACGTAGAGGCGCTAAGTCCCTTGAGCAATTGTGATGTACCCCTCGGCTCGCAAGTGGTAAAGATTGAGAGCTCGAGGTGCCTTGGCTTCTGCACTCTCTACATCGAGTTCCAGCCATGCCACCCGCAGCCTGCGATTTGCTACTCCGCGCTTCGTTGCGTCAGGAGCTCACGTCTCGAGATGAAGTGGTCACGGGATGTCCAGTGATCTACCTCGTCTCCGATGGTTGATCATACGCTTATCCACCTCCCCATCCAGGTATCCACAATCTGTTTAGCCTCGTCGACAAGGCCAAGTTCAAGCAGTAACTGCGTCGTACCTCTTACCGCACTGTCAAGCGCACTAAATATCCACGCGTGCGTGTAACTGGTGTGCTCACCCACGAAGATCGTATTGAACTCGGTCTGGTAATAAGCGGGCAGGTACAGATCTTGCTGACCCGCGAAAGGTGAAGCCCACGCTCCAGCCTGGTGCTCGTCGCCCTCCCAACATTGACGGTCGTAGATACCTGTGTATTGCTCCGCTGCGATTTCGCCATGTACTTCGACCATGGCACGTTGGACAAGGGACACGTGGTCTTCTACTTTCAGTGCGCCAAGAGTGCGTGCTAGGGCGCCGGATTGGTAGCTGGCAAGGAGGACGCCGGGCCCAGTGGTGTTGATCGCGTATGCCGGGTAGCAGATGCTGCCAATGCCTGGGATGTCGGTGCTGCCGCAGCCACCGATTATCGGATGATCGAGATGCTCCCAGAATCGGGTCCGGTAGTGCAGCGCTACTTTGCAGCTGGCCTGGTAGTTCATCGTTTGGATGGCACGAGATAGGGACGAGCTGTAGGCTGGTGTACGCCAGAGACGGACTTTGCTGAAAGGGGTGGCGACGACAGCGTAGTCGTATTCTTCCGATTGGGGTTCCATGGCTAGCGGATCATCACGCCAGTTCACGGCGATCTTCTGGGTGTCTTCGTTGAATGTTAGGCCTTCGACTCTGCGGCCGTATGTGACTTTACCTTCGATGTGCGGGTGGAAGGCCACGGCAAGACGAGAAAGGCCCTTGTCAATGGTGCGCCAAGAGTCCGCGGAGAAGTACACGCTGTCGTATTCCCAGAGAGGACTGGAGGAAGTGAGCCCTGCAACGTAATCAGTGATGTTGGCGTCGGCGCCGAAAGCATATCTGATATAAGCGGCTTCGGACCATTGGAAGAGGCCGTTCTCGACTGCATTCTTGTGCGCCTCGTAGATGTTGGCGGAAATCTCGCGCATTTTCTCTGGAGTAAGGTCGACGAGATCCTCCACTGCTGCTTCGGCAGCCTCTGCGGCCTCTGGATCAGATGAGGCTGCTGCCTCGGTGACGTAGCTCTCGTTAGCCAAAGTCTGAGCTCGACTGGGAATGCTGCCATCTTCTAAGCGAAAGCCATTCGAATTTGCGGGCACGTTAGGGCTGCTTTGGATCCATTCGATGAAATTGACGGCAAGATCAGGATCATGACCATTCAATTGGTTAAGAACATCAGCAAGCTGGAAGACCATTTTGTGATCCTGGATGTCGAGTGTTTCGTTAATGTCAGAATATCTGATCGAGACTGGGAATCTCATCGGACCCATCTCCTGGTATTGATACTCATCAGGAGTTGTGTTATTAAGATACCTGGTCCGGATTCGACCACCGACTCGCTGTGTCGACTCAATGATATGCCAATTCTCAATTCCAACTGACTGCAGCAGAAGTGAGGTCATGAGTCCAGAAATGCCTCCACCCACTATAGCAATGCTTTTGCTTTTAGCCTCCGCCACGAAAGTAGCGCTGATGTTCCTCGATTGCATGTACGCCACACCGTTGAACCATGGACCCAGAGTATCCGCCACATCTGCAATACTCTGGCGTTTCTGGAGTGGTTGTTCGATATTGAACGGGTGAGAGCGACCGATCAATTTAGACCCGGAATATGCATGCAAGCAACCTCCGTGGAAAGTGCTCTCCGGAACGATCCATACGAACCTTTCTGGCCGGGCATCCCGCTTGATATGTGCTGACACGACTTCATGGTGTCGGTCATCGACATTTGAGAGGTCACAGCTGCCATACACCATTCGCAGTGGACCTTCAAAAGCATTGTCGAATGTGACATGGATGTTGTGGACCGAGTCGAGGCCAACACTGAAAGGTCCCGTGAACTGAATTGCTGCATTGCTGATGGGGCTGGAGAGCGCAACGTTGGCGAGTGCAGCAATGCTGACGGCAGCAGCCTTGAAGGATTTCATGCTGGACAAGTAAGGTAAATAGTACGCGGCTAGAGGCGAGAACTTCCCACAGACCCAGATCGACTGAAAGAATCAAGGAGGGGGCTATATCTTCTTAAGAAAGTGTGCATTCGAAGTATATCCACGCCATGCCCCCGGAGTGCTACTACGTATGCATAGCAGTACATCCCACAGCAGTAACACGGCCATCGCCGCTGGTCAGAACTATACTGAACCCCATGTCAAGATTCGCGGCCCGCCACCCTGGTACAGCAATCGAGCCCATCTCTGACCAGTCACTGCTGAGCACCAGAGTCGCGGACGTTATCACGAGAGTCTGCAAGAAAGTTTGCGTTACCTTACGGTGATTGTGTGGTAACATCCCAAAAGTGAGTTGCCTGACATTTGCCGTTCGAACGTCCGCCTATCCGGTGCTGAAACTGGTTCAAGCTCACCTCCACGTGTGCCATAATGTGCTGTCTGTCTAAGGGCGGCGCTTTGAGCTACTACCTACTAGTATGCACCTGGCATATCAAATCTCACGTGGTTGACGTGGGCCAAGCGATAATAGGGTGGTAACTTGTCAATCACCCGATAAGTCGGAAGAGGCCTTGGATAGAGCCTGTACCTTACAGGCAGCTGATGAGTGCTTAGCAGCCAACCGAGCAAATCAAAGGCCATCCAAGGGCTTGCCAGCGCCAAGTCAACAGCCGAGCATCAGGCCAGATGTCGGATCAAGTGTTCTGGCGGCACGGTATCTACGGAGTACAGTGGTTCTTCTCCGCAAGCTCCGCTCCATGTGGAGACCAGCGCACTCTTGGAAGCTTGGCGTACATGACTTATCGTAACCAACAGCGGACCTGCGATAGAAAGCATTAGAGATAAGCCCGGTGTCAGCCAAGGGTCGTCTGCTTTACAACACTTCGCTTATCGTGATCTGTCCCATTTCATGTCGGTCTACCAAGACGCTTTGGAGTGATTACCAATGGAAGCTACCATTACCCCTGATCAGTCTCCTCCGTCCACGACTCCGCGACGGATAAGTCCGAGTGTTGTGCTTAACGACACCTGGACACTGTCGTACGTGACCAAGCACAATTGTCCGAAATCATTTGTCAGCGACACGATTGAGGGAAGGGGCTGGGAAGATTCCAGGGACGATAACGACATGACTCTGCCAAAGGAGACCTACTTCGCCGATACCACGTGGGGCGCTAGCTGGAGTGCATTATGCCAAGCCTTGGTAGCTGCTCGGTCACGAGCGGAAGCGTGTTGTTGAAGGATTGAAGATGTCCCTGTGCCGGTTATGTAATAGCCCGGAAATCGTTATCTATGCTGGTACCGGCCGGGCAGAAGATGGCATACCAAGACCGACAGCTTCGTCTTGGCAATACTAATGCATGCCCGATGGCAGATACGTACGTCGACGAAGTGTCTGAGTCTAGTTTGAGCTGAAGCCATAAAACCAACCATGGTTGCTTCTATAGAAGAATGAGCTCAAGAATTTAACGCGCCTTCTGACTGTCCTGCCCTACCAACATTGATAATCCAGCATCAAATCAAGAGCTCTGCAAGCCACAATGGTCTCGATCATTTCTGGAATCACTGCTTTCCTCGCTTTCGTCGGCTGTACCATCGCCGGTCCGGTCGAGAAACGACAAGGATCAGAAACAGTAACCTACCTCGGTTCTCAAGGGAGTATTCTGTGTAAGTGCCCACGACTTTGTGTTGCAAAGCACACACTAACATGATACGACCAGCTGGAGGTGCCACATCGAAAGGTCTTGTATACACTGCTGGTACGGTTCCATTCTTGAATGGGACCCTCGTCTCTGGCGGTATCCAGAATGAGACTGTCAGTAGCATACCACCTATACCCTAGCGAATGGTTAGACGTATTGACCTTCTGGTTGCAGGCCCAAGTCATCACCAACATCGCCGCTATCCTCGAGGAAGCAGGAACTTCATGGGACTACGTGCTTAAGACTACAGTTTTTCTCGCTACTATGGACGATTATTCTTCTATGAATGAAGTATACGGTGCCATGCTGCCAGATCCGAAGCCAGCTCGCACAGCAGTCGAGGTCGGTCGGTTGCCCGGGAACTTCTCGGTGGAGATTGAGGCTATCGCTGCTATTCCGGTCTGACCAGACCAGTGTCGAAAATAATCCGGCCATCAACGATGGATAGGAATGCCTTACCAAGGAGTGTTACCTACAAGAGAGAGCGTTCGTAAGAACCAGTGAAAACCTAATATTGTCTTTATCTCCATCTTTCTCTAAGCCTTGATCAGGAACACAATTAGCGAGATCAGATTAAAGAGGACAGCGGCGAATGCGAAGGGCAACCCAAGCCATTTTTTCCCTAAAGTTATGCCGAACCGAAACATCCATGCCATACCCGGTCCTGCAACAAGGTTGGCAATGCCTTCCACCAGTAATATGAGTGCATAAAGACGTCTAGTATCACTTGTCTCACTTTTATGGTGGGTCTCAACAAGAATTGTTACCAGGCTGCGGAATACTACCAGTGGGAATCCAGTTGCAAGGGTATAGAGAATGAGGCCTACTGATCAGTACATTCTTATACTGTCCGGACAGATCGATCGGCATGGCTTACCAACAACCATCAGGGCTGGTGTCGCTGACGCGGACAGGACGAAAGCTCAAATACCATCAAGACAATGCTTGCTCTCGCGATCCAAAAGTCCTTCGAGGTTGCGCTTGTCTTGAAAAATGCGATGGTTTCAATGAAAGGCAGCACGATTGTAGATAGTAGGACATCCACACCTGCGCGCAAGAATAGAAGGGGTCCGGGCGTAGATGGTGCATGTCATTAAAGACCAAAGTGTTGGAGAAAATCGTAATCAAACACTTGCCTTGGAGATGCTCGAGTCATATCTTTTCGATACATACTGGAAAAGCAGGTTGAACGACTGGTGTCCGACCTTCGAAATCAAGGATGTGAACACCAGAGCCGCAATACTCGCATCGCGAGTTACAAAAGCGAAGGATCCTCTTGCTTCGCGAATCCAATCTTCCCATTTGTAATGCTTCTCGCAGCTCTTTCCAGGCATTGTTTCGTCATCAGGCTCTGTCGTTCCGGCTAGAGATCGATCATGGTTAAATTGACCAAGTCCTGAATCGGTAGTGTCTCCGGTAATGCAAGCGTCATGTGGCACAAAGTGCCAGCAATAACAAGACAGTAAGGAGTGGAACCCATGGACTTTTAGACATCAGCATGACGGTTACCGGAGGCACGAAGCATTCAGCGATCAGTTCGCTAGTGAATCGATAGAAGAAGGCAGAACTCCTGCCAATAAAGCGTGTGGTCAGTCACGCAATCAAGACTACAGAATTCTAGAGCGGGAGAGATCGAAAGCTTGAGCTTAAGTCTTTTCTGGGGGTGCAACATCGGCGAGAACTGTGGTTATCATGGTCGTTCCCACTGAAGACCGCCGCCAATGAGGGGAAAAAATAAAGGGCAACCATACACATTGCAGAGGCAGGGGCAGATGCAGAAAAACCCCAACCTGTCGACCGAGTGTCAAATCAATGCCACACGAAATTGAAATCAGTGGCGATCATCTCACAATGAAGAGCGTTGACGCCCAAGACAATGCGTAACCCAGCATGGATACCACTGTAATCCATTTTCACCCATATGTATCGGCAAGATATCCGTAAGGAATTAGAAGCAAGATGCTCGGTATGCTGTCGAAGAAGAGCTGCCAGCCCAATATTGTAGCAACTTTGTCTTCCACTGAATCCACTTTGCAGAAATGTTTTGGTAAGGAGCCATTTCCTCCTACCAACGAGGAGTCATTTTGATTGTGCTAAGAAGGTTAGAAGACGTCATGATACAATGTTTGAGCCCTCGTACCGACTGAAAGTTGAGCATCTGAACCATTCCAGGAGTGGCAGTCAGCTTGACCAGCCACGTTGGTAGTAGCATGAGCGTGGGAATTATGAAAGAGAAATGGCGGTTATACGCAGCGACACTGGACAGCTTGCGGTTCACGTTGTGGTAATATTTTCCAAAATCTCTCTCGCTGAGTAGATTAAAGCCTTCTGGCAGGGCATACTGGCTAACTACATCGGTGGCCAGCGAGCGAAACACAGATCCGAGAAATACTGGTCTGCTGGTTTGCTGATGCTCTTCCAAGCGAGCACAAAGTTGCAGCACACATTTGCGGACCTGCTTCTCGTGATCAAGGATGGCTGACAGCGAGAAAAACCTGTTGAATGCTTTTCTTCGCTGTCGGTGCTGGCCGTATGATGACGTCCCGAAGGTGGCATCAGAGGTGCCGACGAATCGGTAGTAATACCAATCCTTATTCAACTTCATCGAAGTGCTGTACAATTGATCGAAGAATTTGGGATCTTGAATATGGACCTCCCTAGGGTTGATGCGCACGACGGGTCCTTAATGACATTAGTAGTGGCTGACCGTTTTGGGCGGACAACTCACCATATTTGCGATGGAAGTCGTCAATTCGAAAGGTAAACTTTCCCGGTCGGATCGCATCATGGTAAAACTCGTACAGATGAGTAAAGGCAGCAAGCTTGGGACCAGGTATTGTGGCAAGCGGATGCAATATAAGGCGGCTGATTGCAAGGTACACTAGTCTCAAGGAGGCCAAAGTGGCCAAAGTAGTAGGATGAAAGGTATATTGAGAGGCATGAGAGGCATGAGCGCCATGGCACTAGACGGCTGTCGCTGAGAAAGGATTAAGGGAGATGAAAGCTGACTGCCTTAAGAAGAGGACCTGCGAGGTTCTACGAAACAAGTCAAGCGAACGGGCCGAGCCACCTTGGTTATCGATTAGACGTGTGTGGGGCAGATAAAGTAATTGCCAACAGCGGGTGGCTTGATGAGTGGATGTGGACCGACTAAAGCACTTCGGCTACAGCTCCGGCAGGTCCGAGCCCCGCATCGCTTAATGTCTTTGCAACCAGTGATGGTCCGACTTTAACGTCCTAGAGCACATTTCCTATCCTCGCACAAACTTCGGAAGATGGCAACAACAGGTGTTCACATCGAAGCTGAAGATCAACAAGACTCAAACTCCGACACAGACTCGACTTTAGGCAGTGAAACAGCGAGCAGCACCACCTCTGTTTCGTCCAGCATATTGAATTATCAGTACGAAAATGGCCGTCGATATCATGCTTTCCGGAGCGGCACATATGTATTGCCGAACGATGACCAAGAGCAAGAGCGTCTGGATCTGACGCACCACGTCTTGTCGCTTCTACTGGGAGGAGAACTCTACAGGTCTCCACTGTCTGATCCTCAAAACATCCTGGACATTGGAACCGGAACTGGGTAAGTATTATCTCTATTCAATATCCTCTCTTAGTAGTCTACCGGGGGTATCGGCTTTGTCAAAAAGTCTGAATGCGAAGCTGAAGGCTTGGTAACTCCCATTGATCTGAGTATGACTTTCAGTTCGAGCCCGGATGCTTTGTCCTCCTAGACTTCCAAGCTGCGATGGCTTTCAACTTTGACTGCACTTGAAATGGATTCATTCTAACCACTTGGTCAGTTTATGGGCCATAGACATGGCTGATAAGTTCCCTGGGGCTCAGGTGATCGCGACGGACCTCAGTCCCATACAGCCGGAATGGGTGCCTCCCAATGTCCAATTTCAAGTGGATGATTGTGAGACTGCGTGGGACTTCAGCCAAAGCTTTGATCTCGTTCATATGCGAAACTTGGCTGGAAGCATTGCGGACTGGCCACAGCTGGTTAAGGCCGCCTACAATAATCTCAATCCTGGAGGTTATCTCGAGGTGGTCGACTGGCAGAAGTGCCAGACGGACGACAACAGCCTATCTCAAGACAGCAAACTTTTCAAGTGGCAGGACGAGGTGCGTTCAGCTGCCGCGACATTTGGTCGAGAAATGGACACGACATCAAAGCTGAAAGGGTGGATGACAGATGCTGGCTTTATTGAAGTGCGTGAAGAAGTGTTGAAAGTCAGTCCCGTCGTCGGCCGAATAGAAGTACATCGCTAATCAATCCAGGTGCCCCTCTCACCATGGGCGAAAGACAAGAAACTGAAACGAATTGGATTTTACATGCAGGTGCTGATGAATGATTCGCTTGAAGCATACTCTCTCGCTCTGTACACTAGAGTGTTGGGATGGAAGCCCGAAGAGCTTGCGGTCTTTCTAGCCGAAGTTCGGAAGGAGATCGGAAATAAAAAACATCACCTTTATGCCAGAGTGTGAGCAAAGCGTCGTAGCTGACAGGGCGATGCTGACATTTCTAGATGTCGTGTATGGGCGAAGAAGCCAGTATCCCAGGAGTCAGCCTGAGGGCATAACTCCAAGGGTAGCTTCGGTGTCTCCTGTGAGAGGGAGCTTTGCTTCGAGTGCTTACGACCTTTGGAACTACTAAGGACTGCGGAATGGAGTTACAGTACACGGTCTGTGAGAGTGCTTGTTATACGCATTGGTCTCCCGCTTGTCAGCAGGCCTCTCTTCGCAACGACCTTGCGGGGTGGTAGATCTGAGTCTACGCAGCCCTCTCCTCTAGTCTTCATTTTTGCACATGAAATAGCTCCTGGTCAAGAAGATGCTCGGCACCGGCTTGGGTTATAACTAATGATAATACGAATCAATTCGCACAGAGGTAGTAAAACCGGCGAGCGGAGAGAGACATGTTGTTGCTCAGATCGATCACGAAGGTGGTACGACACCAACGAACAATGTACACATGGTCTCACGAAACTGCAGTATCTGGTAATTGACTAAGACTACTGTTGCTGCAGGGTATTATTTCTCGTAGGGATGAAATGCCCCCTGCGCCCCTCTAAGACTGATATCAAGCTCTTGTCTCTGCCTCCCATCACAACACGGTCGTGGTCGAACACATGATTGACCTGGACCAATGTTATTGACGCACCCAGACTGTGACTGTCCGACTATTTGTGTTACTGTAAATTGTGCCTTCCTCAAGTCTACTACTTCGATGCGCAGATTCACGTCGTCCTCTTGGATGACCTCCGCGTCCAGGCTAAACATATATCCGCCCTCGTTCCTCCCCCAACACCAACACTTAAACACCATCTTCTTGGTTCGATACCGGTTCCTCTTTCTGTTTTGTCTCTTGCATCTTACGCTTTTGTGTTCCCCGAAGGTACGCGCACATCTATCCTCTCTCCTCGTTCTCTATCTCGCATCTTGGGTCCACAGGGTATACCGATCTTGCTTCAGCGAGTTTGATTGCTTCGGTCGGTAGGTGCGCTTTTCGACTCTGCCTCGGCACCAATCGGTTCGACTCGTTCAACACGTCCAGTGGTCGTTGTTAGCTGTGACGATTTGCCGTGTCAAAGCCTCTGTTGTTGTGGAGGAGCGAGCGTGTGTACATATCCCCTTGGGGTGTCACTTTAGCGTTGAAGATGGGCTCATTGATTGCATTGAGTATTTCTGGTCCTCCCTCGTCTTCGGGGAGTTCTTAAGGGGCATAATACTTGTGTCACCTGCTAGATAATCGGGGTTGGGAGATCATTGGGCAAGGTTGTTGCTCGTCGTCCCCGAAGAGGTCGCCACCGAGTGCGGTGCGATCTTATGCTATAGCATCAGAGGCAGGGCAAGGAAAAGGCTTTGTTTAGCGAGGTAGAACACCATTTCATGACGGATGTTGAGTAATGCGCGTTTCATTGTAGAAGTTAAAACTCCAACAGCCCCTATTGCGATCACTCACACGACAACAGACACGACCACGAAACTGCGCTGTCCTCGCGCAAAGGGGGTTTGGATACCACGACCCCGGTTTATAGCGCTTGTCAATATGGATTCAAGCACTGCAAGCAAACCCTACCAGATCTTCAGACAAGAGCATATCTCACCTGTGTTTGCTTGTGCCTTGTGCTAAAATCTTCGTGATGTGTGCGTGAGTAGCAAGTACCAAGGACTAGATTCCGTTGTCTTACTCGTGCATAGCCTAACGATCATTGCTTTACTTCCTTCTTGGCTGAGGTGATAAGGCGTAATGTGGGGCGTGCATTGTCCGTGCTTCTTGCACGCTGGCAGGTTCGTGCTTGCTACTGCCGATCCTCACAAGACTTGAGGTGCGTAAGGGAATCGTAGAGTAGGTGACCTATGCTAGACACAGTGAGAGCGGATTCGAAATTTGGTAGGGGCGGATTAGCAGAGCTAGACTCCTGTTTATTGCTGAAGAAGAGTACATAATCCCTCCTGATTGCTCACTTATCGGTGCCCATTGCTCCTTGCCACAAGCCGGAAGATGCAAGCAGGGAGTATATCGGATGTGAGCATGGAGTGCCACTTCGCGCGATGGATTATTATTTCATCAGATGCCAGTGTGCTGTGCAAAGTTCTGTGTTATCACGCAGTCTCCTGTGTTTCGTTTCCAAACTCAAGGAACACGCTCACTTGGAATCCCTCCACCATTCACGTTGCTTGATGAAATTCTCCACCCTGGCGCAAAAGTGCAGGTCGTCATAAGAGATGATATTCTTATACCTGATAGTGTCTCTTGCATCAATGATTTGCACGACTGCTATTCTATACTATTTTACAGAAGAGCAGCAAGACCTATCAACCCGGCACCAACCATGCCCATACCAGTAGCGGCAGGTGCAATACCAGCGCTAGCAGCACTGGTATCAGGGCTACCACCACCACCAGCAGAGCTGGAAGCACTCGCAGCGCTAGAAGAGGCGCTGATGGCAGAGCTTGCAACGCTCGAGGCGACAGAGGATGCTGCGCCAGATGCGCTGTTTAAGGCGGAGGAGGCGGAGGAGGTCAAGCTTGAGAGCGATGCAGAATCGGTAACGGAGGCGCTGGCGCTCGACAGGCTGGATGCTATGGCTGAGGACTCGCTTGAGAGAGAAGAGGAGAGTGAGGATGTGACGCTCTGAGCGACGGAGGAGGCGGAGGAGTAGACGCTCGATGCGGAGCTAGTTAGGGAGCTGCTCCCCGCGGCATCAGTCGCCTCCACGACGAGGCTGCTGGTATATTGAGGGTCCTGGGAGCTGACCGTGGCCGCGAGGGCGCCGAGTATGAGGATCTTGTACTGCATTATGATAGAAGTCGTTTGCAAGATTTGTCGTTCTGATTGAAGGACAGCTGATTTCGTGATAAGATTGAGGTAGCGGTGTAATCACACTACAAAAGTCCTGCTTGTGAGCAAGGTGAGCACTTACGTATATATAGCTAGAACCTACGCTGTCAATCGTCAATATCCGTTAGTGCTCTAAGGAGAATCAGAGCTAGGAAGTTGCTTTACGATATGGCGTTGGGATCTTCGACGTCGTCATCACGTTCGGAGAAGCAGGTACATTGTAGTTCAGATCCATCTGGCTTACCGCGGATGCTTCTCTCCGGACCAAAGATTCTAGGCTGATAGAGCTTCATCGTCGGCGTGAGTCTTGGCGAGATCAAGACTCCCTAAAAACACATCCTAGCCACAGAGATGGGTTTCTTGGCGTCCGATCCGTTGTCCCAGGTTCGCCAATCAACTGGGTACGAGACTTCACGTGCTTGTTTCATTGCAGATCGAGATGCACGTACGCCAAGCAACCCTGCCCACGATTACGATAAGATCAGCATCACTGTAACAGACTATGCGTCCTTTTAGTACATAGACCACTAGTCTGTTGCTGATCATACGGAACATGCTGTGACTTCATGGACGCCTGCAGCCAAAAAGCTTTATTCGCTTGCCGATGGCGAGAAGTCTCGTATCGCCTTGCACAAGGACAGTCGAGAAGTGGACGTGACGTCGAGAAATACCCTCAGCATCCCTAAGAAAATTCGCGTACCTCGGTCGCCAATGGTCTTGACGCGAGCTGCTGCCGAGCGGCGATGCTCAGCGGTCTTGCCAATCGCAGCACGATGGGCTACGAGGCCTGTAGGCTTGAATATTGGAGACAGAGTAATTGGCCGCGTGCAAAGTAAAGATGTTTGACTTCTCCCCAGCGCAGCTTTCCAAGCTTTCGGAGCTGGTAGGAGTAGTACGGCAGCCAGCTTAGGCCGTTCATGTAGTTCCTTCCGCACCTGCCCCAGGGTTAAGGCTCACTAGGCACTAAGGCAGCAGCTCTCTAGTGGCTCGAACTAGCACTCGTTCGAGTAGCAACTTTTGGCAAATCTGCCAATCATATTTTCCAGGCGCTGTCACTCCACTGCAGAGCCTTAGTACCTACTACCTACCATCTTGTGCTGGCTTGCCTTGATTCCTACCTGTCTTATTGTACATTTGCATGAAAGAAATAGCCTCTCATCGAGAAGTGCGATCTGTGCAGACAGCATGGCGCGACTCACCGAACTACCTGACGAGATCATCGATAACATATGCTCCCGCCTGCATAGCGACCGAGTTGAGCCCAATGCGACCAGAGTTGGATTGCATGGCCTTCTCCTTGCTTCAAAGAAATGCAATCAGATCGCAATACCTCATCTTTACTACAGCTTGTCTCCGACGAGCGTTGCTGCAGGTTTGCTCGCCTTGACAGTACTCAAACAGCCAACTTTTGCAGCTATGGTTCGAATCATAGATCTGGAGGATTACTGGCTTGTCAGGAGTACGATCGACCGTGCAGCTCGGACGACCTTTCTCGAGGAAGTTGGTGATTTGATCGCGGCCCCCGATGTCCAAGTAGCCGAGAGAGAAGACGAGGATCCACCCACGACTGGCGAGGACCTAGAAGATCGAAGGTTCCATCGACGATTCACAGAATTTGTTCTTACCAGACTACCTCAGCTCGAGGTGCTTGCGCTGACATTGTCAGAGCAGCTGGTCGACCCTGCTACCACTAATGCGTTGCGACATCGGTCTCAAAATGTCCTCCAAAATGCCAAAGAGCTTGAGATTCGACACTCGGACACAGAGAGTGGCTTTGAGATGAGTGAGATCATGCCTTTTCTCACAGGCAACAATATCACCAAGGTGAATTTGTTCGCCTGCGCCGGATTTGGTGAGGCTACTCAAATTTGTTCATCAGTCAAGGAGCTGCGATTAGATCGTACCGCGCTGGAGCCAGATGAGTTCGAAAAGCTTGTCCATTGCTTTCCCAACCTAGAGGTTCTTGCATTGGAGACTGCGGATGCTAGCGTGACTGAGTACATGGACGATACTCCCAGCGCGTTCAAGATTGGTGTCGACCTCGGGCCTCTTAAGGACACTCTGCGAAGCTTGACGATCGACCAGCGAGAACGACTCGATATGGACGAGGACAACGACGATGGTCCGTACAGCAAGAAGCCTATCGGTTTGCTCAAAACTTTCAACAAGCTCGAAGAATTGGTCATCTGGCAGTTCGACCTGACTAGAAGTCACGAAGACGAGAAAGCCGCTAATCCAGACGGCGATGAAGAAGAGGGTGAGGATGAGGAGGGGCTGGAGGATGGATTCCACAAGGATGAAGTTAAGGACGGTGAAGGCGATCAGCTCATTCCCTGGGCCCACAAGCTGCCAAGATCCCTGCAGACCCTCAAAATCATCGGAGCCACCAGAGAGATCGAGCCTGGACTGTGGCGGCTTTCAGAGATTGCTGGCGAAGAGTATCCTGATCTTAAGAAAGTTGTCTCGTGCAGACGTGTCAAGGGCTTGAAGGCCGCATTCCAGAAGACTGGCGTCGAGTACAGGGTTGATTAGAAGCTTGCCTAGACTTTTGCTGGCGTTTACTGAGAAGAACACTTCTCCTTGCCACCTGAAGTTCAAAGAACTTTCGCGCTCGCAGGTACGCTGGAACCGGCCGGAGTATCAAGATGACCGCTTCCCTGCCCAAATTCATGCTTGGGGAGGCCTCCATGACATTCCGACCAGTGACTAGCATGTCCAAGAGGTTTCAGATTTGCATGACGCGGGATGCGTCTGTGGATTCGGTCTAGTCACGTGAGCACTACAGACGCCTTTGTTTGATATGCAAGCTTTAATTCATTTCTCGCTGTTGATACATGAGTACACGAGCAATATAAGTCAGCACGGTGCTTGGAGCAACAGCCACGTCTGCATCCACACCCTGCCTGTCCTATAGTTTCATGCTGCATCTTTCCACATTTGCGGTCTACGATATGTCGTCGTAGCCTCCCGGGGCTATGCAGTCACGTCAAGCGCTTGTAGGGCGCATTTCTGGAGACTGGCATCAAGTACAAGGCTAACTAGAAGCTTGCATGGATTGTTGTTGGTGCTTACATGAAGACTTCGGGATGAGGTGACTTGATTAGTGAAGCGTTGTCTAACCAGAGATTTTCCTGGATTAATTCGCCCCAATGCCGACCTCATCCTGTGAGCAAGCTTAAACGCTGACGATATTAAAATGTCTGATCTTGAAAATAGTGAAGTTGAGCTGCTGGCAATCAACCAATCTGCTAAAAACTCAGATTCTTTGCGTCACAATACTACTCGAATTCAAGGGCAAAGTCAAAATTATCAGTCAACGGCCGCTATGGTCTGCTACAGACAAATATTTGGGCGACAGGAAAAGTTATTGCTAGACGGTACCTAACCACCATGAAGAGCCGGCTATGCTGATACCAACAGTCAGTGAATGGGTGTGGCGTTCTTGGTGGAGAACGAAAAGTGGGTATTGAGAAATGGGTATCGACTGCACCTCGGGTTTCCAAATGCGGAGAAGGCGTGACTACATCAGTCACCTTGCAACTTCTCACCGTTCATGTCCAAATAACATGAATTACTCAACAGGCAGTATGACCGCCAGGGACCGAACAGCCAATATTCCGCCTGATGTAGGCGATCGTGTGCTTCCAAACTCACCTTTCTTTAATAGACTCATTAGATTCGCCCATGAGGACCCACTGCCACTCGCGATTCGGGACCTCAATACAAATGTCGAGAAGACGTATCTCCAGCTTCTGACAGATGTTTTGGCTGTTCGTAACAAACTACGACAGAGTCTCACGTCCGAGGCTATTGAAGACATATCACAAGGTGTCGATACATTCATTGGCGTTTTTGCAGCTGGTGGATATGAATACACGGTGGCGATGCTAGCAGTGCTAGCATTGGGGGCCGCAGTGGTACCGATGAGTACATATGGCTCCCGAGGCCAGCCTCTTGACATCTAGCTAATCTTTCCAGGCACTGCATCATCAGTCGAGGAAGTAATATACTTTGTCGAGAAGTCTCGTCAAGTTGCTATACTATGCGCAACTTCCAGCGAGCCTGCAGCGTGCTCCGTAGCAAGCCGTATCAGCGCGAACAGAAATACCGAATTGCCATGTATCACAATTGGGTCACTTTTCCAATCTGCTCCTTTACTACCGCATGAGATCACGATTTCGTCCGACCGCTATCTCGATGACAACAGCGCTGGCCTAGTCATCTTCACATCTGGTACGACAGGCAAACCAAAAGGCGCAGTCATGCGAAGAGGATACATCCATGACGCGGCCCTGGCAGTTGCAGATTCCTACCGAATTAACTCTCAAGATGTTCTTCTACATGTACTTCCAGTTCATCATGCGTTGGGTATTGGCTTGATGTTCTTTGCTTTCCTGTACGCAGGTGCACTGATCGAATTCCGAAGCGGTGGTTTCGACCCAGAATGGATGTGGGAACGATGGCGACGAGGCGGATTGACTTTCTTCGCGGGCGTGTCGACCATCTATATGCGGATGAAGAGATACTTTGAGCAGAAGCTAGCGAAACTTGCTCCTGAAGCGAAATACGACTATGTTCAGGGAGTGAGAAATTTTAAAGTGCTATTTTGTGGCGCGGGTGCACTACCGCATCCGATTGCGGCGTTCTGGACGGACATGAGAGGTGGTAAAAGAGTACTTCAGAGATATGGTGCGACTGAGTTTGGTGCCGTCATTACAATCAGGTTGAACGATGAAAATACTCCTGACGGATCGGTTGGCCAAGTAACACCGGGTGTAGAGTTGAAGCTTTCTGGTGGAGGTGATGAAGGAGAGATCCTGATAAAGAGCTCACAAATGTTCTCAAGGTACGTCAGATCCAGTCAACAAATACTAGACTTGAAGCCGTTGAGCGAGAGAACTGACCAAATAGGTATCTCGACGATCAAGTCGCAACAACAAATGCACATGACGAGAATGGGTTCTTCAAGACTGGCGACATTGCACGTCGGGAAGGGAAGTACTACTTCATCCTCGGCCGCGCCTCTCTCGACATCATCAAGTCTGGTGGCTACAAGATCTCTGCCCTTGAAATCGAGCGCGAAGTGCTTGCATTGCCATATATCGAAGAGGTCATGGTCGTTGGTGTCGAGGACGAGGAATATGGTCAACGCGTAGCTGCACTCGTCAGTCTGAGGCAAGACCAAGAGGTACAAGAGCTCAAGATCAGTCGACTGAGAGCCGATCTAATGGAAAGGATGGCTGGATACAAGATGCCAACCCTGCTGAGAGTGGTGGAGGGCGAGCTGCCGAAGGGGAGCACGGGAAAGGTCTTGAAGAAAACCCTTGGTCCTTTGTTTTTCCCTCCAGACTGGGAGCAGCATTGCCCGCCGGAAGGGGACAAGAGGGGATGGATTCAGGCCTGGTATTCGCAGGCTAAACCGAAGCTCTAATTTGGCACTCTATACAAAAGAAGGACACTCGTCTTCTATCGAAGCACTCCATATATTGAAAGTATAGAATTTATGAGACCCGAACAAAATTTTCTAACGCTCTTGCCAATCCTAACAATATCTGTCACAGCCGGCCAATTCTTTGTGCAGATATAACTTCCGCCTCTACAACTACGGCTGAATGCTAGTGAAAGTCTTAAGGCGAAACTGTGAAGATATTTTCCGATTTGACACTGCAATCATATCAGTCATTTAACACGACAGACAACAACCACCCTATTGTAAGATGTCTACAGCATTTCATTTACAAACAATCCAGCCATGCCCATACCCGTGCCCAGGCACATTGATGTCACCAAAATCTTCTGTTTCCGTCTCCTACACTCAGCCAAGCCAGTTACGATCTGCCTGACTCCAGTCATGCCAAATGGATGACCAACAGCGATAGCACCACCACAAGGATTCATCTTGGTCCAGTCGAGATTGAGATAATCTCGACAGTAGACCGCCATAGAGGCGAACGCCTCATTGATCTCGATCACATCAACGTCATTGTGAAGTGAGAGATTATACCGGGCCAGCAATTTCGGAATAGCGTAGATTGGCCCAATGCCCATAATCCGTGGCGGTAGGCCAGCAAGCGCTGTTCCAACGTACTTTGCAAGGATAGGCTGCCCGAGTTCAAGGGCTTTCGAGCGCTTCATTAAAAGTACTGCTGCAGCTCCGTCCATCACTTGGCTCGCGTTGCCCGGGTGGGTAGTATCGCCGTATTCTGGGAACGAAGGTGGAAGCTTGCTGATGCCTGCATAAGTGGTTCCCCACCTTATTTCGTCCTTTGTCAATGTGGTGTCCTTGTCGTCTTTTTTTGTCGTGATTGGGACAATCTCTTCATCGAACCAGCCGCTTTTCTGGGCGAGCTCGGCTCGTCGGTACGATTCCACAGCATACTCGTCCTGTTTTTGCCTGCTGATGTTGAAGTCTCTGGCGACGTTCTCGGATGTAGCGGCTACAGAGAGGTCAGAACAATCGATAAGCGCGTACACATTGCATTCCTAACCCATTGGTAGCAGACAGTCCTTGGCGTCGTCACTGGCATTGACAATCTCATCGACAAACGGTCGACTGAGACGCTCGTTTCCCCCACTCAACGACTCGGCGCCCACGGCGATGCCGATCTCGATAGTTCCAGTCTTGATCTCATTTGCAATATGCTGAGTTGCCGTCAAACCCGACGCGCAAAAGCGTTGGGTATTCGAAGTAGTACAGGTGTTGGGAAAGCCAGCTGCCAATTGGGCTGCGCGGGCATAATACGCGGCATTGCCATCCCGCACCTTTTTAAGGTATATCAGCTTAGGGAGAACTGATCACAGTCACGAGCATGAGTGTACTTACATTTCCAAGACAGACATCCTCGACCAGAGCCGGATCAATATTGCATCTGAGTCGTACTTGCTCTAGAATTTTGAATATCAAGCCATCGAGAGTCGTGTCCTTGAATCCGCCTCTCCCCGCTTTGCACAGAGGTGTCCTGATCCCAAGTGTGATGACTACATCATCAGGGTCTTGCTTTGTGCTAGTTCAATATACTGTCAGGTCATATCTCAGGGTGGCGAGTATGCTCCATACATTGCATCTAGTGGGCTCGAGGCAGAACTGATGTGCGAGAGGACGTTACTCAGGCGTTGGGTCGCCATAGCTGCTCGAAAACGTAGTTCCTAGACTTGCAGATGATCAAGGGTGTCACATTGGAAGAGAGGGTGAGTAGTGCTGCTTGAATGCTCGTACTGCCAGGTCTAGAAATGCGGAGAAGTCTCAGCCGAGGCGAGAAGAGGCCGGACATGCGACATTTCGCTGGTCGCTGTCTTGTCCCCTCGCCCACTGTCGGCAATGCCATTTTAGCCGCGGATCCCTTGCAGGGGGTCCGGAAACGGTCAGAATTGTCATATTGTGGGCTATCACAGATACCGTCTGCTACCGGTTTTTGTGTATAGTGACCTCTGGATTAGAATGTGATCTATAATCTAAACAGGTATAGCGTATAATTTTAGTAGTCTCCTTAGCTACGGTATAAACGTCGTACCTCGGCTTCGATTACTAGCTTACCCTCCGGCCGGTCAACTAGAGTGGCCGCTGCTGTCACGCTTAATTGCCGGTATATAAGCGTACAGCAGCGGCCACTTTGCTTGACCGGCCGGAGCTTACCGTGAGCGGACGAAGTTAAAGGGTATTAAGTCGGTGGTGGTAAAGATTGACGAATGACTTGGCATGGCTTTGCGGTGAAGTCGACATTGACTGTATTGGAACTCGAGCTTTTGAACCTCACCTCTGCTTCTTTCTCTCGACGTGATACCATTTACGAAGTTCGCCATCTCTTTGGTCGCATTTCAGCTGCCATGGGCGGCTATGGATTGAACTCGGATTTGATACAAGCTATATCAAGGTACACCCACCGAGTACGAGCTTACTGCACTAAGTATCATGAGGGTGAGCCGCATGGTTCGATAGGTCAACGCCTGGCTGTAGCACCCTGCACACTCTCAATGCCCCTTCCCGCGTCTTCATGAATGCCTTCGTTCAAGTCTGTGTCCTTGGCGCCAGCTGATGCACCCGCAGCCATCGCACTGTCGGTCGACGGATTGCTGTGACCCCCAAAGACGCCGCTCACAGTCTCCTTGACTTTATCGAGTATGCCGCCACCATTATTAGACGCGTTCGAGGTCATTTTGTTGGCTTCAGAGCTCATGTTGGAAGACACGTTCTGTGCCTCGGAGCTCAGGTTGGAGGATACGTTACGGGCTTCGGCACCGATCTTGGATGACATGTTCTGGGCTTCAGCACTCAAGTTGGAGGCCGTCTTCTGTGCTTCTGAACTCAGATCGTTCGAAGCACTCTTCGCGCTCTGCATACCCTTCTGTGCACTCTCATATATACCTTCGGTAAAGTCCGTGCTATTGGTCGTATTCGATGTACCTGAAATGAGACTGGACCCTGGTAGAGTCTTTGCATCACTTCCTAGGGCGCGAGCTGGAGTGCCACCAAGGTTGTCGAGCATGCCGCCTTGGTTGCCAAGAATACCTGCGTGGTCTCCGACTCTGCCGCCATGCTCTCGTGCAAGGTCACTACTGGCATCTTCGTGAATTCCTTCAGTCAAATCGGTACCCTTCGTGGCACTGTAGACGTCAGTTTGTTTTACCGATAGTAGATTTAACAGGTTTCCTTACGAGGAAGCGCCCGCAGCGAACATATTGCCAGAGGTGATGCCTTGCGAACCGGACATGTTGCAGTAGTTTGTATGTTCTTTCTGGTGTTGATTAATGCGCCGAGCACTGAAGATTGGCCTCGAAACTCAATGAGGTCGAATTGCTTGCTGGAAGTAATGTAAGTGCTGTTCCTGTCTGTGACGAAGTTGTGGTCGACTCGTTGTAGTCAAAAATATGGTCTCACTACTTAGGTCGCTAAGGACTCTCGGAGAAAGAACCCGCCGCCCCTGATGTCACAACATATCACGAGACCATCACTGACGTGCTCGCAACAAGCATCCGAGTTGTCCTGACGGGAACTGTCGCTATCGTTTTCCTTTTGCATCGTCGGCGGACTGAGGTAGTGCTGCTAATCGTAACTTGGTTCCTGTCCGAGGCCTGGGATTAGTGCCATCGCAATGCATATCGAGAGCATATGTTTGTCTGACAGACTGGAATCAGATACTATACTGTACTCTTTTAATTTTGTGCTTTGCATTTTCATCGATCAAATATTGAGGACACAGAAAACGCCAGAGAGAAAGATAAGATTGTCCGATGCAATTGATACTATATACCACATTGTTCTAGACATGACGTTCGGGCTGACTTTTCTTGACACCCGCAACTCAAAATTGCAACACTGCAGTTGCCAACTTAAAGTCAAGCAGTCTTCGCCCGGACATCCAACGTGACTAACTTGAATGAAGAAAGACCTAACCTTAAACAGATTTAGTCGGCACCAAGGAGAGAAGAAATAACTACATACAGCGTCTGCTTCGGTCAAGGCACGTCTGGACACTGTTGAAAACCCGGCAATTCTGGACTAGATCAAGATATAGCAGGCTCATCACCTTATCTTAACACATACATTGCTGGAGCGGAGTTGACTATACCAATGAGTTGAGTGCCTCCTCTAAGTGGAGCTGGGTAAAGTGTTACATGATCCTGACTAAGTCTCTTAGGATTTCTTCCTTCCTGACGGAGCTGATGCTTGCATGGGTCTCATCCTCCCTATTCAGATGTGCGTTAGGCCCCAACCTGGCCGCAATCTGCTCACCATGGCTAAGCGGGACGTAAACATCAAGCTTTCCATACCACAGTTGAACAGGCAGGTCAGATCGAATGTCATCGATTCGGAAGCCAAAGTCGTTAGAGATAAGCTTTCCGTCCTGCAAGAATCCATCAAATCCCTGGCAGAAAGAGTCACGAGATGAATTCAAGTATAGTAGCGTGCTATCGACGTCACTGAACACTGCAAAGTCCTTTGGGTGAGTTTTTGATTTGTCTTTCAAGGTCGCCCGCTGCAGACGCCCGAATCGATCTTCATCGGTAAGGTCCAGCCTGTTTGCAGGCTCTCGTCCTACCCACCACCTAATAAGGCCTGGGAAGTATTGAGTGGCCAGCGTGAACCCGATGAAGTTTGACCAGCACATTTCTCTATAACCCATATTGGGCGGGCCAAGTCCGCAAACAATAGATATAGCCTTGAGTTCGTTCGTAGGCAAGGCGGCTGCGCACGCCAGGGCGTATGGTCCACCCCCTGAGATCCCCAGTACACCATAACTGCACAATTCGAGTTGCTTTGCAAGATATTCTATATCCTTAGCATGATCTAGGATCGTTCGGTTCGGATGTGGTGAGCTCCAACCAATGCCTGGTCGATCAACAGCAATTATGCGGACCCCTAGTCTCGCCGCTATTGGATCAAACGAGGCAGCCTCGATGCGAGAGCCGGGATAACCGTGAAGATAGAAAACTGCGTGCCCGACGCGTACGCCGTATTGCGCGTAGCCTAAGTTCCGCCCGTCCGGGAGGGTTAGGGAAGACGAAGTACCATCGTCGAGACGGTAACGACACTCGGCAAGCGTACGAGCAAAGTCCGCAGTCGGTTGTGATTGGTCGTCGATGGTCGACGCGAATATCAGAGAAGCACGATATCTGAGATGATTTACCAAAGAGAAAGGCAGCCTCGCGAGCCTGTAAAGCACCTGTGCCAAATAAGATGCGACCAACTCTAGCATTTCGACGCTTTCAGGAGTAGATGTGAGGACGTCATGTCGCGATCTTTCCTCAAAAGAGTCACCAGACCAGAGGAGGGCTCAGCGCCAAGAAGCCAGCTCACATACAGGCTAGCACAAGGCCACCAGCATCCATGACACTGGACGCTCATCTCAATTCCTTCACAGCTCGCCGGTGAAGCATATGCCACTCCAATACATACAGTAAACGTAATGCAATGTTGCCCTCATCTTGCGATCGGACAACGCGGCACTATTGTTGCCAAGCCTATTCACATAGCGATAGACCGACACCAATCTGATTCGACACCGTCTCCGCTTTTTGTTTTGCGGCAGACGTCAAGGCCTCCGGGCCCTCGATCTGTCAGCTTTGATAATGCTCGAGACGCCACAATGCTGCCACAAGATAGTCCAACAAACTGTCCTTGCCAATCAAGGAATAGCCTAGAGCTCTCTGTGTGTTGTACCCTCATGGCTATAACAGCTTTGTCGACGAAAGCGTCCCTAGCTGTGGAGCGACGGAATTGAAACAACAACAGATAGTATTGGACCTATCTTACAAGCAAATTGTAGATGACCTCCAACACACTAAGAGATTGGCCCACCCCCAAAGTGCCATCCCAAGCACCAAGATACCATCTTGCGCCGCAGACTACGCCGTCATCGCCATCAACACAAGTCTTGACCGCTGCCTCCGCCGAAGTTCTCAGTATTTGCCGAACCTTCTCCGCAGTTGATGGCACCAGAACGCTCGTCTGCGCCATCCAGCGGGACAAATAAGCCTTGAAACTGAATTGGTCCACGTTGCAATTCCACCTCGTCGCACAAGCCTGCTCGTACATGATATTTGTCGCGTTCGAAAATGGTGATATGAAGTAGCGCACCCCGTCAAGGAGTCCGATGGTCTGGGCAGTCCAGTTGTTGGATTCATTGTTGGTGACATTTGCAAGCACTGCGGTCCCATGTAAGTATACTCCCAGGTTGTAACTCCAAAGAGTATGGTCGAATTCGGTGCAATTCAATGGCTCGGCTGCACCATCATACACCACGTATCCATTGCCTGTGTCCGCGATAAACCCAAGTGCTGTAGACCAATTCCAAACCTCCTTCGCCCAATCGTAGTATGTCTCATTGCCTGTGTGCCGATAGAGGCGAGCTGCAAGTTGGAAGAAACCACCATTAGAAATCGAATTCTTGTAAGTGTATCCGGCGCTTGACTCGAATATCTGCCATTTGAGGCCTCCCCCACAAGTGTCATTGGCGAAGTACCAGCGAGCGACAAAGTCATTGAAAACGTTGTCGCAAACTCCCACCCATGTGGGATATGGCTCCGGAGGTTCTGGCCAACCATACTCAGCGGCCGACATAGCCCCAAAGGCCCAGAATGCCACATCGTCGTTCCCCTGAGGTCACAATTAGTTTAAGCTCGAACGCACGTGACACCAAGCACGCACCTCGTCGAACTTCTCTGCGATGGGGAGGTAATTGTATGTTGGCGATATCTGGGATACCAAGGCTTCGTATGTAACGTTGAAGTAGCTTTCATCGCCCGTGTACTGCTGGTACTCGACCATGCCGCCCCATACTGCACCACTCAACCACCAGTAGAATGGTGGGTAAGGGAATTTGCCCAGGACGCCGCCTGTCTGGTTACCGTTGTACCACGACTGTAGACCATAGGCTGCTGTTGCAGCCGCATTTCGGATGGAGGCTAGATTAGAATGTCAGAGTTATCAAAAGCGGGAAGCAAGCTCAGTGTGGTGAGGCGACAGACCATCATCGTCGACATTCAGCTCGATTGCTGCGTGGACGGAAAAGCAGCACAGTAGAAGAGACAGCAGATTCGACTTCCACGAGAAGGCCAAAGGGGAAGCCATATCCGTATTCAGATTGAGATAACACTCGGAGTGCTGATGCGCCTTCTGTGGTGAACGGAGAAACGTAATCGTCTAGAGAAAGACATCGAGAGGGCAAACACTCTTAGCGGTCGCTATGTTTGCGACCCAAGACTGCTGGCATCATCGAGCGTGAAGGGAGGTAAACGGAGCAACTGTCAAAACCTGGAAGCCAGGCAAGAATAGGCTAGACAAGGGTACTGCGGCCAATAGCACAGTGCAAGTGTTTAGACGTGGGAACATGAGGATACCAAGCATGTACCGTACTACCGGAGATGACGACTCCGTGCAAAGATCGAGTAGCAAGCCAGATGCTAAGAACAACCTTACCGCGGAAACTAAGGTACAATTAGACCTTTATACACCACCTAGGGTAGAAGAAGTGCCCCTATGGATAGTGACCACTAGCCGAAATCGAGTCCTACTTCATTTGCTGCAATTATGTTTTGTGATCGCTTTCTTTTTGGCATCTGGCTCGGTGAGTAGAACATTTGTTTATTTTCCATCTAGCTTGAGCTTCCTGAGCGATCATGGTGATCATTGGAGAGAAATCAACGTCATTCGGATAACTCGGCCCGCGGTGAGCCAAGCGGCCCGAGCATGACGACATTGATGCCTTACTTTTCCCAGAATTATCGCTTCCTCCGCGCAGTGCACCAGTGTAGCCACCAAACTTGCCCTAGGGGCGTATACTAGTAGAGCGGTGTCACGGACGGAGACTTCGTTCATATCTGTTGTTTGGTGGTTCCTGCCTTTGTTTAGCCATTCTTGGCACTCAGAGTGTGCGATAAGATAGCAACTGCCTGACCTTGGCGGAGGAAGATGCGTCCTCGCTTTAGCGCGCTGCCAAGGCTGCGTCAAATTTAGAGAGGCGCACCTTTGGTCAATATCCTCAGACCTAGGTAAACGACGCGCTACTGCCACGGACATGGTCAGACGCCAAGTCAGAATCGGCCGACGTGACTACACTTGGTATTGAGAACCATCATGCCGGACCACCTGCCAATGTAGTAATGGCTTGATCTTTCGAGGCTTTGGTCGCTCCGCGAGCACTCTACAGGAAGCTGCTTCGATAGCGGCATCACATGACCGAAACGACAGGAGGAGAAAGTGACTGCGGATGCGACAAGCTTGCGGACTTGAGCTCCTACTCGAGCCCTCGAGCTTTTACGTGCGGCACAGCACTATCAGTCTACCGGAGTTTGCTGCTACCAGCGATACTAACCACAAAACATGAGGTTATCCTAGTGACGTGCTTCTGGGCTCCCAGTGCAACACTGAATGAGCTTATATCCACGCTGAAGCAGCTCTCGTCGGACAAACTAGCTGCGAACAGCACTGAGAAGATCAAAGTCTACATCTGCTTCTCCTCGCGTTCTGCACTGCAGAAGCTGTTCCATACATCTTCTCCAGATGGGTACGTCTACCCACCAGACACATGGACCGAAAAGCTGGGCCTACCTCCACCAACAGAATTCCCTGGCCTTGAGATCGTAGTCAAGAGTCTGTTCTTTCGGCCATTCAGTGTACTGCATTCCAAGTACCTTATCATCGACCGACAGAAAGTGTTCCTGCCAAGCTGCAACGTCAGCTGGGAAGAATGGTATGAGTGTGCTATCGGGATAGAAGGGCCAATCGTACAACATGTCTTCGATTTCTGGAGGGAAGTCTGGAAGCCAGTGGGGCTAATAGATCTCTCTTTCGAGAAGCCAGAGGATCCCAAGTCGGCTCTAGATGGTCCAATCGACCAACATATCGACCAGCTGTCCGGACAGGCTCTTCGCACCACTCTCCTGCCGCATCCCCACGACTCATCTCTCCGACAAGCTCTGTGGCTACTCCCGAAACAAGTACAGGCAACTCCAGCCGCAACTCCTCTGAACAAAACACTCCTCCATCTTATCACAAATGCCAAGACCGAAGTTATCATTCTAACGCCAAATTTCACATCCCAACAAGCCTTCACTGCCGTATGTGTCGCCCTAATCAACGGAGTCAGCGTCCGGATAATTACGAATCGTCGTATGATGGTGCCAGAACAGCTCGCCACAGCCGGCACGCTGACCGAACAGGTCATCGACCGCCTAATCAGGGAGTACCGAAGAGGCTTCAGTGGGCGAAAACTGCGAAAACAGCTTGCAGGGCTCAAAGCATCTGCCATGCTACCAGACGTTAACGAAGCTGAGAACAAACAGCTTGGTTCGCTTCAAATTTCGTACTTTCGCCAGCGTTCCTCAGCCACATCAGCCCAAGCAAGAGCCGGCATTGCAGAAACCGGCGCCGGTATCGCCTCCCACGCTGACAAATCGCACATCAAGCTTACACTGGTTGATCGCAAAGCCATAGTGCTAGGGTCCGGCAACATGGACAGGGCGAGCTGGAGGACGAGTCAGGAACTTGGTGTGTTGATTGAAGATCAAGATGAAGCGGGCCGGTCGACTGGTGCCGTGGCCAGACTGTGGAGGGACGTTGAGAGGGGGTTAGAGGGATGTCTGGAGAGCTACTTTGATTCTTGATCCAAGTTTCCTGCCAGGGGGTTAGAGGGATGTCTGGAGAGCTACTTTGATTCTTGATCCAAGTTTCCTGCCCGTCATGTCTATGTAGAAAGCAGACTACTCTGCAACAGAACGTCTATTCAAACAGCAAGCAAGCAAGCATCAACAGATTAAGCCCAAAGTATAGGGGGAGAATTCACTTCCCTCGTCAAAAGAAATATCCACGCGCGCCAGCGTTCTTGAATGCCGCTGTGCCTACCTGCTGAAGCTGTAGACTACACGGCCAATCCTTGTCGGCTATTAGTCACCAAGACCACTCTGTACCGCAACCACGACGAGTTCGCTGGCCTTGCTGAACTCCACGTTGCTAGCGGTCAAGATTGCTCTGCTGAGAGAACAACTGCGCGCAATGCCCATGTGAACAGACAAGGACAGACATGCTGCTGCGTCGTAGAGCTACGTGGTGGATCGGCGGGGTTTAGGCGCCTTGGTTGGCCACGAGCCCGCCTCCGCGGCCCCGCCCTCGTCCGCCATGACCTCGCCCCGGCTCGCTCAGCAGCGTATGCCTTCATTCGGAAACCAACGGCAATGAGCTTGTCGACTTGAACCGGTCCGCTACTCGTCCAGCCAAAACGATCGAACACCTCTCGTGGTCTGTACCCACGCTGATCGAGTAGCTCAAAACATGCCGAGTCGCCATGGTCAACCTCGGAGGTGGTGATGCTGTCTTTTGACTTGTCGGGTTCTGGCGTGATGAAGTAGTCTTCTTCATTGAGATCCGCGTATTGGTCCCATTTGAGACGTCGGATGGACGTTGTGTCGAAGACTTCATCTGTGAAGACTGCAGTGTCTCTGGTGACTTGACCTTCTTGCAGTGGACCAACGAACTTCCTGGCTCGCTTCCACACTCGACCGTGCTTCTCATTGTACTCCTCTGCAATGAGATTGTGCTTATACTTGTGCTCACTAGACTTCCAACTTGGACCCGTGTTGGCTGGTCGAATGAGCAAGTCGAGAGAAGGTGAGTAGTGTATCAGCCATGACAGGAATCGCATCTTCGCTCGTCGCTCTTGATCAAGACGCGATGTGGTCCCTGGTGGATCGCCACTTTCGTTTTCTGGGTATGCGACCTGATTCGGATACCACTCAGAATAGAGGTTGAACCACTCGAGGTTCGGTAGATACGTGAGGAACATCTTCAAGAATGCTGGCCACTGCTTCTGATGATAGACCTTCATTCGAAATTCCATTCGGAGCTCAAAGCGCCGGATGAGAAGGCAGTTATCCTCGCCGAATACCAGGGGCATGTCTTGAATACTGGATGAGTGCTTACTCACATATAAGACTTTCTGGCTCAGGTATTCTTCCACCTCTTCATGCAGGGCTTTGCAGGCCATGAGAATACCATTGAAGTCGGCCAGAAGTCTTGGGAACAGCTTCTTCAACCGCATTGCTCGACGACCACGTTTCTTCGGTGGAGCCATCGTGACATCGGCAGTGTCCTCACCCTTGGCGGATTCGTCAATAATGATGTATCGTAGCTCCTCGTATATGATATACCGTAAGTCGTATGGAAGGAGTTCGAGGAAGCTTGAATCAACTTGAGAACCCATGGTAACAACTTTCGAGTGGTTGTTCAGGTTTGTGAATTGCTTGTAGGAAAACCTTCCAATGCTCGAGGCCTTGACTGATTCCTCTCCGGATTGTTGGGGCTTCAGACCAGTGTTTTTAAAGGCCAGGCCGACGGCGTGTATTTTCGTGTGAGGGTTGCAGTCGAGGGTTTTTGAACTTTGAGGTTGGACTATGATTTGACCCATGGATAGTAGACAGGTACAATTGCAGAAGACGCATGGGGGTTGACGTGTTTATATGGTGCTGCTCCCTCAAACGATGCAATATGACACCAATCCAGTACAAACCGTCGACGATGACTCCAACTTGCACTTGCAGCCATATCATCACACCGGATCTGGCATTGCCCCCAGAATGTTGCAAGGTGCTATACCGCATCTGGACTCTGAAGTGCATGGCTCGTTTGATGCAGCTCGAAAAACGTGTCGAATATGGAGTGACCAAGCTTGCGCCCTTGCACTTCAACGCAATTCGCTCAGAACAGTGCTTACTGTAAGTAGTCTATGCTACCACTCCTTCATCAGTATCACTAGTAGACTCTCAGCCACGAAAATGGCAAGTAGTAAGTGATGTTGATCAGGTTACTGGCGGAAGGACATAGTGACCTGCTGTGGAGGATTTTATCCCCTCCAGCCCCGTACAAGTCGTGATGTACTGAACATGCCTGAGTGGAATGATATCACTGGTGATGAAGTGAATGGAAGGATGATGGCGTATCAGCCAAGTATTTGGATTTTAGTTGCATCATTTAGCATTAATTGTGTTCGTCTTGTATGCACCTGCATTTGCCTCATAATTGTCAGTAGCACAAACTCTGAGAATCATGAAGGAGTAAAAATGTTTCCACTTTTTGCGGTATGATATGTGCCAGGTTGAGTAAGACAGTGCCTAGGCTGCCGGCA